>WNFD01006630.1_pt1 | contig 12368 bp, 10 predicted proteins | sample 5400491 | NCBI WGS metagenome assembly WNFD01 (sample SAMN13153343, study PRJNA577476) | soil metagenome | isolation source: 120 cm saprolite under Douglas fir tree site 2 hole 2 replicate 2 | place: USA:California | collected 2015-04-18 | reverse complement strand
GCGGTGGCCTCGCTCGCCATCGGCGCGGTCGCCTACCTGATGGTGAGTCATCCGCAGGCCACGCTGGCGGTGATCGATCGGATCGCGGCGCGGCTGCCCAAGGTGGTCGGGGCGTTCGTCGACCGCTTCGCGGCCTCGGCCCTCAAAGGGCTCGCCTCGCTTCGCTCGCCCGGACGGCTGGCGGCGGCGGGGCTCCTCAGCATCCTGATCTGGTTGTGCATCGACGTCGGATTGATGGCGTGCTTTCGAGCCCTCACGCCGCAGCTCTCCTTCCCCACCCTGGCGCTGGCCTGCACGATTTTCATCATCAGCCAGGCGGTTAGCATCACTCCTGGATCGGTCGGGACCTACGAGGGCTTTTTTCTTCTGGTGCTCAGCACGTTCGGTGCGCGCCCCGCGGCGCTGGTCACGGCGGCGGCAGTCCTGAACCACGTCGGCAACATCGCGGTGCTGTTGCTCGCCGGCGCGATCGGCGCACTATGGCTTCGCGTCCGGCGACCGCCCCTGCCAGTAGGGTTGGAGCGCCCCGTCCCGAGTTAGGACTGACCGCAGCTCGAGCATCGCGGTGTAGGTGGGCAGGATGAAGAGCGTTTCCCCTGCCGGCGTTGCCTTTGCGGCGCCCTCGAGCGCCTCGCGCCAGTCCGACACGACCTCGAGGTGGTCGTCGGGCAACTCCGCATATTTCAGCCGGACTCGCAGGTCGAGTGCCCGGTCGCCGCTCAGCACGACGTGCCGCGCCACCCCCTTCAGCTGCTCGAAGTCGACGTCCCAGATCCACGAAACATCCTGGCCATCGGCGATCCGGTCGTTGAGCGCGATCAAAAAAGAGGTCGCGTGGCCGAACTGGATGGCCGTGCGCAGCACCTCGTTGAAACCGGTTGGATTCTTGGCCAGCAGCAGCACCGCCGGGCGTTCGTCGACGACCGTCCGCTCCATCCGCCCGAACGCCGGCGTAAAGTCGCGCAAGGCGGCGGCGCTCTTGGCCAGGGAAATGTTCAGGGCCTTGGCCGCTGCCATCGCCAGGACAATGTTATAGGCGTTATAGAGGCCCGATAGTGGAACCTCGACATTGGCCTCTTGCTGACCGTCCGTAACCCGCAATCGCATCGCCTCCATGCCGTCTATCGAGACCGAGGTGGCCCTGACGTCGGGCGTCGGTCGCGTGAAGTCGCCTCGCGGGCAGCGATAGTGGCCGACGTGCCCGAAGTAAACCCCGTCGAAAATGAAGGGGCTGCCGCAGCGCGGACAGAACTTCGCGTCGGCACCATGGCTGAGCTCGGACTGGAGCAAGGAGTCATCGTCGAGGCCGGCATAGACGACGCGCGGAAGGTCGTCGCCGAGAGCCGCCACCATCGGGTCGTCGGCGTTCAGCACCGCCGTCATTCCCTCAGGCCCCTGGGTGAGCGCTCGGCGGATGTGCGCCGCCGTCGTCTCCAGCTCGCCATAGCGGTCGAGCTGATCCCGAAAGAGATTCGTCACCACGATCGTTCCGGGTGCGACTTCCTGCACGAGTCGCGGCAGGCTGGCCTCGTCGATCTCGAAAAGGCCGATCGTTGCGGGCAGCTCCCCGGCCCAGCTGGCGCGATTGATGACCGCCGCGGTGACGCCGAAGACGAGGTTGGCGCCGGCCTGGTTGGCGACCGTGTCATGACCCTGCGCCTGCAGGATGTGGCGCAGTAGCGCGGCGGTGGTGGTCTTGCCGTTGGTCCCCGTGATTACGATCGTGCCGTCCCTCAAGGCGCGGGAGAGTTTTGTGAGGATGGCCGGGTCGACCCAGCGCGAAACGTCGCCTGGGAGCGTGGTTCCTCCGCCGCGCCGGAGGCCACGGCTCAGTCCCGCCGTCAGCTTGCCGGCCCAGAGCGCAGCCGTTCCGCGCGGCCCCAGTTTGGCGCGCATCAGGCTGTCGCGGACACCGGCCGGCAGACCCAGGCCGGGTATCCGAGTTTGCGCACCTCGGCCAGGGCTGCTTCCGCATCCACCCGACGAACGAAACGGGCGAACAAGGCGGCGCCCGTGCCGCTCATCGTCAGCCCTGCCATGACGGGGTGCAACCGGTTCAATGCCTCGTCGAGCTGTGGGAACAAGCGCCGGCTCGCCGCCTCGAGGTCATTCCCAAAAATCACTTCGCCCTTTTTTCCCTCGAGCGCAGCAACGAGCGCCGGGGTCCGTCGGGCGCTGGGCACGCTGCCGTCGACGGCCTCATAGACCGCTCGGGTGGAAATCTCCACCGGTGGGGAGACCACCAGGAAGTGCCAGCTTGACGGCACGGCCGGGACGGAAGCCACCGTCGACCCAAGTCCGGTGGCCCGGGCGGTGCCGCCGGAGAGGAAGAACGGCACGTCCTGGCCAACGGCCGCGGCAATCTCGACAAGCTCGGCCAGTTCGAGCTTCAACTCATAAAGAAGGTTGGCAGCCTTTAGAAACGCGGCCGCATCGGCGCTGCCGCCGCCAAGTCCGGCCCCCATCGGGAGACGCTTGAAGAGCCGGATCGTGAACGGCAGCGTGCGCCCGACATGGCCCTCCAACTCCCGCGCGGCCTTCAGCACCAGGTTCTCGCCCTCGATCGCCGGGCCGACTACGTCGAACACGCGACAGTCCGTGCGCTCGATCCAGATCAGGTCATGGAGCGAGATCGTCTGCATCACCGAGTCGATGTCGTGGTACCCATTGGGACGCCGGCCCGTCACGTCAAGTGTCAGATTGAGCTTCGCGTATGCCGGGAGGATCAGCGCCACGTCGTCACGACTCTAATTCACCATCCCCTACTCGTGGGCGGGCCGGGACTTGGATCAGGTTCGAATCCGCTACGGGCTACCACCACTACCTAATCCGGTCCGCCCTCTTCGCTCTGTGCGCCCTCGACGACCGTAGGGCCGCTGTTGACCCCACGGCCGGGAACGATGAGCTCCGCAAACTCCTGGGAGTCGGCCGCTCGACCTGGGTCGGCCTTTCGGCGTGCTTCTCGAGACGGTGGCACGGGCGTCCCGTTGCCTCAGGGCGTCGCCATCCGCCGGGGTAGATTGTAGTTTATTGAAGCCCGGATTCCATGCGGCCGGCCTTCGGCGCCGAAACGACGCACTGATTCTCGGTGAAGTCAGCGCGGGCGCGTCAGGGCGAACCAGCATGAAGTTCTCCGCGTCATCGTGGAACGGCCGGTGGTGTTGGAAAAGCATCGAAGAATTCACTCGCAATCCCGTGCTGGATCAGATTCGCGGGCAGTCCTCGAGCCCGATAGCGAGCAGCCAATTTCGTGATCGTGATTTACAGCATCTTGACAGTGGCCATGCCCCTTGCTACGTTGAGGCGGCCACGCGGATCGGCCAACCATAGGAGGGAAGCATGACAGCTGGATTGCGTGCACTCACCCGGCGCCTCGCGTCGATTTCGGTCCTCGGTCTCGCGGGCTTTAGCGCGCTCTCGAGTGTGCCGGCCCCGCCAGTCGGTCCAGTGCTCGTGCCGCTGGCCATCGCAGCGCCTCACATCACGCCGACAGAGGCGACGGGCCCCGCGGCGTGCACGGCACCGGACGGAACTCAGTTTGCCTTCTTCCATTGCTATACGCCGGCGCAGATCGCGATCGCCTATGGGCTCGACGCGGTCCATAACGCCGGCTTGATGGGCGAAGGGCAAACAATTGTCCTGGTCGATGCCTACGGCAGCCCGACCGCATCCGCTGACTTGAAGCACTTCCACGACACCTTCTTCCCCAAGCTGCCCGACCCCAACTTCGACCAGGTCTTCCCGTTCGGCGCGCCGAACTTTGACAACACGGCGGTGGGCAATGGCATCGCTGGTCCCAACCTCGCCGCCGGATGGGCCTTCGAATCGACGCTCGATATCGAGTGGGCTTACGCCACGGCGCCCAAGGCCCACATCGTCCTCCTCGCAACGCCGGTCGCCGAGTCGCTTGGCGTGCAGGGATTCCCGAACATCTTCAATGCGATCCAGTTTGCAGTTAACAAATACCCCTCCGGAACGGTCTTCTCGCAGAGCTTTGCCTCGACCGAGCAGGACTTCGAAGGGGCCGGAACTGTCCAGAGCTCGCGATTCGATCAGGTCTATCAAGAGGCGATCGCGAAGGGGGACACCGCGGTTTCGGGCTCCGGTGATTTCGGGAGCCTTGGGATCGGCAAGCAAGCAAAAGAGTCGGCTACCTTCAGTGTCCCGACCACCTGGTGGCCATGTACCAGCCCCTTCGTCACCTGCGCTGGAGGGACCCAGCTTCAGTTCGGATGGACGTGGGCGCCGACGAGCACGGTCCCCATCACCAATGGCTCACTCAACCCTGCCTACTTTGCCTCGACCACGAGCGGGGCATCCGAAGCGGTGTGGAATGAGTCCTGGCTGCCGGCGGCCACCGGCGGCGGCTCGAGCGTGATCTACCCAGCGCCCTCTTGGCAGAGTGTCCAGGCCGGCGTCATCGGCAAGAATGCCCGCGGCGTGCCGGATGTGTCCTGGAACGCGGCAGTGAACGGTGGCGTCCTTGTGTGGATCACCGCGTTCCCGAACGCGAACGGGATGGGCTGGTTTCCGGTCGGTGGCACCAGCGCGGCCACGCCACAAATCGCTGGCCTGGTCGCATTGGCCAACGAGGCCCGCATGAAAGCCGGGAAAGGCCCGATTGGCTGGTTGAACCCCCGCCTGTACGCTATCGGTGACGCTGCGTCCTCCACGTCGGCCTTCAACTCGACTGCACTCAGCAACGTCTTCCGCGACATCGTCCTGCGCACGTACGGGGTTATCACCCTTCACGACAACCAGCTGGCCGGATTCGCGGTTCCGGGCATGCCGACACTTCCGGGTTGGGATATGACGACTGGCTTTGGCAGTCCTCGCGCTCCACAGTTCATCGCCGCCCTGACCGCTTCCGACCCATAGCGCCGGTCCAAAGCGCGGGAACGGCCGGACCCCTGGTCCGGCCGTTTTCGGTTTTCTGGGGAAAATCGCATCACCTGCGAAGAGCCAGCTAAGACCAGTCCTGCCGTCAGTCAGCGCTCTGAACCGAAGGTATTCCGTCTCAGGGCGGAGTTGGCGGTTTGTCATGCTGGATCACCTGGAGTCGGCTATCAGCATCGGGGAAGAAATAGTTAGGGACCTTTCCGAAGTCAGAACTTTGCGGGTTACCAGATCATAGCCATGGACCAAACTGTTGCGCCGATAGGTCCATGCTCCACGCGGCGCGTTCCGCTCCCGACGGACCTCCAGGTCGATGCCTCCAAGTCGGCGAAAGTGCCTCCCTGAGGGCGGAATTCCCCAGGCGATCGGCCCAAAACTGGTTGCCAAGACGCCAAACTAATGACAAGGGAGGTTGGTGAGATGGTCGGTGCGTATGTTCTGGTGTCAGTGGAGCCGGGCAGGAACCAGCAGGTGGTCTCTGCCCTGCGAGGGATCCGAGGTGTGAAGCAGGCACACTCCTGCTGGGGCAAACCGGACATCTTTTCCTTCGTCGAGGTCGCCGACGAGAGGGCCCTGGCTGAGACCGTGCTGAAAACGATCCAGGGCCTGCCGGGCGTCCGCGACACTGAGACTCACATCGTGGTACCGGTCTAGCCAGGTTTCGCCACGCTGCGCGGTTGGTCCACACGACCGGCGCTGTCGCATGGTAGCTGTAGGTTTGCTCGCGGAGGCAGGTTAGCACCGTTCTGCTGAGACCGTAGGCTCTCCACTTCGTACGTTGTAATATCGTGCGCCGAAATTGAGGAAACGCCCGTCCGAGTTTTCGCCCCCTAGGCCGCGAAACGCCGGCTCATCGAAAGCGTTCGATTAGTGTCCGCCAGGGGCTACTTATCCGAGTCGAATGCCCCTTCTTGAATTCGAGGATCTCATCGAAGGGGTCTACACAGCCGGTCGTTACACATAGGGTGAACTCTCGCAGGAGCGGTCCACACTGGCTAGGCCGCATCTCCGACCGACGTCTCGTCGCGGTTTTCATTTTATCGGGGATTGCTGTAGTGGCTGGAACAATCCTGGTTGTTATCCCTGGACTCCATGGGGTCTCGACCATACTGTTCGTCTCTGGGCTGGTCGTCCTGGCCGGTGCTTTCCTAATGGTGGGCCTCAAGAGGTCCGCTGTTCCCATTTCGTTGGCGATGGCGGTTACTGTCCTCATTGCCGCTGCGCTTGCGCTTTCACCACCGTCAGTGCCTCGCTGGATTGTGGCCGCACCGGCGGTGGGACTGGTAGCGCTCCTTTTGCGGGCCCGCGGGCAGATCTGGTAGCGGCACTCCCGGCTAGAACTGTCGCCTCGATTGTTCGAATAGTGTCCGCCAGGGGCTACTTAACCGACCCGTAGCGGACGCACTTAGAACCGCCGTATTCGGATTGAGGTGACTTGGGCGTCAGGTTCTGCGCTGTCCCGGCTCCTAGCACGCAGGTTGACAACCGTCGGACATCCTCGCTGCTTCAAGCTCCACTCAATGGGGCAGCCGTCCGAATGTTTTTGCAACCGTCTTCGTTCCGGTCGTACCAATCAAACGTGCGCCCGAATTGTCGCTCGAGCGATGGCGTCCCTGCGAATCCTCGGCGCCCGGCGCCGAGCCTCGTTTGAGGACCTCGGGAGGCTCTCGACGTGAATGACTACCAGCTGTCTATGCGCCAGAGCACGATCTTCCCCGATGTGCATCCGAGTGATCCCTTACCCGGCGCTGGATTCGGATTGGCGCCTTGGACCGTGTGCGTCAGGGTGTACCCAAAGTTGACTATCCATTCGTGAATGTCTGGGAAGTACTGGGGTCCATTGAAGCTGAAGTCGCGCAGCTCCAGCCTCTCGCCCCGGGCATGCTCCGCGGAAAAATATTCCGGCAGCGTTCCTCGATCCATCGACGCAGGATTGTCCGGGAACACACGGTCCGGAGCGCCATACCATTGGAATTGCTCCGGCGCCGCGATGAAGCGATCAGTAATGTCATGCGTGCCAGCGTTGTACGCACTGAGAAAGGCTGTGATTACTTGGCGAGTCCTCTCAGCCGAGTAGGAATCGCATGGCGCCGGGGTGGGGACCGCCGAAGACCGCGACACTTCGGGAGTCAGTTTGGCTCTGATGACCGACGATCCATTTCCTGGGCCGAGCCATATCGCGAAAGCGACTGCAACACTCAGTCCAGCAACCATCAGGAGGGCGGGGCGCCGATGAGGCCATTGAATGGGTGGCTCGTTCATTATCTGGGGCGCTTTGATGCACGTGCCACCGTTTGAGACCTACGCTCACAAGAATAGGCGCTATCTCGTTGGTCCGCGGCTGGCTCTGACGGTAGTTCGGTCTTATCTCCATCACCGCGAGAATCAATTTTTTGCGGAGCCAAACCGACAATGCCCTCGCATCGAGTCACTATGTTCAGCCGGTGTCCGACTCGGGCAATGTCCGTGACTTTCGCCGCGCGACATCGAATTCGAATGGGTGCACCCCCCGAGCGCAGGTGGACGCAGAACCCGGGAGGTACGCTTAGGGTCGGCGATGAAGTCCGTCCGGCCAGTTCTAATCGCTCTGTCGCTCGCGGTCGCGATGGTGCTGATGGCGTCTGCGACGAGTAACGCGGCCATGACTTCCTCGCTCTCGTCCGATCATGCTCGACCTGGCGATTGGATTCTCCTTCTCAGCGATGACCACAATGGCACCTGGGACTATCACAGCCTTTCTGCTGCGGGCGGACAAGCGATCTACTTAGCGCCCGTCGCTGGCGACGATGGTGCCGCCTGCAGCGGCCAGCCGGTGGGAAGGCTTGCGTGGAGGGGAAACCGAGGAGGAGTCGCATTCAGGGTTCCCAATCTGCCGCCAGGTGTCTACAAAGTATTCGTCGATGTCGTCGACGCGAGCCCCAGTTGCTGGGTCACCGGCGGTCTGACGATCGGAAATGTGGCTGCCGATAACCAAGCGATTGCAGCAGGCTGGACCGTCAACTCCCTTGCGCGGGCATCGCAACAGCCGCCCACGGCCCAATCTAATGGACTTTGGTTGCCCATCGTCGGAGCATTGGTAGCACTCGGCGCGCTCTCGCTGTTTGGACTTTGGAAGCGACAGAAGCGCGTCGACGCGAAGGCCATCGAGCAGTAGCTGATCGGCAGGGATCCTAGCCCTCAGCTCGCGCCGACCCATTAGGACGCGCCTTTGAGACCGGCCCAATTCAATTGTTCGATTACTGTCCGCCAGGGGCTATGAGCTACTCTTCCTGTGTCGACGGACGGTCAGACCAAGCCGGGGGGTGTATGGTCGACTCGATGAGGGATCAACCGGAAACCGTCGTGTCGTGGCGGGCAATAAGCGCGCACTGCCCCGTCGTCGCGAGTGACGGAGTCGAAGTCGGCCATGTGGCCGATGTGGCAGGCCTGCCTGAAGAGGACATCTTCCATGGGGTCGTGTTCACCCACCGTGTGCTTGGTCACCACGTCCTAGCACCCGCCGGCGATATCGACAGGATCACAGAGCGGGCCGTCTACCTCAAGTCGGCCAGCGAGGCGACGCACGGCTACGAGCGTTTCCAGGAGATGCACGTCAAGCGCTTGGGCCTCAGGGGGTTGTTCCTCTGGAAGCACCTCGGTTGGAAAGACTCCCCAGAGTAGCCGTTGACGTCAGGGCGTCAAGCCGGCGCTAGACCGGGCCGCGGGAGGCGCCGAGCCGGCGCAGGATTTCCGGGTCGCCCTATCGGTAGACGCCATTGTGGCCGAGGCTGAAACGGCCGGCGTTGGGGAAGTAGGTGAGTCCATGGGGCTGGCCTCCCACACGAATTCTGTGCAGAAGCTTGCCGGAGGTCGTGTCGACGACATAGACGAGGCCGTCATATCTGCCGGTCGTCCACAGTTGTGATCCGTCGGGGGATAGCTGGACCATGTCCGGGCTCCCACCGATCTTCCAGGTCGCCACCACCGAACGCGAGACAAAATCGATGACCGAAATCGTCCCCGCCAGCCGGTTCGTCACGTAGAGCGACCTGGTGTCCCGCGACACCATCAGGCCATGCGCGCCGCGGCCCGTCTTGATGAAGGCGAGCTCCTGCATGGCCACCGGGTCGACGACGGAAACGCCACCGCGTCCCTGGTTCGCGACGTAGAACACGGAGCCGTCCGGAGACAGCCGAACATCGACCGGAAGGCCGCCCACCTCGACGAAGCCGGTGACCTGCATCGCGACCGTGTCCACCTTGACCACCACGCCCGCGTACTCCGTGCTCGCCATCAGGTAGCTGCCGTCGGCTGAGAAATCGAGATGGTCGACGCCACGCCAGGGGATGGGGACGCTGCGGATCAGCTGGAAGGTATGGGGATCGCGAAAGTCCAGCCGGCGCAACCGCTCCGCGACGACGATCGCCTTGGTGCCGTCGGGCGTGAAGTACAGGTTGTAGGGGTCCGGCACCGCGATGCGGCCGACCGGCGCTCCGCTCCGCGGGTCGATCACGGACAGCATCCCGGAGCCCTCGTTGTCGATGTAGAGCTTGGTGAGGTCCCAGGCTGGAGCGACATGATGCGGGATGGCGCCAACCCCGTAGTGGGCAACAACCCTGTACGTCGCCGGGTCGATGACGTCAAGCGTGCCGCTCGCACTGTTCGGCACGTACACCCGTTCAGGGATGCCTGCGACGGCGGGACTCAACGTACCGGCTTCAGTGGCCTGGTAGACGTTCACCTCCGGCGACACTTTCGTTGGTCGAGGCTCTGCGGTCCTGTCGTCCATGGGGGCGAAATCCGGCAGCGTCACGGTGCTCAGGGTGCTCGGGCGAGTGCTGGCCTGGGCAAGGAGGCCCATCGGATGCATCAACACCACGCCGGCCAGGCTGCCGAGCAGCCCAATTCCCGCAGATACGGCGACCAGGGTTCGGCCGGGAGTGAGCATTTTGCGCTCGGATGCTAGCAGCTTTGCCCGTCGACCTCCGGCATTCCGGTGCCCACGTTTCCAGTGCCTCACGGCACGGGTCCGATCGAGGTGCACAGGCTGGTTGGATGAAGATCCGGAACCGTCCCTCCGCCGCAGACCCATGCCCGATCGACTAGGACCGCCACCCATGTCCCGTGCCGAGGGAGGAGCATGCTCTGGCGTTGCCAGGTCCCGCCGATCAGTGAGAACAGCGAGGGAACGACGGCGTTGCCCTCGCCTCCTACGACCACAGGGTGTCCACCAACCATGAGGGCGCCCGCGCCGCTCGTTGCCGCGGGCAGATCGGGGAGGCGACGCCAGGCCCGCGACGTGGGCTCGAGGCAGTCGACCCGGGCGGTGTACGGGAACTTCCCGCCGGCCACACAGGCCATGTCCTGATAGGCGAAGCCGGCGACGTGGTGGCGCGGAGCGGGTAAGGCGGGGAGGTCGCTCCACGTTCCCAGCGCAGGATCGTACACCTCGGGAGTGGCGACACTCGTCATCGCGGAGTTTCGACCGCCCAGTGCATAGAGCCGGCCACCGAGGGGGATCAGGGCAAAGGCTGCGCGCGGATGGCGGAACGATGCGACATGCTCCCAGTGGTCCTGCGCAAATCGATACACCGTCGAGCGCGCGCGGCCTGCCGAAAATCCACCCGCCACGTAGAGCTGGCCCTGGAGCACGGCAGCAGCCGGGTGGTCGAGGGCCTCGGGCAGCGACGGGCCGAGCGACCAGGAGCCGCTGTAGGTGAAGACGGTGTTCGTATCGCGCCCCATGGCGTCGAAGCCGGCGATGACGAACAGGGTGCCGTCGAGCGCTGCCGCGGCGAGCTCTTCGCGCGGCTGGGGCAGCGAGAGTTCCTGGCGCTGCTCGAGCTGGGCAGAGGTCGTCGGCGGAGTTGGACTGGCAACGGGCGTCGACGTGGACGCTCGCGAGGCCGTGATTTTCCCTCCTGCGCCTGCGGGGGAGGGTAGGGTGGGGGCGCTAGCCGGCGCGCACCCCACGAGGAACGCAGCCAGCCAGGCCACCGCGTGAAGCCGGCCGGTCAAGTGTCCACCACAGCTATTCGTTCAAGACCGCACGGCGGAGGAAATCTTGTCCCTATACCCAGGTCACGCTATTCTGCTGGGTCGCCTGGCCATGCGCATCCAGCGATTGGAAGCCGGTACCACGCAGGTCCGGCAGATCGAAGGATTGATTGAGCGCGACGAACCCCGGACCAGGCGCAAACGCGCTGGTATCGAGGAGCGCCCGCGTCGGACTGCTCCCTGCGGGGTATGACCAGGCTTTGCTGCTCCGCCCGAGGGCGATCACGTAAAACATCGTGCTGTGCCCACTGATACGGAATGTGACCGCAGTCCTTACGCTCCGAGCAAGCTCGACATTCTCCCGCGGTGACAGGATTGCGGGCGCCACGGGCGCCGTGAAGGTTATCGTCGCCGAACTCCGCCCGGACATGTACGTGCAGGTAACCAGCTTGCCAGCGAAGGTGTCCGTCGACACTTTGAGGTCAAACGTTCCGCCCTGAACCCAGCGGCCCCGGCTCGTGAACATGATGGCTAGTTCGGTCAGGTTCCGTGTGGACGCGTCGTAGCCACCGACACTCAAATTCAGCGAAACGGCCAGCTGACCGGGAGAGGTGTCTTTCAGAATGAGCGCAGGGGGGCCCGCGACGTCAATGATGCTGAAGGATCCGGCGGAGTTCGCCGGACTCGGTCGAGGACTCGGCGAGGCGGTGGTTTGGGGACTCGCCGCGCTGGTTGCCACGCGCGCGGAGGTCGTGGGGCCGGCGCCGCACGCGGCTACGAGGAGGGCGGCAAGGGAGGCGGTGGCTGCCTTCACGGTCAGGCCGTATGACGGAACTCGTCCGAGAAAGTTCCCGGTTCGCCGTTAGCCGCCGACAGTGACAATTGCTTTGCCCTGGGTCATATTGAGGTCGAGGGTGCGGACAATCTGCCAGGTGAGCGTGTACTGGCCGGGTCCCGTCGCGGAGGGAACGGCCATTTGCATGGCGAACCGGACCGACTGGCCTGATGCGATGGTCCCCACCGGCCGGCAGTTGAGAAGGTAGAAGTCTTTAGCAAAGGCTTTCGTGCTGTCGGCCGCCCACTGGCCATAAACCGGGCAGTCGGCAGGAAAAACGATGGGCTGGCTGCCGGAGTTTTGCAGGCTCACGGTGTAGTGCAGGACGGAGCCCGGGGTAACCGACGATGGGGCATCAATCCGGATCGTGAGGGACGCGAGCGGATCCGGCGGTGGGCTTGGCTCAGGAGCCGGCCAGTGCTGGAACGCGCTGACGGCCAGGCGACCGTAGCACGTAGCGATGGTGCGCCACCTGCTCATCGGATCACTGACGGCGATCCGCAGGCTGCCCCCGCCACCGGAAAGCGACATGGCGACGGCGGTCCCCTCTTGCGGAATGGGGGCGCAGGGGAATCCCGCCCCGTCGTGCGTCTGCCAATCGATCTCCGCATACGCGATGCCTGCGCGGGGAATGTGCGCCTGGACATCGGCGGTACCAGGC
>WNFD01005773.1_pt1 | contig 12369 bp, 8 predicted proteins | sample 5400491 | NCBI WGS metagenome assembly WNFD01 (sample SAMN13153343, study PRJNA577476) | soil metagenome | isolation source: 120 cm saprolite under Douglas fir tree site 2 hole 2 replicate 2 | place: USA:California | collected 2015-04-18 | reverse complement strand
AGAGTGAGGACGGCAAGCAGGAATTTTTCCCCGAGCAGAAGCTCACCATGGACCAGGCCATCGCCGCTTACACAACCGGTTCGGCCTTCGCCGAATTCGAAGAGAAAGAAAAGGGCGGGCTGGCAGCCGGGATGCTTGCGGATTTCATCGTGCTCGATCGCGACATCACCAGTACACCCGCGGAGAAGCTGCTGGCCACAAAGGTGTTGCGAACCGTGGTCGGAGGGAAGACGGTGTACGAGGGGAAGTGAGGTTGAGGGAACGATCCAGTCGTTGTTGAACAATTCTATCTGAGCCCAACGGCAGCGTCCGGATTTCCCACGATTTGCTCTCTGCCCGACGGGAGCACGCTGTTCTTGTTGAAACGAATTGACCCTTTTTGTCACTAACCTTGCATGAGGCTGTGAGCCTGGGGACTCACGCCAGGAGGTTAGTGTATGAATTTGCGTTTCCGCATGGCCGGTGCGCGCTCGGGCGGCTGGCTTCGAACAACCACCCTGATCACTCTGACTGCTTGTGCCGGACTCTCCACATGGTCCGTAGCGCAATCGTGTCCCATCGAATCAACCGCGATCGAGGATGCCAAGCCGAACAAGCTGTATCTTTACTTTCCCACCGTGGATGACGCGACGTTTCCGATAACGAGTTGTACGCTAGGGACCCTGCATTGTTTCCCAACGCCGGTCCGGCCGCTGAAGGCGTTTGATATTACGAACATTCCTGACTACGGGGGAACCACCAGCGATTTGGAGGATCAGGTCACCAAAGTCGTGATTGATGACTACTGTGAGTTCAACGTCAAAGTCCTCGAAACAACTACCGTGCCGCCCGCGACTTTCCCGCGCCGCGTCGTGGTTGGGCTCGGTACGGATTCGATGCCTTTCGGGAACGGCTTCCTCTTTGGGGAAGCCCGGGACGTGGATACCGGCGACGCGGTTGTGGTCGACTCCGCCCGCGTCTGGGCCGGCACTTACGAAACGGTGGCGGGTGCTGGGGGGGACGGCGTTCTCAGCGGCGTGAATTCGACCTTGGAACGCTGGGGGTTTTCGATCGGCGGCACCGCAGCCCACGAGGCGGGGCACACTTACGGCCTGGCGCACTCCGACGACTTCGGTACCGTGAACGATGGCTGCAATCCACCCGATCACACCAAACCAGGAGAAGACGCAGTCTTCCGTCACCTCATGCCCGCCGGATGCAATATCACCGATGAGCAGCGGGCGGACTTCCGGCGCCACTTCAGCGATGTCACCTTCAGCATTCTGGCGGCGAATGTCGGGCTTTCGGTGGAGACGATTCACAACTGGGACTTCACTAACCCTAACGCAGCAGCGGCCAGCGAGTTGCAGTTTGAGGTTTTGAGTACGTCCATGTCGCTGACACCTTCGTGGACTTACTTGGGTAACCTGAGTCCGTGGACGACTCCGACTGTATCCTCCATCGGGACCACCGTTTTCAGGGGCACCACGTACAAGCGTTACCAGGTCACGTTCTCGAACGGGCAGGCATGGGCGAACGGGACTCCGGGGAATGTACCGGGTGGGGCGCCATTCCACGTGGGCGTTGCATTTTCGGAAGCGGACTACACGGTTCCGGACTCGGTTATCGTGGTCAAGATAACCCTGCTCGATGGGGGCGCAAGTCCTCTGACGTTGCAGCCGCGTATGGTGGCTTACGACACCGGGGCACTCGATGCTTCTGACGGCAGCTATCGAATGAACTTCTTCAACGCGGATGACGTGGCTCGCCCGCTCATTCTGCAAAACTTGACGGTCACCGAACTGCCGATGGTGGCGTCGATCGACTCGATGGTACGAGGCTCTGGCCCGCAGACGCGGCACGGCGAGCCGATTCCGTCATGGAGAAGCTCGCGACCGCTGTGCGAGGCGAGGAATCAGGCAGCCGCAGCGGCCACGGAAGAGTGCCCCGTCCGCCTGGCGGAAGAGGGGCAATCCGTCACAGTAGCTAAACTCGGGCGGGGGCGCAATGTGGTGCAGGTGCAGGATGGGAAGTGCGCTGGATCAAACCGGGCGGGAGCCGCCGACAGCAACGTGCCGCCCGACGTCAACCAATGTCCGTCTGCGGGAGTGAACATCGATCTGTTTCCGGCCACGATGCTTTACGTGACGGCTACGGTCATCGATCCGAACGCCAAGCACTGGGACCCGGTACAGAAGGTCTTCGTCACGGGGCCGCTGGAATCACACCTGTTCTATCAGATCGGCGGACGGCATCCCGATCTGAACCGGAATGGGATCGACGATTTCATCGACATTATCCAGGGCAGGTCGAAAGACACGAACGGCGACGGCGTGCCGGATGAAGTGCAGCATTGTTTGAAGCAACTGGGTGAACTGGACGGCTGTGAGAAGAAAGAGGGCGACCAGCGGCGGGTGTGGGCGGACGCGGAACGCCAAGAACTCTCGCTGACGTCGTGCGAACAAAGCTGCCAGGGTAAACCGGGAGAAGAAGCCTGTGAGAAGGAGTGCGACGAGCGGAGGGAGAAAGCTGACAACCGCGAACATGAACTCGAGGAACGCTGGCACCACCAGGCTCACGAGTGCAGAGAGGCTCTCCACAAGTTCAAGCACTGTGAGGAAGAATTCCTGGAGTCGAAACACGCCGAAGATATCCAGGTGCCGGCCAATTTGACAGCCAGCGCGAGGTAATAGTTTCGACCCTGCGGTGGGGACAGCAAGTCGGGGCGCCTATACTCTGGTTGCAGGGGGCAAGGTCTGCCGCTCGCGAGCGGCAGACCTTAATTTTTGTGGAGTTGCGATGGAATCCAGCTCAAACATACAAAACGAATTCAGGGGTTTGTGCGTCTAAGCAAGAAGAGCCCGGTCACACCGTGCTCCGGTTGTGACGTGCAAACGGGTTATAATAAAAGGGTTTGAAGTTCCCGGAGGGAAGCAGGCATATGGATTCGCGGGCAATGTGGATGCGTTTGAAAACCCGTCGATGGGTTTATTCGTTCAGCATAGTGACTACGCTGGCGTTTGGTATTTTGATTGGTACAGTCGTATCTTTTGGAGTGAAGGGGAAGGAGGGGCAGAAGTCTGCTGACGCGACTCCTCTGGTAGTTCCTTCTCCGAGGCAACTTTCCAATCAGTTTTCGCAGATTGCCAAGCAATTAGGCCCGAGCGTGGTCAACATCAATACGGAGTCGACTATCAAGAGTCCGCACCGGCGTCGTGGCGGGCAGGGTCCCGAGGATCCAGACGGCGGCGGTGGCATGGACGATTTCTTCAACCGCTTCTTTGGCGGTCCTGGCGGACAGGGAGGTCCCGGAGGGGACAACTCGATTCGCGAGCGTTCCCTGGGTTCAGGAGTGATTGTCGATGCCAAGGGCTACATCGTTACCAACCGGCACGTGGTGGAGAAGGCGGACCGAATCCGGGTGCGGATGCAAGACGATCCTCCCGGTGTGCAGCATGATGCCAAAGTGATTGGAGAAGACCAGGAAACCGATTTGGCGGTGATCAAGATTGACATGGAGCGCGCTGTGCCTGCTGCGAAGCTGGGTAACTCTGACAGCATGCAGGTGGGCGATTGGGTGCTGGCCATTGGCAGTCCTTTTGGCCAGGTGGGTACGGTCACTGCGGGAATTGTTTCCGCCAAGGGCCGGGATATTGTGCCGAATCGCCAGTTTCAAACATTCATTCAAACCGATGCCGCGATTAACCCCGGAAATTCAGGTGGGCCGCTGGTGAATCTTGACGGCGAAGTAATCGGTATCAACACGGCCATCTTGAGCGAGACCAATGCCTACGCTGGCGTGGGCTTCTCGCTTCCTTCGAACACCGTGGTACAGGTTTACAACCAACTGATTGGGCCCGATCATCGGGTGGCGCGTGGTTCCATCGGCATCATGTTTGATTCGGTGGAAAATCCGGCCATCAGCCGGGTTTACGGGACAGGGTCGGGAGTGACGGTGTCGAGCGTGGTGGCCGGCAGTCCGGCCGATCAGGCGGGACTGAAAGTGGGCGACACCATTACTACCGTCGACGGCAAAAAGGTCACCAAGGGGGCCGAACTGGTGGCGGACATTGCCTCGCGCAGGCCTGGCGCAAAGGTGGAACTGGGCTTCGTACGTAACGGCAAACAGCAGAACACGAGCGTGACCATTGCCGATCGCGCCAAGCTGTTTGCGGCACGCCTCAGCGACGATGAGGGTGGCGGCGATGAGAGCACGCCTAAACAGAGCAAGTTCGGCATCACGGTACGCAAGCTGACGCCGGAGATGGCCGACCGGCTTGACATACCTTCGGGTAAAGGGGTGATCGTGCAGGATGTAAAAGGGGGATCGTTTGCCGAGGATATTGGAGTGGGACGCGGCGACATCATCCTGGAGATCAACAAGCAGCCGGTAAACAACGAAGCGGACTTCGCCAAAGCGGAATCGGGCTTGAAGAGTGGTCAGGACGTGGTTTTCCTGGTGCGTCCGCGAGGTTCGTCTCGTCAAGATGGAACCATCTTCATGGCGGGAACACTTCCGTAACCGTTGGTACTAGCCCGACCGGAACTGGCATTGCCTCCTTCAATGAAGGATGATTACAATGCCAGTTCCAGTTGGGTTTTGTTTTTCTGCAGTTTTTGCCGCAGAGAATGCGAAGACCGGCGGAGCGGCGTGCGTTCTGAGGTTTGACGTTGGAACAAGAGCAGAAGCATCGCGCGAGACTAGTGGGATGGATGAGGGCAGGCTGCGCTCTGGCGCTGATTTGTGCCTGCGTTTCGCCGCGGGCGTTATTTGCTAAGGGCTCCGGCGCTCAAGCTTCCGCTTCAACTTCGAGTACAGGCGACGGCAAGCCCAGGCCCAAGCCGGGGACGAAGGCATCGAATCCTAAGAAACACGTGAAGAAGGCGGCGGCGAAGACCACTCCTTCGCGGGGGCGAGCCCATCCCCCTTCGTATCTCGCAGCGGATAAGCAGCCATTGAGTACCGCTTCAACGGCGCACGGCGGCAAGTCCAAGGCCAAGCACGGGAAGACGGGAAGAAGAAAAACAGTGCGAGGCCAGCAGAAGATTGATGCCGAGCGCGCTCAGGCCATCCAGGCAGCTTTGATCCGCGAGCACTACCTGAGCGGTACAGCATCCGGAACGTGGAATCAATCCAGCGAAGATGCCATGCGGCGCTATCAGGCCGACCATGGCTGGCAATCGAAGACGGTGCCCGATTCTCGCGCGCTGATCAGTCTTGGGCTCGGACCGAGCCACGACCACCTGCTGAATCCGGAGAGCGCGATGACCACCGGGCCGTCCGCTCCGCGTGCGGCAGCGTTGACTCCCGCCTCACATAGCGCGGAACCGGGCGCGCGCATGAGTACGCCGCCGGCTACTTCCGGCCAGGATGGGTCAGGGCCTCAGTGAAGCAATTAGCAATTAGCAATTAGCATTTAGCCAATCCGATTCTCATCAGATCTTAGTAATCCCTCCAACGGAAGGGTCGGATCGTGCTGAGTCGCGGCTATTAAGTGCCAACTGCGGACTGCCAATTGCTAATTGCTAGTGACGCTGGGCGCCAGATGTTTTGGGATAGCTGCCGATCACGGGCCGGGGGAAATAAGGCAGAGGCTGCGAGTTGATGATGGCTCGAGGGTTGCCTTCGACGAGGGCCTGAGCTACTTCGTCGCCGGAGATCTCCGCTGCGGCATCGCGGGCTGTAGACAGCACAGGGATACGTTTTTCAGTGTCGTGGGCATCCGTAGCCAGCACGTGAACGGCGTCGTGCTCGAGTAGCCAGTGAGCGGCGCGGCGCGTGCGCTCTCCCCAGAATCCGGTGAGGGCCGAACCCGTCATTTGAATCACACAGCCCTGCTCGGCCCACTCCACCACACGCCGCGGGCTCTCGCGCAGAATCGGATTGCGCTCAGGATGAGTGATGATCGCGGTGATCCCGCGGTCTCCCAGCTTCAGAAAACAATCCGTGGTCTGCGGCGGAACGCTGTAATTGCTAAGCTCAACCAGCATGTAGCGCGAACCTTCGATGGCATAGCGGGAAGGATTTGCCAGAACGTCCTGCAGATTGTCATAGGAGAGATGGAAGTCGCAACCTAAGCTCAGTTTGAGCGTATCGCCGACGAGTCCCTGCAGGTGCGCGACTAATCCTTGGAGGTAAGCTCGGTCGTAATGGTAGCGATCGTTGGCGTGGGGGGTAGCGACCTGGTGGGTGATGCCGTCGGCCGCCGCCATGCGGCACATCGCGATGGAGGTCTCCCAGGACTTGGATCCGTCGTCTACTTCCGGAAGGATGTGAGAGTGAATGTCGACCACGATTTGTATGAACCCAAGCGTCTGGTGGAGGTTGCGTCTGATTTGATTTAAGCAGATTCGCGGGGAAAGAGAAAGTCAAAGGCTTTAACGCGGAGGACGCCGAGGACGCGGAGGTTATTTGAAGTTTCGCGGTCTGGCGTCGGTTCGCTTACCAGATGGTGAGAAGCGCATGAGAATTGCGGATCTGCCGGTCAGCCGTGACCAGCGGAATGCCTTCCACCAAAGCAGTAGCTCCGATGATTCGATCTGCCGGGTCCCTCGGATAAGCCGCCGGAAGGGAAAGCGCTCGCAAGGAAATTCGTCCGCTTATTGGCAGGACAACAAATCGGCGTTCTATCTCCGCCAAGGTCGATTCGACGCCGATCGCGAGGCGGATGTGCTCTCGGTTGAAAATCCTGGCCAGTTCAAAGAGAGAGATGTCTGAAATAGCCAAACCTTCGCCATCCTGCCGCGCCTTTCCAATCGCAGATCTCGCCTGCTTTGAGATTCGAGCCTCGTCAAAAGCCAGCCAAACGATGATATGGGTATCGACGAGGATCAATAGAGATCGCCCCACTCCTCAGGACTAAACACCGGAGAAACAACATCCCCGGTAACTCTGCCCTTACCGGCGAGAAACCCGAATATGTCGTCAGTCTCCTTGTCTGCCGGGACAAGCTTTGCCACGGGCTTGCCGCGTTTGGTGATCAACACGGCTTCGCGCTTCGCCTGAACTTCGTCCATAACCGCCAGACAATGGACCTTAAACGATCCTGCCGCCATCTTTTTCATGGAAGAACCTTCATTGGGAAGAACCTTTGGATCGCATCAATCACAGCCCGGTATACTATGGTCATTATACCATAGTCATAAGACGGTGAATTGAACTGCCACGTACGGATTTATTCTGCGGAGGACATTGCACGGATCGGGGCGGAGTCGAATTCTTCTGCCATCCAGTGCTGAAGGGCGACCATGTTTTGCGGACGGCCAAGGAAGTTCTTGACCAGATCGTTGGCCGACATGGAGCCGCCAGGTTCGAGAACGACGCGGCGGTAGCGCATGGGGGCGTCGCCGGCCAGAAGATTCTTGTGATCGAACTGCAGGAAGAAATCTTCGGCGATCACTTTATCCCACAGGTAAGTGTAGTAAGCGGAGGAGTAGCCGCCGAGATGTCCGAAGGAAGCCCACATGTGGGTTTCGGGAAGAGGGCTGAAGAGAGTGTAATTGCGGTTCGCTTCGAGCGTGACTTTATCCAGATCGACATTCTCGGGCTTGGTTTTGTAGATGTCGTAGGAGATGGCGGTGAGAGCATTCTGACGGGCGACCCAGGCGCCACGTCCGAAGGCGGAGGCGCGGTTGGCGCGGGCCACGAGCTCGGCGGGAATGGGTTCGCTGGTTTTGTAGTGTCGAGCAAACTTGGCGAGGACCTGGGGGCTGCGAATCCATTCTTCGAGCATTTGCGAAGGTGCCTCGACGAAATCGGACTCCATGCTGATGCCGGTGATGCCGGCCCACGGTTGCTGGCCGCCGAGGATGTGGTGCATGAGGTGCCCGAATTCGTGGAAGAAGGTTTCGACGTCGCCATAGTCCATCAGACCGGCGTCGGTGGCAGTGGGCACAGGGAAGTTGCAGACGAGAATGGCTTCGGGAAGTTGCTTGCCGCGAATGCCGTCGAGTACCGGGGCCATTTCAGCGTGGCTGAATTTTCCGGGGCGCGGATGCATGTCCAGATAGAAGCGGCCGATGGGCTTGCCGCTGTCGATGACAATCCAGGTTTCGACAGAAGGATCCCACGAGGGAACATTCGGTTCCTGCTGGAAGCTGACATGGAACAGTTCGGCGGCGGCGTCGAGGATTCCCTGCTTCACCTGCATGAAGGGAAAATAGGGACGCACGGATTGAGAGTCGAAATCATACCTGGAGCGGCGAACTAATTCCGAAAGATAGCTGCGTTCGTAGTCCCAGATTTCCCTGGCGCCGGGACTTGACTTCTGTTTTTCGGCGAGCAGCATTTCGACTTCACGCTTGGCCAGCGGGCGGGAAGCGTCGTCGACCTGCCGGATGAAGTCGGCGATGTTGTGGCCTTTGGCCGCCATCTTATCGGCGGCGTTGTAGTCCGCCCAGTTGGAGAAGCCGAGAAGCGTTGCGATCTCGTAGCGCGTCTTCATCAGGCTGGTAAGAACTTCCTGATTTTTCGGGTAGGCGCGGGTGTTGAAAGCAACCGAGAGCCGGCGGCGCAGAGCATCGCTCTTGGCGAAGTTGAAAACGGGCAGGGCGTCGGGATAATCGGTGGTGATATGGATCTTGCCATCGGCGCCGGGCTTGTGGCGGTCGATGTAATCCTGGGGCAAGCCGTCGAGTTCGGAAGCATCGGCCTCAATGGTTTTCTGGCCGTCGGAAATATTGCGATCGAACATGGATTGCTGTTCGGTGGCCTGATCGTTGAGTTTTTTGAGGCGGGCGCGAGTGGCGTCGTCTTTGTCGACGCCGGCCAGACGGAATTCAAGAAGCTGCCGCTGGACATAGTAGCGGGTGGCGGCGTCAGTCTTGGAAAGATCAAGAGCGGCGAGCGCGTTGTAGACGTCGTGATTGAGGGCGATGGCGGTTTGCGCAGCACTGGCTTTGGTGAGCATGGACGTGGCGTGATCGCGGAAGGCGGCCTCGGGATGGACCTGTTCCATGAGTCCCGCGAAATAGCCGGCGGAGTTGTTCTGGCGGACGGCCTCGTCGAAGGGAACGAGCGTGTTTTCAATGCTGCGAGGGCCTTTCGCGGCGATCAAAGTGTCGATGGCGCGCTGGCCGGCAGCAAGGCGGTCGTTCTCGATTTTCTCAAAAGCCGTCACGTCCGGCCTGGAAGCCCAGACTGTGGGTTGAGATACCGTGATATTTTGGGCGGAAAGAACTGCGGCGAGAAGCAACGGCAGACAGAAAAAAAGTGCCAGACGCGCGGCGAGCAACATGCAATACCTCGTGGAGAATTCAGGGAGCCGGATGAAACGATTCGGAACTGATGTTTGAAGCGCGGATTATTGTTGATGACGGCGACTTGCGATGTCAAGCAGGCCGCGGAAATTTCGCGGGTTCAACAAGACGAAGGCAACGTGTTTTGTATATCGAGCGTCTGACTAACATTTTGCCTCACGTCGGGTCTAATCCTGGGGCAGGCTCTATGATTCGGAGTTTCGTGAGCGCCTGATTGCTTAGTTCAAGGATCCGATGCGCGTTTACCGACTGATTTGGCTCAATGTTTTCCTGTGGGTCAGCACTTTCTTGATATCCTGCGCGCACGCTGCCAGCGCTCCCGCTGGCGTCCACATCCCGCGGGTGTCAAGTCCGCCACGTCTGGAAGACTTCCAGGACATGACGCCGAGCGGCAACTCAACGCAGCTAGCGAAGGTCACGGATTTTATCCAGCTAGCGCCATCTGACGGAAAGCCTGCGACTCAGCGCACCGATGTCTACCTGGGCTATGACACGGCGAACCTGTACCTGGTCTGGGTCTGTTGGGACAAGGATCCGCAGGCCATCCGCGGACATCTGACTCGCCGCGAAGCGGTTACACCTCCCGATGACGACTACATTGAGCTGACGCTCGACACTTTTCACGATCAGCGTCACGGCTTTCTGTTCGATGTAAATCCGCGGGGAGTGCAATCCGATGCGCTGTGGACAGAGGACAGCGGGCCCGATTATTCCTACGATACAGTTTGGGATTCCAGCAGTAAGGTGACCGCCAAAGGCTATGTGGTCTGGATGTCGATTCCTTTTCGCAGCATTCGTTTCCATCCTGCAAATGAACAGGTCTGGGGCGTGACCTTGATGCGCTACATCGCGCGCAGTGATGAATACGACTATTGGCCGCGGGTTTCCAGCCGGATTTCCGGCCGCCTTAATCAGGAAGGACTTATCACCGGCGTGGCGGACGTCTCACCCAGCCGCAACATGCAGTTCAATCCTTATGGGTACCTCAGCGGCTTGCACCTGCTGGACGATCGCGATCCCATTCAGCCTCGTTTCGACAACCGGAATCTTCAGGGCAAACTCGGGCTCGATTCCAAATTTGTTTTCCATGACAGCCTGGTGCTGGATACGACCATTAACCCTGATTTCGCGCAGATCGAATCCGACCAGCCGCAGAATACGGTGAACCAGCGGTTTGAAGTATTTTTTCCAGAGAAGCGGCCATTTTTTCTGGAGAATTCAAATTTTTTTAGCGATACGAATATTGGCATCTATCAAACATCGCGAATACTTTTTACCCGGCGCATTATCGAGCCGACTTTCGGGGCGCGCCTTACCGGGAAGCAAGGCCCGTGGAATCTCGGATTCTTTGTCGCCGACGACCGTTCACCGGGCCTCATCGTTCCTGACAACAGTCCACTGAGCGGGACGCGCGCTTACTTTGCAGTGGGCCGGGTCAGTCACGATATTGGCAATCAGAGCAGCATCGGCGCCGTTTACGTTGACCGCGAGTACGAAGGCGACTTCAATCGTGTCGGCGGGCTCGATGCCAGCTTTCGCCTGAGCAAGAATTGGACATCGTGGTTTAGGAGCCTGGTGTCTTCCACATATGCCTCGAGTGAAGTTGTTTCTGCGATTAACGCTTCCGGCAACTCGATCGCTCCTCCTGCTGTCGGTTACACCTTCGGTCAGAATCACGAAGCCGTGCTCAATGGGATTGGACGACGCTTCTCTTACGAACTCATGTATCAGGATATAACGGCGAACTTTCATACCGACTCGGGCTTCGTGCCGCGAACCGACATCCGCAACGCAGCCCAATACTTCCACTTCTACTGGCGGCCCGAAGGCAAGCACCTCGTATTTCAGGGTCCCGAGGTTAACATGCACGATATTTGGGACCACAATGGAGTTGGCCTGCAGCACGCTTATAGCGGCGACTGGGTGTTCTATTTCCGGCATAATTTGCTGGTCGCTCCGATAGCCGGTTTTGAGACCGATGTGCTGCGGCCGGTTGATTTCTCGGGCCTGCCAAACGATCACAAGTATGCGCAGGATATTGCTGGCCTGGTGGTGCAGGGCAGCCCTACGCGGCTGATCACCTGGCGTACGACCATCATTCGCGATGGGGTCGTGCTGATCGTGGTGCCTGCGGGCCAACTTCCGATCACCGGCAACGAGACCTTTATCAACCACACCATGAGCATCAAGCCCACCGGGCACCTGGAGATCGACAACACCTACATTCTTGACCGGGTGCTCAACGGCGCCGCGCACCATGCCTCGTTCAACAATCACATCATCCGCAGCCAGTGGAATTATCAGTTCACGCGAGCGCTTTCCCTGCGCGCCATCATGCAATACAACGGCCTGCTGGCCAATCCCACCTACAGTTCATTGCAAACCACCAAGGATCTCAGTTTTAACTTTCTCATTACTTATCTCGTTCACCCCGGCACAGCCGTATATGTTGGCTACAACAGTAATTTGGAGAACCTGATCCCGAGCCTTTGCGTGCCGGTGGCGGGAGAATCGGTGGGATGCGATCCGAATGGGGGCGGCCTGGTCCGCGGCAATCGCCTGATCAATGATGGCCGCGTGTTCTTCGTGAAGGTCAGCTATCTTTTCCGAAAATGAGTCGCTGCTGAGAAGGTGGGCTGCCACCTATATGGTCAAGTTGGTCCTAACGCCACCGCTTCAGGTTGGGCCAAAGCTGAGCCAGGGTGCCGAACTTCGCGCCGCGGCAAATAAAGACGTCAATCTGTTTCTCCAATGCGTACGGATTGTCGGCGGATGTGCCAATGCAATCGACGTGATCCCAAAGCTCTTCGAGGCGTTCGCGGGTGTCATCGAGGACGATCATGCAATTGCCGGAATAACTGCGCGGTCCCCAGAGGAACCAGGTTTGATGGCCGCTGAGTGCCGGCGGTAAGCCGTAGCGGCGTCCGAGGAAGTCGATGGCGCCAGCCTGACCGTAGTCCTGAGCGAAGATGCCGCAGTCTTTGCGGTCATCCAAGGGGATGCGGTTCCAGGCTTGCGCGGTTTCGGCGACAATCTCCTCCCATCCGAATTGATCGGCGTACCATTGTGGCAGCGCGGCTCGGGCGTGGCTGTGCTCCATCACCGGCAACTTGAAGGGAAGAGATTTCGTAT
>WNFD01012957.1_pt1 | contig 12370 bp, 8 predicted proteins | sample 5400491 | NCBI WGS metagenome assembly WNFD01 (sample SAMN13153343, study PRJNA577476) | soil metagenome | isolation source: 120 cm saprolite under Douglas fir tree site 2 hole 2 replicate 2 | place: USA:California | collected 2015-04-18 | reverse complement strand
AGTCGAAAAAAGACTTGGAGGCCTCAATTCTTCCTTTATATACGTCCACGATATAAGCGACTTCCTGAAAGGTGTAAAACGAGATGCCGGGCGGAAGGATGATGCGAATCAAGGGCAGCGGAATATTGTGAATTCCAAGGTTGTCGAGAGCGCCCAGGAAGGAACCCGCAAAGAAGTCAAAGTATTTAAAGGTCCCCAGAATCATGAAATTCAAGATGAGCGAGAAGATAAACCATTTTCTGCGGTGGGGGTCCGAGCGGCTGGGGGCAATCTTCTGTGCGATGAGGAAGTCCACCGTGGTGCTGCCGATCATAAGAGCGAGGAAACGCCAATCCCACCATCCGTAGAAAAAGTAGCTGGCCAGGAGAAGAAAAATATTTTGGGCGCGATGATTGAGGCGCCAATACAGGAGCACGACAGGTATCAGGAAAAGGAAATAGGCGGGAGAGTCAAAGAGCATGACGTCAAATTAAGCGATGTTCCCACGTTATCCGCAGTGAGCCGGATGCACACTAGGATATTCAGACACACGTGTGGAGTGGACAATCGGTTGAATCAGGGAGATTGGAGCTAGGGGAATACCTGAATCCAGGACAAAGACGAAGTTGCTGTAATTATGCAGTTCCCAGAAATCCGATGAATTCGTTCCTTCCGTTCTTTGGGGAATTGTCTGCTGCGATATTTAGGGTCAAAACCGGATTGTAAGGGGTCTCCGTATCAGTTACGGTGCTGGTCGGGCCCGAGTCTCCCTGCAACAGCGAAGTTGCTTCGAGCTGAGAGACGTGTTCGGGATTCAGGCCTCGGCTGTAGGGGGTTTCCAAGCGAAATGGGACTCCAACGGCGGTAGCTTCTCTGGAGGGAATAATGGGCATGCGGAATCAGCAGTGGCCGTGGTTCGCAATTCTGGCCAGGACAGGCAGGGAAAAAAATGCGACCATCCTCTTGGAGAACGCAGGTTATGAGTGCTATTTGCCGGTCATCAAATTTACCCGCCAGTGGTCCGATCGCTTAAAAGAAACTGAATTGCCGCTGTTTCCTGGGTATCTCTTCTGCCGGATGAACCCTCACGACCGGCTGCCCGTGCTGATGACGCCAGGTGTGATTCAGATCGTTGGAGTCGGCAAAACACCCATTGCTGTTGAAGAGCAGGAGATTGCCGCAATCCAACGCGTCGGAAAGAGCGGCGTTGCGATAATGCCCTGGCCTTATCTGCAAGTCGGCCATGTCGCTCGAATCGAAGATGGGCCTCTGCGGGGTGTGACCGGAATTGTGATCAGAATCAAGTCGGGATTGAAGCTTGTCCTGTCGGTTACTTTGTTGCAGCGCTCGGTTGCAGTCGAAATTGATCGTAGCTGGATCGGTGCGGCATATCCTGTCAGAACAGGCGCACATCAGACAGGGTCTAGCTCGATTAACTTCTCGTCCCATTGATTCAATCAATCAGAAACTGCGTAAGGTCTTACGTACTACGGAAGCAGCTGCGAAGACCAAACAGGATTCAGCATCGCCTAAGCAAAATAAAGAGACGGTAATGCACCTCCTTGTGTTTGTCGTTGCGCTTTTAGCATCTGCAATCTTTACGCGCTTGGTCCGCGATTATTCCGTGGCCCGCAGATGGGTCTCCGCGCCCAGCTCTGACCGTCATGTTCATTCTCGTCCAATACCGCGCCTGGGCGGAGTTGCGATTTTTCTCACGCTCTGTTGCATGGCGTTGCTGGCGCATTGGCTGCCAGGCTATTTCGGTACGCGCGAATTCCCCTTGTCCAATCTCACCCTGAAGATTCTTGGGCCGGCAACCATCATCTTCGTGCTTGGCCTGATCGACGACTTCCTCGGACTGAGCGCGTATATCAAGTTTGCGGTGCAGGCAGGAGCAGCGGTGTTTTTGTATTGCAATGGTCTCGGGATCTCCCAATTATCGACGCTCGCGGGTCATCCCCAGTTGGGATGGCTGTTGGGACTTCCGCTGACTATTCTTTGGGTTCTGTGGATTACCAACGCGTTCAATTTGATTGATGGACTTGATGGACTGGCGGCGGGATCGGCGCTTTTCTCAACCCTGGTGACCTGTGTTGTAGCATTCCTGGGCCACAATGAAGTAGTTCTCATTCTGACGCTCGCCCTAGCGGGTGCAATCGCCGGATTTCTGCGATACAACTTCAATCCAGCCTCAATCTTCCTCGGCGACTGTGGCAGTCTGCTGATTGGGTTCCTAATCAGCGCCATTGCCGTGGCCGGGTCACACAAGTCTCCGACCATGGTAGCGGTTGCGATCCCTATCGTCTCTCTTGGGCTCCCGATTTTGGATGTCGCCGTTGCGGTGGTGCGGCGGTTCTTGAGCTGTAAACGATTATTTGACCCTGACCGTGAGCATATTCATCACAAGTTACTCGGCCGTGGCATTTCCCATAAACAAACGGTGTTGGTGCTTTACGGGGTGAGCGCGTGCTTTGGCTTGTTCAGTCTCCTTTTGCTCAATCCAGGAGGAGCCGCACTTGCGGCGGTGTTGGTGGTGGTTGGGATTAGCGTGCTGTTTGGGGTCCGGCAATTGGGTTACTACGAATTCAAGGAGCTGGAGCGCGTAGCCAACCGCACCCTGAATCAACGTCACGTGATCGCCAACGGCACGAACATTCGGCGGGCCGCGGACGCCCTGGAGTCTTGCACTAGCCTCCCACAATTCTGCCGAATATTGCGGCAATGTCTTGAACCTATTGGGTTCGATGGTTTCGGTCTGTACGTATTGTCAGGGTTGCCGGTCGACGTTGATCTGTTTCCGTTCCATCGAATCAATGGGTCCAAGCTCCAGTGCTTTTGGGATCAGCTACCTACATCTCCTTCATCTTCAGATACAAATTGGAGTCTGACTTTCAGCCTGATGAAACGAAACGGGAAGCGGTTGGGAGGTTTCACGCTGTATCGAAAAAACACGGAGTTACCTCTTTGGATGGATCTCGAGGTCTTCACGACGACTGGATTCTCCGACGCAGTTGCCACCTATGTGGAGAAAATGCAAGATTCCTGGTCTGTTAAGGCGCAAAAGGAACGGAGTCCGATACCTGCATTTGAAAAAGCTGGTGCGGTGATTGCTTCAAGGGGGCGTCATTCGGTCGCGGTTCCAAGTTCTGGCTGAGGCTCAAAGTTATGCCGGTTACGACAAGCACGGAAATGATTGCAGCGAGAGTCATCTCGATTGGCCTGGCAGTCTTCTTCGTAATCACGGGTGCTTCCGCGCAAACTCCCTCGGCCCCAAAATCGCCCGAGCCCAGAGCGAAGTGCGACGACCAGGTACGCTCCACTTATCTGTTGGGACCCGATGACTCACTGGATATTTCAGGGCCGGAATTGACTGAGGTGGCAAACAAACCAGTCCGCATCAACAGCGACGGCGACATACAGGTGCCGCCAGCGGGGCGCGTCCATGTTGGCGGGCTGACTGTGCAGCAGTCCGAGCAGGAGCTCAACAAAGTACTGAGCAGGTACATTCGTCACCCGCAAGCTGTCGTGACCATAACGGAGATGCGAAGCCAACCCGTGTCTATCCTGGGTGCCGTAAACACGCCGGGTGTTCACCAGGTGCAGGGACATAAGACGTTGCTGGAGATGCTATCGCTGGCTGGGGGGATCCGGCAGGACGCTGGGTACAGTATCCGCATTACCCGCCAACAGGAGTGGGGCTGCATCCCATTACCGGGAGCGACGCTGGATGGCTCGGGTCGATTCAGTGTGGCCGAGGTCAATTTGAAGAAGATCATGGAGGCCAAGAATCCCGAAGAGAACATTCAGATTCTTCCGCACGATGTCATCTCCGTTCCGAAGGCGGAAATGGTGTACGTAATCGGCGAGGTGAAGCGCTCGGGTGGTTTCGTTCTCGGCGAACACCAGTCCATCTCCGTGTTACAGGCGCTCTCGCTCGCTGAGGGGCTCAACGGAACTGCTGATGCACGGCATGCCAGAATCCTACGGCTGAAGCGCGACGCGGATCAACGGGAAGAGATGCCCGTGGATGTCAAGGATGTTCTCAATGGGAAGAAACCAGACGTCCCACTTCTTGGCGATGACATTTTGTTTATTCCCGGCAGCACGGGCAAGAAAGCCGCCCTTCGTACCCTCGAAGCTGCCATTCAAACAGGAACAGGCTTAGCCATCTGGCGCACGCCTTGAAATCTTCTGTGAGGCACAGAAATGAAAGCTCCCGAATTTCCTCTGGACAAGAGTGACGGACGCTTAACCGAATTCAGCCCCCGGGCAGGTCAGCGTCCCGCAGTGTACCGATATGAGTCGCCGCAGGCGGAGGCAGCCGCTTCGCCGGCCTACGACAGTCTCTTGGACTACTGGAACATTCTGTTCCGCCACAGAAAGACCTTACTCAGCTTTGCCCTGGTTGGGCTGCTCGGAGCGACGGTAATCAGCCTGGTGCAGACACGGATTTACCGTGTCAGGACCTCCCTCGAGTTCCAAGGTACAAGCTTCCTGGAAACTAAGGGCTCCACCGACTCCTCCGGGGGTTACTCAAACCTGGAGTCCTACATGGAGACCCAGGTCAAGCTTCTGCAGAGCGAATCCCTACTTGAGCACGTAATCGACAAACTGAAGCTGCAACAGCGCCCAACCGGATGGCGAGCGTTGACCTCACATCTGCCGGAAAGAGAGGAATTGATCCGTAAGATACAGCGCAATCTGACAGTACGGACATCCGGCAACTCGCGCTTGATGGAGGTGCTGTACGAGTCGCCGGACCCCAAAGGGGCTGCGGACTTCGCGAATACGCTGGTCAGCGAATTCATCGAACTAAGCCAAGAGGAAAGGTGGAAGGCCGCCGAGGGCACTGCCGTCTGGCTAACAAACCATTTGAACATTATGAAGACGCAGCTGGAACAGTCAGAAGCGCAGCTTCAGGATTACGCGCGCACATCCGGGCTAACATTTACCTCGGAAAAGGACAACTTAGCGGAGAACAAGCTCAAAGAAATACAGGATGAGCTGTCCAAGGCCCAGGCTGACCGAATAGCCAACCAGGCGAAATTTGAAGCGGCGAAGAGCAAGCCGGCGGATTCGTTGCCGGAAGTGTTGGAAGACCCGACAATGCGTGAGTACCGCCAAAGGCTGACTGATTTGCAGCGGCAGTATGCCGAACTCAGTGCAACGCTGACCCCTGAACACTACAGAGTGCAGCGCGTGCAAGCGCAGATCAATGAACTAAAGTACGAGATGTTGAGTGAGCGCCGCAATGTGCTGCGGCGCATCGGCAACGAATACGCAGCGGCGACGCGCCGCGAAACATTGCTATCCCAGGCCCACTCTCAGCAGGAGAAGGTCGTGGCGGATCAATCCGAGAAGGCGATCCATTACGACACGCTGAAGCGCGATGTAGACTCGAACCGGCGGCTCTACGAAGCAATGCTTCAGAAGGTAAAGGAAGCAAGCTTGGCCAGCGCCATGCGCGACAGCAACGTCGTGGTGGTGGATCGCGCCAGGCCGCCAATACTCCCCTACCGTCCAAGTCTGCCGGTGAATACGGCGATTGGCCTGTTTAGCGGCGTGCTCCTGGGTTTTGGATTCGTGGTGCTCCAAGAGCGTATTGACCGCAGGATAAGCGCTCCGGGCGACGCACAGGTGTACTTGGATCTGCCGGAATTGGGCGTTATACCTTTGGATGAGCTCGCTGTCCCGCGGCAATCTTCTAATGGGCTGCTGCAGCATCGTTCTACCCCAACCCGTTCCACTGAGAGTGTCTTGAGATCTCATCTAAGCGATTGTCCCGAACTAGCCACCTGGAAGCGCAAGCCGTCTTTGGTCGCTGAATGCTCGCGTACCACTCTGACTTCCATTCTATTGCCCAGCCAGAATGGAGAAGCTCCTAGCGTCATTGTCCTCACAAGTCCGTGTCCCGGTGATGGCAAAACAACAGTGGCTTGTAATCTCAGCATCGCGGTGGCGGAAATCGGCCGCAAGGTGCTCCTGATCGATGGCGATCTGCGCCGCCCCAGGCTGCATAAGGTTTTTGGTGTGGGCAACAATTGGGGCCTGGGTGACGTGCTATGCGCGGGCACGCCCCTTGAAACAGTTCCCATCCTCGACCTTGTTCGTGAGACCGAGGTCTCCGGCCTTTCCCTGCTGCCAGGAGGGAGTCGCGGCAACACAATTCCGTCGAATCTTTTTTATTCTCCCCGCATGATAAGGCTATTGACCCGCATGCGGAAGGAGTTCGACATGGTCATGATTGACGCACCGCCCATGATCCATCTCGCCGATGCCCGAGTGCTGGGACGCCTCGCAGATGGCGTCATTTTGGTGGTTCGCTCCGGGGAAACTACAACCGAAAGCGCGCTCTATGCCCGTCAACGTTTCGCCGAAGACGGAACGCGCGTTCTCGGCACGGTTCTGAACAGTTGGGATCCCAAGACTACCCGACGATACGGCTACGGAAGTTACGGCAGTTATCATGCGTATGTCGAACGGTAGCTCAAAGAATGAACTTCGCATCTCGCACCGCCAGCAGTCTCCGAAAAGGGAGAGGCCCTAAGACGCAAGTTCCAGTTGGCATCTACTGAGATCGTAGGCGAATTTGCCACACCAGGTATGCAAGGTACGTCCAAATCCATAGCGCTCGCTTACTCGAACTCCTTGATCGGGATCTGCGTGCTCCTCGTGATAGCCCTCGAGCTTTCCTCTGGTTATCTGCTTAAGCATCATTCAGTCACCTACGCGCGGATTTCACGGCAATATGAGGAAGCCGTGAAGATACGCCCCGCCGGAGCTGGCGATCCCCCACGCGTTCTGATGGTGGGCAATTCCTTACTGCTGCACGGAGTGGAACTCGATCGTTTGCAGACGTTGACTTCCACCAGGATGCGCATCTATCCCATTTTCCTCGAGGCCACCGGTTACTATGATTGGCTGTACGGGCTGCGACAGTTGTTCCGTCAGGGGGCAAGACCGCAGGTGGTCGTCGTGGGCGTCGGCGTGAATTACTTTCTCACGAATGGCGTGCGTCAGGATTATGCTCCCATGCTGTTCTTTGATACGCCAGACACTCTCGCCGTGGCTTCAGACTTACATTTGGATCGCACTGCAACAAGCAGTCTCTTGCTTGCTCATTCGAGCGCTTTTTGGGATACGCGCAGCGTCATCCGAACACAGATTCTTAACCATATGGTTCCTCATCTGGAAGATCTTTTCATGTTCGTAAATCCGAGGCCGGCCATTCCGGAGGGTCGCGAGTTTGAAGGAATTGCGGTCCCCCGTTTGAAAAGACTGCGCGAGTTATGTGAAGCGTACGGAGCCAGACTGATTCTTCTGGTCCCCCCAACCCTGTCTTCGGAGAGTGCGGTAAGCAAAATGGCCTACGCTGCGCACACTGCCGGAGTGGACGTATCGGTGCCGATTGACCCAGACGTCCTTTCAGCAAAGTTTTACCGGCGGGACGGGATGCATCTCAATCCCGAGGGCGCAGCGCTTTTCACATCAGCGCTGGCAAAGGACCTTCCTGAGAAGGTTGTGAGGCGCGACACCCTAGCCTCCCTCTCGCTCGATGAACGTCCTTACCGCTAACTGCCACCCGTGTAGATCACCGACCGTGAGCACTGAACTTCCAAATGTACTGGCCGCCGTACACCAACGTGAACGTACTTCCTTGCGCGCGGATTTCAGTTGGACGTTTGTGGGGAACGCCGTTTATGCAGGAGGCCAATTCGCGGCCCTGATGCTGTTAGCCAAGCTGCTTCCGCCAGAGCTGGTGGGGCAGTACGCTTTAGGTCTCGCCCTGGTATATCCCGTAATCAATCTAACGAACCTGCAACTCCGCGCGGTAATGACTTCGAGCAACCACCAGTGCATGCATTTCGGCCACTACCTCAGCCTGCGTTTGCTGACCACGTTGTTGGCGCTTGTGATTATCTTCGTCCTAGAGTATCGCCGGCAACTAACGACAGTGGTTCTGATGGTGGGCGTAGCATACGCCATCGAAGCCATTAGCGACGTGTACTATGCGCGATTGCAACTGCACGACAGAATGGCTGAGATTTCCAAATCACTGATCGCAAGGGCGCTGCTGTCCGTCCTTGGATTGGCAGTTGCAATCTATATCAGCGGAAGTCTTCTGTGGGGAGTTGCAGGTATCGTACTGGGGCGCGCAATCGTCCTCTTCACCTATGATATTTGCGAGCGCACCCACGGCTTGGGGGCGCAGTCGAAATGGTTCCCTCGAAACGATGCGCTGACGCCGCGCCTCGATCTAGCGATGGAACGCGAATTGCTATGGGTCAGCCTCCCTCTTGGAATAGTAGTGCTCTTAGCCGCATTGAATTCCAGCGTCCCTAGCTATTTCATAAAACACGCACTCGGGGAACGTGACTTGGGGATATTCGCAGCTATCGGATTCGCGGTATCGGTGGGAAATATGGCAGTTGTGTCACTCGGACAGTCTGCGTTCACCAGGCTTGCCAGGTCGTATGCCGCAGGCAATCTTGCAGCGTTCGGCGCGCTCCTGGGCAAGCTCCTCGCCGCTGGGGCAATGCTGGGAGTGTGCGGAATGATCGTATCCAAATTCGCGGGACGCGAGATCCTCACTATCCTGTTCCGGCCGGAATATGCCGAGCGAGCGGACCTTCTTCCGTGGATCATGGCGGTCGGAGGAGTTGTGTACATGGCCCAGTTTTTGGGATTCGGACTGACCGCGGCCAATTATTACAATTCTCAGGTCGCTCTGAATGTTCTAGCCAACCTGAGTCTTATTGCGGCCTGCTACTGGCTGGTAGGGCGGCAGGGTCTCTTAGGCGTGATAATTGCGATGCTGATCGCTGCGATCGTGCAGCTTGCAGCGAGCGCCATAGTCTTGGTTGTAGCCACGCGAGCGCGGGCCCAAGAAGGGATTGCAGGGGTTGAGACAGCATGAAGCTTGATGGAATTGAGTCCGTTTCGGTGGAACGGAGCAGATGACCAGTGACTGTGCAGACAGATCTGACCGCATCTCCTAGACAGGGGAGCGCAATTGTTCGGGGAGTCATTCCAGGGTCTGGACTTGGGCGCTTGAGAGAGTTCGTGTCCGTGCTGAATCGGCCCTGGCCTTCACGGAGAACTCATAAGGGCGGAGCATCCCGCTCTTCTGTCGGAGCAGAGGAGACTTCCACACTAGGCAAGCTTGCGTTCGCTTCCCTTTGGCTCCTGGTGTTTGCCATGCCATGGGAAGACGCAATCACGATCTCTGATTTCGGCACAAGCGTGCGTTTTATCGGGATGGTCACTGTAGGCCTTGGTGTCTTGGCCATGATTGAAAGAGGGAAGGTCAGACGCCCGGCACCTGGTCACGTCATAATGGCTCTATTTGTTTTACTCGCGGCGGTAAGTTATCTGTGGAGTCTTTACCCCGAGGGAACTCTTATCCAGTCTTTCTCGTACGTCCAGCTCTTCGCAATGGTGTGGCTGATCTGGGAGCTGGCCCCTCGCGTACGAGAACAGATGTGGCTGATGCAGGCCTACGTTCTTGGAAGCTTTGTCTCTGGGATAGACACCGTATACCAATTTCTTTCTCACCAAGAATCCGCCTATCAACGCTATGCTGGCGCTCGCTTAGACGCCAATGACCTGGGGCTGATCATGGCCTTGAGCATCCCCATGTCGTACTTTCTGCTCATTCATAACAAAGGGTGGATGGCCTGGGTCTGCCGACTGCAACTTGTTCTTGCAGGAACGACCATCTTGCTGACGGCCTCGAGAGGTGCCACGCTGGCCACTCTTGTCGCGCTCTCTATTGTGCCCTTGACTCAAGCACGATTGACTGGCCGTCAGCGAATTGCAGTCCTGCTGACAATATCATTGCTCGTCTATGGCGCTCTTCTCTTTGTACCCTCCAGTTCGTGGGAACGCTTATCTACGCTGCCTAGCGAATTTACGCAGGGGACATTAACCGGACGCACGATCATTTGGAGAGCAGGCTGGGAGATTTTCCGCGTGCATCCTTTCCTGGGTATTGGAGCGAATGCGTTCCGACTTATCGTCAGCCGTGTTTTAGCGGAACCGATTCGTCTTGATGAAAGTGACCCGGCGCCCCCTGCGCACAATACTTTCCTGTCGGTCCTCGTCGAGCAAGGAGTAATTGGTCTCGCGCTTTTTTGCGCCTTGCTAGGTGTGCTAGCGCTGTCACTGAGGGCGTTGCCCCCCTTCCAACAGAGACTGTGGATCGTATCTCTTGCTGTTTGGGTGGTGGGAGTGTCGAGTTTGACTTGGGAGATGCGGAAACCGACCTGGTTTTTCTTTGGCCTGCTAATGGCCCAATGCGGTAGCATGGCCCAAAAGCGCTCGGTGCAAAGCCTTGCTCCCGGTTTCACTGAAGCTAGGCTAGACCCTCTACGCGCGTGACGGTCATGAGAATCGCCACCTCGTTCCAAAATCTGCGGTCCTCGACTTGTGCGTCAGGCCCATGCTTCTTTTCCAGTGAGAGATAGTTCGCTCCCCACCTGCCAACTAAGACCATGAAGAAGATCAAAGTGGTCCATATCGTTCCGATGCTCAGCCCCGGTGGCGCCGAGCGCGTAGCGGTTCATATCGTGAGGGGATTGGACCGTCAGCGTTATGAGCCAGCGGTCATTTCGTACACAGGTCGGCTGGGTTGCGACTTGGACGGTTTGCTTGAGGAGGATGGGATAAAAGTGTGGTACTTGGGCAAACGGCCGGGATTCGATTACCGCATGTACTACCGATTGCCACCTGTTCTCAAAGAGTGCCGGCCGGACATTGTCCATACTCATCTACACGTTCTTCGATACGCATTGCCATTCCTGCTCACCCGCAAGAAGGCTTCGCTTTTGCATACGGTCCACAACCTGGCCGAACGCGAGATTGAACCTAGTCTCCGCTGGCTTCAACGTTACGCACTCAACCACGGAGTTGTCCCCGTCGCCGTCGCGAAAGAAGTAGCAATCAGTTTAGAGTGCCTCTATGGAATTCATCGGTGCCAAGTTATCCCGAACGGCATTCCAACGGACCGCTACGCACGGCCGGAAATTCCACGCAAGGCATGGCGGGCAAGGGAAGGCTTCGGAGAGAATGATGTTCTTTTTGTCTGCGTGGCCCGCTTTGCCCCGCAGAAAAATCACGCGCTGCTCCTGAAAGCCTTTCGCCAAGGTCCAGCTTCCGATCCGAATGCCCATTTGGTCTTGGTTGGAGAGGGTGTACTACGAGAGCGGCTTGAGGAGCAAGCGAAGAAACTAGGCTTGTCTGGCCAGGTCCACTTTCTCGGGCTGCGGACCGATATTCCAGAGGTGTTAGGCGCAATGGATGTCTTCGTGCTTAGCTCAGACTACGAGGGCAACCCGCTCTCGGTGATGGAGGCCATGGCAGCCGGTCTGCCCATCGTGAGCACCGCTGCGGGTGGTGTGCCAGACCTCTTCGAAAGTGGCAAAGAAGGTTTGATCGTGCAGCCGGGAGACGTTCAAGGTCTCTCCGGAGCTATGACATCTCTTTTAGGAAATCGAGAACTTAGGCAGTCCTTGGGGATGGCAGCCGCACGGCGGGCAAGAGAAAATTTCGACGTGTTGACGATGGTCCAGGCATACGAGGGACTGTACGAGAATCTCGTGGGTCATTCGCATCGTCTGAACGGAAAAAGCGTGCAATGGGAGTCTGCCATTCCAGCCCAAGAGGAGGCGGGGAGCCATTCTGAATAAACATTCTTGTTGATGGTCCTGTGGGCTATGTTGATGATTCCAGTAGTACAACGCCTTGGCGCGAGCGGGACACTCACCCGCCGGTTGAGACGTGGTACTAGAAAGAGCGACGGAGCCTGATTTTATTCCTTCGATCTTCCACTCATGACTTAGGGAGACCAGCATGAACTATAGATATGTTTTTACGGTGTTTACTCCCACATTTAATCGCTCCCTAACACTGAGGCGCGTGTATGAGAGCCTGCGCCTTCAAACCTTTCGCGATTTTGAATGGCTGATCGTGGATGACGGTTCCACTGACTGCACGAAAGAGCTGGTCGAAAAGTGGCGAACTGAATCAAGCTTTCCGATCCGGTACATTTACCAGGAAAACCGGGGCAAGCCTGCCGCATTCAATCAAGGCGTGCAAAAGGCCCAGGGGGAGCTATTCCTCACATTGGATTCCGACGATGCCTGCGTACCCCAAGCGTTGGAGCGATTGAAATACCATTGGGATAGCATCCCGACGGAAAAAAAGGACAAGTTCTCGGCAGTTACAGTGTTGTGCAAAGACCAGAACGGCGGACTGGTGGGCGACAAATTCCCTCGGGACGTGTTGGACTCTGACTCCATAGAGTTGTTCTTTAAATACAAGGTGAAGGGCGAGAAGTGGGGTTTCCACCGGACTGACGTATTGAAGCAATTTCCGTTTCCAACGCCGCGGA
>WNFD01005771.1_pt1 | contig 12370 bp, 13 predicted proteins | sample 5400491 | NCBI WGS metagenome assembly WNFD01 (sample SAMN13153343, study PRJNA577476) | soil metagenome | isolation source: 120 cm saprolite under Douglas fir tree site 2 hole 2 replicate 2 | place: USA:California | collected 2015-04-18 | reverse complement strand
GGGAAATCTGCCTGTCCGGTTCGATGAGCGGGGTGTGAAAACGGGGCCATGGTCGAACCAGTAAGGCACCGCCGAACGAAAGGGGCGGCAACAGATATGTTCGAGCCTAAAGCTACCGCGTCACACCTCGACTCTACACCTTTGAGACATGCCGGGGCGGTCTGACGACGCCGGCTCTTGAGGGTAGAACGGACATGCCGCGCGAGCCCGGACACTTCCGTTTTTGCCCCATACCGGAAGCCGCGTCTTTTTAAGAACGCTCCCTGCCATGTTGCAGACCGATGTGGTAGCTTGTCAGCATGGATCATGACACCGGGCGACCTAAAACGTCCCAACCATTGATTTCGGAGCCTGTCGCTCGAGCTGCGTCTCACAGCACTGGGAGTGCTCCGCGAGACGGCTGGGCCGCTGTTGTCCCCGAACTCAGTGTTGCTGACATTGGAAAAAGCCTGTCATTCTGGTGTGATCTGCTTGGCTTCGATGTTGCTTATGATCGCCCGGATGCCCGATTTGCATATCTCGTTAGGGAACATTTGCAAGTGATGCTCTGCGAACGGAATGGACGTTGGGAGGTCGCTGAGATGGAACGCCCATTTGGACGAGGCATCAACCTTCAGATGACCGTCGACCGCATCGAGCCCATTCTGAATTCGCTAAACGGTGCTGAATGGCCTCTCTATGAGCAACCAAACGAAGCTTGGTATCGGGTCGGTGACTGTGAGCGCGGGGTGCGTGAATTCCTCGTTCAGGATCCGGATGGCTACCTGATGCGGTTTGCCGAAGTCCTAGGGACACGTCCACCGCCGCGATACTGATTGTGTCACAGTCCTGCTGCGACCGCTTTGCCTCTCCGCCTTTGGCACTTTTCGGACATGGCGCGATGTCTGACTAGAGTCCGGAATGCATCCCAAACCGGACGTTGACGAGCCGCTGGTGACCAACCTCGCGCGGCCTCTTTCCCTCAAGATACCAGCCCTGCCTGAAGTAAAAAATCAGCTATGCTGCCCTTCCGACTCACTGGAGGCCGCCATGGACGACGACGAATACGATAAGTCTCGAATCGAGAAGGCGATAGAGGCCGTGAAGGATATGGCGAGTTCGGTAACGGACGCTGCGAAGTCAGCCGCTACGCCAAGTGAAGAAGAGAAGGTGACCGCAATGGACGTGCCGTTAGTCGCCGATGCGGCGGCGATGCCTATGCCCCTTGTTGCTCCAAAGAAGCGGAAGGCCCGGGTCAAACGCGCACCGACCAAGACGCCGCCGAAGAAAGCAATCGCACAAAAGGCGGCTAAGAAAACCGCCAAGAAGTCTGCAAAGAAATCCGCTGCTAAACAATCAAAGAGGGCGGCTAAGCATTCACCCGCGAAGAAAACAAAATCAACTGCCGGGCGTAAGGTTGTCGGGAAGAAGAAAGTTGCGAAGAAAAAGAAAGCGAAAAAGTCGAGGCGCTAGTGGGTTCGGCCCTCAAAGTGCGCTCACCTGAAGCGAAGACCTTGATTGATAAGATCAAGGCCGAAATCAAGGAACGTGCGGAGTTGAAGGCCCAACGGATGCTTCTGAAGGAACCCAAAAGGAAGCCGAAGCGCCAGCCGCTCGACTGGAGTTGAACTCACCGAAGCGTCCCCAATCGAGCGGCGTTTGCGGGAAACCGCGATAGAGTGGCTGATGCTGGTCGGCGAGCATGGCGGCGATCCGAATGGTGCCGCGTATCGTGACGATGAAGCGGTTGCTGCGGCACGAAAGGAGAATCCTCGTTGACGGTCAGACCGGTGAGCCGATTGAAACGGCACCAGGCGTTTGCCATCGGGATTGCCGGATGCATCGGGAACGAACTGGCCTTTTTCATTCCTGATAGCACGAGTCTTTTCAGGCTCTTCCATTGCCAAATTGGGCGCGCTTGCCGATCTGCTGCTGGTCGACGGCAATCCGCTGGAGAATATCAACCTGATCGCCGACCCTGCCAAGAACTTCAAGGTCATCATGAAGGATGGGCGGGTATACAAGAACACCCTGTGACCCTAGCCATTACGGTTTGTTCATGTCTCTTGTTGGCAGTTTGAGACATGCCGACCGCATCGAGCAATGTCCGAGTTCGAGGGCAAAGCGGAAAACATGTGCTCTTACTGAGTTCTTCTCAGTTTGACCCCAAGCGGACATTCGGTCGGCCTCGTGCCCGCACCCCCGTCCAATGTGCTAGTGTCAGCTGACAGGATGCCTTGGCCTTAGCCTCGGGGAGGCAATGAGACGGCGGGATTTCAGCGACACGCCGAGGCGTCAATCGCTCTCCGAATTTGTCCAAGGATGTAGGTCAATGAGCCCAACCGAGACCATTTGGGAAAAAGGTGACTATACACGCATTGCCGCGAGCATGCGCGAGAGTGGCGAAGCGCTTGTCCCCACATTAGGTATCAAGCCGGGCCTGAAGGTGCTTGACCTCGGATGTGGCGACGGCACGACGGCTCTGCCTGCGGCAAGACTCGGGGCAGAAGTTTGGGGCGTGGATACTGCGCGCAATCTTATCGCTGCTGCAAGCCAGCGTGCCCGAAAGGAAGGGCTCGCAAATCTTCGTTTCCAAGTGGGTGATGCGAACGATCTGGCTGGGTTCCGGGCGGATACATTCGACCTCGTCGTCAGTATCTTCGGGGCAATGTTTGCAGACAGGCCGTTCGACGCGGCGAAGGAGATGGTGCGCGTGACCAGACCGGGCGGCCGGATCGTGATGGCGAACTGGATTGCCGACGATCCCTCCCTGGTTGCCCAGATTTTTAAAATCAGGGCGGCGTACACGCCGCCTCCTGAGGACGGCTTTATCAGCCCGATGGAATGGGGAATTGAGGCCAACGTGATCGAGCGGTTCGCGAGCGCCGGTATCCCGCAAAACCACGTTTCGCTTCGTCGGGAGATTTACAATTTCACCTTTCCCGGTGCGCCGGCCGATCTGATGAATGAATTCCGATACTACCACGGCGAAACCATGGAAGCGTTCGAAGCCGCGGAGAAAAATGGACGTGCCGAAGACATCAGGAAAGACTTGTGCGCGCTCTTCGAGCGCTTGAACACCAGCCAGCGTAAGGGCGTTAGTTCGATCCCGGCGGCGTTCTTGCGGGTGACGGTTACGGTGCCTTAGGCCGTTGCCAGGATCGATATTTATCGGGTGGGCCGGAACATCGAGTCCATACCTTGCCTTCCGGCATTCATTGACCGATTTGCACCAGCTTTGCCGCCTTTTGGTAGATACCCCTGAGATCATCCACCAAATGAAATGCATCGCTGAATTGTCCGAAGCTGTAATCAGGTCGCAAGTGTCTGAGACGTGTCCATTCAGCGTCGGCTTCATCCATTCGCCCTGCCGTCGCGAGCGTTAGGACCGCAATCGCTCGTGCGTGGATGTGCGCGTTGGGTTGCTCGGCGCCACGAATGGCAAATTCAGCAGCTTCCTCGATTTTTCCCAGCCGCAGCAGCGCGAAAGTCCGCGCCCCATAGATTGCGAACAACATCGGATCCAAGGGGCTAAGAAGGGCTGCGGTGTCCGCGGCTTCGACAGCGCGCACGGGATCGCCGATCTGGCAATGCACCATAGCAAGGGAGTAATGAGCCGAGGCATAGCTCGGGCTTAAGCGCGTGGCCTGATCCAGTGCAGCAATGGCACCTTTGCCGTCTCGCCGCAGCCACAACGCGCGACCCATCGCCCAGTGTGCGGCTGGGTCGCTCGGGTCCGCATCTAGTCCCTGTCCGGCCGTGCTAAGCGCTAAAGCGCTCTCTTGTTCACGTTCGTGCGTGTTCAGCACGAATGCATTCTGGAAGTGCGTAAAGGACAAGCCTGCGTAGCTTCGCGCGAAGGTCGGGTCGAGCGCGATCGCTTTGGTGAAGAACGACTGCGCCTCGCGATTACTTTCACTTGTGAAGCGGTACATGGTGGCGAGGCCACGATGGTACGCCTGCCATGCGTCGAGCGAGGCCGGCGGCATATGTAGCGCCCGGTTGCGTTCAATGATGTGAATCTCCGCATCGAGACCTGCAACGATCTGCGCAGCCAACGAAGTTGCCGCCGAAAAAGCGTCGGCGATATTGCATTGAAATTCGCCGACCCAGAGGATACGGCCACTCGCGGGATCGACGAGTTCTGTTGAAGCCCGATATCTTTTTCCATAGCGCTGCAAGCGGCCGATCGCAACATATTGCGCATTCACGCGGGCGGCCGCGGCGGCCGGCGATTGACTGCTCAATGCGGCTGCTGTGCTGCGGGCGATGATGTTGACGCTCCGCAGCTTGGCAATGCCAAAAATAACGTCGCTTGTGACGCCGTCGGCGTCTGTGACTTCTTCTGGCGTTACCGCTACAAATGGCATCACAAGGAGTGTCGGCCTGCGCGTGCGCACCACTTGCTGAGGGCTCGGAGCATCGATGTTCGAGCTTTGCAGACGGGTCGCTTTGGCAGGTTTCGCATACCCTCGTTGTATTTCCGCAAAAGCTGATCTGAGCGATGGCGGGTCGATACCCTCACTCTGAAAACGCTTTACCGACGCATCGATCTGCTGCCGGGCCTCGGCATAGTCCGCGCTGTTCATCAGGGTGCGAACAAGCGCTATGTGAGCCATTTCATCGAAGGGCGCCACTTCGATGAGCTCCCGCAGTACTTCAAGCCGATCTTCAGGTGGCAATACGACGCTCAGGCGCTCAAGGAGCTGTTGGCGCAATTGACCAAAGCGGTGCCGCTGGCCCGCGAGCCAGTTTTCGAACGAGGGAGCCCTTTCGACCGAAAGCCCCTCAAGAAAGTCACCGCGGAACAGATCGAGGAGGGACCGTAGGTCGTCCGGTGACCCGTTCTTCAGAGTCGTTTGGGTATGGCGCGCAACCAAGAGGGCATCAACGTCGAGCGAGGCCGCTTCGATATGAACCTGCTTGCGATCGGCGATCAGCCGCTTGGTTGTCGGCCCGTCGACTAACGGGCGCAGCTTGGAAAGGCACCAGCGTAATTCGCTTCGCGGGTCATCCGCAACATCCCAAAGGAGCTCGCACAGTTTTTCGCGGGAAATGGGCCGCCCTGCCATCGCGAGATAGGCGAGCAGAGCGCGGACCTTGCGCGAAGGCGGCTGGGACACCGGTCTTCCATTTTGGATGACCTGTAACGGTCCCAACAAAAGCACGCGGTCCGCCGACTGGCTCACCATTTCCATGATCGCTCCAACGCTCGCTCCAACGATGGCGGCCTACAGGAGGAGGTCTTGGACATCGTATGACGCTCACACGTTAGCACACTTCGAGTTCCACGCGGAAGAAGAACGTCCAGTTTAATCAGCTATTTAGCAAGAGCGGCGCGGGCGAGGCCGCTTTCTACTTGAGGAGAAGCAATCATGATATCCGCGGCATTTCCTTACAAAAAGCAGCGGCGCAAGGTGCTTGGCCGTGAGATGGCGTACGTGGAGGTGGGAAAAGGCGACCCCATCGTACTCTTGCACGGCAATCCAACCTCGTCATATTTGTGGCGCAACGTGTTGCCGTACTTGGAACCGCTGGGCCGCTGCATCGCCCCCGATCTGATCGGTATGGGCGATTCCGATAAGCTGCCTGAGAGTGGGACTGGTTCCTATCGGTTCGTCGAGCATCGCCGTTATCTCGGCGCCCTGCTTGAGGCGCTGGATGTGCGCGAGCGCGTTACCCTGGTCATCCACGACTGGGGTTCAACGCTCGGCTTCGACTGGGCCAACCACCACCGCGATGCCGTGAGAGGTATAGCGTATATGGAGGCGATGGTAGGACGGCAGTATTGGGACCACTGGGACAAATTCGGAATGCGGCCTGTCTTGGAGGCGCTACGGTCCGAGGCCGGCGAGCAGATGGTCCTACAAGAGAACTTCTTCATCGAGAAGGTATTGCCGGGGGCGATACTGCGCAAGCTTTCAGACGAGGAGATGGCGGAGTACCGCCGGCCGTTCACCGAGCCCGGCGAGGACCGGCGGCCGACGCTGACGTTCCCTCGGGAAATCCCGATCGAAGGCGATCCCACCGACGTAACGGCGGCCGTGGACGCCTACGCGGAGTGGCTGAAGAGCAGCAGTGTTCCGAAGCTGTTCCTGAAGGCCGAGCCCGGTGGAATCCTCGCGGAGGGCAAGGTTCTTGAACAAGCCCGAAGCTTGCCAGCGCAGACCGAAGTCACGGTCAAGGGAGTCCATTTCGTCCAGGAAGATTCGCCGGACGAGATCGGCAGTGCCATCGCAGCCTGGATGAAGACGCTGGGCTGACTGGCAGATCGATGGTCGACTTTCGGCGATTACAGGATCGACGGTGCGCGGCGATGACCAGCGAAGAGAAAGCGACGCCGGATAGGATGAACGCCTTCTCCGATGGCGTGTTCGCCGTGATCATCACGATCCTGGTGCTGGAGCTCCGCCCCCCGAAGGAGGCGAACTTCGGGGCGCTTTTGGACCTATGGCCGACCGGGGTCAGCTACGCGATCAGCTATCTCTTCATCGCGATCGTCTGGGTCAATCATCATCACCTTTTGCGGTTTCCCGACGTGGCAACGCATCGCTTGATCTGGGGAAACTTCGCGCATCTGTTCGCCGTTTCGTTGATGCCGTTCGCCACCGCTTGGATCGCGAGCACCCGACTGCGCGCTGTTCCGGTCGCCTTCTATGCGGGCGACTTTTTTCTGGTGAATGTGACGTATCTACTCTTGTGCTTGGAGGCCGTCGACAGATCCGCGCCCCACAAGGTTGAACCGCGAGCCCGGTCGATGATGCGTATGCGCTCTTTAGCAACGCTGGTGGGCTTTGCCGCCGCAGGCGTCGTATCCCTTCGCTATCCGATCGGAGGCATGGCGATGATCTGCCTTTGCCTGATCCTTTACCTAAGCCCGGGGGCACCGGGCACCACACTTGTACTCAAGTAACTTGAGAAATCTAAAGAGGACTATTCAATGACAGTATCGAACAAGGCTCCGACTTTCGTACTCGTTCACGGAGCTTGGGCGGATGGGACAAGCTGGCAGAAGGTGATTGACGCGCTTGAGGCCGCCGGCGCAAAGGCAGTCGCCGCTCCCATTCCGCTTACCAGCGTTTCGGACGACGTGCGCGCCTTGGATCGTTGCCTGGCAAGGATCGAGGGGCCGGTCGTGCTGGCCGCGCACGCCTATGCCGGCGCCGTTATCTCGGGCTCGAAGAGCGAGCGCGTCAAGGGCTTGGTCTTCGTCGCGGCTTTGGCGCCTGACGAGGGCGAGACCGTCGGCGAAGTGTTCGGCCGGGGAAAGCCGCACCCGAAGGCACCGCAACTGGCACCCGACGCAGACGGCTTCCTCTGGATGCCGGAAAGCGCGTTCGCTGCGGCCTTCGCGCAAAACGCCAGCCCCAAGGAGCGCGCTCTGTTCGCCGCCGTGCAGCGGCCGATCCATGGAGCCTGTCTGCAGGAGAAGAACTCAACGCCGCTCTGGAAGACTTTGCCGTCCTGGTATCTCTTGGCGGAGGAGGATCGCATGATCAATCCAGAAACCCAGCGCTTCATGGCCGAACGCATGAAGGCCAAGGTGAGGGAGCATACGGTCGATCACACGCCGATCGCCACAGCACCTCATGTCGTCGTCGAATTGTTGCTCGCGGCCGGCAAATCGGTCTCGGCTTGATCTTGTGCGCCTGATCGAATGTGAAAAAAGGAGCGTCTGATGAGTGCAATCAGATACCATACAGCCGAGGTCGACGGCATCAAAGTCTTCTATCGCGAGGCGCAGAATATCGGTGCGCCAAAGCTGCTTCTCTTGCACGGCTTTCCGACCGCAGGCCACATGTTCCGGGATCTCATTCCCCTGCTTGCCGACAAATTCCACATCATAGCGCCGGACCTTCCGGGTTTCGGTCTATCCGACATGCCGCCGCGAGAAAAATTCAAGTACACGTTCGATAACATCGCGCGCGTGATCGAGCGTTTTACCGAGGTCATTGGGTTCGATCGCTTCGCGGTTTACGTCTTCGACTACGGCGCACCGACGGGCTTTCGCATGGCGGTTCGCCATCCCGAACGCATCACCGCGATCATCTCGCAGAACGGTAACGCCTACGAGGAGGGTCTCAGTGACGGATGGACGCCTATCCGCGCGTACTGGGAAGATGCGTCGCCAGCGAACCGAAAAGCCCTTCGCGAATTCCTCACACCCCAGACGACAAACTGGCAATACACGCACGGTGTACCCGACCCGGCACGTGTGTCGCCGGACGGCCAGAATCTCGACAACTACTATTTGGCTCGTCCCGGCGTTGATGAAATTCAGCTCGACCTCTTTGGCGATTACAAGAGTAATGTCGCGCTCTACCCGACATTCCAAGACTACTTCCGCACGCACAAGCCGCCGTTTTTAGCGGTCTGGGGCAAGAACGATCCGTTCTTCCTGCCGCCGGGCGCGGAAGCCTTTAAGCGCGATATTCCAAAGGCGGAAATCCGCCTCTTCGACACCGGCCACTTTGCGCTGGAGACGCACCACGCCGAAATCGCGAAGGTGATTCGCGATTTTTTGGACGGGCGCGCCGGTAAGTAACAGCTTGTGAGGTCTCAGACTTCGATCATCCAACCGAATAGGAGAAAGCCATGGGATTGTCCTGGCAACAAGGTCCGCTCTCAACCGGACCCCTCGGCAAATTCATCGTACCCGAACCGCTGCCGAAGAAGCTTTTGTACGTCGAGCGCTTACGCAGGCGCATGCGTGTGCGCTTCGGCGGACGTTGGATCGCCGAAAGCGAGAATGTGCTTCTGCTGTTCGAACCGGGCCTCTATCCGGTCGCCTACTTTCCTGAGGCCGACATAGCTCCCAGTATGTTGGAAACGACAGAGCATACGATCCAACACCCGGAGTTCGGGCTCACCTCCTGGTATAGCGTGCGAGCGGATCAGCAAAACGTGGTCGCACGAGGGGCGTGGCAGCACACCGGCCTGCCTGCTTACGCGAGCGAATTGCAGGGGCGCATCGCGTTCGCTTGGCGCGCCATGGACGCGTTCTACGAAGAGGACGAGCGAATTCTCGGTCATGCGGCCGACCCTTACCACCGCATCGACATTCGCCAGACCTCCCGCAACCTCGTGGTCCGCCAGGGCGACCGGGTCATCGCCGATACGAAGCGGCCACTGGCCCTCTACGAATCCGGCTTCGCGCCGCGCTGGTACATTCCACGCGACGACATCGATCAGTCCGCCCTCACGCCTGTGAAACTCCAGACGTTCTGCCCGTACAAGGGACTTTGCAGCTATTACTCGATCGGCGACGCGCGTCAGGCAGCATGGTCGTATCCCGACGCCTATCCTGAAGTGTGCCGCATCTCGAATTTCGTGTCGTTCGAACCTGACATCGTCACTGTGCATCTCGATGGCACCCAGCTCCGTCTTGAGCCCGGTCAGTCGGTGGTTCCACACGGCCCGGATCGCAACCTCGATCTCGCTGAGTTGGACCGCGCGGCGAGTGGCTAGGTTGGCCTCCGGTCCTTCACTCAAGGCGAAGCAAGCCATGGCTCGACTGCTGTCGGTTAATGTCGGCCTTCCGCGCGATATCGTGTGGAAAGGACGCACCGTGCGCACCGCGATCTGGAAAGGTCCCGTCCAAGGTCGTTGCTGGGTAAGCCGGCTTAATCTCGACGGAGACGGTCAAGCCGATCTCGGCGGACACGGCGGCGAGCAGCGAGCGGTCTTTGTCTACCAGATCGAATCTTATCGCCACTGGGCGGAGCAGTTGAAGAGGACCGACTTCGTTCACGGGCAATTTGGCGAGAACTTCACGATTGAAGGATTGCCCGACGATGCCGTTTGCATTGGCGATCGCTTTCAAATTGGCGGCGCCTTGTTCGAGGTCACCCAACCTCGCGTGACATGTTATCGCGTCGGCATTCGCACGAACGAACCTCGCATGCCGGCTCTGCTGACGTCCAGTGGACGGCCGGGCTTCTATTTCCGCGTTCTGCGGGAAGGGGAGGTCGGCGCCGGCGATGAAATCGTGAGGGTTGGCGAAGCCACCGAGCGAATGACCATCGCCGAGATCAACGCGCTGCTCTATTCACCCAATCATCCGCGCGATCGATTGCAGCGCGCTTTGCGGATTGAGGCGCTGTCGCCCGGATGGCGCGGGTCGTTCGAGGCATTGTTGCAGAGCCCGACAACCGCCGGCGGTAGTGGAAATGCGGGGCTGGTGCCGGCTGCCGCGGCGCATCCGGTGGCGCCGGGCTTTCAGCCGCTCAAGGTGGTGGCGATCGATCGGGAGTCTGAAGACGTCCTCTCGGTGTCGATGCGGATTCGGGATGGAAAGCCTCTGCCACAGGCGCTGCCGGGCCAGTATGTCGTCTTGCGTCTCAGACGAACCAGCGGCAGCTTACCGCTCCTTCGCAGCTACTCGCTCTCGGGGCCGCCTTCGACGGAGAGTTATCGCATCAGCGTGAAGGTTGAGCCGAATGGGGCAGCGGGTACCTATTTGAGCGAGCATGTGCGCGTGGGCGATTTTCTCGATGTGAGCGCACCGCGCGGAACTTTTGTTCTGCAGTCGGGGAAGCGGCCCGTGGTGTTGCTCAGCGGCGGCATCGGAGCGACGCCGGTTCTAGCGATGCTGCATGCGCTTGCGGCGGCCCGCTCGGCACGGCCTGTGTTATGGCTGCACGCAGCTCGCAATGGGCAGCATCATCCGTTTGCCGCCGAAGTCCGCCGCCTCATGGCCCTGCTCACCCACGGCCGCCACTATGTTTGCTACAGCAGCCCGGACCAGTGCGACAAGATTGGCGGGGATTTCGATGCTGCCGGCCATCTGTCGCGATCGCTCTTGGACAAGATCGGCATCGCGAGACAGGCGGATTTCTATATCTGCGGGCCCAATCGCTTCATGGCAGACATGAAGGAGGCGCTCGCAGAGTTAGGTGTGGCGCGCGAGCGCGTTCATACCGAAATCTTCGGTGGCGGCGAGCCGCTGAACTCTGGTTTCGCCAGGACCGTGGCGCAAGCTCCGCATGCGCCTGAGAGCGACGCTAACACGGGCCCGTTGGTCTCGTTCGCACGAAGCGGCATCGCCGCGCACTGGAAGGCGTCCGGTTACCAAAGCATCCTGGAGCTGGCCGAGGCGTGTGACGTCCCGGTCCGTTGGTCGTGCCGGACCGGCGTTTGCCACAACTGCGAGAGCGGCCTGGTTTCAGGCGCGGTCGCCTATGGACCGGAGCCACTCGATCAGCCGGCCCAAGGCAACCTCCTTATTTGCTGCTCACAGCCGACGAGTGACGTCGTCATCGATTTGTGAATCCTGAAAAGGGGTGAGGCGATGAATGCAACCAGAACAGCGGTCGTGAAGTTCTCCGTCGAGGTCGTTACATTGCCGGTGAGCGACGTCGATCGCTCGCTGCGGTTCTATGTTGACCGGGTCGGCTTCACGCTCGATGTCGACTATGCGCCGAACGACGCCTTCCGCGTCGTACAGCTCACACCGCCGGGATCAGCCTGCTCGATTCAAATCGGCAAGGGACTGACCAACGCGGCTGCGGGATCCGTTCGCAACACCTATCTCGTCGTCACCGATCTTGGGGCGGCGCGGAGCCACCTCATCGAACGCGGGGTCGAAGTCAGCGAGATCAGGCACAAGATACCAATTGATGCCTGGGACGGAGGTTTCACAGCCGGGCTCGACCCCGCACACAGGGACTACGCGAGCTTCGCCGACTTCTCGGACCTGGATGGCAATCGTTGGGTGCTGCAGGAACGAGGTTACTACAATCCCTAACGTACTGTCGAAGCCCCCGGCCGCTCGCCTCTGGCCGACGCTGACACGCTGGCGAACGCCGAGATGTCCGGTTGTGGCACATTTGAGACACGCCAACTGCATTGAGCAATGTCCGCTTTCAGGGGTAACCCGGAAGACATTTGCTCGCAGTGAGTTCTTCTCAGTTTGACCCGAATGGACTTCAGCCCTCCGGCAGCCCGACGATCCGCATCCCTTCATAGATGATGCATTCGACCTCGGGGCGTGGAAAGAATAGAGCTTCCATCCACGCTGGCGCTGCCGTTTGCGATCGGATCTGCGCAGCGCGCGCGATCGGCGCTTCGAAGACCGCCTCGAGCTCGGGCCGTCCGGTGATCTTACGGCGGATGTCGCGGATGATCCGACCGAGCCGGCTGCGCAGCAAGCGCAATTGGCGATGGTGGCGCTTGAACTGCTTGGCATGGGCATAGCGCGAAGCCATCATCGCCGCGCACTTGGAGATGCGCAGACCTGGCGTCACAAGTCACGGGCCTGCATCCTTTGAGACGTTCGAGGCGCTTCTCAGGATGAGGGAGTGCCGTGCTGGCGGGTCGGCTCCGCCGTCTCGTTGAACTCACAAACGACGTGCAACACCCTCGCCTTTTCCTCTAAAATCCCCGCCCATGC
>WNFD01009361.1_pt1 | contig 12373 bp, 8 predicted proteins | sample 5400491 | NCBI WGS metagenome assembly WNFD01 (sample SAMN13153343, study PRJNA577476) | soil metagenome | isolation source: 120 cm saprolite under Douglas fir tree site 2 hole 2 replicate 2 | place: USA:California | collected 2015-04-18 | reverse complement strand
ATCCACTACTATATGTGGCGGAACCCGAACTACGGAGACATCCGGCTCATGACTCAATACTCGTATGTATCGCGCGCGCCTTGGCTTGTTCAGGCCGGCTCGCCGGGCACCGCCCACATGAGCATGATTTACGTCAACCTCCGCTACGACCTCCCATAGGGCGGGCCGGGCACCATCGACAGAAAGCAACCAAGGACCCCAAGGCAGACGCCAACATTCCGGGCGCTGCCTTGGGGTTTTCTCTACTCTTTACTTACGTATCCTCAGGAAACCAGCGTTTCACGAGGGATTTCAAAGGGTAATGCTTCTGTGTTGAATGCGATAGTCTCGCTGTCAGAACATCAACTTCACGGCGAACTGAATTTCGCGTGGGTCTTGCGCGCTCGAAACCGAACCAAAAGTCGAGGTGTTAAAGATCCGGTTGGGGAGATTGAGGTTCGGGTGATTCAGCGCGTCGAAGACATCGAATCGGAATTGCAGTTTCAGCGACTCGCGCAACGGTTCCTCTTTCTGGAGCGAAATGTCGAGGTCCTCCAGGCCGGGCCCGACGACGTTATTCCGTGGCGTGTTTCCGAAGGTGAATGAGCTGGGCAGGCTAAAGGCTGACGTATTAAACCACTTGGCGGTAGTCTTGGGTCCATTGTTGGGATCGCCGATCAGGTTGGGCCGCTCAATGTTATTGCCGTTGACCAGGCCTATATTCGCCACGTCGTTGGCCGGCGACAAATTGACCGTGAACGGAGCGCCGCTCTGAATCGTAAAGTTGCCGCTGGCGCGCCATCCTCCCACCGTGCGATGCAGCCAGCCATTTGACTTGCTTGCGAAGGGAAGATCATAGACCACGTTGGCAGTGACCCGGTGACGGTGGTCGAAGCTGGAGTCCGCCTTCTCCACGGCCAGATTATTCAGGTAGATATTCTGCGGGAGGTTGTACTCCGCATTCGTGGTGCCGGCATCGGAAGCATCGTCGATGGAATGGGACCACGTATAGCTGCCGTCAAACGAAAGGCCGCGCGTAAAATGGCGCGTCGCCTTGACCGTCAATGCATTGAAAAAGGCCCAGCCGTCCCAGCGAATGGTGGTGAATGAATTCAAGTTGGGATACGGGCGACCTGCCCCGGGCTGCGGAAGATTGAGGGCGGTTGAACTGTCCGCATGGACGGTTCTCGATCCCACGTATTCGAGTTCCATGGATGTCGTTTTTGTGACAGGCTTCTGGACGGCCATGTTCCACACTTCGTTGTATTCGACAGAAAAACTATGGTTGACGGCGTTTGCGCCGATGGCGCCGTTTGGATTGAAGCTCAAAATATTGTTTATCGTGCAAGGAGTCGAGCCACACGTAACCGTATTGTTGTTGACGGTCTTGTTCAGGAAGAATGGAATATTCTCAGCCAGATTCTGGAGCACGCTGTACGCTGCCTGGTTGGTGTAAATCCCGTACCCTGCTCGAACGACGGTCTCTCCTGAGTGGGGAAGGGTCCAGGCCAGCCCAATCCGGGGAGAGAACCGCAAGGGTCTCGTTCGCAGCAGGCTATTGTTCCAGCCCACAGCCGAAGCGGAAACAATGGGGATCGACGGATTTTGGCCAGCTGCGATTGCCGCGAGTGCGCTCTGTGTGGCGGACAAATTCGCCGGATCGCCGGCGACGACGAATGCGGGCCCGCCAGGAGCGGTGAGATCAATGTTCGACGTCTGGTTTACCGCGGCGACCAGATTGCTGTTGTATTCGTAGCGCAGACCCACGTCGAGTTTCAGACTGGGCGTCACTTGCCAGCCGTCTTGAACGTAGAAATGAGCCCAATTCGTATGGGCATTTTCCGCGCCTTCGCCGACGCCAACTTGCGCCTGACTCGGAACTCCAAACAAGAAATCGGCGAAAGCATTTCCAAGACCCCCAGGGGGCGGGGCGGCGGGCGGTGGCAGGGCCGTAGACGAGCCGTTAAACGTGTATGTTCCGCGCGCGTTATTTGGGAACGAAGGGTTAAAGTCCAGATGGAAAAAATAGCCGCCGAACTGGACAGTATGCTGGCCGCGATGGATTAGGACGTTGTCGTAGAATTCGAAATTGCGGTCCACGCGGGTATTGAATCCGGCAGCCGTCCCGATGGTGGAAAAAACCCCGCTCAAACTGACCTGAGGATAGCCCATATCCGCCGGATTCGAGGTTGTGCCCAACAAACCATTCTGGCCGGCGAATGTGTTTCCGGCGTTGGGGTCCCCTTGTCCTCCAGAGACACTGAGCCAGCCGAATCGAAACTCATTGACGACGTTCGGCGTAAACGTGTGGGTCTCGCCCACGGACAAATTAACCGAATGCGTCCGGAGGGTCCGGCCAAAGCCCGGCAGAAGCGCCTCGTTCAGCACGCTGGAACCAAACGGATCAAACTCATTGGCATCGAAGACCGACGCGCGCGCAAACGCATTGTCCTTGATTGAGAGCTGATGATCCACCCGCATGTTGTATTGGTTCGTGTCAATGCTCTGCTGTCCGATCGCCAGATAGTTCAGGGAACCCGTCAGTCCGGGCGTCGGCAGCGGCAATTTATCGAGTAAAGCCTGCGTGGCCGCGTTGATACTAAAGTTCGGATCGCTATTGAGATTAGTTCCGGTAAATATCGTCTTGGTGAAAGGATCCCGGAAGGACGAAAACGATAAGGAAGCGAGCGCAGTGAGGTCTCCCGTGCGTTCTGTTGCCGTTGGCACATTAAATTCTTGAGGCAACGAGTTACGAATCCGCTGGCCATCATAGTTGACAAAGAAGAACGTCTTGTCCTTGACGATGGGCGGGGGAGCGAACAGATTCATAGCGTCGAAGATGTTATTGCGCAGAAATTCGTAAACGCTGCCGTGGAAATTATTGGTTCCCGACTTGGTGATGACGTTGATTACGCCACCGGATTTCCCGCCGAATTCCGCATTGTAATTCGTCTTAGCGATATTGAATTCACTGACATCGTCCACTGAAGGATTCAGCACCACATTGTTGAAATACTCGTCCGTGACATTGACGCCATCGACCAGGAACAGGTTGTGTCCGGTGCGGTTTCCCATGATGTTGATCAACTTGCCCGTCTGCTGCAGGGAATCCCCGCGAGTGCCGCCCGGAGGATTGACGACGCCTTCGCTCAGCAGAGCCAGCTCCAGAAATTGACGCCCCTTCAAGGGGAGATCCACGACTTGTTGGTTCTGAATCACGTCCTTGATTTCCGCGGATTGGACTTGCAGCAGCCCGCCAGTTCCTTCGACTGTGACGGTCTGAGATTGCTCTCCAAGCTCGAGTTGGAAATCCTGACGAACGTGATCGCCAACATGAAGCGCGACTCGCTCCTGGACAGCCTGTTTAAACCCCTGGACGGTGACTGTGAGCGTGTATTCGCCCAAGGGAAGTTGCGGGAGCAGGAACAAGCCTGCTTCATTAGTTACAGCGTTGTACTTCTGTTGGGTCGCTATCTGCGTGGCAAGTACTGTCGCACCGGCAATCGAAGCGCCGGAGGGATCTCTCACCTGGCCGGCGATTTCAGCAGTGTTCATCTGCCCGAACGCGGGTGTAACGGAAAGGGTAAAGCAGCAAATCAGCGGGAGGACCGCGGCGCAAACTTGAATTTTGATTTGCGCTAGCGCAATCCCAAACTTTGCGGCCGGAAATGTCGCCGTATTTGTCATACCCAAGGCAGCACCCATGAACAATCCCACAGCCCGACCGCTTTGAATGTCGTGATTTGAGGCTACAATGGGTTGGCGTTTGCTGCTGTAAGGATGTTGTAAAAAGCCTGGAATTGTGCGGATAAGAGTGCGTGACTTCCGAATGAACTCCGGCTCCGCGTGAGGTGGGCCGCTTAAGTCACAGACTCACCATGCTTTAGCGGTGCAGAGGCGTCACGAAGAGACTGCTTCGCTCACTGTCGCGTCCGTGTCCGGAATCGCCTGTTCCAAACAAGGTAAGTGCAGGGTAAACGTACTTCCGCGTCCCGGCACACTTCTGACAGTGAGATGTCCCTTCATCGTTTCCGCAATGCTCCTGGCCAGGGGCAGCCCCAAGCCCGTTCCGTGAATCTGCGCGGCCGCCACGAGCGGGCTGCGATAGAACGGTTCGAAAATGTGAGGCAAATCCGCCGAGTCGATGCCAATGCCGCGATCCGAGATACTGATTTGGATTTCCTTGCCGCTCAAACCATGCTCGGTGAGCCGGGCCTGAATGCCAATCCAGCGTTGTTCACTGCCGTACTTCAACGCGTTGGTGATCAGATTCTGCACGCACTGTGAAAGCGCCGAGAGGTCGCCAAACACTTTCGGCAAATTCTGTTCTATTTCCTGATCGACCTTGAAACGAGCTTCCTGGACCAGCCCGGCCGTATTGGAAAGCGCTGAATCGATTATTTCCGCGATTGTGAGCGGCCGCAAACTATACCGCTGGTGGCCCTCCCGGATCGCCGCGAAGAGAAGAATCTGCTCCACCATTTCAAAAAGTTTTCTGGCCTGGTTCCCGATTACAGATCCGTATTGCGCTAATTGCTGTTTTCCCTCGACCACGCCGTGAGCGATATTTTCCGCCGCGGAGCTGATGACCGTCAGCGGCGTGCGCAGTTCGTGAGAGACCGCGGTGACGAAATCCATTTGCAGCTTGGCAAGCCGCTGAGCCCGCGTGCTGGTGATAATCAGGATCGCCATGCTGATCACCAGCAAGAAAAGGACGCCAAAGCTGATGGCCAGATCGCGCCGGCGTGAATCCGCTATGAAGGCTCCTAGCGCTCCTCCTCTCCGATGCCGCACGACCAGGCGCCAGTCCTGGTCTTCTGCGACCTCGTGAACCAGAGGAAACCACGTGATTCCGACCGACGCTGCCGGCCCTTTATTCTGCGAAGGCGTGTGGAAAATGTGGATGGGCGATCCGAGCGCCTGGTCTTGCAGGCGCCCAAAAATGTTCATCGTCCCGTCCGCGTCAACGACTTCCTGCTCGCCAAAGCCCTTGTCCGAGGAATAGATCGGATGCGCCGGCTTGCTTCCGGCCACAACGGCAACCTGATAATCGAGTCCTTCTGTCCCGCGAAAATATCGCTGAGCAAGGTCTGGGAGAATATGGTCCTGAACATCCTTGCCGTTCAACTCGACTACGATCCAATCCGCAACACGCAGGTTCGCTCCTTGGTGGTTGTCAGATGCCTGCACATTGTGCGTGATGGGACGCACAAGAGCCGGGATGTTCGGTTCAAACCGCCAGCCGGCTGGCGCGCCGCCCGCATAGAATCGATCGGCGAATTCCCTGTCCGAGGCCTGCGAGGGCGTGTCCTTGAACTCATTGACGCGGGCTGGAGCGCCGGCCGGAACCGATTTCGAAGATGCCTGTTGCAGCTCCCCGCGCAATTCAGCGAAATTCACGGGCCAGTCGCCCGGTTCAAAGTGCTGACTCGATGGATCAAGACGCAACGTTTTGGTGCCGGCGGGCTCGTCGAATCTCAAAACGTAGAGGCCGGAAACGATGTCGGGGTGCGCCGTCGCTTTCTTCCATTCATCGAACCGACGCACGTATTGGTTCCAGTCGTCCTGCGCGCCGCCATCCGGTTCGACCCGCAGCGCGATGCAGATTTCAGAAAAATCGCGAAACAAATCAAGATGCCAATTAATCATGGACATTTGCAGGCTGTCCGCAAGCCGGATGCTGGTGGCTTCGCTGACCTGGTTGCTCCAGCGATACTGGAGCACTCCCAATACGATCACCACGATTGCGGCGAGAAGGATCATGCCGGTCGTAAAAGCACGCTCTTTGATCAGTAACTTCATACTGTGGCGAGGCGTCCCGATCGTTGAAGTCTAGTCCGAATCCAAAAGCCCAATATCAAGTTTATACGCCAACAGGCGATTCGCCGCAAACCCAAGCTTCCTGAATACAGCGAGAACCGGCGCTGGGCGATGGACTGACCCGCATTTTTCACAACTGACCCGGCATAAAATTTGAATCTGACCTATCGTGGTCTTGTAACAGGGGTTGGTAGCGCCGGCGAGACGGCGCTACCGAAAGCCCGCATCCCGCAACGGCGGCGGTGATTTCCGTTGCACGCACTCGCACCGTTGTGAGAAACGCGGACTAAGTGTGTGTTGCTGGGAGTCCCGGAGGGACGTCACAACGGAGCCCATCGCGGAAGCGGTGGGAAAATGTGTCGAGCATGACCCAAAAACCCCGACAGGGGTGACACATGGAACTCAGCCCATCAGCCGGCGCTGGATTGAATCCGGGAATCCCATGGCTCTCGAAAGGAGGCGCTCGGCATGTCTACGGTTTGAACTTATATCCGAGTCCCTGCACGGTGAGGATAAATTTTGGCTGTTTCGGATCTTCTTCCAGTTTCTGACGCAAGCTGGCCACGTGCACGTCCACGGTGCGTGTGTACATGTCCGCGCTGTATCCCCACACCTGTCTTAACAATTCTTCGCGCGAAAGTGTGGCGCCGCGGCGCTCGATGAAATATCGAAGAAGTTGAAATTCGCGCGCCGACAAGTTCACAACCTCTCCGTTCCGGGTCGCTTCGGTCCCCACAAGGTCCACATGAATGGACCCGAAATCAAATCCCCTGGTCTGCGCCACGGGCCGGCTAGGCGCCCGCCTGAGGAGCGCTTCCACGCGGGCCATAAGCTCCAGCATGTTGAACGGCTTCGTGACGTAATCATCGGCGCCGATTTTCAATCCATTGACCTTGTCACTGGTCTGCCCGCGAGCCGTCAGCATCAGAATCGGAGTGATGAGGCCGGCTTGGCGGATGTCACGGCACACCACGAACCCGCTTTTGCGCGGCAACATGACATCCAGAATAATCAGATCAAACGGAATCTGAGTCGCCTTCTCGAATCCCTCATCGCCATCGGCCGCGCATTCCACCGCGTATCCTTCGTTTCGCAGGCGATCGCCCACGGTCATGCGCAACGCCTCTTCATCTTCCACAAACAGCACGTTAGCGCGCATGATGTTTCACCCCAATCGTTTCGAAAACTGTCCCTAAGGCCGAGGAGGCCGCCAAGGCCGCCTCGAACAGGCGCCTCACATTATATGAGACCGGCTCCATTCCGTGCGCTCACTTCCAGAAGTCCAGTCGCGTTGCAGACATGCCTGGCCCTATTCTGGTGGGATCCAGGCGGAGCCCGCACCCGAAGTTTCTCAGGGTGTAGACGATTTGTGTTTCTCTGAAGTTTCAAACGCTTGCTCCGAACGGATACAACTCAGTCGATCCGTGTATGACTATGATAATTTTGGATTGGAAGATTGCTGCAAAGAGGAAATCCGGTGGAGATCCACCAGTTGCGGTATTTCGTGGCTGTCGCCGAGGTGGGAAGTTTTACGCGCGCTGCGCAGGCCTGTTAAGTGGCGCAGCCGTCCTTGAGCCAGCAGATTCAAAAGCTCGAGGAAGAACTCGGCCAGGCATTGTTCGAACGGCTGGGGGCGGCGCGTGCGGCTGACGGCTGCGGGAAACATCTTGTACGAACGCGCCGCATCGATTCTCGCGTCGCTCGCCGAAACGCAGGATACGCTGCGCGATCCGTCACGCCTGCTCGAAGGTGAAATTCAGATCGCGGCGACTCCCACCGTTGCCCCGTACCTGCTTCCACGGCTGGTCCGCGCGTTCACACGCAAGTTTCGCCGCGCGGAAGTCACCATGCACGAGGATTTCACCGCGGAAATCGTGCGCAATTGCGCTCCCGGCGAGGTGGACCTGGGGATCGTGGCCTGGCCCATCCAGGACGCACGATTGACGGTCGAACCGCTTTTCTCCGAGGATCTTCTGGTCGCGATTCCGCCGAAGCACGCTTTATCCCAGAAACGGCGAATCACGCTGGAGGAACTTACGCGCGAACGCTTCGTCCTGTTGAGTGAGATTCATTGCCTCGGGGCCCAGGTGGTTCGATTCTGCGAGCGGCAAGGCTGCACTCCCGCCGTGACGTGCCGCAGCGCTCAGCTTTTGACCGTGCAGGAGCTTGTGGGGCTAGGCCAGGGCGTGTCGTTGGTTCCGGAAATGGCCGCGCGAGCGGACCGGAGCCACAAAATTGTTTATCGTACTCTGGCCGGAGCCAAGGCTTCGCGGACTCTCGCCATGGTATGGAACAAGCGCCGCTACCGCAGCCCGCTCGTCATGGGTCTGATCGACACGATCCGCACCGAAAGCGTTCGCAAAGCGCGTCCTTCCTGAGAAACTTCGTTCGGCATTCCCTTGACAGCCGGATTTCGCGCGCCCTATCCTTGCGCCCGTGAAGATCGCCATCGGCTCCGACCACGCCGGCTTCGAGTACAAGGAGAAAATCAAAAATCTCTTGACTGGACTCGGCCACGAGGTCCAGGACTTCGGCACATTCAGCGCGCAGCCGGTCGATTATCCCTTGTTCATCCGCCCCGCGGCCGAGGCCGTGGCACGCGGCGAATGCGAGCGCGGGATCGTTCTTGGAGGGTCAGGCAACGGCGAGGCAATCGTCGCGAACAAAGTCCACGGCGTTCGCTGCGCCCTGTGCTGGAACCTCGAAACTGCGCGGCTGGCGCGCGAACACAACGACAGTAACGTGCTCTCTCTGGGCCAGCGAATGATGCCGGAAGAACTGGCTCTCGAAATTGTAAAGATATGGCTGGACACGCCGTTTGCCGGCGGACGGCACGCCAGACGCATTGCGCTGATCGAGTGAGTGAGGCAAAGGGACGTGAAGGTGATACGGGAGCAAATCCTGCTTTCTTGCTTCGTGCCTCGTTTCTCGATCCCCATTGCAGTGAGGCTAGAAGTCATCTCATAAATGGACAACCAGCAAGACTCGTGAATTCGGATGTGCACCACTTTGATTCCGGCGCTGAAAGCGCCGCCGCAAGGAAGCCCAGGGCAACGCCCCGGGTTTCGGAATCGATCAGTGCGCCCTGCAAGGGCGGAGGATTCCTCCGCCCTTGCAGGGCGGGAGATGTACTCGGACACGTTCCCGGGGCGTTGCCCCGGGCTGGTATGCTCCGCGCCGTTGGCGCGTCATCGTGGCTGAGTTCTCGAGCGGAGAAAACCGCTACGGGGCCATTTATGAGATCGCTTTTAGTCGACAGGGGGCAGTTTGGAAACATCCCAGCCGCCACCCAGAGCTTTCACCAGGAGGACGCTGGAAGTCATGCGGCGCGTGAGGAGATTTACGGCGGTTCTTTGATTTGACAGCGCCACGCTCTGCGCCGTGATGACGGTCAGGTAGTTGTCGAGACCACCCTTATAGCGATTGACAGACTGATCGAGTGAGCGCTCGGCCGCAGCGACGGCAGCGTCCTGCGTCTTGGCTTCTTCGTCCAGAACGCGAAGATCAGAAAGGGAGTCTTCCACTTCCTGGAACGCCGTCAGAACGGTTTGCTGGTAGGACGCGACCGTGCCGTCGTACGAGGCCCTGGCCTGATCGGAAATCGCTCGCCGGCGTCCCGCGTCGAATACGGTCTCAAGGGTGGATGCGCCCACCGACCAAAGCGCGCTCGGCCCAGCCAGCCACGAAGTGAATTGACCGCTTTCGAACCCGTCAATCGCGTTGAGTGTGATCGAGGGGAAGTATGCAATTTTAGACAAGCCGATTTGAGCGTTGGCCTCTTCGACGCGTCTTTCCGCGGCGGCGATATCGGGGCGCCGCTCGATTAGTTCCGACGGCTGGCCGGGCGGAATTGCTGGCGGAACCCCCGCCAACGGGGCAGGAGGCAAAGTGAAAGTGGAGGCTGGCTCTCCGATCAAGACTGCGACAGCGTGCTCAAACTGATCGCGTGCGGCGGCAATGTCGATGTCCTCCGCGAGCGTCTGCTCGAGTTGCGTCGTTGCCTGTTCGACGTCTTCCTTCGAAGCAAGCCCACCTTGAAACCGGTTTTGGGTCAGTTCCAAGGCCTTTTCAAACGCTGCCACTGTCGAATCAAACAGATCCTTTTGCGCGTCCAAGCCACGAAGGGTGAAATACTCCAAGGCGAGCTCTGCATGGAGACTCAAGCGAACAGTCTCCAGGTCGGCCGCACTGGCCTGGGCCTCAGCGCGGCTCGATTCCACGGTCTTGCGGACCCTGCCCCATACGTCGGCTTCGTACGAAATGTCCCCTGACACAACAAAGTCTGAATAATTACTCGGCGAAGTCGCGCCACGCAGCGCGCGGTTTGACGACTGGCGCTGCCGGGAAGCAACGCCGCCCGCCGCGACTTGCGGGAACTCGGCGGCGCGTGAAAATTTCAATGCCGCGCGCGCTTGCAGAAAACGGTCCCGCGCGGCACGGAGCGTCTGATTCGAAACAGTCAATTTGTCTTCAAGCGCGTTGAGCTCCGGGTCCCGGAAGATTTCCCACCAATTTTCCTTGCGAGCGGCGTCGCTGGGTTCCGCAGGCTTCCAGTTTCCCATCTCCCTATACGAAGGCGGGATTTGCGTCACAGGCTTCGTATACTTCGGGCCCACCGCGCAACCTTCGATCAGGGCGAGTGCAATACAAAAGATGGCGAATGGGCTCCGGGAAAATGGTCTTCGACAGGCGGCGGTCAGCTTCCAGACCCGAACATCAGGCATTACCGATTTCCTCCCGCGGGAGACTGGGTCTGGGCAACTCTGACTGGTTCACCATTCGTGAGCGAGTCGGGAGGGTTTATTACAACGGATTCGTCCCCTTTGAGGCCCGCAAGGACTTCGATCTCTGTCCCAAAGTCGCGGCCGGGCGTAATGGGGACCAGGTCGATGTTTTTTCCTTCTTTGACAGTGGCGACCTGCAGGCCCGCCGATTTGAAGATGATGGTGTTTACCGGCAGTGCGAACGTGGTGACCGCGGTGGGCAGCTTGAGGTGCACCTCCACGTAACCGCCCGGCTTGAGCTCTCCCAACGGATTGTTGACGTCGATTTCCGTGAGTAATGTACGTGTCGCGTTGTCGATTGCTCCCGCGTCACGGACGATCATCCCTTCGAAGTGGCGGCCTGGAAATTCGGCAAGCGTCAACTCCGCTCGCAATCCGGACTTGATATGCGGCGAATACACTTGCGGAACATTGACGTAGACTCGCAACCGGTTGACGGCGGCGATATGAAACAATTCGCGGGCAGGCCCGCCGCCGCTGCCGGAATCGATCAGGGCTCCAATATCTGTGTTGCGCGCCGTGATCACACCATCGAAAGGAGCGTAAATCTTCTTGAAAGATTGCAGCTCTTCCAAACGTTTCACGTTGGACCTTGCCGACTCCACGGCTGTTCTGCGGGCTTCGTAGTTCCCGTTTGCATTGTCAACATCCTGCTGCGAGACCGATTCGGTCTTCATCAAATCCTTGTAGCGCGTGGCCGTGATCTCGGCGAGGCTTAGATTGGCCTCTGCTGTGGCCAGATCGGCGCGCGCCTGCAGAAGCTGCTGGTCCACTTCGGGAGTATCAATCTCCGCCAGCAATTGGCCGGACTTTACACGAGCGCCCATTTCCACATGCCAGCTCTTCAAATACCCCGTGGTTCGCGCGTAAATCGGCGCGTCCGTGTAGGGCTGCATGTCACCGGGAAGAACGATCTCTTGCTGGGGAGCTCCGCGCTTTGGATGAACTACCATCACGGTGGGAATCGCGAGTTCGCGGGTCTCCTGAGAAAGTTGAGCATTCGCTTTGCGCCGGCTGGAAATCCCCCAAATCACGATGAGGGCGACGGCCACCACAGTAAAAAGCAGCAGGATCGCACGAGTGGCCGCACCGCCTGAGGCAGCAGAGTGAACGCGTTCCGTGCGCATACCCGCGGAGGGCCGTAATGTTCGCCTCCGATTTGAAAAACTTTCCATCTGGCACCCTCCGAAAATATCGGACAAAATTCAATCGCCCGGAAGCTCCATGACCACGGACTTGCGAGGATTCTTGCGGGAACCGTGGACCAGGCTGTACACCGCCGGAACGAAGAAAAGCGTCGCGACCGTCGCAAGAGACAATCCGCCGATGACGGCGCGCCCGAGGGGTGCATTCTGCTCGCCGCCTTCACCGAGGCCAACCGCCATCGGCGCCATGCCGATAATCATGGCCATGGCGGTCATGATCACGGGGCGAAAACGCGTAAACCCAGCTTCTTCCGCGGCACGCACCGGGTCCAGTCCTTCCTCGATGCGCTCTTTCGCGAAGCTCACCACAAGAATGCTATTCGCCGTGGCCACGCCCATGCACATGATGGAGCCGGTTAAAGCAGGCACGCTGATCGTGGTATGCGTGACAAATAGCGTCCAAACAATTCCGGCTAGCGCCGCCGGCAGGGCCGAAATGATGATGAAGGGATCGAGCCACGATTGGAAATTCACCACGATCAGCAAGTAAACCAGGAGAATGGCGAATACGAGGCCGGCGAGCAGGCCCGCGAACGACGACTGCATCGTCGTGATCTGGCCGCGCAGGATGATTTGCGATCCCCT
>WNFD01018694.1_pt1 | contig 12374 bp, 8 predicted proteins | sample 5400491 | NCBI WGS metagenome assembly WNFD01 (sample SAMN13153343, study PRJNA577476) | soil metagenome | isolation source: 120 cm saprolite under Douglas fir tree site 2 hole 2 replicate 2 | place: USA:California | collected 2015-04-18 | reverse complement strand
AAGACCCATCCACATCCGAGCCGCGCACTGCCTTGTGCAAAGCGGAGATAAGGTTGTAGTGCTCTTCGCCGCCCTTGTCGTACTTGGCGAACCGCTTCTGCAACGCGTCTGAGATCAGCGCGACCGACAGCGACGCGAGCGCACCCGCTGTCACGGCTGGCTTGCGGCCGCCGCCGGGGCCCGTCCCGGTCACAAACTCGGCCGCCGCTTCCAGGGCCTGCAAGGCCCGGCGCGCGTCGCCGTCGGCCTCGCGCGCAAGCAGCGCGAGGGCGTCGTCGTCAAGCGTGAGCGAGAGGCTTCCGAGCCCGCGGTCTCGGTCCGTGAGCGCGGTGGTCGCGCCAATCAGCGTGATGACGCCGTTTTCGACCCAGGGCAGAAACGCGTCCTGCTGCGCCCGATTGAAGCGATGGATCTCGTCGCAGAAGAGGATCGTGCCGCGGCCGTGATATTTGAGCCGCTCCTCCGCCTGCGTGATGATCTCGCGTACGCGAGCCACGCCTTCGGTGACGGCCGAGAACCCTTCGAACTGGCGTTCGGTGTAGTTGGCGATGATCCGGGCGAGCGTCGTCTTGCCGGACCCGGGCGGCCCCCAGAAAATGCACGACCCAACATCCCCGCGGCGGATCAGCTCGCCGAGTGCCTTGCCGGGGCCGAGCAGCTGCTCCTGGCCGAGAAACTCGTCCAAGTTCCTGGGGCGCATGCGGGCCGCGAGCGGCTCGGCCGAGCGGGAGAAGAGCGTGGGGTCGGTCACAGCACATTGAACGGGACACGGGAAACGTAATCAGGGACGCGCACACCGCGCGCCAAGCGGGTGCGTGACGTGCGTCACGCCCCGGCTAGCGCCCATCCGCGTTACGCCGCGCCCTCTCCCCGGGTCTTAGTAGTAGAGCAAGGGGACCCTCCGGCATCAGGGCCAGGGGGTCCCCTTCTGATGCCAAGGAGCCCCGAGCGTCGTGACGCGCCCACCGAGTGCAGTGCCTACGTTTCTCGATCCCACCGGCCGCCGGTGGGCGCGGCTGCGCGTGGGCGCGCTCGTCGCGGGTGTGGTGAGCACCGTGCTGTTCTTGTTCGTGCTCATGGGCGTGCTCGTGCCGCCGCTCCTCCCCACCCTGCCCTTGACCCAGACGGCCGCCGACTCGCTCGGCCACGCGCCCCGGGTGCCGCGTACCGTCGCAAAGCATCCGATCTCGGTGCGCGCGGAGCGGGAGCGGGTGGCGAGCCGACAGAGCCTCTTCGCCTACCTGAAGGACCATGCGGCCCCGCCGGCGCTGCGCTACGCGCAGATGCCCATCGCCCGGCCCCGGGTCGGGGCCGTCCCGGCCGGCGCGCCGATCGTCACCGGCTTCTACGTCAACTGGGACGACAACTCCCTCGCGTCGCTCCGCAGCCACATCGACGCGCTCGACTGGATCGTGGCGGAGTGGGGTTTCGTGGGCCGCGGGGTCGACAGCGTGCCGGTGCGCGTCCAGGTGGACCGCCGCGTGCTGGCGCTCGCCGCGCGCGCCAAGCAGTCGGTCCGGGTGTTCGCCCTGATCACCAACTTCACGGGCGACGACTTCGACTCGCTCGCCGTGACCCGGCTGCTCGCCCGCCCGCGGCTCTGGCGCCGCGCCATCACCACCATCGCCGACACCGTGGCGCGCTACGACCTGGCCGGGGTCACGATCGACTTCGAGAACCTGCCGCGGGCCGTGCATCCGGCCCTGCTCCGGTTCCTCGGCGCGCTCAAGCGGCGCCTCGCGTCGGGCGGGAGGCTCATGACGCAGGCGGTCCCGGCCGACGACCCGAGCTGGCCGCTCGCGCGTTACGCGGCGCTCGACGACTACATCTTCGTCATGCTGTACGACGAGCACGATCCGTCCGACGACCCGGGCCCGATCGCAAGCGAGCCGTGGTTCGAGCACCACCTCGCCCGCGTGCTGGCACGCGTGCCCCCGGCCAAGGTGATCGTGAGCTTGGGGCAGTACGGCTACGAGTGGACCGACACGACGCCGTCGGCGACCGAGCTGACCTTCCAGGACGTGATGCAGCTCGCGCGCGACCACGCCCGCCCGCCGGCCATGGACGGCGCAACCCTGAACCCGACCTTTGCCTGGGACGACCCGGACTCGACGAGCCACATCGTCTGGTTCCTCGACGCGGCGACCGCCTACAACCAGCTGCTGCACACCCAACCGCTCGGCGTGCGGGGCGTGGGCGTGTGGCGGCTCGGGTCCGAGGACCCGTCGCTCTGGACGGTGCTCGACCGCTCGGGCCTCCGCCCGACCCCCGCGGCGCTCGATACGATCCGCATCGGCTACGACGTGAGGTTCATCGGCACGGGAGAGATCCTGCGCATGGTGGCGGAGCCCACGCTGGGTCGGCGCGTGGTGCGTACCGACAGCGCGACGGGCCGGATCGTGGTCGATTCGGTCGTGCAAACCCCGTCCACCTACGTGATCCAGCGCTACGGCCGGAAGAAGCACGCCGTCGCGCTGACGTTTGACGACGGCCCGGACCCCACCTGGACGCCGCTCATCCTCGACACGCTCGAGTCGCGCGACGCGACCGCGACGTTCTTCGTGATCGGGGAGAATGCCGAGCTGCACCCCGAGCTGTTGCGCCGGATGGTGCGCGAGGGGCACGAGATCGGGAATCACACCTTCACGCACCCCAATCTCGCGCTCGTCGGCCCCCGGCTTACGCGCTACGAGCTGTCCGCCACCGAGCGGCTGATCGAGGCGGTTACGAACCGCCGCACTGCGTTGTTCCGCCCTCCCTACTTCGGGGACGCCGAGCCGACCACGGCAGACGAGCTCGGGCCCATCGCCGTGGCCCAATCGCTCGGCTACGTCACGGTGGGGCTGCGCGACGACCCGGGCGACTGGTTGCAACCGGGCGTCGACACGATCATCGGGGAGAGCCTGGCCCAACTCGGCCGCGGCAACGTCATCCTGCTGCACGACGGCGGCGGCAACCGGGCGCAGACAGTGGCGGCGCTCGGCCCCCTGATCGACTCGCTGCGGGCGCGCGGCTACCAGCTCACGACGGTCACCGCGCTCGCCGGGCTCACGCGCGACCAGGCCATGGCACCGCTGCCGCCCCACGGCGTGCTGCGTCGCTTCGTGGAGCTCACGTCGTTCTCGCTCGTCGGATGGATCGAGCTCGGGCTGAAGGCGCTGTTCCTCATCGCGATGGTGCTCGGCGGGGGCCGCCTCGTCGTCCTGCTCGCCCTCGCGTTGCGGCAACGGCGGCTCGGCCGCGGCGCGCCACCCGTAAGGGCAGGCGCCTTCCATCCGAGCGTCAGCGTCGTGGTGCCGGCCTATAACGAGGAAACAGTCGTGGTGCGCACGGTCGAGTCGCTCCTGGCCCAGGGCTACGAGGGGCTCGAAGTGCTGGTGGTGGACGATGGGTCCCCCGACCGCACCGCCCAGGTAGTGGCGGCGGCGTTCCGCGGCAATTCGAGCGTCCGTCTCGTGCGCAAGCCGAACGGCGGCAAGGCCAGCGCCTTGAACGCGGGCGTGGCGCGAGCCACGGGCGAGATCGTGGTGGCGGTCGATGCCGACACGGTGCTCGCGCCCGGGGCGATCGCGGCGCTGGTGGCCCCGCTCGCCGACCGGCAGGTGGGGGCGGTGGCGGGCAACGCCAAAGTCGGCAACCGGATCAATCTCGTGACGCGGTGGCAGGCGGTCGAGTACGTGACGAGCCAGAATCTCGACCGCCGGGCCTTCGCGCTCTTGAACTGCATCACGGTGGTGCCGGGGGCCGTGGGGGCGTGGCGGCGCCAGTTGGTGCGCGACGCGGGCGGCTTTAGCACGCAGACCCTGGCCGAGGACCAGGACCTGACGCTGACGCTCTTGCGTCGGGGCTTCCGGATCGCCTACGCCGACCAGGCGATCGCTTACACCGAGGCCCCGGACACGCTCCAAGGCCTGGCGCGCCAGCGCTTCCGCTGGAGCTTCGGGACGCTGCAGTGCGCCTGGAAGCACCGCGACGCCCTGCTCCGGTGGCGCTCCGGCGCGCTCGGCTTCGTGGCGTTGCCCAACGTGTGGGTGTTCCAGCTCGTGTTCCCGTTCCTCGCACCGGTCGCCGATCTGTTGTTCGCCTGGTCGCTCGTGACGGTGTACCTGAACAAGGTCCAACACGGGGCGGAGTACGCGATGCAGAGTCTCGAACAGGTGGTACTCTATTACTTGGCGTTCCTCGCGGTCGACTGGCTGGCCGGGATCGCGGCGTTGCTGATGGAACCGGGAGAGGAAAGGGGACTCGCGTGGCTCGTGCTGCTACAGCGGTTCGTGTACCGCCAAGTGCTTTACTGGGCGGTCGTCAAGGCGGTCTTCGCCGCGGCCCAGGGCCGCGCGCGCGGCTGGGGGACGCTCGTGCGCAAAGGCACGGTCGAGCTGCCGCGGGCCGCCTGATGCGATCACGCTCGCTCGCGCTCGGCTTGCTGCTCACGCTCGTCGCGGGCAGGGCACAGGCCCAGGGGTCGAAGCAGTCTCCGTGGACCGGGAGCGTGCGCGCGGCGACCCTCCAAATCGCCGACACCAACTCGCTCGGCGCGCTCTCCGGCGTCCTCGAGTACCGTGCGCTCGGCTGGCTGCGGCTCGGCACCGCTCCGACGCTCATACGTGTGGCCAGCGGCGCGACCACCACCTCGGGATTCGGCGACTTGCCGCTCGCGCTGGAAGCGTCGCAAGAGTGGAACACCCCGTTCCGGCCCGAAGTCGGGGCGAGCGTCATTCTGACCCTGCCGACGGGCAATGCGGCCTGCGGCTTGGGGAGCGGGCAGACCGGCGTCGGTATGAGCCTCGGCGCGGGGATCGCCCCCGCGGAGGCGTTGCACCTGTCGGCCGATGCGAGCCGGAGTCTCTCGGGCGCCATCACCCTGTCATCACTCGCCCGGCCACAGTCGACGTGGCTCGACCTGGACGGGGACCTGGACGTGGCACCGCACTGGACCGTGAGTCTCACCGTGGGCGGCGATGTAGGCGGCGCGGACACCGGCGCCGCCGACCGCCAGGTGGGGGGCGGCGTGAGGTACGCGGTCAGCGGGTCGCTCAACCTCACGGTCGACGTAACGCACCGCGTTTCCGGCCTGGCCCCGCGCTGGGGCATGGCCGTGAGTCTCGGGACGGCTGCGACGGGGATTTCCCCCCTCAATTCGCTCTCCCCGCTGGGGCGCCAGCGCCAGGTGTTCGTGGGCGGCGTGAGCACTCACGGGCGGACTAGGACGACGGGCGGCGGCGGCTCGAGCGGCGCCACCACCTGCCCATAAGGCGGCCGCCCGCGCAACGCGCTCCGCGAAACAGGGCGTTTGTAGCGACGTACCCTGCCCGTCCTGGTACCTTTGCTGGCGATCCGGCATCTTGTACGGTGTCCTCCCTCCCCTGGGCGAGGTGATACGGCACTTGTGGTCCCTCACGCCTGTCGCGCTCGCTGCACTTGGCGGGCTCGCGGCCGGTGCCTGCGGCTTCGCAGACGTCTTCCGCCCGGCGGGCCTGAACGACGTCGTTGTGACCTATTGCGGTGACACGGTCCTCGCGGTCGGGGAGCGGAAAGCGGCCGTGGTCGCAGTCAAGGCCAACGGCGCCACGATCCAGAACCCCCGACTCACCTTCTCATCATCCGACACCACGGTTCTCGCCCTCACGCCGATCGGCGATACGCTCGTCGCTCGGACGGTGGGGCACGTCTTGCTGACCATCCAGCTCGTCAGCTCAATGGTCACTAGCACAGCGCCCAGCGCTCAGGATAGCATCCGCGTCAAGGGCAAGGGGTCAGCGCCCCCCGCGCCCCCCGCCTGTCCGTGAGCTGCTTCCGCTGCGGCGCCGCGATCCCGGAGGGGGCGCGCTTTTGCGCGAGCTGCGGGACTCCGGCCGTGGACCCGCAGAGCGCTACCATCGTCGTCGAGACGGAAGACCCCGAGGAACTGTTGCGGCGAGTGCGCATGGTGCTCGCTGGCGAATACGACGTCGAGCGCGAGCTCGCGCGTGGCGGGATGGGCGTGATTTTCAAGGCAACCGAGGTCGGGTTGCGGCGCCCGGTGGCCCTGAAGGTCTTGCTGCCGGAGCTCGGGCTCAGAGTCAAGACGGCCGAGCGGTTCAAGCGCGAAGCGCGCATGGTGGCCGAGCTCGATCATCCGAACATCATCCCCGTCTATCGCGTCGGACAGATGGGGGGGGTCTTCTTCATCGCGATGAAGTTCATCGAGGGCCGCTCCCTCGGCCTGATCGTCGACACCCAAGGCGCCTTGCCCGTGCCCGTCGCGCTGCACGTGCTGCGCGGCGCCACCCGCGCGCTGGCCTATGCCCATGACCGCTCCATCGTCCACCGCGACATCAAGGGCGCCAACATCCTCGTCGACGAGGACGGTCGGGTCATGGTTTCGGACTTCGGGGTCGCGCTGCGCGGGTCGGACGTGAACCTCACCGCTGACGGAATGGTGATCGGCACGCCGCTGTTCATGAGTCCCGAGCAGTGCGCTGGCCGACGCACCGGCCCGCAGAGTGACCAGTATTCTCTCGGCATCGTCGGCTTCCAGATGCTGAGCGGTGCGGTGCCGTTCAACGCCGACACTATCGCCGGCGTGATGCAGCACCACTTCTTCACTCCCGCGCCGGACGTCCGCCAAGCACGTGACGACGTGCCCGCCGCGCTCGGCGCGGTGCTGAACCGAACGCTCGAAAAGGACCCGGCCGCGCGCTTCCCCACGACCCGCGACATGCTCGCTGCGCTCGAGGCCATCTCCTTCTCGGAAGCCGACCGCCGCGAGAGCGAGCGGGTGCTGCGCCAGTTGGTCCGTGGCACCGTAATCGCGAAGGTGCCAACGCGCGCACTCCCCGCGCTACCCGACAGCCCCACCTTGCCGCTGGCGCGCGCCGCACGCCGCAAGCGGCGACTGCCCGTCCGAATCGGCGTGACCGCTTCCGGCGTGCTCCTCCTCGGCCTCGCCTTTGGCGCGATGCGCCTGAGCGCGCCGCGTGGCGCCGCGAGCCCCAGTCCGGCGCCGATCCCCGCGCAGCCCCCGACCGCGCGCACCGCCGGGCGGCCCCCGGCGGCCGAGCCGCGAGCGGCGCGACCGCCCGGCGGCAAGCTCCGCCTGCACACGATTCCGCCCGACGCCGAGATCCTGATCGACGGCCGCCGCGTCGGAGTGGGCAGCGCCTTCGACCTCCCCCTCGTTGTGGGCGAGCGGCGGCTCGAGGTGCGGGCGACGGGATACAAGTCCTTCGACACGATGCTCGTCGTCACGGCCGGCAGCACATTGGCACTGGGCCGAGTCACTCTGCCCGTGCGTGAGCGGGGGCCATGAGGCGTCTCGTCCTTGGCCTGGCGCTGGTCGTCGCAGCGTCGCCGGCAGTCCGCGCCCAGACGGAGACCGCCGACCTGCTCGACCAAGCGCAGGCGCTGTACGAGCGGCTCGAGATCGAGCAGGCGGTGCCACTGCTGCGCCAGATCGTGTCGCCGAACTGGCCCCACGAGATCACGACCGCGCAGCGCGTCCAAGCCTACACCTACCTGGGCGCGTCGCTTGCCCTGACCGGCGTGCGCGACTCCGCCCTCCTCTACTTCCGAGCCGCGATCGAGCGCGACCCCTTCACTGACCTGGATACGCAGCGCTTCACGCCAGCTCAGCTAGGGCTGTTCCGGCAGGCACGACGCCTCGCGTTCGCCGTGGCGGCTCGCCCGGTTGCGGCCGCGCGCATCGATCCACGTACAGAGCGCGCCACCTTCATCGTCGTGAGCACTCACCCGGCGTCCTTCCGAGTGGAACTGCGATCGGTCGACGAGCCGACCACGATCGTGTTGTTCCACGATGCGAATGATGGCCAGCGGGAGGTGCCCTGGAATGGCCTGCTATCCGATGGCCATCTCGCCCCGCCCGGGCGATACGCGCTCGCGGTCGTCGGCCGGAGCCAACTGCTCGGTCGCTCCGACTCGATGCGCGTCTACTTCACGGTGGCGCACGCGACACCGCCGCTCGAGGACACTCTCCCCGAGCTTGCGCCGGCCCAACTGCTTCCCGAGCGGCTGCAAGTGTCGGCGGGCCGTGAAGACTTCTTCAAGAGCCTGGCGGTCGCCGTTGGTGCCGTGGTCGCTTCCAGCGTGGCGGCGAACGGCGACCTCGGGCGTCGCGGTCGGGCGCTCGCCATCGCCGTAGGCGGCGCGGCGGGGATCGGCGGCGTGACGGCCCTGCTGAGCGCCCGCCATGAGCGCGACCTCCCCGCCAATGTCGAAGAGAACCACCGGCGGCGTGCCGCGCGGGCGACCGCAAATGCCGGCATCGCGCACCGCAATGCCGAGAACGTTGCCCAGACCGTGCTGGTCATCCTGCCGGCGGCCGGGGTGGGCCCGTGAACCGGGGTGACTCTGCTGCGGTCGCGTTGCGAGTCTCGCTCGCTCTCTCGCTCGCGCCGGGCGCCGGGATCGCGCAGATCACGCTGTCCGGAACCGCGGCGGCGGCGCTGGTCGAGCATCAGGTGGACATCGGATACGGTGTCGAGGAGTCGAGCGGCCTGCTGCTGAGCGTGGAAGGTGCGGTCGCTCTCTCGCGGCTCGAGGTCATAATCCGCGCGGCGGGAGGGTCACTGTCCACCACGGCGGCGGGGGCCGAGCAGCGGGACCTCGGGGAAGTCGGCATCCAAGCGAGCGTCGTCCCCACGCCTTGGCTGGCGATCCACGGGGGTGCGCGCTCGCGGACCTATTCCACGGCGATCGCGCGGCAGCGCTGGACCACCGTGGAGGTCGGGGCCGAGGCACGCCTCGACTTCGCGACGAGCCCGATGCGGGGCGTGCTCCGCGGTGGTCTGTTCCCTGTCGTCTCGGTGACCGGCCTGCCCCGACCCGATGTCGCGCTCACAGCGGCGGCGGGGGTCGAGTACCGCAGTGGCTCGGTCACCAGCGGCCTGTTCTACGGCCTCGAGCGCTACGACTTCCCACCCTCGGGCGCGACTCGTCGCCTCGAACAGGTGAACACGCTGACGTTCCGCTTCACCGTCCAGCGCGGCGCCCGGCGCGCCGGCCACTTCTGAGCGGCCCTCGAGCCGCGCGGCACTCAAGTCGTTGCCCCGGACGTCGACCGTGAGGTTTTTGGGCTCGAGACCGCGCGTGCAGATACCTAAAACGCGGTTCTTCTGAGCGCCGGAGAGGGGCGAGTCGGAACGCTGCGTATGCGGAAGGTGAAAGGAAGCGCCGCATGGACTCTGCCCATCAGCATTGCGCCATTGCGGTTGGCGCGGCGAGAGACCAAGCCAAGGAACTGCTGAGCCAGCTCGAACGCCAGGGGCATGGCCAGACGGGTAAGTCCAGCGCGATGTACCTGGTCGTCATCACGATTCGGGGTGGCCCTGAACCATCGTCCAGCAGCGGTCGCGAAGAGCAAACGTGGCGGCCCGCATTTGGGGTGCGACAATCACGAGGTGCTTGCCATTCATCTACACCCGATATACCCGCGGGAATCGCGCTTCGCCAAACTCGCCGGGGCGCAGTCTCCTTCCTCCTTTGGTCACCCTCCGCAGGGCCGACGCGCAAGCGCTCGTTGCTTGACAGTTCATTCCCCGCGGCGTAGATCGGGGGTGTCGAGCCGCTTTGTCGCAGGTCCCGTGAGCCACCACGCGTTGCAGAGGAGGGTCGCATGAGGCTGGCCCGAGTCGTATCGCCCATCGTCGTCGTCGCAGCGCTCGGATGGGGCTGCACGCAGGACACCGCCGGCCCTAAGACGCCCGCCCGTTTGTCCGCCGCCCTCGTGGGACCAGCGGACTTTAACTACATCGCGAACCCGCCGAACGTCCAGGCGACCTCAGGTGAGGTGGCTCCCGACGGACTGCCCTACTGCTCGTCGACGTTCGTGTGTTACGCGCCGAGTTTCGTACGCAAGGCGTACAACTTCCCATCGACCCTCGACGGGAGCGGGCAGACCATCCTGATCGTCGACGCGTTCGGCAGCCCAACGGTCCGGCAAGACCTGGCGACGTTCGACGCAGTCTTCCACATTCCGGCGCCTCCATCCTTCACGATCCTATGTCCCGAGGGCGGCTGCCCGGTCTTCGATCCCACCGATAGGCACCATGACGAGAGGGGTTGGAGCATCGAGACCAGTCTCGACGTGCAGTATGCCCATGCCATGGCTCCGGGCGCGAGCATCGTCCTGGTCGTGGCTTCAACGAGCTCCGGAAACGCGATCAACGTCGCCGAAACGGCCGCCATCGCGAAGTACCCGGGCAGCATCATGTCGCAAAGCTTTGGGATTCCGGAAATCCTCGTCCATGGCGACAACGCCCAGATCGTGCAGGCGCACAGGAACTATCAAGCCGCGCAGGCGGCTGGGATTACGGTCTTGGCCTCGGCCGGAGACTTCGGGGCCACGAACGGGTTCAGCACGACCAACGCGGGGTTCCCCGCATCGGATCCGCTGGTCACAGCGGTCGGCGGAACGCAAGGGAACCGGCCGCCGGGCACCGTGTTGACATGTGCTGGTGGCCCGTGTAACACCGGCCTCGTGACGATCACCGGAACGTGCGACGGAGCGCCCGGCTTCCTGCGGTCACCCTGCACCCCCGTGGGCTACGGCGCGGAGCAAGTGTGGAACGAACCTGTGTTCGGCGTCGCTACGGGCGGTGCACCGAGCCTGCTGTTCCCGGTGCCCTCGTATCAGAGCGGTTTGGGTCTGACGGCGAGAGCAACGCCCGACGTCTCCTACAACGCGGCGGTCAACGGTGGGGTGCTGGTGTTTTGGGGCGCGATCCCGTCGGCCGCGGGCTTCTACATAGTGGGCGGAACGAGCGCGGGCTCGCCGCAATGGGCCGCGATTGTCGCCCTGGCCAATCAAGCGCATGGAGCCCCCCTCGGGTTCCTGAACCCGGCACTCTACCGCTGCTCGGCCGGCGACTTCCACGACATCACCGTCGGCAATAACAGATTAGGCGGCACGGCGGCCGGCTTCAGCGCCACGCCGGGTTGGGATGACGCAACGGGCTTGGGCACCCCGGATGTCGGGAAACTGGTGGCGGACTTGGCGGGCGGGTGCTAGGAGAGCCGATACGCCGATAGAGGGATGCTGAATAAGGCCCCGGTCTCGGGCAGCGACCCGCGGGCCGGTCAAGCGAGCGTCATGCGGAGACCCCGTAAGGCGGGCACGCGGCGACCATTCGCCGCGACCGGTGGGAGGAGTCCCAACCCCCCCGCCTAGGCCCGCCTGACACTCTAGCCTGGCTCACAGCGGTGTGCGCAGCGCAGGGCGACGGCTCTCCCCACCCCACCCCACCCCACCCCCACCCCCACCGCGTCCTTAACGCACCCCTCGCCCGCGCGTCTGACCAGCAGACACCCGGTCCGTCACCCCAGCAGCCTGGAGGGTTGCCTTATGCGAACGGTTGAACATTCCCTATTGGCGCTCGCGGGCGCGGCGCTCGTTCTCTTGATCGGCGTCAACGCTTGCAGCACCGACCATGGTACCGCGCCCGCCACCCCAATCGTCTCCCAAGCCCAAGCCGAAAGCCTCGCGAAGACCGTCGTCTCCGACGTCGTTTCAGAAATGGGGACCGCCACGATGGACGGTGCCGCTGCCGCGCCGGCGGCCGCCGCGCCGCTCTTTGCCGTGGCACCGATGGGCACGAGCACGGCCTCACAATGCATTCCGGTGAAGAGTCCCGCCTCACCGCTCGACTCCGACCACGACGGGATCCCCGACTCGGTGCGCATCGATTACGCCGTCGAGCGCGTGTTCACGGACTTCCGGCGCGCGAGCGTGAACCTCATCTCGGGCACCGAGACCGCGGTGACGGACAACGGCGTGCGCACGGCAGCGCACGACATGACGACGCTGCGGACGAGTGAGACGAACTTTCGCACCGATTACGTCTACGCAAACGGCGCCACGGCGGAGCACATCCGTACCTGGACCACGCTCTTTACGGCCGACGTCGCCGGCTCCATCAAACCCAATGCCCTGCTGCCGAGCGGCACGTGGACGGTCACCGGCACGTCCGCGTGGACACGGGGGCACAACTCCTATTCGCTTACCGTGACCACGAATCCGCCGCTGCACTACAATGCAAGCTGCACCACCGCACCACGGTTCGACGCGGGCACGATCACGGCAGTCGTGACGAAGGGCACGCACACGATGACGGTGACTATCCAGTTCACCGCGTGCGGGAAATACACGGTGACGCGGTCCTGAGATCGCCCGCAACGCGAAGCAGTCACGCGACGCCCCGGCGGCCGCAGCCACCAGGTCTCGTGCTGGCAGACCATCCCTGCGCCCCCATCCCTTTCCGGGGTCGCGGGGAGACGCGATGTGCCGGTTAGGGCGTTACGCTCCCGAAGAAGATCTCCAGGTTGTCGTTTAGCGCTCCGAAGCGGGGCCCGATGCCAGTCCACGTCATCACCGCGTG
>WNFD01033752.1_pt1 | contig 12377 bp, 11 predicted proteins | sample 5400491 | NCBI WGS metagenome assembly WNFD01 (sample SAMN13153343, study PRJNA577476) | soil metagenome | isolation source: 120 cm saprolite under Douglas fir tree site 2 hole 2 replicate 2 | place: USA:California | collected 2015-04-18 | reverse complement strand
CGCGCGCGCAGCTCGAGGCTCGTCGCGCCGCCGTGCGCGGATAATTCCGCCAGCACGGCCTGGTAATCATCCGGATCGACCACGACCAAGACATCGGCGTGATTTTTGGCCGCGGCCCGGATCATGGCCGGACCGCCGATGTCGACGTTCTCCACGCATTCGGCGAACGCGCCGCCTTTGGCGAGGGTCGCCTCGAACGGATACAGATTGACGACGAGGAGATCGATCGCGGGAATGCCATGCGCGTCCATCGCCGCGCGGTGGCCCGGATCGTCGCGGATCGCCAGCAGGCCGCCGTGCACCTTCGGGTGCAGGGTCTTCACCCTGCCGTCCATCATTTCGGGAAAGCCGGTGAGATCCGACACCTCGCGCACCGCAAGCCCGGCTTCGGTCAGCGCCTTGCGGGTGCCGCCGGTCGAGATGAGCTCGACCTTTCGCGCAGCGAGCGCGCGGGCGAATTCGACGAGCCCGGTCTTGTCGGAAACCGAGAGCAGGGCACGGGCGATGGGACGCAGGCGCTCGGTCATCGGTGCGAGAAATGTGTGAATGCCTGGGCCGGGCGGTAGCATGAATCGCGGCGGGTTCAAACCGCCGGCGCGCTGCGTCAACAGCTCCGCGATTCACAGCGGCAATTCCGGCTCCTCGGCGCCGCGGCGCGCCGCCGGTGCGGCCGGATCGGCATGCACAAAGCTCCAACGCACGCTCGGCGCCTTCCGGGCGCGGCCGTAGATCACCAGCTGGGCGGTGCGGCGGGGTCCCTCGCGGCCGGCGAGATAGACGCTTTCCTCGATCTCGATGGAATCCTCGTGGGCGCTGAAGGTCCACACCTCGCGGTTCGGCAGCATCAGCATGGCGCCGCGTCCGTCGCTCAGCCGGTTCGCCTTGACGGCCGGATGCAAGTGAAAACGCACCGCAAACGCGTCGGCGCGTCCGCTCGGCAGCTTGTCGCCGTGCGCCGGCAGAAACCGGTCCTCGCCGTCGAGGCGGCCGCCGTCCGCGGCCAACCGCAGCGAACGCTGGTGCACCACGCCGAACCGGCCGGCGTAGCCGTCGTGGGAAGCGCGCACCTGGATGGTATCCTCCCGGTCCTGGCGCGAGACGGGCACTTCGGTGGGACCCTCGATGATGGGCGCGCCGAGGAAGCGCTGGAGCGGACCGGGGCCGAGGAATTGACACGAGGACACGTCGTTGAACGTCACCGTCGAATGCGCGGCGGTCGCGCGGGCGACCGGCCGCCAGCTCTCGCGGCTGGTGGGTGGCAATCCGCAATTCACCACGATCCGGTGCTGGTTCGAGGAGAGCTCGAACGACAGGAAGCCGGCATGCGCCTCCTGGCTCACGCCGACCGGAGGGGCGCGGCCGGTATCGGCGATCAGGAGCAGCGCGCCGGCCTGCATGCGCTGATATCCGCTGTGCGGCGCATTGGCGAGCGGCGCGCCGCGCGCGTCGTCGTAGGCGAGCACGGTGGCCAGTAAATCCGGCGCGGTCGGGCCCATGCCGTTGAACAGCGCAAAATTGCCGTCGCCGTGCCGGAAGAAACGCAGCATCGGCATCATGCGATCGATGGCGTTGAGCAGTGCCGGCGGCGGCGGCACGTTGCGGGCGGCGAACGCCTGCTTGAGCGGCAGGAGATCGAGCAGGAGCTCGACCAGAGCCGCGGGATTGCGGCTGATGTGGCCGCCGTCCGGCAGGATCTGCCGCTCCAGCTCCTCCATCAGCCGCCGGCTCATCGGCTTGAGCATGCGGGTCTGCCCGGCGACGCACAGCGCCGCATAGGTCAGCGCGGCCATGGCCTGCAGCCGCGGCAGGCCGTCGCGCGTGCACGAAAGCGTGCGGCGCAAATAACGGACCTGGCGGGTGAGGTTGCGGATGAAGCGCCGGTAGAATGCGGCCTCGGATTCCTGCAGCACCAACGGCGCCTGCGACAGCCACGAGATGATGCGCCGCGTCACGATCTCCGGCCGCCACGCCAGCGAATTCCAGGACCCCTGCAGCGCGATCCATTCCGCCACCAGCGCGCGGGCGTGCGCCCGGGTGATGCCGGAATCGGCGGCGCGCAGATGCCGCAGCCAGCCGAAGCCGAGCAGCATGTCCGCCCATTCGTCGGAAGGCGGGTCCATTTCGAACGGCGAGCGGCCGTCGCAGACCACGATCTTGCCCGCGAAGGCGAAACGCCCGGCGTAGATCTCGCTCGCCCGGGTCGGATCGGCGGTGCGCAGGTCCTGCGGCGCGATCAACAGGCGGTCGGCGCCGGTGGGAAAGAAGTGCCAGCGAAAGAGCGGGTGAGCGTTGAGCCGGGCCAGGAAGGTGCGCAGGGTGCGGCTCGCCGCGAACAACGAGAGCCTCGTACGCTCGACGATGGACCCCCGGGAAATGACCAAGCTCCCCCCTTGCATTTGGACCGATGCTCCCCGCCGTGCCCACAGTACCCTTAAAACCGCGACAGCGGTAAGCGAACCGGGTGTCGGCCCGCCCCCCGCGGCCCCAAGGCTGCGCGCCAAGAGAGGCTGACCAAGCCTTTAGGCCGAAAACATGGTTAACGGAGTCTAAATCTGCATTTTTTGCCGCCCGGCGTCAGGTCCGCTCGAGGCGTGCGGCATAGAAGCCGTCGAGGCCGGCCCAGTGCGCATCCGGATCGGGCAGGTGGCAGGGCAGCGTGCGCAAATCGCCCAAAGGGCTCACGAGTTCCGCCAGGCCTGCGAGTTCCTGCGCCGCGATCGGACGGCGCCGCAAGCCGGGGTCGCGCGCCAGCAAAGCGGCAATCTGCTGCTCGTTCTCTTCCGGCTCGAGCGAGCACGTGCAGTAGACCAGCGTGGCGGCGGGCTTGAGCAGGCCGGCCGCCCGGTCGAGCAGACGGCGCTGCAGGTCAACGAGCGCCTCGATCTCGGTTGCCCGTTTGCGCCATGGGATATCCGGGTGGCGCCGAATCGTTCCGGTCGACATGCAGGGCGCGTCGAGCAGCACCGCGTCGAAGGTTCCGCCCTGCCACTCGGTCACGTCGGCCGTGACGGTTTCGGCTCGGAGGCCCAATCTCGCCAGATTGTCCCGCAACCGGGCGAGCCGCGCCGGCGCGCGGTCGACCGCGGTCACGTCAGCGCCCATCGACGCGAGCTGCGCGGTCTTGCCGCCGGGCGCGGCACAGAGATCGGCGATACTGCGGCCGCGCACCTCTCCGAAGAGCCGCGCCGGCAGCGCCGCCGCGGCATCCTGGATCCACCAGGCGCCTTCGGTGTAGCCGGGAAATCCGGAAATCCGCCCCTGGACCAGGGTGCGAACGGTCCCGGTCGGGAGCACGCGGCCGCGCAGGCGTGCCGCCCAACCCTGCGGATCTGCCTTCACGCTCAAATCGAGCGGCGGCTCGACCGCATGCCTCTCGGCAATCGCCCGCGCGGCGGCGAAACCGTAGGTGCGCGTCCAGCGGGTCATCAGCCATTCGGGCGTGTCGAGTGCGCCCGCATCGAGCGCGGCGAGCATCGCCGCGCCGTCCCGGGCGAGGCGCCGAAGCACGGCGTTGACCACGCCGGCATAGCGTGCGGTTCGGCGATCCGCCTGAACCAGGCGCACGGCCAGATCGACCGCAGCGTGATCGGGGACCTCGAGCCAGAGAATCTGCGCGGCCCCGACCAGCAGCACCGCCTCGAGCCGCGGCGCGCCGGCGGGAAGCCCGCGGTCGAGCGCTGCCGCCAGCAGTGCCCGCAGGCTGCCGAGCCGGCGCAGCGCCGTGCCGAGGAGCTTGCGCACCAAGGCGCGGTCGCGGTCCGCAAGCGCGGAGAGCCCGGGATGCGCTTGGGGACCGTCGAGCTGCTCGTCGAGCGGCCGGTGCCGCCGCAACACGGTTTCGAGAATTTCGATCGCGACCCGGCGCGCCGCCAAGCCGGGCACTTCAGGCGCGGCAGTTCGGGAAGGGACCATGGGCGGACGAAGATGACAGCGGACAGACGGCGGATATAGCAATTCCGCCGGCTGCGGTCTGTTCTGTCGCCTGGGTTCTGGCCGGCGCGTCCGCTAGCGCGTGACGATGACCGGCGTGCCGACGCTCACCCGGCCGAACAGATCGGTGATGTCCTGGTTGTACATCCGGATGCAGCCATAGGACACGAATCCGCCGACCGAGGACGGCACGTTCGTGCCATGGATGGCGTATTGCCCGCCATTGAGGGTCATCGCGGCGACTCCCATCGGATTTCGGGGAGATCCGCCCGGAATGACGTCCGGGATGTTCGGCTTGTCATGCTTGACGTCGGCCGGAGGCGACCAGGCCGGATGCAGATATTTGCCATCGATGTGAGTCTGGCCGGCCCATTGCTTGCCTGACCTACCGACTCCGACCGGATAGCGCACCGCCCGGCCGTCCCCCATGACGTAATAGAGCCGCCGTTCGCTGGTCTTGATGATGATCGTGCCGGCGGCCGCGTTGTCCCGGAATGCGACCACCTCGCGGGCATGTGCGGGCACCGGCCCGGCGAACAGCATCGCTCCGATCGCCGCGGTGCCGGCGAGCGAACCCAGGAATTTTCGAATCATGGAAGCCCCCGCGCCTCGCGCATTCGACGCGGCGTTACCACCGGCTCGAATGCAGAAGATTGCAATGATAACTGCCGGCTCGAATTACTTCAGCCGAAACCTGCAGACAGCGTAAATTCAAACTAAAATCCCAGCTCTGGCCAGACGGCGCGAGGTTATCGCAACAATTAATTTTCAAACTAAAATCCCAGCTCTGGCCAGACGGCGCGAGGTTATCGCAACAATTAATTGGGAACTGTGCTCTGACCGCCACACTCAGGGAGGCGATGTGCCACCGGCCAGTCCGGCGACGCCGGCGGCTCGCGGGATTTCCTTGCGATCCGGGGAGGGATCGGCGGCAAGCCGGCGCCCCGCCTCGTCGAACAGGTCCACCCGGGAGGCGGCGGCATCGATCCATACCGGGCCGCCCTCCGGTGCCAACAGATCGGCGGGTGCGCGGGCGACGAGGTCCCCACCGGGCCAGCGTGCATGCAGGAGGATCTCGGCCCCGAGCGGTTCCACCAGCGCGACTTCGAGCGGGATGCCGCCCGGGATCGGCTGGGTCGAGAGCCGCAGCCATTCCGGACGGATGCCGACACGGACTTTTCCGCGGGCGCCCGCGACGCCGGAAATCGGGAACAGCGCCACGGCCGTGCGCACGCCGGCGCCCTCGGGGCCGGCGACGATCTCGCCGTCGAGCAGGTTGAGGCGCGGGCTCGACAAAAACTGGGCCACGAAGAGGGTGGCGGGCGCGCGGTAGACCTCGAGCGGAGGCCCGACCTGCTCGAGCCGACCCTGGTTCATAATGGCGAGCCGGTCGGCGAGCGTCATGGCCTCGATCTGGTCGTGCGTCACGTAGAGCGTTGTCACTCCGAGGCGCCGTTGCAGCTCCTTGAGCTCGGCCCGGGTGTTGGCGCGGACCTGGGCATCGAGGTTCGACAGCGGCTCGTCCATCAGGAACAGGGCAGGCTCGCGAACGATGGCGCGCCCGAGCGCGACGCGTTGCTGCTGTCCGCCCGAGAGCTGATGCGGCTTGCGCGCGATGAGCGGCTCGATCCCGAGCATGCGTGTGACGCGCGCGATCCGCCGCGGGATCTCGTCACGAGGCACGCGGTGACGCTTGAGACCGAACGCCAAATTGTTCCACACCGTCATGTGCGGATAGAGCGCGTAGTCCTGGAACACCATGGCGACGTTGCGCGCCTCGGCCGGAACTTTGGAGATGTCGTTGCCGCCGAGCAGGATCGTCCCGGCGTCGAGCGCGGTCAGCCCTGCCACCGCGCGCAACAAGGTGGTCTTGCCGCAGCCGGATGGACCGAGCAGGACGAACAGCTCGCCCTCGAGCACCTCGACGTCGAGGCCGCGCAGCACGGCGGTGCCGCCATGCGCCTTGACGATCCCGGACAGAGCGAGCGCGACCCGCCGCATTTTTTATTGCCTGGCCATCGCCTCGTTGGCGTCCGTCACCGCCTGCTGCGTTCCCGATTGCAGCGGCACCTTGTTGGCGAGCACGTCCTTGATCAGCGCGTTGAGGATGTCGCGTGCCGGAGCGTATTTGGGAGAGGCGGGCTCCACCCTGGCATCCGCGAGCTGCGCTTTCGTCACCAGCACCTCGGGGCGTTCTTTCACGAGGGCCTGCATTTCCGGCAAATCCCACGACGCGATGTTGGTGGCGAGATAGCCCGAGGCGATGCTCCAGCGTGCCGCCTGCGGCGCGTCGCTCAGCCAGGCGATGAAGGTCCAGGCAGCGTTGCGCCTGGCGGGATCCGTCGCGTACAGCATCAAATTGCCGCCGCCGGACGGCGGACCGAACTGGGTGTTCTTGGGGATGCGCCCGAGCCCCCAGCGGAATTTCACGTGCTGGCGCATGAATGCCTGCGAGCCGGTGGAGTGCCAGATCATCGCCGCCTTTCCGGCCACGAATTCCTGCGGACCGTCGCTCCAGGGCGTGTAGGCAGGCGTCGATCTGTATTTGTTGACGAGGTCGTGCCAGAACTGCAGCGCCTCGATGTCCTTGGGCTGATCCCAAAGCACCTTGCTGCCGTCCGCGGTGAGGACCTCGCCAGCGTTGGCATAGACCAGCGCGTAATAGAACCAGTTGAAGGCTTCGAGCGGCAGCTCGAGGCCCCAGCGCGTCACCCGATCGCCCTCGCGAGCCGTGAGCTTCTGGGCGGCGTTGGCCAGCTCCTCCCAGGTGAGCGGCGGCTTTTCCGGATCGAGCCCGGCCTCGGCGAACGCGTCCTTGTTGTAATACATGACCGGTGTCGAGCGCTGGAACGGCACCGCATAGACCTTGCCGTTGTACCTGCAATTGAGCAGCATCGACGGCCAAAATTTTTCGAGGAAATTCTTGCCGCCGGCGGCGGCGATCAAATCATCGAGCGGCTGGGCGGCGCCGAGCGCGCCGAGCACAGGAACCGAGCTGATCTCGGTCACGGCGATGTCGGGCAGCGCTCCGCCCAGCTTGGCGGCCTGGATCTTCTGCAAGGTGACGTCGTAGCTGCCGGAATAGACCGGCATCACCTGAACGTCCGGGTGCGCCTTGTTGAAGTCCGCGACGAGGCCGTCGATCACCTTGGCGAGCCCGCCGCCGACGTCGACCGGGTACCAGAAGCTCAAGCGGACGGGTTCGGCGGCGGTCGCGACCGACGCCCATGCCGTTGCGGCAAGCGCCGCCAATCCGACGAGAAGTCGACGTACGTTCATCGGTTTCCTCCCTCGAAGGCTTATCGTTTCAATCCCGCATGCATATGGCTGCGGATGAAGTAGCGTTGGGTGAAGAAGAACATGATCAGCATCGGGGCCGCAACGAACAGCGTGGCGGCCATGAGCAGGTTCCAGTCGGTGGTCACCTCCTGGGTGACGAACATCGCCAGCCCGATCGGGAGCGTGCGGATCTCGTCGCGGTTGGTCACGATCAGCGGCCAGAAATAATCGTTCCAGTGTGCAACCAGGGCGACGAGGGTGAAGGCGAGCACCGTAGGCCGGGACAGCGGCAGGAGAAAGTGCCACAGAAAAGCCAGGCCGGTGCAGCGATCGAGCCGCGCGGCATCCCGGGCACCGCCAGAAACGCCTGGCGCAGCAGGAACGTGCCGAACGCGCTCGCCGTGAACGGCGCGATGAGCGCCCAGTAGCTGTCGATCCAGCCGAACCGCTCGAGCGTGACGAAGTTCGCCAGAAACGTCACCTGGATCGGGATGATCAGCGCGCCGATGACCACGAGCAGGATGATGCCGCGGCCGCGAAAGCGGCGGCGCGCCAGCGCGAAAGCGGCGAGGCTCGCGGTGGTGAGCTGCAGCAGCAGGATCGCCAGCGCCACCACCACGCTGTTGAAGAAGTAACGTCCGAACGCCGCGCCCTCCCAAGCACGGACGAAGTTGCTCCACTCGAGCGTCGCCGGCAGCCAGCGCGGGGTCGCCGTGAAGATCTCGTCGCCGGTCTTGAGTGCGCTCACCAGCAGCCAATACATCGGCATGGCGACGAGCGCGGCCAGCGCCAGAATCGCTCCATAAATTCCGACGCGGCCCAACATGCGGATCATCGGTTGAACCATAGGCTGACCAGTGCCGTGATTGCATACACCAGGCCGAACATCACCACCGCGATCGCGGCGGCGAAGCCGAGCCGAAAATATTGGAAGCCGTGCTGGTAGATGTAGAACACGAGCAGGTTGGTCGCATTGCTCGGTCCGCCCTGTGTCATGATGTTGACGAAGTCGAACGCCTGGAACGACAGGATCAGCGCGATCACCGCCGCGAACCAGGTGGTGGGCCGCAGCAGCGGCCAGGTGATCGACCAGAACCGGTCCCACGGCCGCGCGCCGTCGAGCCGTGCGGCCTCGAGCACCGATTGCGGCAGCGCCTGCAGGGCCGCGAGATACACCAGCATGAAATAGCCGAAGGTTTTCCACACTCCGATGCCCACGATGGTCCACAGTGCGTGATCGGAGTCCGTGAGCCACTCGATCGGCGGCCGGCCGATGAGCCCGAGCAAATAATTGGCAAGACCGTAGTTCGAGTTGAAGATCCACAGCCCGATGGTGGCGGCCGCGACGGTGGGCAGCACCACCGGCGTATAGAACAGCGTGCGGAACAGCCGCGCGCCGGGGAAGCGGCGGTTGAGCGCCAATGCCAGCGCCAATCCGAGCCCGATGCTGAGCGGCACCGTCAGCCCGGTGTAGATCGCGGTATTGAGCAGCACGCGCCCGAACAGCGCAGCCCCGAACAGCTCGCGATAGTTATCAAGCCCGACCCAGGTCGGGGTCGGCGAACTCGCGTCGAGCCGATGGAAGGAAAGATCGACCAGAAAGACCAGCGGGTAATAGTTCCACAACGCCAGCGCGGCGAGCGCGGGCAAAACATAGAGGTAGGGCGCGAGCCGGCTCGCGCCTCGCCATCGGATCCAGCCGCCGAGCGCCCCGCCCCGGTCCTGCATCGGGCAACCCGGCGCTATTCCGCGGCGGCGGTCCTGCGGTTCTGCCGATTGTTCACGAGGTCGTCGACCACGCCGGGCTCCGCCAGGGTCGACGTGTCGCCGAGATTCTGGAAGGAATCCTCGGCGATTTTTCGCAAGATCCGGCGCATGATCTTTCCCGAGCGCGTCTTCGGCAGGCTCGGCGCGAACTGGATGAGATCGGGCGACGCGATCGGGCCGATCTCCTTGCGCACCCAGGCGACGAGCTCCTTGCGCAACGCTTCGCTCGGCTGCTCGCCGGCCATCAGGGTCACATAGGCGTAGATGCCCTGGCCCTTGAGGTCGTGCGGATAGCCGACCACCGCGGCTTCCGAAACCTTCGGGTGCGCCACCAGCGCGCTTTCCACCTCGGCGGTGCCGAGCCGGTGTCCGGAGACGTTGATCACGTCGTCGACCCGCCCGGTGATCCAGTAATAGCCGTCGGCGTCGCGCCGGCAGCCGTCGCCGGTGAAATACTTGCCGGGGTAGGCCGAGAAATAGGTCTGGGCGAAGCGCTCGTGGTCGCCGTAGACGGTGCGCATCAGGCCGGGCCAAGAATCGGCGATCACCAGATTGCCCTCGGCGGCGCCCTCGACCACGTTGCCGGAAGCGTCGACGATCTGCGGGATCACGCCGAAGAACGGCAGCGTGGCCGATCCCGGCTTGGTGGCGATCGCGCCCGGCAGCGGTGTGATCAGGATGCCGCCGGTCTCGGTCTGCCACCAAGTGTCGACGATCGGGCAGCGGCGCTCGCCGACCACGCGGTGATACCATTCCCAGGCCTCGGGATTGATCGGCTCGCCCACGGTGCCGAGCAGGCGCAGCGACTTGCGGCTGGTCTTCTTCACCGGCGCCTCGCCGGCCTGCATCAGCGCCCGGATCGCGGTCGGCGCGGTGTAGATGATGTTGACCTGGTGCTTGTCGACGACCTCCCAGAACCGCGAGATCGTCGGGTAATTCGGCACGCCCTCGAACATCAGGGTGGTGGCGCCGTTGGCGAGCGGGCCGTAGACGATGTAGCTGTGGCCCGTCACCCAGCCGACGTCGGCGGTGCACCAATAGATGTCGCCGTCGTGGTAGTCGAAAATAATCTCGTGGCTGAACGCGACGAATACCAGATAGCCGCCGGTGGTGTGCAGCACGCCCTTGGGCTGTCCGGTCGAGCCGGAGGTGTAGAGGATGAACAGCGGATCCTCGGCGTTCATCGGCTCGCACGGACAATCCGCCGGCACACTCTTGACCAGCTCGTCGTAATAATGGTCGCGGCCTCCCTTCATGCTCACGGCCGCGCCGGTGCGACGCACCACCACCGTCGACCGCACGCCTCCGGCCTTCTCGGCCGCCGCATCGGCGTTGGCCTTGAGCGGGACCTTGCGCCCGCCGCGCAAACCCTCGTCGGCGGTGACGATGATGGTCGACTTGGCGTCCTTGATGCGGCCGGCGAGCGAATCCGGGGAGAAGCCGCCGAACACGATGGAGTGAATGGCCCCGATCCGGGTGCAGGCCAGCATCGCGAACGCGAGCTCGGGGATCATCGGCAGATAGATGGTGACGCGGTCGCCCTTGTTGACCCCTTGCGCCTTGAGCACGTTGGCGAACTTGCAGACTTGCGTATGCAGTTCCTTGTAGGTGATCCGCCGGTCCTCCTTGGGATCGTCGCCTTCCCACAGGATCGCGACCTGGTCGCCGCGCTTGGCGAGATGCCGGTCGATGCAATTGTGCGCCACGTTGGTGACGCCGTCCTCGTACCATTTGATCGAGACGCGATTCAGGTCGAACGAGCTGTTCTTGACCTTGCTGTAAGGCTTGAACCAATCGATGCGCCTGCCGATGTCGCCCCAGAAGCCGTCGGGATCCTGGATCGAGCGCGCGTACATGTCGCGATATTTCGCTGCGTCGATGAAGGCGCGCCGCTTCCACTCGGCCGGGACTTCGTAAAGCTTTTGCGACATGATCTACCCCTGGATGCGGTGAACGGCCGAGGCCGGCCACAGGCGTTTCCTCGATGCCATTATGCCGCGCCGGGCCGAGCACCGACAAGGCGGCCCTGATGACACTTTCGTTGCGGAGTGGCGGCAGGGAGGGTCGGCATCACCGGATGCCGAGCCCGCCGATGATCGCCCCCATCACCACCAGGGCTGCCAGCCAATAGCCGCCGTCGATCAGGAGCAGGAGCGGCCGGCGCCGCCCGAACGTGTAATTCGCGGTCATGGCGGGAATCGTGAACCCGAGCCAGCAGAACGCTCCGGAAATCACCCCGCTCTTGATGGTGAGCTGGCCGAGGTGCCCCATGATGCCGGCGAGCACCCAGGCCATCACCAACGCGGCCACGAAGGCGATCACGAAGGGCAGGAAGGCGCGCGGGGAGCTCATGTTCTCTTGCATCCCGGCATTCGCCACGCCGGCGGCGGCCATCCACGGCTTTGCCAGCACCGAGTACCACAGCGCCCCGAGCATCCAGGCGGCGACCGCCGCCATCAGCACGGCCCAGTAATTCATGCCGGCAAACGTCATCGTTCCCTCCCTGGTGCCCGATCCAATATCGCTCCATTTGCCGCAAGAGTCGCGCGGAAATGGATGATGGATGCACCCTCGGCAGTGTCATCGCCCGGCCGGGCACCCCATCGCGCTCGCGCGATGGGGACCCCGTGTCCGGGCGACCCAGTAACCGCCGCGCATCGGGTCTGCCGCGAACTTCTCGGCATCCGGTGGATACTGGGTGGCCCGTATGCGCGGGCCATGACAAATCGGAGGCTGCTTTTATGCCTCGATCCCGCCCATGCTGCACACGATCCGCCACTCGTCCGCCGTCACCGGCTGGACCGAGAGCCGCGGCTGCTTGGCCAGCACCATGTCCTCGAACCGCCGGTCGGCTTTGACGGCCTTGAGCGTCACCGGCTTGGGCAGCGGCCGCACCGCCTTCACGTCGACCGCGCGAAACACCGCGGTATCGTCGGTCGGGTCCGGATAGGCTTCCCGGATCACCTCGACGATGCCGACGACCTGCTTCTCGTCGCCGGTATGATAGAAAAACGCGTGGTCGCCGAGCCGCATCGCCTTGAGGTGCTCCCGGGCGCGGTAGTTCCGCACGCCGGTCCACGGCTCGCCCTTGCCGCCGCGCTTGACCTGATCGTCCCAGGAAAACGTCTCCGGCTCGGTCTTCAGCAGCCAATATGCCATGGAACCCTCCCGGTAATTGTTTTGAGACGCGATCGTGGCCGCGCACTCCGGACACCTCTCCCGCTTGCGGGGGAGGTCGGCATCGCGAAGCGATGCCGGGAGGGGGCGGCTTGTATTTACCCCCTCCCCAACCCTCCCCCGCAAGCGGGGGGGGTATAGTGATATCCGCCAAAGTAGGCCAGTGAGCATCGTTTCCCGCTTACGTGCCGGCCTGGCCGCTTTACAACGCGTTCATTCATCTG
>WNFD01029575.1_pt1 | contig 12379 bp, 9 predicted proteins | sample 5400491 | NCBI WGS metagenome assembly WNFD01 (sample SAMN13153343, study PRJNA577476) | soil metagenome | isolation source: 120 cm saprolite under Douglas fir tree site 2 hole 2 replicate 2 | place: USA:California | collected 2015-04-18 | reverse complement strand
GTGGGCAGCAGGACGTCATCACGGAAATTGTGGTTCATGGCAACCGACGCATTCCGGCGGAGACGGTTCGTGCCCGCGTCTTTAGCCGACCCGGCGATGTGTATGATCCCGCCGCAATCGAGCGCGACTTCAATTCTCTTTGGAACACCGGATATTTCGAAGACATTAGGTTCGAACGTGAGCAGACGCCCAAGGGTTGGCGCATTCACATCTACGTGAAGGAACGGCCGACAATTCGTGAGATCGATTACACCGGCCTGAGTTCGGTCTCGAGAAGTGACGTGCTCGATCGCTTCAAGGAAAGGAAAGTTGGGCTGACCCCGGAGAGCCAGTACGATCCAACCAAGGTGAAAAAGGCCGAAGTCACCCTGAAAGAATTGCTTTCCGAGCATGGACGGCAGTTTGCGACGGTCCGCACTGAGGTTCGCCCTATTCCACCGGCTGCCGTAAGTCTTACCTTTGTAGTCAAAGGAGGGCCCAAGGTGAAGGTGGGCAAAATCCGTTTCGAAGGCAATAAGCACATAAACAGCCGCACCTTGCGCGCGGCAATGAAGAACCTGCGACCAATAGGAGTTCCGCACTCAATTTTCTTGGAAAATCTGTTCTCAAAGACATATGACGCCACCAAGCTCGAGGAGGACGCCGAGCGGGTTCGCAATCAATTTCAGAATCGCGGCTATTTTAAGGTGGTGGTGCAGGAACCCAAGACGGCGATTCGCGATTCCGGACACAAAGGTTTTCATATCCCCCTGATCACGAAGGGCGCCGGCAAGTCCGTGGACATAACCATCCCAATCGAGGAAGGCGATCAGTATCGCCTGGGCGGCATTACCTTCAAGAACAACAAGGCAGTGAGTAACGTGAAGGCATTGCGCGCGCTGTTTCCTCTCAAGGACGGCGAAATTTTAAATCGGGAGAAGATCGCCAAAGGGCTGGAAAGCTTGCGCAAGGCTTATGGTGAACTGGGATACATCAACTTCACTTCGATTCCCAACACGACCTTTGACGAGAATAAAAAGCTGGTCTTCCTCGACATCGACGTGGACGAGGGCAAGCAATATTATGTCCGGCGAATTGAATTCGCAGGAAATACCACCACACGCGATAAGGTGATCCGGCGCGAAATCGCTCTGGAAGAAGGCCAGGTTTACAACCGACGTCTTTGGGAGCTCAGCCTGCTTCGCCTGAACCAGCTAGGTTATTTCGAGCAGCTGAAACCCGATGATCCCAACGTCACTGAGCAGCATCTGAACGAAAAGGATGGCACGGTTGACCTAACCCTCAAGCTCAAGGAAAAAGGCAAGAATCAGATCGGATTGACTGGGGGGGTAAGTGGTTTGTCGGGGTCTTTCATCGGACTTAGTTACAGCACGAATAATTTTCTTGGTCTCGGCGAGACTCTTACTGTCCAGGCCAACATCGGCAACCGCCAACGCGACCTGATGTTCGGCTTCACCGAACCCTACCTGCGCGACCGGCCGTTGCAACTGGGTTTTACGGTTTACACGCGAAAGTTTAATTTTGACCAGGCACGACAGGCGGAGATTTTCAGCGGCCAAAGACTGAACTTGCCTTCGCCATTCCTGCAGAATTTGCAGAATTACACGCAGGCCAGCACAGGTTTTTCCCTGTCCCTGAGCTATCCGCTGCATCGCTCATTCAAGCGCGTGGGTTTGACTTACGCGTACGACCGTTCGTCCGTAATTGCGGTCAGCGACGCCTCCAAGATTCTGTTTACAAACCTGGCCTTTCGCGGCATCTCCGGCCCAAATTCTCTCTCTGGCATCGTCACGAGCAAGATTCTGCCGAGTTTTTCGTTTAATACAGTGGACAGCCCGTATTTCCCAAAGACCGGGACCAGTTTGTACCTGGGAGGTGAAATCTCGGGACTGGGTGGGACGGTGCGGGTGGTGCGCCCAATCGTACAGTACAAGCACTTCATCCCCATGCAGAACCGACGAAACACCATCGGGTTTAATCTTCAAGCTTCTTTTCTCAGCGGCTATGGCGGGCTGGTCGCGCCTCCGTTCGAGCGCTTTTACATGGGCGGCGACAACGATCTGCGAGGCTTCGATATCCGCTCCATCTCACCGGTCGCATTCCTTCCCGACAAGAGTGTGATCAGTCTGCGCAACCCCGACGGCTCTATCGTTCCCAAGGATCCGAGTAATCCTCTACGCGGCGCGTACACGATTCCACTGCCACTGCAGCGGATTGTCTTCCCTGGGGGCGACACCAATGTGGTCACCAACCTGGAATACCGAATCACTATTGCTGGCCCGGTTGCGCTGGCTCCGTTCGTGGATATAGGCATCAACCCGATTCTCAGAAACTCACAATTGCGCATCAACCCGGGTCAACTGAGCGATATTAATAACACGGCGTTTGGATGTCCCGCGCTGGATGTTGCTCTCAACTGTCTCGGGGGACAGTTTCAAAATTTCTCAGAGTTCCTGAAGCCGGTCAGCAACACAAACTGGATTCCGCGGATGTCTACCGGACTGGAATTGCAAGTTTTTATGCCGGTGATCAATGCCCCGTTCCGCCTTTACTGGGCATACAATCCGCTGCGCCTGGATACCATCACCTCGGCCGCAGTTCCCATAACTAGGGACATGTTCCCGCCCGGGGCCGCGGGCGACTTTACTTTCCAAAATGCTGCCGCGGCGTTTTCTCCCAAGTTCTTTTTGAGAGAACCGCGCAAGACGTTTCGGTTCTCGGTTGCAACCACGTTCTAGAAGCTCGGATCGCGCGGTTTGACGATGGGGCGCAACTGTTCCTATAATGGTAAACACTCACCCTGCAATTCGCATGATAGGGTGGTTATTACGCCTTGAATTCTGGCGTGGGACGCTGGTACGTCCGGCGATCCTCTCCAAGGAGTCTAGCAACCTCATGACAAGTAAGTTTTTACGATGTCTTGCGCTTACCGCCTTCACGTTCTCACTGGCAGCCATGGCCCAGACAGGGAGTCCTTCGGCGGCACTACCGGCAGCTCCCAGTGCCGCAGTGCCTAGCACCACAGGTCCCATGGCCACTAGCGCCGGGGGAACCAAAATCGGGACCATCAACGTTGAGCAAGCCATCTTTGCCAGCAATGAAGGCCAGCGCGATTTCGATGCCCTCAGCAAGAAACTGGAACCGAAGCAGAACGAGCTGAAGGGGCTGAACGACGAAGTAGATAATTTGAAGAAGCAGCTCAATACTCAGGGAGAGAAGCTCAACGAGCAGGCTCGGGCCACACTAGTGAAACAGATTGAGCAGAAACAAAAATCTCTTGAGCGCGCCGTTCAAGACGCGCGGGATGATGCCCAGAATCAACAGAACGAGATCGCACAACGCATATTGCAGAAGATGGCGCCCCTGTTAGTGAAGTACGCTGGGGATAACGGCTTTGGAGTGATCATTGATACTTCCAACCCATGGCCCAATGGACCGGTACTTTGGGCTGGGCCATCGGTGGACATCACCAAGCCCGTTGTGGAAGCCTACAATGTGCAATCTGGTGTGCCTGCGCCTGCTCGCCCTGTCACGGCACCGAAGCCAACCGGAGCGGCGACCAAGCCTGCAGTCCCGCCGGCGGCCAAACCACAAGGTGCGCAGCCTCCGAAATAACGGCGACACTTCTGCCGTCAAAAAAGTTCCCGCCGGCCGCGTTTCGACGCGGCCTTTTTTCTTTCCGTAAGCAGGCCAGAAGACTGTTAGACGGTGTCCTTAGAGATGAGCTTCCCTATCTCAGGAGGATACGATGTTCGCCGATTCTGTTTGGCAGTCTCAGGGGAGTGATTCGCATCGCGGCTGGATAACGCTGGCCTCTTTCGTTGTGCAGACGCTCGCTGTTGCCACGTTGCTGGTTCTGCCGCTTCTTCATACCGAAGGGCTCCTGCCAATGCATTCAATAGTAGAACCAGTTTTTTCGCCGTCACTGGCAGGCGGGACATCAGACATTCGGCGCCCGAGGAACCAGCGCAGCAACCTTGCGAATACCACGCTGGTGGTGCCCAGGCCGACTTCTCACGAGATGAAGTTGATCTCGCCGGAGGATTCCCAGCCGCAGCTTGATGTCAGGCAGTTCGGCGTTCCAGGCGGAACCAGTAATCGCTGGAGCGACAACTCAATCATCAATTCGATTGCGAATCCGGCTTCTAATTTCGCTCTGCCCCCAACGCCTGTGGTCCAACGGCCGCGGATTTCCCGGATGATGGAAGGCAACCTCATCAATCGTGTGCAGCCGCTATATCCGCCGCTCGCAAAACAGGCGCGCATACAGGGACAAGTCGTATTACGCGCGGTCATCAGCCGTAGCGGCGCGATTGAAAATCTGCAGGTGCTCAGCGGTCATCCCATGCTGGTGCAGGCTGCCATGGATGCGGTGAAGCAATGGCGGTACCGTCCGTACTCTCTCAACGGAGAAGCCGTGGAAGTGGAGACGCGGGTCACGGTGAACTTCGTACTATCGGGCGGCTAATGAACAACACCTTCGCTGGTCCGGAGACGCATAGGCGTAGCACATGGGTAACGTCGGTGGCATAGGGCGCCCGGCTATAATCGGCTGAAGTGGCAACCATCGAAATCTCGAAGCGGACCGCAACTCGACCGACCTGGGCCGAGATTTCACTGGCAAATCTGCGCCACAACCTTCACGTAGTCGAGCAACATTTAGGCCCTGACGTCACCGTATGTGCAGTGGTGAAGGCAGATGCTTATGGACACGGAGCCTTGGAGTGCGCCCAAACCCTTGAACAAGAAGGAACACGATGGTTGGGGGTGACATCTCTCGATGAGGCTATTCCGCTACGCGAAGCCGGGATCCGGACTCGCATTCTGTTGATGACTGGATTCTGGCGAGGCGAAGAGGAAGAAATCGTTCGTCTAGAGCTAACGCCCACCATTTGGGAAGCATCGCAAATTGAATTATTGGAAAAAGCCTCCGTCCGGCTTAGTGTTTCCAAACACCCCGTCCACTTGAAGGTGGACACCGGGATGGGACGTTTGGGTGTGACACCGGAAGAGCTACCCGGCATATGTTCGATGCTGAAGTCCTCATCCCACTTACGGCTTGAGGGGCTCTCGACTCACCGGCGCGGTAATCTCACGCCCGGAGTCCTGGCATAACATGGTGCGGCCGGGCATCGCCTTGTACGGTTACTATCTGCCTTTTGAGCGAGCAGGCAGAGAGGTCAGCGGCAGCAAGTTGCGTCTGCCTGTGAAACCGGTTCTTACATGGAAGACACGGATTCTGTCAGTGCGTGAGGTGCCTGCGAAACAGGCGCTCGGCTACGGCGGAACCTATGTAACCAAAGCTTCTGCACGCATCGCAGTCCTTCCCGTGGGTTACGCCGATGGATTGAACCGGGGGCTTTTCTCTGGCGGCCGAGTGATTGTGCGGGAGCACTACGCCCCGATTGTCGGGCGAATTTCCATGGACCTCACGCTGGTGGACGTGACTGGTCTACCCGGCAGCTCGGTGGGTGACGAAGTCGTGCTGCTGGGATCGAGTGACGGACTTAGCGTGGACGCTCGCGAGCACGCTGCGTTGGCCAAGACCATTCCTTACGAAATCCTCTGCGGAATTTCAAAGCGGGTTCCGAGGAGATACATCGTTTAGTCCGTTCAGCCGCTGGATGTTGAATCTAAATCCTGCTCGTTACCGTTCAATTGCTTTCAGGTCAATCATCCAAAACATTTTGCTAATATTTTTACAATAAACATGTCCTCACGCTACATGCAATGGATGCATGACTGGGAAACCGGGCTCACGTCGGTAGACAACAATCGTGTTGTCCGTCCGCTGGAGTGGGGCGTCGAATGGGCGCGGGACTGGCCTTGCCGCAGCGGATTCCCGCCCGGGCACATACCTCAGGACGGCGAGCAGTTCCTCCAGGATTTCAATCGGCGGATTGTAGCCGGCAGCGATGAATTCTATTCCCACGCCACACCCCGTGATTTTCGCCTGGAAAAACGGGAAATTCAGGTCTTCAGCACTCGCCAAAAGCCAGATCTGAAACTGGAAAGACAAGTACGTGGAACCTATGCTGAATTCTTGCGGTTCACTTCTCCTGCGCGCACGCCCTATCCCGAGAACAAACTGATGAATGCTCGCTGGTTTCCGGCACGCGGCAGGCGCGCTGTCGTGTTGCTGCCGCACTGGAACGCTGACGCGGTAGCCTATACCGGATTATGCCGCGCACTGAACTTGCTGGGCATTGCGGTTCTACGCATGAGCCTTCCGTACCACGATATCCGCAGACCCGCTGAGATTGATCGCGCTGATTACGCAGTATCTGCCAACATTGGGCGCACGCTTGATGCCTGTCGCCAGAGCGTTATTGATGTGCGCTCCTGCTTGGATTGGCTGGAACACCAGGGATACAACCGGTTGGGCATTCTGGGCACAAGCTTAGGCTCTTGCTACGCTTTCTTGGCGAGCGCTCACGACCCGCGCATTCGGGTGGCAGCGTTCAATCATGCTTCCACCCACTTTGCCGACGTGGTTTGGCACGGCCAGTCTACACGTCATATTCGCCAGGGCCTGGAATCCCAAATCGATCTGGATCGTCTGCGCGTACTATGGAGCGCCATTAGTCCGATGTCCTATTTCCCCCACTTTGCGCGCGCGCCGAAGAAATCGCTCATTGTATATGCGAAATATGATCTCACCTTCCTTCCTGAATCCTCGCGCCATGTGGTGGAGCAATTTGAGCGGCTTGCGCTCGATCACAAGGTAGTCATCCTTCCCTGCGGCCACTACAGCACAGGCGAGACGCCCTACAAATACATGGACGGCTGGCACATAGCATCTTTTTTCCGCACAGCATTTGAAAGCTAGACATTGGCATTCAACATCTGGCCTGGTAAAAATGCGTGCAATCCACCCGCCTGGGTGGTCCAATGCGGAATTTAGCACCTAGCCAAAGCTTGAGTACCGAACCTTTGATAGCTAATTGCTGAGTGCTAAGTGCTAACTGCTGACTTGAGAGCTCAATCATGAAAAACATCTCCCAACCGCTGTCCGAAGTGGATCCCCAGATCGCCGCAGCCATCGATAACGAAGTACGCCGGCAGCATGAAGGCCTAGAACTGATTGCGTCGGAAAACTTCGTGAGCGAAGCGGTCCTGGAAGCCATGGGTTCGGTATTTACCAATAAGTATGCCGAGGGTTATCCCGGAAAGCGCTATTACGGAGGCTGTGAATTTGCCGATGTAGTGGAAGATCTAGCACGCGAAAGGGCCAAGAAACTTTTTGGAGCGGAACACGCAAACGTGCAGCCCCATGCCGGATCGCAGGCGAACATGGAAGCATATGCGGCGGTGTTGCAGCCTGGCGATACTATCCTTGGATTGAATTTGGCGCACGGCGGACACCTTACTCACGGTCACCATCTGAATTTCTCCGGCAAAACTTATCGGATCGTTCCTTACGGTGTCACTAAGGACAGCGAAACTATTGATTATGACGATCTCGAAAAGCTGGCGGAGAGAGAAAAGCCGAAGCTGATCATCGGAGGTGGAAGCGCATATCCACGGATTATTGATTTTGCCCGCATGCGCCAGATCGCCGACAAAGTTGGCGCACTCTACCTGGTTGACATGGCACATTTCGCCGGGCTGGTTGCGGGCGGAGTGCATCCGTCGCCGGTGCCACATGCACATATTGTGACTTCAACAACGCACAAAACGCTCCGTGGGCCCCGTGCCGGCATGATTCTTTGTCGGCAAGAGTTTGCCAGCGCCATTGATAAAGTGGTTTTTCCCGGCATGCAAGGAGGGCCCCTGGTTCACATCATTGCCGCCAAAGCAGTCTGCTTTCATGAAGCAATGCATCCCGATTTCCGGGAGTATGCGCGGCAGGTCGTGCTCAATGCCAAAGTGCTGGCCGACGCTTTGGCGGGGGAAGGCTTTCGAGTGATTTCCGGCGGAACTGACACTCACCTGATGCTGATCGATGTTTTTTCGCAGGGAATGCTGGGAAGTGAGGCTGAGAAGGCGTTGGGCGAAGCGGGCATTACCGTCAACAAGAATGCGATTCCATTCGACACCAATCCTCCCATGAAGCCCAGCGGTATCCGCATCGGCACGCCGGCGCTCACCACACGTGGTATGAAGGAACCGGAGATGCGCCAGATCGGGCGGTGGATCTCTGAGACATTGCATCAGCGCAACGACGGGACGGTCCCGCGGAAAATTCGCGACCGGGTAGTGGAGATGGCAGAAGCTTTTCCCTTGTATGCCGAGCAAAGGGCCAAGGCGCAGGCGGAAGTCCGCGCCTAAGACTGAAGGACGTTCGCCGCTTAAAATCTTTTCGTGAAAGTCGCCATCGATATCCGGAGGATGACCGAGTTTGGAGTGGGCACTTACACGCGCAATGTGGTGCGCGCCCTAGGCCGGCTGGATCGCCATAATCAGTATTTCCTTATGGGTCCTCCGCAAAAGATGGCAGAGATCGGCCCGCTGCCGTCAAATTTCCAGTCTGTTCCGCTGCTTGATGGCGACACGACGGTAAAGGGGTCATTGGCATTCCGCAGCATTCTCAGAAATCTGAGTTGCGATCTGGTTCACATTCCCCATCTGTTCTGGTTGCCCAGAGCCCTGCCCTGCCCGTATGTGATGACGGTGCACGATGTGCTCGAACACATGTACCGCGCCCACGGCCACTCCGGGCTGCGGCGCTTTCTGCATTTTCAACTTACACGCAGGATGCTCAGAGGTGCGGCTCGGATCTTCGCAGTTTCCAGATTCACTAAGGGGGAAATCGAGAAGCTATTCGGTATTCCGGCGTCGCGGATCGAAGTTGTTTACAACGCCATTGACGAACGCTTTTTGCGTGGACATACAAACGACAGCGATCGCCAATTTCTGGCCGAGCGGTACCTCGTAAACTACCCTTTCATCCTGTATGCCGGGCGAATTAGTCCCCATAAGAACGTGGTTCGAATCATCGAAGCCTTTTCGGCTCTGAAGGCTGAACTCGATAAGGAAAGCAAATATCCCGATCTCAAGCTGATCATTATTGGGGACGAGCTCTCGAAGCATCCCGATCTACGTCGCACCGTCATCCGAGGCGGAGTGCAGAACGATGTGCGCTTCATGGGATTTGTTCCTATTGAAGTACTTCGCATTTTCTACGACTCGGCCAAGACTTTCGTCTTCCCGTCTCTGTATGAGGGATTTGGTCTGCCTCCGCTGGAGGCCATGGCGCACGGCACTCCGGTACTGACATCAAACACCTCCTCCCTCCCCGAGGTTGTGGGCAACGCGGCGGTGCTGGTCAATCCTGAAAATGTTTTCGAAATCATGCGCGCACTACATCGCGTATTGCTCGACCAGACATTGCGCGAGAGGATGAAGCAACGAGGTTACGACCAAGCCAAAAAATTCTCCTGGGACGCTTCCGCGCGGGAAATTCTTAACGTATACGAGAACGTGATAGGGCAGCGAAGCGAAAAAGTGCGATCACGCAACGATGAGGAATCGCTGCCGAAAGTAGCCAACACCTAACCAATCGCCGTGTGGCGCGGGCCCTCGCCCGCGGCCTTTGACCGGTCAGAATTGCTTCAGGACTCAGTCTTTTTTCAGTAGCGACTGCCCAGGAGAGTTGACAGCCATCCGTTGCAGCTTTCCCGAGATGCGCGTGCGCTCCGCTTCAGTCGTAGCAGCGGCGTGACGCTTTCTCAGCTTAACAATTTTTTCGTTGCGCGTGCGACGGCGGCGAATCTCGGGGCGACGGCTTGGTGCTGACATGTATCTCTCCTCATTGTTTTGGATATGGCAGCCAATATTGATCGGGAGGGCAAACTGCCTAGCCACAGATTATAGTCCACCCCCTCTAAGTTACTTCTAGCTAGTGCGCCGCGACTTGTGAGACTCCAAAGACAGCTCTAAGAGTCCCGGTAAATCACACGCGGAAGTGCGCCGATTTCCTCATCCATCGCAACCCGCCCATAAAGGCGGCTTATCTTCTCCATAAATTTAAGTTTTCAAAATATTTGTGATGCAAGTGAGAAGAATTATGTATTGGACTCTCACAGAGCCCGACCTGTAGTGTGCGCTCACTGGTCACGAGGTCATGAAGTCGTAGATGAGATGACCGTGCGGCCCAGGGGAGAAAGCGAGCAGTCAAAATGAACCGTGCTTCCTGGGTAATCGTGGCCGTGTTGGGATTCTGTGTCGCATTTGTGCCGCCTCCGCTATGCAGGGCTCAGAATCAGTCGTCGGCAATTGAACCCGCTCCATCGGAAATCTCGCAACGAATGCAGGAACTTGAAAAACAAGTTAGCGATCTTCGCAGCGAGCTTGCTGCACTGAAGCAAAACGACAGCATGGCCTCGAACACCAAAACTCCGACTCCAACCGAGGTTCCGCAGTCGAACCTCGTAACCACCGCGCCCGCGACTACTTCGCCGACACCTGCGATGTCAATTGCGAGCCTCCTGGGTCCCACTTCGGTGAGCGGGTTCGTGGATACCTATTACAACTACAACTCTAACCAACCTTCTTCGCGGACAAACGGATTCCGCAGCTTCGACGTTGCCTCGAATCAATTCGCGCTGAATCTCGTCGAGCTAGTAGTGGACAAAACTCCGGATCCCGCGAACAGCAGGACGGGATATCACATCGCACTGGGGTTTGGGCAAGCCATCAACGCCGTCAACGGAAGTGATCCCGGCGGGTTGGGTTTTGATCAGTATCTAAAGGAAGCCTATTTCTCCTACCTTGCGCCTGTTGGCAAAGGTTTGCAGATCGACGCCGGCAAATTTGTCACTCCGCATGGCGCCGAAGTGATCGAGACTAAGGACGACTGGAACTACTCACGCGACCTGCTTTTCTCGTATGCCATTCCCTATTTCCATTATGGCTTGCGTGCGAAGTATGCATTCAACGACAAGTATTCAGTCACCGGTTTCGTGGTCAATGGTTGGAACAACATCGTGGAGAACAACACAGGGAAGACTTATGGAGCAAGTTTTGGATGGAATCCCACAAAGAAGGTCGGCTTCATTCAAAACTACATGGCTGGTCCGGAGCAGACTAACGACAACTCCAATTGGCGGCAGCTTTGGGACACCGTGATCACTTATTCGCCGACGAGCAAGCTTTCGTTCACCGTCAACGGCGACTATGGCCGGGGCGATCATCCCATTCTGGCTACGTCTCCGACTCTGATCTTCGGTCCGAAACCTGTCTTTTGGACCGGAGTTGCGGCTTACGTCAAGTACGCCCTCAATGACAAATACACGGTTGTGAGCCGGTACGAGTATTACGACGATCACGACGGATTTACTACCGGAACGCCGCAGCACTTCAACGGCATCACTGGAACCTTTCAGCGCATGATCGCAAGCCACATCATGAGCCGTCTCGAGTTCCGGCGCGATATGTCAAATCTGCCGACATTCGTGAAAGGGAATGGGTTGCCCGTTACAGCTCAGAACACCATGACCGCGGGAGTTGTATTCATGTTCGACAGTCGCGAGGCAAGGTAAGGTGAAAGTCTTACATATGGATCTGCATGGTGAAGCTATGGTCGCAACCGGGAATTTCGAACAGTTGCGAATCCTAACACGAGATGCGGGCAGCGCCGAAACTTGTGCTGCTCTCATGGGGGCGATCGGCTTGGGTTCAAAACCAAATTACCCCTGGGACCAGTACCCAAGCCGCGCCCGAACCAAAGATTTTGCAACTATTGCCAACATTGAACGGATATTTGTCGGACCCGACAGTGGACGAACCTTGAACAAAATCAATTAACTCTGATTAAGGAGCGATCTATGTTTGCCAGGCTGCAAAGAGGAAGGAAGCTACCAATGGCGGAGAAGTTCACTCGGCGTCGGTATGGGAAGCTCCTGTTTGCCGGCAAAGCTATGGGCATAGGTTTGGTACTGCTCATCATCACTGTAATCACCAGTCTTTTCTTCGGGCGGGTCCTTGCTGCGGATGTAGAAGTTAAAGCCGCGGACGTGGTCAATCCGCTCAACACAGTCTGGACTTTAGTGGCTGCCTTCCTGGTGTTTGGAATGCAGGTTGGCTTTACCATGCTGGAAGCCGGGTTCTGCCGATCACGCGAGACTGTAAATGTCCTGATGGAATGCATCGTGGACACCTGCCTTTGCGGTTTACTTTTCTTCGCCTTTGGTTTCGCGTTCATGTTCAGCCACGGCAACGGCTTCATCGGCTATCACTGGTTTTTCCTCAAAGATGTGCCTGCTACTTATGAAAGCACCGGAGTAGCATTCCTCGCATTCTGGCTATTCCAATTTGCTTTTGCCGACACCTGCTCGACCATCACTTCGGGCGCGATGATCGGTCGCACTGGTTTTGTCGGAGATCTGCTCTATAGCGTTGCGGTGTCGGGAGTCATCTACCCCATCGTCGGTCACTG
>WNFD01005762.1_pt1 | contig 12379 bp, 6 predicted proteins | sample 5400491 | NCBI WGS metagenome assembly WNFD01 (sample SAMN13153343, study PRJNA577476) | soil metagenome | isolation source: 120 cm saprolite under Douglas fir tree site 2 hole 2 replicate 2 | place: USA:California | collected 2015-04-18 | reverse complement strand
AAACACGAGCCCCAGCACCGCAATCGCCAGCAACCCCGCCACGCGCGAGACAGCATTGTTGATCCCCGAAGCCACACCCGCCCGGCTCTGATCGATCGAACTCATCACCGTCGTCGTCAGCGGAGCCACGCTCACCGCCAGCCCAAGCCCAAGCACGATCACAGCAAAAAACACAGTCGACCAATAAGACCCACCTCCCGCGCCTCGCGTAATCAATCCAAACCCAACCGCCGCAATCAGCGGCCCAATGATAAGCGGCAACTTCGCACCGTATTTGACGATCAAACCACCCGACCAACGTGACAGCAGAAAGATCAGCAAAATCAGCGGAAGCAGCGCCGCGCCGGCCTGCGTAGCCGTGTAGTGTTGCACCTGGATCAGATCCAGCGGCAGAAAAAACAACACTCCGCCCACCGCACCGTATAAAAACAGCGTCATCAGATTCGCCCCGCTGAACGACCGCGACCGAAACAGATCCAGCGGCAGCATCGGCGCACTCGATCGCGACTCAACCACAAAGAAACATAGAAGCGCCCCCACCCCAACCCCGCCCGCAATCAACGCCCGCTGCCCTTCTCGCCCCGCCTCGATCAAGGCAAACGTAATCCCGCACAACCCAATCGTAGCCAGCGCAGCGCCCCATCCATCCAGCCTCTGAACCATCTCTTCATCGCGACTCTCCGGCACTCGCGCCAAAGAGATCACCACCACCAGCACGGCCAATGGCAGATTGATAAAAAACACCCATCGCCACGAGAGATGCTCGATCAGCCAGCCACCCAGCACAGGCCCCAACGCCGTCGTCATCGCCGTAAACCCGGACCAAGTCCCAATCGCTCGCCCCCGCTCCTCCATGCAGAACGAAGAACTGATCAACGCCAGACTCCCCGGCACCAGCAAAGCACCGCCCACTCCCTGAAGACCCCTCGCCACAATCAGCAAGCGAATGTCCGGCGCAAATCCACACCCGGCCGACGCCCCCGCAAACAACGTCACACCCACCAGAAACACCTTGCGCCGCCCATACAAATCACCCAGCGACCCACCCACCAGCAAGAGCGCCGCCAGAAACAACGCATAAGCCTCAACTACCCACTGCACATCGGTCACCGTAGCGTTCAGTGCAGTCTGCAGCGCCGGTAGCGCAACGTTCACCACCGTTCCATCGATAAAGACCATGCTCGACCCCAGAATCGTAGCCGCCAGCACCCACACCCCTCCCCGTGTCTGCTCCGGTGCAGCGGTCGCGCCGCGTATAACACCTTCTTCACAAGGCAAATTGGACATAGCCCACCCTCACCGCAACGCCGATCCTACTCACGTTAGACTCGTTCAATTTTTCGCCGGTCAATCCTTTCGCCTCATCGCGATACCATAAGTCCCACATGGTCTCCGTCCTCATCCTCACCCGCGACGAGCAGCGCGATCTCCCCGACTGCCTCGCCAGCGTCTCCTGGTCCGACGACATCCACGTCTTCGATTCACAATCAACCGACGCCACAACCGAGATCGCCACGGCCGCCGGCGCCCACATCCACACCCGCGCCTTCGACGATTATGCCACTCATCGCAACGCCGCCCTCACCAGCATCCCCTTCAAGCACCCCTGGGTCTTCCTGCTCGACGCCGATGAGCGGCCCACCCCCGACCTCTCCCGCGAGATGCAGCAACTGGCCCTCGCCGCCTCGTCAGAAACCTCAGCCTTCCGCGTCCGCCGCCGCGACCACCTCTTCGGCACATGGCTCAAGCACGCTCAGATCTCGCCTTTCTACATCCGTCTCGTCCGTCCCGAACGCGTCCACTACACCCGCGCCATCAACGAAGTCCTCGAGGTCGACGGCCCCATCGGCAGCCTCAGCTATCCGCTCGATCACTACCCTTTCTCCAAGGGCATCGCCAAGTGGGTCGAGAAGCACAACCTCTACTCCACCATGGAGGCCGAGCTGATCGTACGCAATCAGGGCCTGCAAAACCCTTCGCTGCTCACCGCCCTCCGCCACCCAGACTTCCACACCCGCCGCCTCCACCAGAAGGCCATCTTCTATCGCCTACCCGCCCGTCCTCTCCTCAAGTGGCTCTACATGGTCTTGGGCCGCGGCGCGATTCTCGACGGCGCAGCCGGCCTAACCTACGCCACCCTGCAAGCCTTCTACGAATACCTCATCGTCCTCAAGACCAAAGAACTCCGCCGCGGCGCCGCCTGACCTCCCTTCCTCATGTCCCCGCCCCCCGCTTAGACACAATCAGCTTCTAGTTTTGTGACTTATAGAGTCACAAATTCAAATATATGTTATCGAGAGACTGCAGGCCTCCCTCTGCTTGACTCCATCTACCTCTCTTCAACATGCCGAAAATATCAAAGCGAGCGCTTCCAACTCGCCCCGTGATATCTCAAAAGAATTCTTGCAATATTTAAGAAAGAAGGTTACGTTTGTTTCACTCTTTCTTAAATTGACGTTTTCGCCACACTTCTATTAGCCATACGGCCCTTGGAACACAGTGACGCACCCGCAGCATTCCCGCTGCGCTAACGGTTTTTTGTCTTAATTTTCAACCGCAAAATCGTCCACGAGACGATCGGGAAGTCTTTGTCTTTTTTTTGGAGGTCATATGCGCCAACCCTCAGGTAAGCTCCTACAGGCCGTTCTCCACGGCCTCGCCGCCATCCTTCTAACTCTCATCGGCACACCCTTCATTCAAGCCCAAACATTCCGCGGCGGCATCAACGGCACCGTCACCGACCACACCGGCGCAGTCATTGCCAACACCACCGTCGTCGCCGTCCAGACCGAAACCGGTAGCAGCCACACCACAACCAGCTCCAGCGCCGGCGAGTTTCTCTTTCAGGATCTCCCTCTCGGTGCCTACTCCGTCTCCGCCTCCTTCCCCGGCTTCAGCACGGTCAAGACAGACAAGGTCGTCGTCTCGGCAGGCACCACCTTTACCCTTGCCATCAAGCTGACCGTCTCCAGTTCCTCTACCGTCGTCGAGGTTGACGCCGCCGGCGTCGCCCTCGATACCACATCGGTCACCCAGACCACAGACATCAGCAGCACCATCGTCAACGACACCCCCATGAATGGCCGCGACTTCACCCAACTCATCGCCGTCGCGCCCGGCTTCGGCGGATACTCCGCCGGCGGCTTCGGCTCGGTCAACGGAACCCGCGCCAATCAAGTCAATTGGCAGATCGACGGAGTCGACAACAACGACCTCTGGCACAACGTCCCCGCCGTGAACCAGGGCGGTGTCGAAGGTATCGCCGGCATCGTCCTTCCCCTCGACTCCATCGAGCAGTTCTCGCAACAGACCCAGTCCACCGCCGAATCCGGACGCAACCCCGGCGGTGTCGTCAATATCGTAACCAAATCAGGCACAAATCAAATTCACGGCTCTCTCTACTACTTCAACCGCAACGAATTGTTCTCCGCCAATAGCCCCTTTGCCAACGGAGCCCCTAAGGGCAAGCTCCGCAACCAGCAATATGGCGGTAGCGTCGGTGGCCCCGTCCTCAAGGACAAGCTCTTCTACTTCTTCAACTATGAGAAGCAGCAGTTCATCGTGACCTCGCCCGCCTCCACCACCGAACCCACCACCGCCTTCCAGGCCGACTCCACTGCCCTGCTCAAGGTATTCAATCTCGCTCCAACCAGCGTCGCCACTGCGTCCCTGGCCCAGTTTTACCCAGCCGCAATTCTCAACTGCCCCACCGTCAACAGCTCCTGCGACTCAGCCAATAACTACACCAGTGCCGCGCCCATCACCGGCTACAGCTACAACGGCGTCGGCAAAATGGACTATGTCATCACGCCCAAACACTCTCTGGCACTTCGAATGTTCGGCGGCCAGGGCAATCAGACCGCCCCCGTCGGAACCCTCAATCCTTACTTCTTCGAGCAAGGCCCCATCCACGTTTACAACTGGTCGGCCGTGGTTAACTCCGTCCTTACGTCCCGCTTCACCAACCAGGTCCTTCTCGGCGTTAACTACTTCAACCAGATCTTCTTCGACGACAACCACAACATGAATCCCATCTCCTTCGGCTTCAACACCGGAGCCGCCCAACCGCAACTCTCCGGCGCACCCGGGATCAACATCGTTGGCTTCGACAACCTCCAGCACGCGACCCCGCCCTCGGGCCGTAACGACATCACTGGCCAGGCCACCGACAGCGCCTCTCTCGTCGTCGGCAAGCACCAGTTCCGCTTCTCCGGCGAGTATCGCCGCGGCTATGTCAACGAGTTCTACCACCGCAAGACCCGCGGCAACTTCTCCTTCCCCGGAACTCAAGGCCCATGGGGCTACGTCTCAGATCCCACCAGCAGCTCCTTCGGCTTCCAGTCTTCATCGTGCCAGCAGCAATACCTTTACAACACCCCTACCGCAGCACAACAGGCATACGTCGCCAAAATCGGCGCGCAGGCCAACGGCTCCCAGATCCTCTCTCTGGCAGACTTCCTCATCGGCTGCACCCAACAGGCGCAGATCGTCCGCGGCAATACGGAGCGTTCGGTCTACGTCAATAACTTCTCCGGATCAGCGGCCGATGCTTATCAAGTGACCCCCAGCCTCAACGTCAACTACGGCCTCCGTTACGACTACCTCGGGCCGATGCACGACGGGTTGCAGGACCTCTCCGTCTTCCGTCCCGGGACCTCGGGTGCCGTCAATGGCCTCGTCTTCCAGGGGGCAGCTATCAACTCGCTCTTCCCCAGGACCTTCTACGACTTCAGCCCCCGCGTTGGCTTTGCCTATCAGCCGACATTCAGTCCGGGCTTTGTCTTCCGCGGTGGTGTTGGCATGTTCTTTGACCAGCCCAATCTCAACCCATTCCTCGACAACCGCCCACCCAACGGTGGAGCGTCCGGTGCCGAAAGCAACCCTGGCGGCCCTGCGCCCGTCTCCACTCTGCCCGCTACGAATATCGTCATCACACCGGGTAAATTACTCTTTCCCACCACAACAGCATATGACTCCAAAACCTTTTACAACCTCTTCTCCATAAGCCCGAATCTGCGCGCCGCCTACACCTTCAACTTCAACTTCAATGTTGAGAAGGCCCTCGGCTCGAAGGCCATCTTCACCTTCGGCTACGTCGGTTCGCAATCGCGCAAACTGCTTTCGAACATCGACATCAACCAGGCCGCGCTCGGCTCCAATTCACTCGTCACGACGAACCCCGACGGCACTAGCAACCTAACCCCACAAAACAAAACGCGTCCTTACGGAGCGCTATTCCCCAACTACGGAACGATCAACCAGGTCTCCAGCATCGGCAACTCCAACTACAACTCGCTCCAGACCACCCTACGCACAACCAACTGGCATGGGGTCACCAGTCAATTCTCGTACACCTGGGCCCACGGTCTCGACTTCCTCACCCAATACCGCAACGCCAACATCACCAACGCTAACTGCGTGAAGTGCGACTACGGCAACATGGACTACGACACCCGTAACGCCTTCGTCAGCTATCTCACCTACGACGTCCCCGGCAGCTCCCACCTCAAGCCGCTCTCCAACGGCTGGCAGGTCAACTCCCTTATCACCTTCCACAGCGGCCAACCCTACACCATCTACACCGGCAACGACACCAGTGGAACCGGCGAGGGCGAAGACCGCGTCAACCCTGTCCCCAACGTCAGTCCCTACAAGGGCGCCAGCAAGAGCATCGTCGCCGGACAAGTCCAGTGGATCACCTCAGGCGCCTTCGTAGAATCCTCCACCCCATCCTTCGGCACCATGCGCCGCAACCAGCTCACCGCTCCAAGCTACGGTGCAGTCGACCTCTCCGTCTTCAAGAACAACAAATTCGCACTCTTCGACCACAACTTCAATACCCAGTTTCGCGTCGAGATGTTCAACCTCTTCAACCGCGCCAACTACGCTCCGCCCGATAACTATCTCGGCGACGGCGCTGCCTTCGGCACCATCACCCAAACCATCGGCTACTACAATGGCGCCCCCGGCATCGGTCCTGGCGAGCCATTCAACACTCAGTTCGCTTTGAAGGTCCTCTTCTAGCCAGCTCAACCAACTCAACCAACTCAAAAACAACGATGCCCCATCCTCGCAGTCAATCGAGGATGGGGCATCTTCATGAACACTAAAGCAGTTTTACTGAAGTCACCTTAATCGTGTCGCCTTGAACATCGCCGCTGACGTTCACCCGAAGATGGTCCGTCTTATCGGAGGCCTTCAGCGCCGCGAGGATCTTCGCATTGCCGTCCGCGTCGAACTTCAGGAACTTCTTGTCTGCGGTAACAATGCCGTAGCCGCTCTTCTCGCACATCAAGGCGCAGTCGCGCGTATGCGCATCCGCGTCCGCGGCCACCTTCTTCGAGCAGGCCACGTCGACGACCGAGACATCGTTGAAGGTCTGTGTTGCGGCCAGCGCGGGCGTAGCCATCAGGCCGAGCGCCAGGAGGGAAGTAAGCATTTTCATTGTTGTTCTCCGTTTCATTATTGACAGGGTCGGACTACCGGGTCCGCCAAACGACATCCCTGGTGGGGACAACGAAAATCCTACCCCTCGCCTCTGTGATCAGTCTAGGGTCAGGAGACGATTTATACCCTTCTCTTCTCCGTGCGCTCTTGCAGGCACGAGCAATCAAGCAGCCCCGCGAACCTTAAACCGGCCACCTCCACTCCCGAATCTTCTTGGAATCGATCCCATTCGCGTGGGCATAGTTCACACTCTCGATAATCTGCCCCTTCAACCACTCCTTCGTATGCGCTGCCGTCGCCTGCAACCGCGGCACGCGATCGATCACATCAATCGCCAAATCGAACCGGTCGATCTGATTCAAAATCGCCAACTCCAGCGGAGTGTTGATATTCCCCTTCTCCTTGTACCCGCGCACATGAATGTTGTCATGATTCGTCCGCCGGTACGTCAGCTTATGGATCAGCGACGGATACGCATGAAAATTAAAGATCACCGGCCTGTTCTTCGTGAACAAGCTATCGAACTCCCGCACCGATAGCCCATGTGGATGCTCCTCCTCCGGCATCAACCGGAACAGGTCCACCACATTCACAAACCGTATCTTCACGTCCCCACATCGCTCCCGCAGAATCGCCACCGCTGCCAGCGCCTCCGCCGTAGGAATATCTCCCGCGCAGGCCATCACCACATCCGGCTCATCACCCTCGTCATTGCTGGCCCAATCCCATGTCCCAATCCCCTTCGTGCAATGGATCACCGCTGCATCCATATCCAAATACTGCAGGTGCGGGGCCTTATCCGCAACGATCACATTCACGTAGTTCGTACTCCGCAGACAGTGGTCCGTCACGCTCAACAAACAATTTGCATCCGGCGGCAGATAAATCCGTGTCACCTCCGGCGACTTATTCGTCGCCACATCCAGAAACCCGGGATCCTGATGCGTGAACCCGTTATGGTCCTGCCGCCAAACCAGTGAAGTAATCAACAAATTGATCGAAGAAATCGGAGCCCGCCACCGCAACTCCAGCTTGCTCTTCTCCAGCCACTTCGCATGCTGATTGAACATCGAGTCGATGATGTGCACAAACGACTCGTAGCTCGAAAAGAACCCATGCCGCCCCGTCAGCACATACCCTTCAAACCATCCCTCCAGCGTATGCTCGCTCAAAATCTCCATCACCCGGCCATCGCGCGCCAGGTCGCCCCCGTCCGCGTCCTCCGGAAGCATCTTCGCCTCCCAGGTCTTTCCGCTCGCCTCATAGATCGCCTGCAACTTATTCGAAGCCGTCTCATCCGGCCCAAACACGCGGAAGTTCGTCATGTTCTGCTTCATTGCATCGCGCAAAAAATGCGCCACCACATCGGTCGGCGAAACCTCAATCTGCCCCGGCTTCTTCACCTTCACCGCGTAGTCGCGAAAATCCGGCAGCTCCATCGGCTTCCGCAGCAGCCCGCCATTCGCATGCGGATTCGCAGTGATCCTCCGCTGCCCCACCGGGGCCATCGCCCTCAACTCCGCAATCAGCTTGCCCGACTCATCGAACAACTTCTCCGGCTTATAACTCCGCATCCACTTCTCAACCAGCTTCAAATGCGCGGGATTCGTCGTCGGATCGAGCACCGGCATCTGGTGCGCCCTCCACGATCCCTCCAGCTTGTGCCCATCGATCTCCTTCGGACACGTCCACCCCTTCGGCGTCCGCAGAATAATCATCGGCCACCGCGGCCGCTCCGGCGCCGCACCCTTCGGCGCACTCCGGGCCTTCTTCTGAATCGCACGAATCTCGTTCACGCAATCCTCCATCACCTTCGCCATCAACGGATGCATCTTCGCCGGGTCGTCTCCTTCAACAACATAAGGAGTCCACCCATATCCCTTGAACATCCACTCCAGCTCCTCCGGCGAAATTCGCGCCAGCACTGTAGGGTTAGCGATCTTGTAACCGTTCAAATGCAGTATCGGCAGCACCGCACCATCCCGTATCGGATTCAAAAATTTATTCGAGTGCCACGACGTAGCCAGCGGCCCCGTCTCCGCCTCCCCATCCCCCACCACCACCGAAACAATCAAATCCGGATTATCAAACGCCGCACCAAACCCATGTGACAAGCTATACCCCAGCTCACCGCCCTCGTGGATCGACCCCGGTGTCTCCGGTGTGCAGTGGCTCCCAATCCCGCCCGGAAACGAAAATTGTTTGAAGAACTTCTGCATCCCCGCGATATCTTCGCTCTTATCCGGATACACCTCCGAATAAACGCCCTCCAGATAACTATTCGAAAGCGTAGCCGGCGCCCCATGCCCAGGCCCGGAGATATAGATCATGTCCAGGTCGTACTTTTTGATCACCCGATTCAGATGCACCCACGTAAACGTCTGCCCCGGATCCGATCCCCAGTGCCCCAGCAGCCGGTTCTTGATGTGTTCCGGTTTCAGCGGCTCCCGCAGCAGCGGATTCTCCACCAGATAAAGCATCCCCACGCAAAGGTAGTTACACGCCCGCCAATAAGCATCAATCTTCCGCAACTCATCCGCCGACAACGCCTGAACACCCTGACTCTTTCCCTTCGCCGATTCCTTGGCCACGCTGCTCATAAACATCTCCTTCGCGCAAAGTAAGTGAAACGGAACCACAACCAAATTTGTAACTAAATCTGAACTAGATGCTGTCCGGCGAATCGAACGCTTTTTTCCTGGGTACGCCGAGGCTGGTAGCCCAATGCTTCAGCTTTGGGTCTCCTTGGCCGTCTTGTACCAATAAATATCGGGGGCTTTAGCCCCTGGGGTATGCCTTGTTCTCCCTGCCACAAAACTCAAAGCGTCTAAACGACTTGCTAAACACTACCTAATCCCGCGACCGCGCCATACGCTCCACATGCAACGCGATCATCCAATCCTCTTTTGCCGGAACAACAAGCACCATCGGTACAGAGTCAGATGCACTCACACGTCGAATAGCATCACCCCTGGCCTCATTCAACACAGAATTCACCGAAATCCGAAAACTCTCCAGCCCACTCAGTATCTCCGCCCGCGACCGTGCATCATGCTCCCCAATTCCCCCTGCAAACACCACAGCATCCACCCCGCCCATCAGGGCAGCAAACCCGCCCACCGCCTTCTTCACGCTCCGCGTAAAAATCTCCACCGCCAGCTTCGCCCGCGCATCGCCGCGAGTCTCCGCCTCCCGCACCGCCTTCATATCGTTCGGCATCCCCGACAGCGCAACCATGCCCGCATCATGGTTCAGAATCTTTTCGAGCGCCCTTACCTGGTCTCCCTCCATCTGCCGCAGCAGATAAAGCACAAGCCCCGGATCAAGGTCTCCCGGCCGTGTCCCCATCACCACCCCACCCGTCGGCGTCAGCCCCATGGTCGTATCCACCGACCGCCCATCCACCAACGCCGTCACGCTGCATCCACTCCCCAGGTGCGCAATCACCATCCGCTTCGGAAACTCTAACCCAACCTCCGCCCGCAACTGCCGCACAATCGACTCGCAGCTCAACCCATGAAACCCATACCGCCGCACCCCCCGCTCGCGATACTCCGCCGGAATCGCATAAGTCGTCGCCGCCTCCGGCATCGTCTCGTGAAACACCGTATCGAAGCACGCATAGTGCGCCACATCCGGAAATCTCTCCATCATCTCCTTGATCACTTCAATCACCGCCGGATCATGCAGCGGCGCAAACACCACCGCCTCCTCCAGGTCCTTCATCACCGCCGGCGAAATCCGCTGATGCCGATCCAGCTTCGCCCCCGGATGCACCACGCGATACCCCACCGCCTCGATCTTCGGCAAGCCCTGGTCGCTCACCGCCTCCGCCACAAGCCCAATTGCCTCCACGGACGTATCAGCCTCTACCTCCTTACGCCCCTTACTCAAATCCCGTCCATTCGCATCGCGAAACTTGAACCCCGCCTTCGCCCCGCCTATCCCCGTCACCTCGCCCTCAAACAACGAGCGCGGCTCCCCCATCCCTGAATCAAACAGAGAAAATTTTATCGACGAAGATCCACTATTGATAACAAGTATGTGCACGTCACCGCCCTGATCTATGCCACTGTCCCTTACAGTACACCGCACACATCTACCCTCGGTAAATTCGCGGTAACCGGGACACTTCGACCCTCGCATCACCCGCAGAGTCCATCAACCGTCTGATATTTGTCTCGCAAGTGTAAAAAGATTGCACGAGACGCCCCTCTATCGAGCTCTGCATCGCTCCACGCAATAAACTCACAGCAGCGACGGACTAACAACAGGGGCGTCACGGACCAAAACCACAACGCCCCGGGCCCTCGTCACCTCACATGGCGACCACACTCCGGCAACCAACGGCTTCCACAACGACAAAAGATCGCGGCAGCTTCCTGCTCCTCGCCGGACTCGTCGGATTCATCTTCGCCTTCCGCATCTGCCTGACCGTCCTCTGGTTTCAGGACGCACCGGAGAGCGCATCCCTCCTCTCCGTCGCACTCAGTCTCACGTTATTCTTCGCCGCAGCGCTCTCCACCATCGGCAGCACGCCCTCCGTTCCCGTCTCCTGCTTCCGTACTCCCACCCTCCGCTCCATCGCCGCGTTCCTCGGCCTGGTACTTCTCAGTCTCCTCTGGACCCCCGCGCCATTCGCGGCCGCAGCAGGCTACTGGTGTGCGTGGGCCGCCGATGTCGCAACCATCTGGTTCGTCCTGCGTGACGGCCCCCCCGAAAATTCCGCCGCAGCCATCATGAAGGGCTTCGTCTCTGGCTCGTGCCTGGTCGCCATCGTAGCGTGGTCTCTCCCCGCCACCCAGGACCTGCGCCTCGGCGAGGAAGACTTCCTCCATCCCAACGCGCTCGGCTTTCTCTTCTCCATCGCGACCCTTCTCGCCGGCCACCTCGCGCGCAAAAACACCGCCTGGGTATGGCCGGCGCTCTTCCTCGGAGCCACTCTTCTGCGGACCCTCAGCAAGAGCGCCATCATCGCGTTCGTCGCCGCCTTCGGCTTCGCCCTCATCAAGGATTCAACCCTCTCCCGCAAAGTGAAAACCTGGATCGGCATCGCCGCCGGTCTCATCCTCACCTCACTCTGGGGCCTTCTCGAAGCCTACTTGACGACCTACACCGAAACTACAGGCCCTGAGACCTTGACTGGCCGCACCCTCATCTGGGCAGTCTCCCTCGAATACGCGCTCAAAAAGCCTCTTCTCGGAAATGGCTTCTACTCCTACAGGTTCGTCGTCCCTCCCTTCGGCAAATTCGAAGCACAGCAAGCCCACGACGAACTCCTCCAGCAGTTCTTCTCCTTCGGAGCCGTCGGTGTCCTTCTTACCATCGCGTTCTACTGGATATTCTTCCGGCAGATTCGCCGCGCCGATCCCTCCCACCTCAAAACCCTGGCCGCCAGTCTCCTCCTCTTCGCCCTGATCCGCGGCCTCACCGACACCCAGAACTTCGACCTCTCCTTTCCCCTCTGGCTCATGACCATGCTCTCCATCCTCTTCGCCGCGCAAGCCTCATTCGCACACAACCACCGCCGGTCTCCCAGACCTGAAAACTGACAACTGAGAACTGAGAACTGAGAACTGAGGACTATGAATACCCATCTCAAAGACACCCTGCGCTCCCTCGCCGAAGCCACAGGCCTCGAGGTCAGGAAGACCAGTGTCTACACCTCGCAGAAGCTCCGCCACCAACTCCTCTTCTCCCAACTTCCCATCGACCTCGTGCTCGACGTAGGCGCCAACACCGGCCAGTTCGTCCATCAGTGCCGGGCAGCCGGCTACAAGGGCAAGATCATCGCATTCGAGCCCTCTGCCGCCGCCCACGCCGGCCTCCTTCAATCCGCCGCAGCAGACCACCTGTGGACTGTTGCCGACCGCATGGCCCTCGGCGCCACAACCGGCGAGGTCGAAATCAACATCGCGGCCAACTCATACTC
>WNFD01014998.1_pt1 | contig 12380 bp, 10 predicted proteins | sample 5400491 | NCBI WGS metagenome assembly WNFD01 (sample SAMN13153343, study PRJNA577476) | soil metagenome | isolation source: 120 cm saprolite under Douglas fir tree site 2 hole 2 replicate 2 | place: USA:California | collected 2015-04-18 | reverse complement strand
CCATGACTTCCTCGTGAAAGACACGAGCAGGCGACATCCCGTATTTTGTGACTTGAATCAACGGCCATATAGCCATGGTCGCGAACGCCAAGAGCATACTGGCAACCAACCAGCCGCTTCGCAGCTTGGGTCGCTCAACGCGAGATGTCAGCCGCACCAAGATGATCAGCAGCCAGACCAAAAAAGGCATCGGGAACTTTTGCAGGCTGCCAAGCCAGGAGGCGGCTGCCACTCCTAGCCACCAAGCAGGCCGGTTTCGCGCGAGTTGCGCAAAAAGAATCGCGCTGATTGTGAAAAACGTCAGCCCAATGTCGAGGAAGCCACGACTGGCCTCCGGCGAAAATAATGGAGATGACGCGAGGAACGCGAGGCTAAGCGGGATCAGCCACGGCCGGTTAGGCTCGACCAGAAAAACCAACCACCCGAGCGCGACCATCGTCAGGCAGCCGTAAAGCAGCGGCCACACGCGAACAGCCAATGTTCGATTATGAAGCCGTGACAACGTCAAAGTCGTCAGCCAAAATTGCAAAGGGGGCTTTTCGAACGATCGCTGAAAATTGTAATGCACCACCCACGGCCCGGTTAACGTCATCTCGCGGCTGCGTTCGGCCGTTAGGAGCTCGTCTGTGTGCGTCAGAGTTCCTCTCGGTATCTCAAAGGCGAACCAGGCAAACACAGAAACGAGTACGGCGATCGCCGCAGCAATCGCCCATTTTCGCTGCATCTGAATGTCGTGATGCCCCCTGATCTGCGCTGTCAGCGGGTCACCCACTTGGATTTGACTCATATAACTGAAAATACAATCCATTCACCGGAAAAGAGTTCTTGCAACTGCCGCGCATGAGAGCAATCTCGAATCGCAATACCGGCGCCTCAGCGACGTGGGGAGCAGAAACTCTCCCCCAATGATTAACAATCACCTTCCGGGAATCAGCCCCTCGTTGACTCCCTGTGGATAAAAAAGATTTGTCAGATATTTCCACCGGTACTCATGTAATTTCGTGGTGAAACGAGCGGCGCACTATGAAGATCTTTCTGACCGGGGCAAGTTCGGGTATCGGATTGGCAATTGCCAGAATGCTCACCGCCAGCGGCCACGAAGTCTGGGGAACATCGCGCGAGCCGGCGCGCATTCCGCAGTTGGCGCGATTGCATCCAGTGCTGCTCGACTTATCCGATCTCAATTTAATCGACCAGGCATTCGCGAAAGCGCTTTCTGAGGCAGGCCATTTTGACGTCGTCGTCAACAATGCAGGGAGCGGTCATTTCGGCCCCGCGGAACATCTTCCGGCCCAGGAGATCGCAAGCCAATTTCAAATTCTCGTGTTTGGGCATCTCCAATTAATGCAACTGGCATTAAACGCCATGCGCTCGCGTGGAAGCGGGCTGATTATCAATGTGACATCCCTGGCCTCGCGCTTGCCCGTGCCGTTCATGGCAGCTTACAACTCGGCCAAAGCGGCGATGGCTGCTTTTACTATGTCGATGCAGCTCGAGCTGCCAGATACGGGGGTGAGACTTGTCGACCTTCAACCGGCCGATATCTCCACTGCGTTCAATGACGCAATAAGCAAGAGCGCACCGCCCGATTCGAGGTATGACTCAAATGTGGCCAAGACATGGAAGGCCGTCGATCGCAACATGAAGGCGGCGCCAAAACCCGAACTAGTCGCGAAAAAAGTTCTCAAGTTGATCGATGCAACAAATCCCCTGCCGCGCATCACCGTCGGCGATACATTTCAAAGCAAAATCGCGCCCACTATTTTTCGTTTTCTGCCGCAGCGCCTTCGGATCTGGGGCCTAAAGAAATATTACGGCATATGAGGACGTCACTGAGGTCGACATCGTCCTCGATCCGAAGCCCACTAACTGAAGCTGTAATTTTAATGGCGGGATTTGGCTCGCGGCTGCGCGGGTCCCGTGACGCGTTTTTGAAACCGTTGGTTTCAGTGGGCGGTCGCCCGCTGGTTTCGTACACTATTAGTGCGCTAGCCGAGGCGGGAATAAAGAAAATCAATGCCGTCCCGGAAATCAATGTGTGTTTCGTTGAAAATCCTGATTGGCAAAAGAAGAACGGCATTTCTCTTCTTGCTGCAGCTCGCGCTGTCACTCCGCCATTTCTTCTCACCATGAGCGATCATCTTTTCGACCGCGCGATTATCGACCTGTTGACGAAATCGGCAGACTTCTCGCAACTGAACCTCGCCATCGACAAAAAATTGAACACGATTTTCGATTTGGACGACGCCATGAAAGTTCAGACGTGCGGGGATCGCGTTATCGCCATCGGGAAGAATTTGCCGAATTACGACGCGATTGACACTGGGCTCTTTGTTTGCCCGGCTGACATTTTCAAGTACGTCGAAAAGGCGAAACAAGCGGGTGACTGCAGTCTCAACGACGGCGTGCGCTTGATGGCGGCGGACAACCGAGTGCGCGCGTTGGATATTGGCGACGCTTGGTGGCAGGATGTCGATACACCAGACATGCTGCGCCACGCGGAGGAAAGGATGAGGATAGTAGGCTAGGACCCGAAGCCAGGTTGCGCCCGCCAATTGTCCACTTGGCTGGCGGAGCGCGCACAACCTAGGGTGCAGGTGGCGTGGCAGGACTTGTACTGAAAGAATTGCTCCCGTAGATCGGCGAATGTGTAATCCATCAGGTCCTTGGACCACACTTTCCGCGTCTGTGAGCACCAGTTCACTTGTCCATATTCATCGATGTAGAGATATCGGCTTCCCGCGCGACATTTGAACGGCGCCGAGCCATTTTTCACCAATCGTGTCCGGTAGTTGGAGAAATCCACCCACCTTTTTGGCAGTTGCCTGACAATTTTTTCGAACGCCTTTACTTCGTCACTGTTTAGCTTCAGCTGTCCCTCATTATCATGGATGAGCAGAACGCGCGGGACGAAGCCCATTTGCTTGGCAAAGGAAACAACTTCCTCGGCCTCTTGTGGAGGGCACGCCCCCAGAACACCGCTCACCACGACTCGAAAGCGCGCATACTTGTGAAGCCATTGCAGCCGCTGCTTAAGGTTGCCCAAAACTTTCTGGGTTGTGTCATTGCCTTGGACTCCGTCAATAGAGATCTGCATCTCCTGAAGTCCTGATTCGTTCAGGGCCTCGATCAAATCAGGTCGTAAAAGAAGCCCATTGGAAATCATGCCCGTGCGGAAAAAACGAAGTTCACGGCACTTACGGATCAAATGAGGAAGGTCTGGGTGAAGCGTTGGCTCACCGCCCGTCAAGGAAATCCCGAATGTGCCGAGACTTTTCAGCTTCCGCAGGCGCTTCTCCAAAACACTGGTTGGAATTGGTTTACTGGTTTTGTCGAACTCCGAGCAGTAGCCGCACGATAAATTGCAGCGGCGAATAATAACCAGCTGGGCGAGGAACGGGCTAAAACGGAGCCGCGAAAAAACGCCTCGCATACTGCCAGAAAAGGGCTGGCGCGCATTCTCCATTACCACAGAGCCATTATCTTTTGCCACAAGGCGGAAACTTAGCCAAAGTCGCGGCCAAGGCGAACTGTTTGTCCCGCCTTTGATGAAATAAAACGATGCGGTGCGACGATTGATGATTGAGGAATGTATCATCCTGGCCGACAGCCCTAGCGCCCTAATTGAATTGTGCGGAATCTCGGTGCTCGAACGCTTATTGCGTACCCTTCAGACCTGCGAATTCAAGAGTGCGATCATTTTATCAAGCACACCCGACTCGATTGAGCAGCATCTCCGGCGGGCCTCGCGATTTCGCGCAAAGGTCAAAGGCACAGTCTGCACTCGCTCACCAGGACCTGTAACAGGAAAACAGATTGCCAATGTTTGGCCAGCGAACGCTGAATATGCTTTGGTGTTACGCGGGGACACGATTTTCGATTCTCGCTTATTGCGAATTCTGGCAGCGCAATCAGCGTCTACGGCACTGGTCGATCTGGCGATACCAACGCCACTGCAAGGGCTGGTAGCTTCGGCCCCGGATGTTCTTCATGGGAAATTCTGTGGGGGGTCTCTGCTTCGTCACAGTTGGGTCTCGGCGCAGAGCGGCTCTTTTGAGGCTGCCATCCGCAACGGCATGGAACGGCGAGACATTGCTGGGTTAAACGTCGCTGCTCAACCTCTGTATTCCAACACAATGCGGCTGGAACTGAGGCCTTTTTGGTTCCCTGCACCTTCCTCTGCCAGTAAACGGGCAGCCGAGCGGATCCTCTTGGATTCAGCCCAAAAAGGAACGCTAGACTTTCCCGCCTGGGTCCACGCCCCTATCGAAAACTTCCTCATCTCCAAGCTCTACAACACTTGCATTACTCCGAACCAGTTAACTCTCTTTTGCAACATCGTCGCGTGGGCGACGACCGTTCTTTTTGCGACAGGGCACCTGGTTCCCGGAATAATCCTTGCGTTGATCGTAGGCGTGCTCGACGGGCTCGATGGAAAGCAGGCGCGGATAAAAGTCGAGACAAGCGAGGGTGGTAAACTCGAGCATTGGTTCGACGGACTATTTGAGATTTCCTGGTGGATCGCCCTCGCGTATCACTTTCGCAGCTCCGGAGAGCTGCCTCAGGCCTTTCGTTACTTGCTTTTGCTTCTTTTCGCTGAAGGGCTCGATGCAATCGCCAAAGGAAGCATCCTTTTCACGTACCGAAAATTAATTGATGAACTTGGGCCGTTCGACCGGTTCGTCCGTTTTGTGGGCGGACGCCGCAATGTTTACGTCTGGATCCTCGCTCTCGGCCTGCTCCTGGGAGCCCCGGCAAAGGCTTTCATCACCATGGCGTGGTGGGAAACGGCAACCGCAGCGGTGCATCTTCCACGCGCAATGTGGGCCCTCTGGACTTTTCGAAAATCTAGTTCCGTCGTTCGTTAGGCTACCAATTTGCTGTAAATCCGATACATCTTGTATTTCGAGGCGCCCATCGCCTCGATGAAGCGATTGACCATGACGTTGTCCTCGAGCGTCATGCTCAATTCCCCGGTGAATCCACGTTTGAAAGCGGCGTCCATCAAACCGAGAACAAGCATTTCGGCAATGCCGGCACGCCTGAACTTTTCCACGACTCCGAGGGCAATGAGACGGCCTGTCCGAATTTTGAAGAATCTGTAGTAAAGCAATTTAAGCAGACCAATCGGCAAACCAAAACACGTCAGTCGTCCGTTGATGTGACGCAAAGCAACGTTGATATCTGGAACGCCGATGACAAACCCGACCGGGTCGTGCCCGATCTCCGCGATCAACATCGCTTCCGGCACAATTAACGGCTTCATTTCCTTTGCCATATGGTCCATTTCCGCTTCGGTAAATGGCACAAACCCCCAATTCTTTTCCCATGCCTGATTGTAGATAGTTCGAATCCGCTGGCTTTCTTGTTCGATTTTTTTCAGGTTTGCCTTTCGAATCTTCACCCCGAATTTGCCGGCTCTAGCCATGGCAATTTTTCGCAATCGCTCGGCCGCTGCCGGGAACTCCGAGAACCACCACGCGTACCAATCCCTCGCCTTAACGAAGCCGTAGTTTTCAATCAGGGCCGCGTAATAAGGCGGGTTGTGCGCAGTCAGGATTGTCGGCGGATATTGAAACCCGTCGACCAGCAGCGCACACACGTAATTCGTCGAGTAATCAATCGGCCCCATCATCTCGTCGCGCCCGCGCGCACGAAGCCACTTGGCGGCGGCCTCGAAGAGCGCTGCAGCCACATCGCGATCGTCGATCGATTCAAAGAGACCAAAACAGCCGACGTTGGTCTGATGAAGCTCGTTATAGCGGGGATCATCACTCGCCATGATCCGGCCCACGATTTGATCGTCACGTCGCGCCAGAAACAAAGCGGCATCGCCGTGTTTATAAAACGGATGTTTATGTCGATCTAAGAATTCTTTGCGCTCGATGATTAGCGGCGGCACCCACGCGGGATCGTTCCGATAGATGCGCCAGGGAAATTTAATGAACGCATCGCGGTCGCGATCCGAAGTAACCTGAGAGATTTCGATCGCGGCCACGGGATCAGGACAAAGCTGCGCTTGCCTCCGGAGTCCAGTCCGGCCGTGCCAGAAAAGAACGCGACATTCTTTCCTGCCGAACGATCAGGAAAATCAGGAGAAAATTGAACGCGCTGAGCTCGAGCCAGAAATACCAGCTCGGCCGATCGATGAACAAAAAGAGAAAAAGGAAAAACATGCGCGTGTTGGTCATCAACAGGCCCCACAATCTCAACACGGGACGGGCCGCGGCGCGATAGATTTGTCGCAGCGAATCCGGCACTCCGGCAACGAAGCTGCGTTCGGTCAGGTCACGCAATTGTCTCAGCTTGGGCGAGAGCAGTTCCTGCTGGCGTGTGAAATTTAGATAGGTTGCGAGCAGGAACTTGTCCCAACCATTTGTCCGCCAGGAAAGCTGCCGGTAATCGTCTTGCAAGACACGCGAAGAATCCCAATCCGCGCGCGACCGGCCTTTCACGAAATAGAGGTAGGCATTTCGATAATAATCGGCGGCGGCGCCCTGAAACGCATGGCTGATTCCGGCGGCAATCGCCAAAAGAATCACGGCTAGCGACGCGCCGCCGTTCAAACACCGAAGAGCCAGATGCACATAGATATTCAGAAATATCACGTGATCGACCAGACTATCGATGATCCGGCCTTTTCTGTTTTTCTGATTCAACAGGCGAGCGAGCTGACCGTCGGCGTTATCGAGCAAGTTAGCGCAAACATGCAAAACCATTCCGATCACGTTGAGGCGCAGATCGCGATAGAAATACAAATGACCGGCCGTGATTCCGACGATGCCCCCGAGTAACGTCACCATCGTCGGCGTCACCTTTAGTTTCGCAAAAAGCTGCGCCAGACGAAACGCGACCCTGCGATAAAAGTAAAGATCGACAATCCCCTCCACGTCGCGCGTCTTGAATGTCGCCTCCAGCGGGGGAAGCGTGGGATCGATCCGCTCCGGCATTACCATCGCGCCCGACTCTGCCTCAGGCGTGTTGGAGCGCAGCCGGAACAAGCGTGTCCTCGAGGATATTAAGGGCCTCGTCGAGATCGGCCCGTGTGTGCTTAGCGGTCACGCAGGCGCGGAAACAAACTCGATTCAGCGGAACGGCCGGATAATCGACCGGAGCAACCCAAAGACCGCGACCTCGCAATTCGTGACAAAGCCGATACATGCGTTCGCGCTCACCGATCACAATTGGCATGATATAGGTTGTCGATCTTCCAGTATCGATGCCGAGACCGCGCAGTTGCGCACGAAAATAGTCGGCATTCTCCCAAAGCTCTTTTCGCAAATGCGATTGTTGTGTTCCAATTTCGAGCGCCTTAATGATCGCGGCCACTACCACGGGCGGCAGCGCACAGGAGTACACATACGGATGTGCATAATATCGCAGATACTGAACTGCCTCCATCGAACCCGCGACGAATCCGCCAAGCGCCCCGAAGGCTTTGGAAAATGTGCCATAAACAAGGGAGATTTGATCTTCCACCTCAAACTTCTCGGCCGCACCGCGACCGTTTTGGCCACAGCCCAGCATCGAATGGGCTTCATCGACGAAAACGCTGGCGTCATGAGACTTGGCGATAGCAATCAATTCCTTGAGATTGCCGAAGTCGCCATCCATCGAGTAAACCCCTTCGACGATAACCAAGCGGCGCCGGCCTTGTTGGCGAGTCAACGCTGCTTCCAACGACTCGGGATCATTGTGTTCGAATTTCTCCGCGCGACACCGTGAAAGAACGGCACCGTCGCGCAAACTCAGATGAGAACGATTGTCGAGGATCGCCACATCGCTTTTTCGAAGTAAACTAGAAATGGTGCCGAGCGCGCCTCCGAATCCGCTGTTAAACAGCATAGCGTCCTCGCGGCCGAGAAATTTCGCGACACGCCGCTCGAGTTCCCGATGCAGGTCGGTCATTCCCGAAAGCATCGGCGCCCCACACGCACCCATGCCATGGGTCTTGAGCGCTTCGTGCGCCGCGGCAATCACCTCCGGGTGATTCGCCAGCCCGAGATAATTATACGAACAGAAATTGATGACGGAGTGCGCTTTACCATTGTAAGTGATGGTGGTGCGGGCGTCAGCCGCACCGAGCAACTCGGGCTCGTACAGTGGAGATGCCCATGCTTGCTCACGCATCCAATTTGTGAAGGTTGGCGGAGCTTGAAGCGGATCGTTGCTTTCACGGGCCGCGAGAAAATTACCTAAGCTAAGTTTGAAGGGATCCTGGTTCATCGCCGCTCGCAGTGAAGAGTTCCCTTTCTTGTCGATCTTGCGAACCCAGCGGCGAAATGTTGTTCGCCTGTCAGCCAATAGGGCGTGACTCTCTGGAATCGACTGTAAATAATTATTTTCAATGCCTTATGTAAGGCTCCGACGACGACCTAATGGTTGCGTCGCAGAGTTCCATATCGGGGCATCTATTGTACTGACTCCGAAGCGCTCGACAAGGCTTTAGTCGCCACTTTTTTTGGCCTTCGGGCCGCTCGGATTTGGCTATTTTCGGGTCGTTCTAAAGACGTAGTCCCACAGGGGTGAGCTCACACCGAAGCCAGCCTCGTCGTCATTGTAATGATGGCGCAGATGATATTGTTTCAACCACCGCCAGATGCCGCGTTTCATCGAGAAATGGTGTATCGCGTAATGGATCGTATCGTAGCAAACGTAACCGAACCCAAATCCCGCTGAAACCGCGGGAGCAAACCGCCCCAGCGTTCCAAAAAAAAGCGCGTAAAACGCAACCGCGAGCGGAATGCTGACGGCCGGCGGCATCACCAGCCGCTTGGCGTCGTTGGGATAATCGTGATGCACACCGTGCGCGATGAAGTGCAACTGCTTTCCTAAACGCGTCCTCGGTTCATAATGAAAAGCATAGCGGTGAATGATATACTCGAGCAGCGTCCAAATCAGCGCACCAATCAGAAACAATCCGGCCACGGTTAAGATCGACAATCGGCTTTGCCCAAATGCGAGATAAAGCATGTAAGCGATCACCGGCGCATACAGCAGAAACGGTGTAGCTGGATGCACGTGGGAGAAAAACTCCATGAAATCGCTTTTGAACATGCGCACCGTTTCGTTTTTCTTGGAGACGTAACGCTGTTCACTCATACCTTAGAAACTAATCGGCCTGGCACTCAGATCAATGCAGCCGGGAGAATCGACAATCTCCGCCGGAAGATTTCGAACGCTCTTGTCCGCTGGTCTCATTCGCTCCACTCGCGAAAACAACGTGTAGCGCTTATCGAAAATGAACTGGAAGAGCAATCGGCTCCAGGATGAGTGGTATTTCAGGGAGTTGTAAAACTCAGGCGCCATCGCCCGCAGTTTCGGCAAATTATTCCACGGCACCGAAGGCAGATCGTGGTGTTCGTTGTGATAGCCCATGTTCAACGCGACGCGATTGATCGGCCCATAATAACTCGTCGTCTCTTGATCAAATTCGTAAGTGTAATGTTCCTGGATCCAACGTGCCCCGACCGGATGCAACCATCCGCAGAGATAAACAACTGCGACATCGTAAGCGACCACGCACGCGAAATTCACAAAAAACCATCGGTCCCACATCGTGATCGCCTTTAAGCGGGGCGGGCGCGTCAATTGGAAGAAAGGAAACAGCATCAGCCAAATCGCCTTGCGATACCATTTGTCGCCAACGAGGCGCGCCTCCCAGTGATTCGCCAGATCGGCATCGTATTCGTAATCCCCCTGGTGAGAATGGTGCTTCAAATGATAAACACGAAAGCCCATCGCCCCCGGCGCTAAATTTGGGAGATCGGCAATAATCGCGACCATTTTGTTCCAGCTTTTGCTGCGGAAAACGAGATTATGCGTCGCGTCATGGATGATAACGTAATTCGCATGATTTGCGAACGCGCCCACGCAATAAGCCAGCAGAGAGCTCAGCCACCAGTAATGAAATCCAAGCTTCCCCATTCCGAACGCAATCGAGCTCTGCAAAATTAACAACGATAGCGTAATCAGGGCGGTGTACGGATTTCTCGCCATCAATTGCCGAACCTCCGGATGCGCTTTCACGATTGCGCGCGCGCGCCCGGGATGAGGTTGTTCTAACTGCGACTGATGAAAAGCGATGGCCATCGGTTCCAATTATCCAGCATAATTTAAAGCAGTAAACCGAGCTTTTTCAAACCACAGTCTTCGACGTAATTAGCATGAGCACTCGGCGGCAAACGGCAAATATCCATCGCGAAAGGGAATCGAAGCGCAAGTCCAAAAGACAATTTCGATTCGGCTACGGCCACGATCACGAAATGCAACAGGAATTTCGATCACCCCAGACTTCGCCGCGGCAAGAATCGCAGTCGGAGCGGAGCGATATTCTCCACTTCGTTACGGTTTGGGATAATGATCGAAACGAACAGATCAGACACAGACATGTTCGAAGGAGATTACCTCCGCGGAAGTCGCGACCTTAACGGGAGTCGAACGCGCATTCAACATTTCACAGGCCGTAACCAAGATTTTAGTACCTAAAACTAATGACAAAGCGGCATTTTCATTTTCATCAAAATGGAGAGAGATGTTCGAGCGCTTTACATATGCTCGTGCGATTTTTTCCCCGATGGCTTCTGGTCGATATCTTAGTTCCGCTTGCCGTCACTCGGGTGGTTTTAGTCCTCGTGGCGTGGCTCGGTTTTCACCTTATCCAGTTCCCCTTAAGAAGCAGCAAGTGGGAAATCGGAGACAACGGGATGGCGCAGAACGTGGCGGGGCACCTTTCGCCGAATGCTCATCCATTCGTCAACATGTGGGCCCGGTGGGATGCCGGATGGTATCTCGACGTCGCGAAGAACGGCTATAGGTTTCTCCCAGGGGAACAATCCAATGTAGCGTTTTTCCCGCTCTACCCTTACATGATTCGGCTGGTGCACGGTGCCATTCGACTACCCGGCGATGCAGGATGGCTCTTAGTTGGAATAATTGTGTCAAACGCCGCCTTGTTTGTCGCACTTATTTACTTGTATCGGCTGATTCGTTTGGACTACGATCGGCGCACGGCGGCTCGAGCAGTTCTCTACTTGTGCGTCTTCCCGGCAACGCTATTCCTGTCAGCGGTTTATTCAGAATCGTTGTTCCTCGCCCTGGTCGTAACTGCTTTCTATTACGCACGCGCGGCTCGATGGCCAGCCACCGGCGTGCTGGCCGCGGCAGCGACTCTGTGCCGGCCGGCTGGACTCCTGCTTGTTGTTCCTCTTGGATTTGAATATCTTTCTCAAAGAGAATTTCGGTGGCGGCGGATCCGAGCCGATTGCGGCGCTCTAATTCTCCCGCCATTCTCACTCGCAGGCCATTTAGCTGTGCTGCGATGGCGATTCGGCGGCTGGAATGTTATATCGAAAGCCGAGGCTATCGAGGGATGGAACCGGAGCTTAACCCTGCCTTGGAATACACTCTTGTACTCTTTGCAACACATCGGCTCGTCGGTAGGATATCACGGCGCGTTTGAATTCGTTTTCACGACGATCTTGATCGCCCTGGCAATCTTCGCCTGTTTCCGACTACGACCGAGTTACGCCATTTATTCGATCGTCTCGGTATTGTTTATCACGTCATGGGGAGACCTTAAATCGGCGCCGCGGTTCGGGCTAGTTATCTTTCCGATCATGATATTACTTGCCTTACTCGGACAGCATAAGACATTCAACCGCACATATCTCACAGTTTCAGCGATCCTAGCGGCCGTCTCGATGGTCGTATTTTCGCAATGGGGGTGGGTTGCCTGACGCCGTTTTGCGGGCGAGCGGTAAAACCGACATTTTTTGAGGTGAAACGGTCAGGCTCACCCCTTTCCCTTGTGCAAAGGAGCAAGATCCTCGTCATCAATGCATCGCGCGAATCAAGGCAACTAGACCGGAGAACAATCCGACATTTCCCGCTGCGAACCAGAACGAGAATTTGGCTGGCGATTCTCGCATGAGCAAAGTATTGAATCCGATTGTCATTGGCAGCAAATCCCGGGTGAAGCTCACAGCACTCCCGAGAGGCTCATCGCTGAGAAAACATGAAGCCACTCCAAAGCTAATCGCGACGCGCCAATAAAACGAATCCAATCGCGGTCGCGACACCAGATACGCTAGTTCCGCGAGTAAGGAAAGCCCGGCAAACCCGGAACCGCGGTGCCCATGCACAAGGGCCAAGATCGGTCCATAAATCCAGCCTTCAAACGGCCAGGCGAAATTGTCCTCTCCGTAGAAATGCTTTTGAAACCGAGAACGGACATAAATTGCCCAAACCAGGAAAGGCAAAATGATTGCACCGATATGCGCAGCTCCGCGCCAAAATGGGTGTGACGTTTTTCGAAAATCGACAACCGGCGCCCATGCGCAGATCGCGCAACTTTCCCTTGTCAGCACTGCCAGCGCCAG
>WNFD01012859.1_pt1 | contig 12381 bp, 7 predicted proteins | sample 5400491 | NCBI WGS metagenome assembly WNFD01 (sample SAMN13153343, study PRJNA577476) | soil metagenome | isolation source: 120 cm saprolite under Douglas fir tree site 2 hole 2 replicate 2 | place: USA:California | collected 2015-04-18 | reverse complement strand
CGCAGCCTGACCACCATCACCGGCTTCCCCTACGAGAACGTGCGCAAACTGCTGCAGCGCATGGTTCACGCCATGGAGCCGCAGGTCGTCAGCCCGGCGCGTGGCCTCTATACCACCCTGGGTCACCCCTGCCTGGCGCAACCCGCCGCCTCCAGCGGCACACCCCCGCCAGAACCCCCTGTCCCAACTGTCGCACCTGTCCCAGATGAGCCAGAGCAAGCTGAGGCGCAAGCAACCCCACCACAGACCCCTGTCCCAACTGTCGCAAGTGTCCCAGCCGCCCCAGGTACTCCACCGTCTCCCGCCCCTACACATAACCCACCTGCTGCCTCTTCAAAGCCACCCGCTCCCCTTGACGAAGGTCCTCAGCGCCCCATCCCCACAGAAACCCCCGACCCACCCGTCCCCGCGTCCGCACATGACCCGGCCAACGACTCTCCAAAACCACCCGTCTCCGTTCTGGAAGTTGATGCATGTTCCATCTCTACAGAAGCTCCTGTCCCAATCATCCCAATTGTCCCAACCGCCATTCCACCTGGTCGCGGAAAACCGTCCTTGCCGCGCGTACATAACCCACTGATACGCGACAATCCTGAATGTGCTACACTTAATTCTGCATTAGCAGAAGAGAGAAGGCAAGGAGGAGAAATGGAATATCGCACCTTAGGTCGCACCGGCTGGAACATCTCGTCCATTGGTTTTGGTGCATGGGGCATCGGTGGCGGTGACTGGGGTTCCACAGACGACAAAACATCCCTGGCTGCCCTCCACCGGGCCATTGATCTCGGAGTCAACTTCATCGATACCGCTGACGTCTATGGCGATGGACATTCCGAGCAACTGATCGCACAGGTGCGCAAAGCGCGCAGCGAACAGCTCGTTATTGCCACGAAAGCCGGACGGAGGCTCAACCCCCATACAGCCCAGGGGTACACGCGCCAGAACCTGACCGCTTTTGTCGAGCGCAGCCTGCGCAACCTGGAGATGGAGGCCCTCGATTTACTGCAGCTGCACAGTCCGCCATCTGAAGTCTACGACATGCCCGAGGTCTTTGGCATCCTCGATGACCTGGTGCAGCAGGGCAAAATCCGCTACTACGGGGTGAGCGTCGAGCGGGTGGACGAGGCGCTCAAAGCCGTCAGCTACCCGCACGTCCAGAGCGTGCAGCTCATCTTCAACCTGTTCCGGCTCAAGCCATCGGAGCACTTTTTTGCTGTCGCACGTGAACAGCAAGTTGGGATCCTGGCTCGTGTCCCGCTGGCAAGTGGACTGCTGACTGGCAAATTCCGCCCGGAGACCCACTTCGCTCCCAACGACCATCGCAGCTTCAACCGTCATGGCGAAGCCTTTGACCAGGGAGAAACCTTCTCGGGGGTCGAATATGAGACGGGCTTACAGGCCGTTGAGGAACTGCGTCCCCTCGTACCGCAAGGTGCAACCATGGCACAATTTGCACTGCGCTGGATCTTGATGTTTCCTGAAGTGACCAGCACCATCCCCGGCGGCAAGAACCCCGGGCAGGTGGAGGATAACGTGAATGCGGCAGCACTGCCGCCGCTCAGCCCTGCAACCATGCGTCAAGTAGAGGCAATCTACGATGCCTACATCCGGCCTCAGGTGCATCATCGTTGGTAGCATCGTGTCAATGCCTCAACGCGACCATCAGAACATCGAGTTCGGCGCGGGCATCGTGAGCTGCGAGTATCTTGCGAGCCTCGGCGAGAAGAGCATGGCCATCGTGGAGAGTCTGCGCGTGCAGGAGTGCCATTTCGCCCCAGGCGGCTTTGGTGCGGCCGATTTCCAGAGAATGGCCGAGACTGGATGCGCGGTCCAGGGCTCGGGTGAAGAGGGCATCCGCTGCAGGCCAGTCGTTGCGAGTCGCCAGGAGGCGTGCATGCAGGCGTTCGCCCTGGAGGAGTAAGAGTATGCGACCGGGTGCCTGGGCCATCTCAAGTGCTGCATTGAGGTGGAACTCCGCCTCATTGTCATGCCCACATAGTAGCAATGTTTCTGCCAGCCAGAGCTGGATGCGCGTCCATAAGTGGCAATAGCCTTGTTCGCTGATGAGTGTGAGAGCCTCTTCGAGGAGAGTGGTCGCAGCATCAAGATTGTTCTGCCCACGCGCAACCAGTGCCAGTCCGGCCCGGTAGCCTGCCTGCCGTTCGAGATTGCCCAATTCTTCTGCCAGGGTGAGACCATGCTGAAACGCCTCGGAAGCCGCTGCCCATTCGCCCAGGTACAGGTGAATTTCGCCTTGCGTGCTGTAGAGGTGCAGGAGCGCGCCGGACATCTCGTACGTTTCTGCTAGTTGCTTACCCTTTGTCAGGGCGCGCTGGGCCGCTTCGAGTTGCCCGAGCAGTAAACTATGGTAGGCGAAGTTGTTATGGGCGAGGGCAAGGAAGTAGTGAACGTGGGCAGCCTCGGCGGTATGCGCTGCTTCTGCATAGAATTCAAGCGCGCGCTTCAACTCTCCGCGCTGCGCGGCTACGTTGCCGAGTTCAAACAGGGTCGCGCACAGGTCGCTCATATTGTCGGTAAGCCGGTGGGCGGCCACAGCTTCTTGTAAATGACTCTCGGCAGCGGCGAGGTTGCTCCCTTCCATCGCTAATGCTGCGCCCAGGAGCCGGTGCCCGCGTGCAACGAGCGCCATGCGCTGCGGGTCCTCGGCAGGAACGTCGATTGCAAGACCAGCCCTGGCTGCTGCTGCTGCTGCCTGGTAATCGTTGGCGACGAGCGCCAGCTCACCCAGTTCAAAGTGCGCTGCACTCTGCGCCGGTAGGTCGGCGCTCTTGTGGGCCAGCTCGAAGTGTCGGCGATGCCAGAAAGCGGCCTGCTCAAGTTGACCAAGCGACTGGTACACCTGGCCCAGGGCTGAGGTAAGGCGGAGCATTTCGTGCGTTGAGGCCGTCTGCGCTAGGAGATCGTGCAGGTGATGGAGCAAGTCTGCCGTCTCTGCATTCGCTTTGTCTCGCGCCAACTCGTCAAGCACTTGCAGGCCGTAACGTCGCGCCCGCTCGATATCTTCACCAATGACGGCATGCAGTGCAATCTGGCGCAGTGGGAAATACTGTTGTAATACAGGACAAGATTCAAGGGTGATGGCCAGCTGGCGGTGAATCGCCTGGCGGCGCAGGTGGCTGAGGTGATGTAGCAGCGCCTCTTGTAGCAAGTGGTGTGCTAAGGCAAAGGTATCCCTGGTGGTCTCTCGCAACAATCCTCTCGCTGCCAGGTCTTCAATTATTGCTAAGAGTTGGTCGCCTTGTACACCAGGAAACTCGCGTAGCAGTGCGAAAGGTAGCGGCTGGTTGGCAACAGCCATTACGTCGAGCAGGTAGCGTGCATGTGACGAGAGGTTGCTTAAGCGCTGCAGCAGGTCGTCGCGTCTAACGAAAGACTGTGCCTGGGAAGTGCTTGTAGGCATTTGCACCTGCCCTCTAGATTGAGACGCTGCGTTGCGCCGTGACTCCAGAGCCGTAGAAACAAGAGCCCGTGTTTCGCTGGAAGGTGTCAGGCCAAGTTCTTGCCACAATTCCATCTCAAACTGCTGGTACTGGCGCAATGCCTGCCCAACCGCTCCAGTATGCATATATAATCTGATCAACCGCTGCTGCGAATCCTCCGCGAGCGAGTCAAGCTGGACCATACGCTGTACGTAGGTAATCGCCTCTGAGTATGCCTGTCGCTGTTCGGCCCAGGTTGCCAGGCGTTGTAGCACACCGAGATAGGCCTGGCGCAGCGCACTCGCCTCGAACCGCGCCCACTCCTCGAACAAGGGTGCATCGGTGAGAGTGAAGTCTTGCAGCAAAGGACCCCGGTAGAGCGAAGCAGCTTCGGCTATTGCCTTTTCACTGCTTTCTGCGAGTAGCCGGCGAAAGAGGGTAATATCACAGGCGTCATGTTCTAGCCGGAGGTAAACCAGGTCCCCATCGCCAACCAGCGTCTCATTTGCTCCTTTGGCTTGCAGCGCCTGGCGGATGTGGTAGAGGCTTGAGCGCAGCGAGTGGCGCGCGTTGCTCTCAGGCGACTCACTCCACAACAGGGTAGCGAGGTGATCACGTGTGTGAAGGGACCCGGTAGCTGCCAGGTAGTAGAGTAGCGCCCGCGCTTTCAGATGATGCAGAATCAGAGGTGTACCTGCAATCCACACTTCAGGTGTACCAAGCAAGCGAATTCTCAGTTGAACTGCGATTTCGGCCATCAGACTACCTCAAGGAGAATAGGCATGGACTTTCCTCAGCAGTATATCATGTACGTTAGTAGATTGATAGCACTGATATCAATCTCATCAAGGCTTTTTGGTGTTCCCACATGGCATGGGATGCCCGATCAGCTCGCGACCCGTTTTCGGGTCGCTCGTACAGAGGAGGGTATGCTGGCGTGGCCGCGCAGCGGCCACGCCAGCATACCCTCCTCTCGCGCAGGGCGCAGCCCTGCGCGTTATGACAGGAGCAACGGGAACACCAAAAAGCCCTATCAAACTCATTGTCATTTTTAGAGCACTAATGTTGTCTTTAGTAATACAGATAATTCCCTTGAACTTTCTTGCAGTAGCAAGACAAATGCGCAAAAAAACATTCAGAGCTTTGGTATTGCCCTTCTTCGCTTACGAGTGCGACGAAACGTTTGCAGGCGATTATTGTGATACACGTAGAAGAAAGGAGCAAAAGGTGAGAAACGCCTCCAGCATGCTCCCTAATGAGCAATTAAGACGAGAGCGTCTGCGCAGGGGATGGTCTCGGGAATATGTGGCTGAGCAGATTGGCCTTGCCGATGCCAAGACCATTGGCCGCTGGGAACGTGGGGTCGCCTTTCCCAGTTCCTACTTTCGACAGAAACTTTGCGCTCTCTTCGGCATGCTAGCTCAGGACCTGGGTTTGTACCAGGAAGCGGGTAACAATTTTCTTGTCTCCGGGCAACTGCTGATTAGTAGTCCCCCGATTCATCGAGGGGAAAACAACGATTTCTCCCTCTCTGCACCTCCACTATATGATCCCGCTATTCCACTGCCGCTCACGGAGATCGGCGGTCTGGTGGGTCGGGATGAGTTGTTGGACCTGCTCAAGCAACGCCTCTGCACCGGCAAACGTTCCCCCTTAACGGCCCTCAATGGTCTTCCTGGAGCCGGTAAGACTGCTCTCGCCATCGAGCTGACCTATGACTGCGATGTCCAGCGGCATTTCAGCGATGGAGTGCTCTGGGTAGAACTGGGGCCTGGGCCAGATGTGCCTGGCCTGCTGAGAAGGTGGGGGGCGTTGCTAGGTTTTACTGCTGCTGAAATGGCGAACTTGACGAATGAAGAGTCCTGGGCAAGGGCTATTCATACCGCAATTGGCATGCGTCGGATGCTCCTGGTAATCGATGACGCCTGGAAGAGCGAGGAGGCTCTCGCTTTCAAGGTGGGGGGGCCTAACTGTGCGTATATACTCACGACACGTATCCCTTCTGTTGCCCTTCACTTTGCCAACGATGGAGCCTTTACCGTGCGGGAACTAAGTGAAGAAGATGGCTTGAGACTCTTAGCATGCTTCGCATCGGCTATCGTTACCGGCGAACCTGGTGCGGCACGAGCATTGGTCCAGTCTGTCGGTGAACTTCCATTGGCGCTAACCTTGATAGGCAAGTACCTGCAATCACAAACCTACGATGGTCAACCCCGCCATCTACGAGCGGCACTGGAGCACCTGCGCCATACCGGGGCACGGTTACAACTAACGATCCTGCAGTCACCATTGGAGCGCCATACAGGCCTGCCAGCGGGTACACCCCTGTCGTTAGAAGCTGTGATAGGGATGAGCATTTGGCAATTAGACGAAGTGGCACAACATGCCCTCGCCATGTTATCAGCTCTTCCTGCGAAACCACACAGTTTTTCGGAGGAGACAGCGTTGGCAGTGAGCGCCGTGTCTGTGGAAGTGCTTGACTTTTTGCTAAATGTTGGATTACTGGAGAGTACAGGACCAGGACGCTACACGCTTCATCGTACCATTGCCGACTACGCGAGCGTTCAACGGAGCCATGCTGACGCTGATGAGCGCATGGTCGAGTATTTTATCAGCTACGTAGAAACCCACCAGGCGGACTACGAGGCACTCGAACAGGAAACCGGCAACGTTCTGGCAGCTCTCCAGGTAGCATACGAGCAGGGTATGTATGCTGCCCTGATCCGAGGGGCCATTGCCTTCTCACCTTTCCTCCGCGCTCGCGGATTGTATGAGTTGGCAGAAATCCACCTGAAGCGTGCCGAACAGATTGCTCGCTCCCTGGGAGACACCGCTAACCTTGCAAGAATGTTGTATTATTTGGAGGAAATAACATAAACGCAATTTCTGCGCGTTGTCAGATTTTTATCTTTCTAATTGTCATAGAATTGAAAGCACCTGTTATTAGGGAGTAAGCCGATGTCTTCTTGGACACGGGATATCTCTTCATCCGGATCAGAAGACTGTTCTGAAGAGTGTAACCTTGTTGTGCGAGCACAGGGTGGAGACCAGGTGGCCTTCGAAGTACTCTATGAGCGCTATAACGACCGGATATGTCGCTACTTAATCCGCATGGTTGGCAATGATGGAGTTGGATGTGAGCTGACGCAAGAAACCTTTTTGAAAGCATGGGAGGCCTTGTCAGGTCTTCGTGCTCCAGCACGCTTTGTCGGATGGCTTTATCGGATTGCCACGAACTGCGCATATAACTACCAACACCATGCGAGGAATTTTCATACGGTATCCTGGGATGCCTATACAGGAGGGATGGAGAAGCTAAGCGTTGCAGGGCCAGAGGAGCAGGTAGAGGAAACAGAACTGCTGAGGCTTGCCCTTGCTCGTGTCTCTCCGACGTACCGCCCATGCCTTATTTTATACGTCGTAGAAGAACTACCACAGCGAAAGATTGCTGACCTGTTAAAAATAAAGGAATCGTGTGTGAGTAAGTACGTAAGCCGGGGAAAAGAAGAGCTTCGCCAGATCTATCATCGACTCGCGAAAGATCAGAGTACTTATATCCTGGAAGGGAGGCCTAATCAATGAGCAGCAACCCACCTCCCTGCGTAGCCTGGGCAGAAAAACTTGCTCTCAGACAGGAAGACCTCTCACCTGCTGATCAAGCAACACTTGATGCGCATGTACAAACCTGCCCCGCGTGTCAAGCGGCTCAGACTGACTATCATTTTCTGGATGCACGCCTGCGTGCGCTGCCACCTTCGGCGCTGAAGCCGCTGCCTCGTCTTTCCCCTTCATTTTCTTCGAGGGATGCTGGGGAGAGAAGAGAGGTGGATGCGGGTCGTCGCCCGGGGTCGACGCGCCGCGCCGCGTACACCACACCAGCGGTGCGAACCGGCCCGCTCCCTTCCTTGCTCATGAAAGCGTTCTCAGGTGTCCTGGTGGCCTGCCTGGTGCTGGCCCTGCTGCTGTTGTTTGGTACGCGCTATATCGACACGACGGTGGCACGTCCACTGGGAACAACGTTCTTCGTTTACGGAGGACATAGCGAATTTGTGAATGCCGTGGCCTGGTCGCCCAATGGCCGCTACATCGCCTCTGCAAGCTGGGATCACACCGTGCAGGTGTGGGATGTCAACACCAGAGCCCTCCTCTTTTCCTACGAGCATAACGATATCGTTGATGCGCTGGCTTGGTCGCCCGATGGTCACTACATCGCCTCCGGCAGCTGGGACAATACCGTACAGGTATGGGATGTAAACACCAGAACCCACTACCGTACCTATACAGGGCACAAAGATATCGTTTCTGCGCTGGCCTGGTCGCCCGATAGCCGCTACATCGCCTCGGGTAGTTGGGATCACACCGTGCAGGTGTGGGATGTCAACACGAGAGTCCTCTCCTTCACCTACTCGTATAACGAGACTGTGTATACCGTGGCCTGGTCGCCCGATGGCCACTACATCGCTGCTGGTGGGAGTGACAGGTGGATAGACGTGTTGAATGCAAAGAAGGGGAAGGTGAATACACTGGCCTGGTCGCCCGATAGCCGCTACATCGCCTCCGGGGATAGAGATCACATCGTGCAGGTATGGAATGCAAAAACGGGAAGGCTCCTCTTCACCTACAAAGGGCATACCGGTGAAGTGTGGGCGCTGGCCTGGTCGCCCGATGGCCGCTACATCGCCTCTGCAAGCTGGGATCACACCGTACAGGTCTGGGAGGCAAAGACAGGAATCCTTCTCGTCGCCTACCGGGGACATAGCGATAACGTGGATGCCCTGGCCTGGTCGCCTGATGGTCACCTGATTGCCTCGGGCAGCTGGGATAACACCGTGCAGGTCTGGCAGGCGACCTATGGCTAATTAAGCAATCTACCGAATGGGCGTAGGGGCCGATTTATCGTGTCCGGGGGTGGGGAAGGCACGTGCCTATGAATGTGTTAACTTGCTTCATCAAGCCGACATGGTATTGTCGAGGTATGCTTCAGCCCTCTGCAGGTTTATAGCGCTATTGATCAATGCGATGTGCGTAAGAGCTTGTGGATAGTTACCTAATGAAACGTTACTGCCCGCTTTGGTTTCCTCGGAGAACAGCCCAAGAGGGCCGGCACAGGTTAGCACGCGCTCGAACAACGGCTTTGCCTCCGCCAAACGCCCTTGCAGCGCCAGGTTCTCGATTAGCCAGAACGTACTTGCTGTAAAAGTGCCTTCCAGCCCGGTTAATCCGTCATCAGAGCGATAGCGGTACACGAAACCCTGTTCATCCGTCAAATGCTCGATGATGCATTCAACAGTTGAGTGCATGCGAGCATCCTCTGGAGCAATAAAGCCCACCAGCGGTAATAACAGGTTTGATGCATCCAATGCCGTGTCATCATAGATCTGCGTGAAAGTCTGAAGCGTGGCATTGTATCCATGTGACAGGATGTCGGCACGAATCTGGTCGCGTACGAGATACCAGCGTGGCATGTCGGCCTCTAGATGAAATGCTTCAGCGGCCCGAATCGCACGATCAAGCGCGACCCAGCACATGACTTTGGAGTAGGTAAAGTGGTATGCCCCGCCGCGTACTTCCCAGATACCGTTGTCCGTTTCCTCCCAATGACTGCATACGTACTCTACCAGTGTGCAGATCAAGGTCCAGAGGGGACCATCAGGCGTTTCGCCATAGGTTTCAGCGCACCTCTGGCGCCAGTGCAGGTGTATGCAGTCCAGCACTTCGCCAAAAACGTCGAGTTGCTTCTGCCGTGCCGCCTCGTTACCGGTACGTACGGGGAATGAATCGCAATAACCTCTGAGGTGCGTAAGTTCGTGCTCGGTCAGGTCGCGCTCGCCACGAATCCCGTACATAATCTGGAGATCCTCGCCATTTGCGTAAGATAGACGCAGCATCCAGCGAAAGAAAGCGCGCGTCTCTTCGGTGAAGCCAAGCTTGTTGAGTGCATATACCGTAAAGGCGGCATCGCGCAGCCAGGTGAAGCGATAATCCCAGTTGCGGACGCCACCCAGTGCTTCCGGCAGCGAAGTGGTTGGGGCAGCAACGATAGCTCCAGTGGGGGCGTACGTCAACATTTTGAGTGTAAGTGCGCTGCGCTGTACCCAATCAACGTATGGACCATGATAGGTGCAGCCTGCCACCCATTTGCGCCAGCAGTGCAAGGTGTGGGCTAGTTCCCAATCAAAGTTCCGCTGCGGCAGTTCAACCTCTACCAGCCTGCGCGCAGCTCGTGCGTTGCGCCCTACACCCAGGGCAAACAGAATACGTTCACCTTCACGCAAGGTGATCTGCGCTATAACAGAGGGATGCAGGTCGGTTTCATCCTGGGAGACGCTCATGGAGAACGACGAGACCCGGTATGCGCCCACGATTGCCAGGCCAACGTGCTGTTGATCACCTGAGATAACGGCGCCTCTATCATCTGTAGCAATAAAAACCTCGCTGGGCGAAGCTGCATAGTTTGGAGTGACTTTGAGTGTCATTGTGATTGGAAGCTCACCATCAATGCATTCCACGCTGCGTACCAGGCAATGACAGGAACCATCATCATGTATCCAGGTGTTATTGTTCATTTCCCGGTAAGACCAGGCGTTCAGCGTCTCTACCGGCATAAAATCTGTCAGCACAATTTTGCCTGTACTGCTGGTAAATGTAGTTTGAAGCACATTACTACTGCGTAGATAGTGTTGTGATCCAGCAATGGTGGTATCCGCAGGCGCGATCTGAAAGTATCCACCTCGCTTTGCATCCAGTAAACGACAAAAGATGGCGGGACTGTCGAAATCAGGCAGGCAGCCCCAATCTATTGCACCATCAGGCGCGATGAGTACGGCGGAATGACAATCTCCTATCATTCCGTAAGAGTTGATTGGCAGATATGTACGTACATTTCCATCAATCATTCACAGAACCTCTTTAATGCGGTTTCACAAAATAATACGGCATACCGAAAACAATACAATGGGCGTAGCCGCGCGATTTATCGTGCCTGGGGGTGGGGCAAAACCCATAGTAATGTGTTCATCTCCATATTGCTATAAAAAAAAGCCAGGCATGTGCGGCTGACATTAGTATCAGTATATTGGAATGGATGAGGCTTATGAACGTCTTTTGGGGGGCTACCAGAAGGCTCTTCAACAAAAATTATCCTTAAACCTTCACCCGTGAATCCCCAACCATGTCCAAACAGTTGAAAAGCCCCACGCTAGCCCCCCAAAAGACGTTCCGCCAGGGACTGCATTTCTGCTATACTATGAGTTATGATCAGACCTCTTTTGAGAAGTATTTGCACACATCCGCCGGTCATCTTCAGTCTCTTCATTCTCTTTGAGGGCTGATCCTCTTTCTCACCAGTGTGGTACAATAATTGCGGCAGCTTTTCGTAGAACGCCAGGAAAGTGGATAGTTCGCCCACTGTGCTAAGCATTGGGGAGGACGTTAAACACTTTCCGCTTTAAGTTCGTCGGAGTAGTGAATAGCAACTGTGGTTTCCTCAACTAGCACTGTTAGTTACTATTTGCTGTTGTGCGCATTGAGCGCAAGGAGAGGTCATTATGCCAACATTCGATCGTCGTAACCGTCGGGATCTCGATCAACTCGTCGAAGAGTACATCACCACCAACAACATTAACAGGCGCCAGTTTTTGCAGCGGGCTACTGCCGCTGGCCTGAGTATCAGCGGGGCATCAGCCTTGCTGGCAGCCTGCGGCGGCAGCCCTACCCCCAGCGGCGGGCCCACCAAGGTCACCTCCATTGACGCGCTGGGCGTGTGGAGCGGCTCAGAACTGGATAACTTCAACGCCATCAACACGGCGTTCACCCAGAAGACCAACATCAAGGTCAACGTCGAGACATCGCGCGACCTGCCTACCATCCTGAACACGCGCGTCAGGGGGAATAACCCGCCCGACGTCAGCGGTGTGCCCAGCATAGCTACGTTCCACAAGCTGGCTTCTCAAGGGAAACTGCTGCAGCTGGACAAGTTCTTCGACATGAGCTCTATCCAGCAGAACTATGCCCAGGCCTGGATCAATCTGGCCTCGGACAACGGCCACCTGTTCGCCGTGACCCCGACGGCCAACACCAAGGGCACCATCTGGTACAGCCCGAAGCAGTTCACGGCCAATGGCTATACCATTCCCAAGACCTGGACTGACTTGATCGCCCTGTCGGATAAGATCGCCAGCAGTGGCAAGTTCCCCTGGGCGATGGGCGTGGAAAGTGGGGCCGCCAGCGGCTGGTCCGCTTGCGACTGGATAGACCAGATCTACCTCTCCACCAATGGCCCCGACATGTCTGCCAAGTGGGTCGCCCACCAGATCCCCTGGACGGATGCCAGCATCAAAAATGCCTTCCAGATGTTTGGCCAGATCGTCACCGGCAAGCACTACATCAATGGCGCGCCGCAGTCCATCCTGGCCACCAACTTCCAGCCTGCTTCCTTCCTGCCCTATGATACGCCCCCCAAGGCCTACATGTACTACCTGGGTGACTTCACGGCGGGCTTCATCAAGACCCAGTTCCCATCGATCGTGGCGGGCACGGATTTCAACTTCTTCCCCTTCCCCGCCATCAACCCGCAGTTCGCCGGCGCGGTCACCGGTGGCGCGGATATGTTAATGGCGTTTAAAGATAACGATGGCACGCGCCAGTACATGCAATTTCTGTCAACGGCTGAAGCGCAGGAGATCTGGGTGAAGCGTGGTGGCAAGACCTCTGTGAACAAAGCGGTACCCCTGAGCGTCTATCCAGACGATGTGGCGCGCAATTCCGCCATGCAGTTGACCCAGGCGGCCTTCTTTTCATTGAGTCAAGATGACTTGATGCCCACGGCGATGGAAACTGCCTTCTGGAAGGCTTCGCTGGACTTCATCGGAGACCCGACGAAACTGGATAGCATCCTCAGTAGCCTTGAGAGCACTGCTATGCAGGCATACACGGCCTGAAC
>WNFD01005757.1_pt1 | contig 12383 bp, 12 predicted proteins | sample 5400491 | NCBI WGS metagenome assembly WNFD01 (sample SAMN13153343, study PRJNA577476) | soil metagenome | isolation source: 120 cm saprolite under Douglas fir tree site 2 hole 2 replicate 2 | place: USA:California | collected 2015-04-18 | reverse complement strand
GTACTTGGCCTGGTGAGGGGTGACGGTATAAATGATCTGAGCGAACCTTAGTCTGGAGAGGAGATCGGTTCAGTAGAGATGGATTTAGTAAAGACCTACCAGAAACGATTGCAGGACGGGATCGCTGCGGTCGAGCATGATATCACCGCACGCACTCAGCAGATCGAGGGCTTGACCAAGCGTTTAGAGGGACTCAAGCGCGCACTCGAACTGTTCCGTTCGGATCAAGCCGCAATCACTGAGTTGTTGCGCACCAGCATCGGAGGCGAGGTTGGGCTGCCGGATACGCGGCCGGAGGCGGCAAGGCCCGCAGCGGCGAGCAAGGTGAGCCCTAGTACGAAGCTCAAAGCGCGAGTCTCTCGAACCAAATCCGCGACGGTTTTTGCTCGCTCTTCGCAGCCTCGCCAGTTAGGTGCAAGGGCGCAGAAGGCCGCTCACGCGCAGCTCAACGAACTGCGTGAGTCAAACCGCAACGGCAAGGTCAAGCGGACCGCTTTGATCGCAGCAGTGCTGAAGGGCACGCCTGGGCTGACCGTCCAAGAGCTCATCGCGGGCCTCAACCAGAAATTCGCTTGGAGGTGCACCGCGAGCAACCTCACTGGTCATTTGTATACCAATCCGAAAATGTTCACTCATACCGCGGCTGATCGCGCCGGCAAGAATCCGGTCAGGTGGTCGCTGAAGTAGAGGCTATGCCGACGGTTCGAATCCCCGCCTCTCCAGCGGGTAGGCAGCTATTCTCCGATCCCGGCAATCGTAAAAGGATCGACGCGATCGTTCTGCGCAACACTTTCGCCAAAGGGGAACGGAAACAATGGACATCGTCAAAGGGACGGTTGAGCCGTCGGCCATGGCTCCGGTCGTCGCCCTAAGGGTCGAGCGAACTGGTATTTCCAACAACCTAATCGCAGTGAGCGAAGTGCTCGGGAAAAGGTGCGACCGTGCCAGGCTCGTGGCCCTCTTTAGCAAGCATGGCGCACCAGGTCACCCGTCCTTCGGCAACAGGGTTGATATGTGCCGGAGCTGGCTCCACGACGTCAATCGCGACGAATCGATGTGGCCACTGACGTTCCTAGCAGGGTGTTGACGAAAGGGTTTGATTACTCAGTCTGATCGCTGTTTGGGCGAGGGGAAGTCAGGGTTCAGCTCTGTCCAGCGGCGGCTTTTGTCCGCTGCGGCGGGCGGCGCACGGGTGAGGACCGCGGATTCATGCGGGAGCCGGGCTGAGCTCGGCGATTCGGATCAGGTTGTAGGCGGCGGCCACCAGGTAGGCGTGCATCTGCACCCGTTCGCAGCCGCGATAGCGGGTGCGGCGCAGACCGCCGATGGTCATCATCCAGCCGAAGGCCTCTTCGACGCGCTTGCGAATCCACTGACTGATTTCGTAGCCAGGATGGCGCATCGTGCGCGGGTCGAGCGCAGAGCCACCGGCGCGCGCCAGGTTGCGGGCCACGTGCGGAGTGACCGTAAGCGTGCGGCAGGCTTCGACGAAATCGTGGGTGTCGTAGCCCTTGTCGCCGCCCAAGGTGATGCGGCGGCGGCCGGCCAAGCGCTCATCGACCATCGCGATCGCGGCGCGCCGCTCGGCATAGCCATCGGCCGGTTCGACCTGAAAATCTGAAATCAATCAGGATGGTGTTGCGGTTCTCCATCAACGGATGCGCCGAGTAACAAAGCTTGGCCTCCTTGCCCGTGCCCTTCTTGGCCAGCTGGGCCTCTCGATCAGTTGTAGACTGATGGGTGGCGTTGGAACGGCGCTCACCGCGGAAGTTCACGGTCGGATTGCCCGATCGTCCGGTGGCTCACTCGGTCCCGCGTCCTTGCGCCTGAAGCTCTTGAGCGAAGCCCACGCCTCGACCAGCGCCCCGTCCACCGTGAAGTGCTCATCGGAAAGCAGTTTCAGCCTAGCGGCTCGTGCGACCACGGCGCGGAAGAACTCACCGGCGATCGCGTGCTCCAGCAGCCGCGCGCGGTTGCGCGAGAAGGTCGAATGGTCGAAGCCCACCTCGTTCACCTCCAGATCCAGAAACCAGCGGAACAAAAAGTTGTACTCGAGCTGCTCGCAAAACAACCGCTGACTGCGCACCGTGTACAGCGGCATCAACAGCGAGGCTTTCAGCAGCCGCTCGGGCGGAATCGACGGCCGTCCTACTGCGCTGTACATCTGATCGAAGACCGGCGAAAGTTCTTTGAGCGCCGCGCCGGCTTCCTTGATGCGTCTCAGCGGATGCTCCTTAGGCACCCGTTGCTCAACATCGAACACCACCAACATCGCCAGCTGCCGCCGCTCCCAACCGCGCATCCGCCACTTCCTCCTCCACCACTTGGATTACTCACTGACGAATTACTAGAAGCAATAATTCACGGGTTTATTAACACCCTGTTAGGTCCAGATTCTTCTTCGTCTGATACCGGTATCATACAGAAGGGTCGCTTTTGGGTTACTCCATTGTTTGTGGACGGTTGAGACGCTCGAAAACCTCGATTCTCTGGGTAGATGGTCGTAAGCTCCTGCTCGACTATTCGGCAGACTGCGGAGACCGAGCCTAAAGCTTGCGCAACTATCTGGCTGTCTCGGACTACCAGGGCCGGGTTCGATACAGCGAACGACTCCGCGAGAAGACGGGCCAAGAAATGGAGCGGCTCAGGTCCTATTTTGTCGGACAAAAGTGAAACAATCGGTACAATGGGATACACCCGCCACGCTCAAGTCGACGTTTAATAAGCACCTACTTGGATAGATGTACACTTGGTAGATCGACCCGTGTATCCGCGTCAGACTTCGGCGGCAGAGCTTCTGAACATGCACCAAATGAAAGACTGCACGTCTATAAAATCTTGTGCTCCTACATCTTGGAGTTGGTCCTTGAGTGAGGATTGACTACAAGAAATGAGCAGGTCCGCCCATCTCGAGCAAATGCACGGGGAAGCCGCCCATTTCCGCCGGAATTTCCTGCACCACCTGAGGAGTTATCTTATCAACGCCGATCACGATCCAGAGATCCATAGCGTCGTAGGGATCACCACCGACGCCGATTGACTCGATCCCTGGTTGCTTCATTAGCCGATGGGCATTGCTGTCCACGACCTGCTTAGCGGCGGCACATTTTTCGTCGTAGCGCGTCCGGTCCACAACCTGAATCCAAACGCCTTCAAGTTCGCTTGGCAATTGACGATCGAGCTGGGGTGTCAATTCCTTGACCATCACGCGGATCCATCCATGGTACGCGTCGGCCCGACTTGATAGATACCCACGACGCCGGGAAGGTTTAATTCCTTCCGGTGACGGTCGATGATCCCGCTAAGCTTAAGAGCGTTCTGGCGCATCGCCTGCTCCGCCTGCTTCTGTTCGTCCGTGATCGCTGGCGGTTCGCTTGCGCCGGAACCTTCCTCGTTTTGGACTAAGGTGAGTCGCGCGGGATGAGTCGTGGGAGTCGCCGCAGAGGAAGCGGCTGTCAGCACGAGAAAAAGCAGAATGAGCAGAGGTTGCGTGCGCATGAGACGTCTCTTTCCGACGGCCGTCGCGGAAACGTTCCCGGATTCTCGCACCTGTTCATCGTTGCGTAGCATAACGAGAGGCCTTGCTTGAAATGCTCGGCGGACAGCGCCAAGGCGTTTCGTGCTTGACCATGGCATTCAGAGTAACGATCAACTTGCGCATGCAGGCGGTCAACGCCATCTTTGTAGTTTTCCCGGCCCCACGCAGACGGCGGTAGAAATCTCGCAGTGAGGGATTGCGGCGAACCGCCACCAGGGTGCTCATGTAGAGCACGGTACGCACATCGCCGCGGCCGCCCCAGATGGCGCGTTTGCCGTTGAACCGTCCGCTGTCGCGATTGAACGGCGCGACTCCGACCAACGCCGCAATCTTCTTGCGGTCAAGGCTTCCGAGCTCGGGCAGACGCGCGAGCAGAGTTGCGGTCGCGACTTCGCCGACGCCTGGCGCGCTGCACAGCAGCTCGGCCTTTTGCCTCAGCCCTGGCACCTGCCGGATCAGCGCCGCCAACTGTTTATTGATCGCCGTGATTTGGAGCTTGAGACAACGAAGCGTTGCACCGAATCCGTCACGTACCACCGCCAAGGCAAGCCGGCGACGATTCTGCTCTGCTGTTACCATTTGCACCAGCTGATGCCGACGATTGACCAGGGCGCGTAACTGGCGGGTCTCCAAATCCGCCCAGCGTCGCGGCTGCGGCTTCATCACTTCGGCAAAATGCGCGAGCACTTCGGCGTCAACCGCATCCGTCTTCGCCATCCGACCGCTCGCTCGGGCGAATTGGCGCACCTGCCGCGGATTGAGCAAGGCCACCGGTATCTCCTTCGCCAGCAGGCGCTCCAGCACTGCCATCTCATAACCACCGCTGGCTTCGAGCACCACTAGTTCAGGCTGTCTGCGCTCGAGCATACGAACCAGACGAGTGATCGCCCGCGGCTCATTGTTGACACGAACGAGCTCCGTGCCCGGCCTGAAGGCCACGTCCAACCACCCACTCGACACATCAATCCCAACAAAACCTTGGCGCTCCACATTCGCCTCCTGTTTTACAGCCCTTCCTTGCACGATGCGGACTCGCTGTTCCGCGCAACCGTTCGGGCTTGCAATGCAAAAATTCCGGCACCGGCGACGACCATGCCAAGCTCTTCAACGGTCTTCGAGCACCAGCGAGGGGGTCGGTCTGTCGCCTGCCGAAAACTGTCTTCAGCAACGTAACGCTCCGCTCTGAGGAAGGCTCGCCTCTCCGCGCGGCCCTTGGCCAGGTAAAAGAATCCTGTCCGGCGGGCCGCTCAGCGACTCGACTTCGCATCTCAGATTCCAACACCACGCCCGCTCATCTTCCCCGTCCGCTTTCCCCCTCACACCCCGCATTCAGTGGAGGGTGCGAGGGGGAAAGTTGTTTTTCAACACAGATACAAGGACGGGGCAGAAAGAATGTTCATGTTCAACCGGCACGATTCCAGCCAGAGAAGCCCGCCAACCACTCCTAACAGAGCACTTCCGGTCAATGGACGTAATACAAGCGGGCGCGGCAAAGGAGATGGAGCGATGGATACCTACGCGATCGTGACCGAGAAGATTATCAACCTGCTGGAGCAAGCAATAGTGCCCTGGCGTCAATCGGACTGCCGCGCAACCTCGTGTCGAAAAAACCGTACCGGGGCGTCAATCTGCTTCTGCTTTCGGCGACAAAATACGTCTCGCCTTTCTGGCTGACCATGAAGCAAGCGAACGAGCTTGGCGTTGGTTGGGAAGGCGACTAAACAGCCAGTTATCAGCGCCGCTCCGCCCAGGGGGTGTGTTTCGCTCCCTTATGAAAACGATACCGCCCTTACCCACAAGCTGGCCGTTCGCCACCTGAAAAAATCCAGGTAAAAACCCTCTCTCCGCGCTCGCGGCTGCCGAAGTATGCTCGGCGGGAAGGCCGGGCGGAGCCGCCGGAGAGAACGTTCTCAGGCCAGAGCGGGCGACAAAAATGCCTTCGGACACCGATGTCCAAACACTCCCAGACACACGCGCTTCCGCCCGCGACGCGCTGATTTAGTGACGCGGGATTACAGCTCCGCTTCCACCTTTGCATTGATGTAGAGCTTCCAACCCCTGTTGCGGTGGGAGCGCTTCTGCGGCGCTTTTGGCAGGAGCACGGTCGACTGCTTTGCGTGTTCGCGCACAAACTCCTTGAGGGCCGAAACCTTTGCCGCGAAACCAAGATGCTCCAGTAGGTATCCGAGTCGTTGCGCCCAGGGAACTGGCGCTGTCCGGGCGACGGCAGCCAGTTTCTCCGGGTCAATCCGCTCGGCGAGTTCAGACAGGACCGTCGCCACTTGATTGAGTCCACCGGCATGACCCGCATATCCCACAAGGTCGAGCGGCGTCGCTTCAGGCGTCGAAACGAGTAATGTGCACCTCGGCGTGTTGAAGGGCTGAAGCGGCACATCCGAGAGACGCTTGCGCGCCATGAAGGCGACGCGCACTGCTCCGCATTGGATCGGCCGGCGGTTCCTCGCGACGAACACTTGGAATTGCTGCGGGCGCTGATGGGCCGCACCGTGATATTGTGCGGCTGACAGAAGGCCCGTGTAGTAGGAGAGGTTGAGACGCTTCATCAGCGCCGGGATAAACTGGTCGGCGGGAAGGCAGCCGAGCGCGCCATATTCCGGCGGCAGGATGACGTAGAAGCCGCGCGCCGGAGAAGCGATCAGCTTTTGTTTTGCCAGGCGGTTCAGCGCGAGCTTGGCGGCAGCGGCGGAAACACCGAGCGCCGCCTGAGCCTCGCGGGAGGTAAAGTAATACCGGCCGCTGGCGGCAAGGCCGCTGACATATCTTCTGGCGCTTGGACGGCTAAATTCTGAATTCACAACCGCAAAGCATCATTATTTGATACTTTGCGCTAGCGTATTCTCAATTACGAGGGTCGATCGCATAACGACATGGCAGAATCTGCGGGATATTGCTGGGTGTTCTTGAAGACTTCCACAGAAACTTACACATTTTCACATTGCACGACAATAAGATCAATTATATCAAGTACTTACAGCTATGCGCAAACGACTCAAAATCTCATTCAAGAGAACAGCACCGAAAGTCATCGAGCGCTATTTAGTAATATTGCCGAGGAATTTCAAGGCTTTTCTCAGCTTTGCATCCTCACCTTGATACTCGGTATTCGTCGGTATCTCTGACGTTTGGTCACAAGTTTGGTCACAAACGTCCGGCCCTGCTCGCACCCAATGGCGCCGAGCACGACCTGGCGAGATGAGAGCAATGGTCTGTGACGAACAGCGATGGGCCACCGAGCAGGAAACTCGCCTACATTGGGACATTGGGTCGGGGTTCGCCTCTCGGAAACGTTCCTGCTGTATCCACGTTGGGGCCCGGCTGCTCGGTCAAGCTGAGGCTGGCCAGACGACTTAACCGCCGGTGGGAACAGGTAGTGCCGTTGCCGGATCGGTTCGCCTGCGAGCCACTGCGGCTTCAATCAACTCAACCCAATCATCGATCGTATACTTCCAGTCGAATTTTCTGGCCGCTTCCTGGATCGCGTGGCACTTGTCCCGGTAAGCCGCCGGGTTGTCCTTGTAGTAGCGCAGCGTCTCCACGGTGAAGGCTTTGAACTTTCCGGCCTCAACCGGCGCGAGGATGCCGCCGCCCTCGTAGGCCTTACGCGGGAAATGTCCGACGGGGGTGCCGATCACGAGCCGCCCGGCGGCGGCGGCCTCTATGACGGGATGTTGGGCCGCCTCACTGATGGAACTCGTCAGAACCGCGTCAACTGATCTGTAGAATTCGGGCATGTCGTGGAAAGATATCTGGTTTCCTGTTGAGCCTGCCACCCTGAACTCGAGCCCCGCCTCGCGCGCGGCAGCCTCGGCCAGCTCTCCGCGTTTCCATTCGATGCCGTATGTCCTAGTCGACATCGAACTGGCGTAGCCGACCGTTGCCAGGCTCTCCGAAATCTTCGAGTAAAATTCAGCGAAATTGACGCCCGTCGGCACAACTTTAGGAACTCTCGGAACTCCCTTCATCAAGGATGCACAGTATATAAATTCGCTGGTCACGCCGTAATTCGCGAGCCTATCGAACACCTCCACTCCTTTCTGCTCGATCAACATTCTTATATCCAGTTCGTGATGCGACAGCGCGATGACCCTGTCGTAGGTGACTCCATAACCATCGGTCAGTGTGCTAACCCCGTCGAGCGCCGTCATGAACAAGTCGTAGAACGGGATCAGTTCGGCAATGTAGGCAGAGTGATTCTCCTGCCAATTGATGAGGTCGACGATGTACCCGCGCCGGTGAAGCTGCTTGCACAAATCATAGTAAATGCGTCCATGGGACCACTGCGGATAGCCATAGATCAGCACCTTCGTGGCCCTGGATTTCGCATTCGCCCGCTTTCTGATCGTAGGATGAACAAGGTAGGTTTGAATCCTTTTCGTGTCGAACTTCGCGCTCGCGATTGGCGGGAGCTCCTCATTCGCAGCTCCATCGGTGCACCAGTCCTCGGAAGCGAGGAAGCATTCCCAGGTGCTGCATATCGGCGTTGAAAAGGAGACCGCCCCGCTGGGGTCCGCCGTCAGAAACAGACCTTCGGCGGCGAATGCGATCAGTCCCCGCTCCAGGGGGACCATCTCGAGCGGCGTTCCGACCGCCGAATCTCGGCCGCTCTCCATGCTCGAAACGGTCTGACAATGGTCCGGCAAGCAGACGATCGACTCCAGGGAGTCTCCCTTGTCCTGCATCAGCCGGCCCGTGCGATGCGGCTGTCTCCAGCCTGGGTCCGGCATGAACACGGCATTGGTGGGGCTGCTTTCGACGGGGCCGTGACGCAAATGTCCGCTAGCGACATCGATATAGACCACGGTGCCGAATACCGTGAACAAGCGTGCGCGAGGTGCGCCCGAATTATCCGTCATGCGCCCGTCCGAACCTCCTGCCATTGTCGAATACCGCTAGGCGCTCAAGCGACGGGCCCGAAAAATTGCCGGTTTCATGTCGTCATCCACGAGATCGAACTACAGAGCCTCATGAAAATAGTTTTTCGATATAAAGCTGATAGATTGGCAGTCCGCTGATTACCCTCAACTTACGCTGAAAAAGATTGATGAACGAGTCGATCGCGGCCTTTGGCATGTTCAGCGTGTCCTGTTTGCCCTCTGGATCCCAACTCCAAAGATAATCGTCAAAGATCATCACACCGCCCACCCGCAGCAACTGAAAGGCCATGATCGAGTCCGTCAATACGTCCAATGCCTGATGCGAACCATCGACATAGATCAGGTCGAACGGCGGCTGATTTGAACTCAAAATTTCCGCAAGCGCAGTCACCGACTTTTTCTTCAGCTTCTTTACAGTAGCGCCGTGAGGGGCGCGTGTCTTTGCGATCGCTACATTGTGGTCAAAGCGTCGCTCAACTTCCGGCATCGTTTTCTTGTCGTTCTCAATCCCGCCCTCCCACGTATCTACGCAGTAGATCTCCATATGATTGGTCCTTGAGCAAGTCTCGATGAGGTAGCAGGTTGACCTACCCTCGAATGACCCTATCTCAAGAATTCTAGCTGGCTTTAGCCGCGCGAGCAGCGGCTCCCATATAGGAATAAGGCGGGAAAACCAATCTAGAGTGAATTCGTATTCGCCCGTAACCGCGTCTTCGGTAGCGGAGGTACGATCGAGCTCCGCGAGCACGGATGGTTGTTTGTCGTCGGGAATCACAAGAGGCGGCAGACATGTGAACGCTTGTATCGAGCTATACGCACCGCTCATTGGACAGTCGATGGCTTTGTCCTCGATCACCACACCAGTCCCTGGGAAGGGGATAAAGCGCTTTCGTAACGGAAGACAATACTCCAGCAAGGCGCGCGCGCCCTTCGGCGACACGGTATAGGCCTGCGTGCCGAGCACGTGTGCGGTTCTAACCAGCGAGCGTGGAAGACTGGCAGATTGAAACCTCGAACGGTCCTCCGAAAAGCTGTGATCGTAAAATTCTAGCTTGGCTTTGGCAAACCCAAAGTCGAGCCAAATAAAGAATGGCCAGACGAGATAACCCCACTGGACTATGTCCCAATCATCCGGCAAGCGAGATAGAAGCTCGGTTGATTCTTCTTGAAATCTATCCGCGCAAATTACATCATCCTCGAAGATAGTGACGATTCTGTTTTCAGAAACTGCCTTTTTCCACAGATTCACGTGCGAAAGAGAGCATCCTAAAGAGCCGGGCAAGTAGGGGAGATCCTCCGTGATCACTCCTTCTTGAATCAACAAGTTCTTGTCTATGGACGCGCCGTCAACGGCCCGAATTCTTAGCACGTTATCAAGGTGAGGATTGCGCCGGCGGAAATTCACCAAACGCGCAGGGCTACGATCAAGATTAATCAGATGAACCTGCTGCAACAGAGATAGTGGGGCATGGGGACCGTTTTCAGGAAGGGCCGCGGCCGTCGATGGTGTACGGAGGGCGTCAAAGACAGCGCAGCCCGCCTCACACGCCCTTTCGCTTGCCAGCCTGTGTTCGTCGATGTCCAAGAGGGCCTTGCGGATGTCTCGCGCTTCAATGATCGCGAAGGTCGGTGAATGGTTGTCAATCCCAAAGCTCGCGACCAAACAGTCGCCAGACACGTGCCATGCCAGTCCAGCAACGAATTCGCTCGCGGGCTTGAGGAAAAAAAAACGTCGGGAAACTTGCGCAAGTCGATTGCGTGAGTCGAGCCAGATGAATCGGTGGAAATAATTGCGCCTGGTACCCGCGAGCTCCCATTCATGGATCAATATGAGCCATCCGCCATCGAACGCGATGGCCTGCGATCCGCCCCGGAAATTCTCGACAGCGATGGGTGCATCTTCGTCGCACAGAACCTCCCCGGACTCACTCAACCCTCTGGTAGGATCCACTGAATAGATAAAGCGCAACTCATCGCCGACGACTTGCGGCATCCAGTTCTTCTCCCACTGTGGCGGTCTGCCGGACGCCAAGATACGCCAATCGGTAAATGCGCAGTGGCCTTGCGGATCCTTCGCGATACGAGCTAGCACCATCTCGGCGCGTCCCTCTTCATTGAGCTGTCGCATGTTGGAGAGACACCACAGCTCGTTGCGCCAGACCAAGGGACGCGGATCCTCGAACCCCAGTGACTCGAAGTGTCGCGGCGGCGGCAGGTCATCGGGCGGTAAAACCTCATCGGTTCCGATGATTCCGAGATCGCGGTCAAGCCGTAACAAAAGAACGCGCTGCCGAAAGGATGTGTCGCCATGGCGATCGAAAGAACCGCTGTCGAGAAGATCGTAGTTAACCGCTGTTACCAAGGCGACGAAACCGTCATCGAAGCGTACGAGAGATATGTTGCCCGGCTTGAAACCTTCAGGCGCGGCGACCGAGAGCGCATTGAATCGAATGGACGGGAAGAGCAAATTTGCGGGCTCCGCATACCAACGGGAATTTTGACGCGCCAGCGCGCGCGTGTGATGCGGCAGAGCCTTGTTCATCGAGAGCCAATTGCAGATAATGCGCCCGCGCTCCTTCTCATCCGGGTCCTTGGAGTAGGATGCGGCGATTGCAAACGCCTCCTTCAACCGGAAGAGGTAAACATCTTCTTCAACTCCTAGATGATCTTGTTCCGGTAGCGGCAGTTCCATACCTGCGTCGGCATAGATGATGGCGATGTCTCCGCGCGATTTTCCAAGATAATAGCGAGCAAGGTCGTGCAGGGGCTCTGCCCGGTGCGGTCGCTGATGAAATGCGTCCAGCGCCGTGCTGACAAATTGTTCGTCCTGGCCTGCATCGCGAAACGCTCGCGAGCGCTGCCACAAAGAGTACCAAGCCGCCTCTTCGTCGGCGGCGCACTGGCTTACTGAGGGCGAATCGTTCATGTCGTTCATACGTCCGCTCGAGACTCATTAGGCAGCTAGATGAGAACCCCGCGAGAAGCAATGTTTTTCCCCGGTCGAATCGGTTATGAAAACTTTCAGCGGGCTATTGGGGTCGCCCTCGTTCTCCCGATTGAACTCGAACTGTCGCGTCCTCCCGTCAAGCCGGATGCGTGCGGGCCCGAATAGGATATCGCGTCGGCGTTCGATTTCGCCGGCTGCAAGGGTCGCTGCTAGCGCGCTCGATTCATGGGGGGACACGCGACCAAAATTAATCGGTTGAGGCGCAAGGGTGACGACCTGACGATCGCGATGGCCGATCCAGGCGTGCCTTTGCAGCATCGCAAGCCCATCGATCGTGTCCGTCCTTATGAGACGAAACTGCTCGAAAAGCCTGCACCAACGTCTGTTATTTCGGACTAGTCCATCCAACTCGGCCACAAGGTAAAAATCGTTTCTCTTGATTCCGATACTACCATCAGAAAAATGTTGAACCTCAAGGCCGGCGCCCGCAGGTTCCGATGACCCGCGAATCTCGCCGCTATCTCTCGTGATCGATATCGGAATATCAGCCGAACTGACGGGATCGTAACCGATCAACCGCGCGCGCGAGCCTGTTATCTCAAGGTAAAGGTTTAACGGAGCGATTCCGAACGGATTGTGACACAGCCGCTTCGCGGCCAAATCCAGGTATACGATTGTGTCGTGGCAAGTGGCGAGAAAATACCTATCATGGTCATCGACCGAGCGGCTATGATTGGCCCGTTCGGGCCACCAGTCGGCTCCTTTCAATCTCCGCGCGCCCACAAACAACGTATCGATCCGAATTTTGCCGAGCGGCGAACTCGGATTGTCAGCATAATTGTTGGGAAAATGACGAACGCGAGCGGCGGCAGGGACCACGTCGGACTTCGATGAAACAGGCACGACGTAGCGGCTCTGGAACGGCGGCGGAACGCTCTCTAAGCACAAACCCATCGCCGCTCGTTCGGTCACCCCCCAGTCGCACACCTCGTAGCTTGAGTCT
>WNFD01005756.1_pt1 | contig 12383 bp, 8 predicted proteins | sample 5400491 | NCBI WGS metagenome assembly WNFD01 (sample SAMN13153343, study PRJNA577476) | soil metagenome | isolation source: 120 cm saprolite under Douglas fir tree site 2 hole 2 replicate 2 | place: USA:California | collected 2015-04-18 | reverse complement strand
GCTCTTGATCATCGATAATGTCGAAGATCTTGAGCTGGTCAAAGGCTTCCTTCCGACCGCTCGACGCGGGTCCCTGCTCTTCACGACGCGCCTGCAGACGCTGGGAACGCTGGCCTCTAGTAGAGAGGTGGAGCCGATGTCTCTGGAGGAAGGCATGGAACTGCTCCTCCGTCGCAGTGGATATGTGAGGCGGGATGCCTCCGGGCAACAGCTCTCCCCCAGCGATGAGGCGATTGCCAGAACGCTTGTCGGAGCCATGGATGGATTACCTTTGGCCCTTGACCAGGCGGCTGCCTATATCGAGAAAACTCAGTGCAGCTTGAGCGATTTCTTGCACCTCTTCCGGCTCTTCCCTGTGCAACTCCTCCACGAACGAGACACCTGCATGGACCATCCCGTCTCGGTCGCCAGCACATTTGCACTCTCCTTCGAGCGACTCCAGAAGACGAATCCTGCTGCTGCTGATCTGCTCACCGTGTGTTGTTTTCTCGCCCCGGATGCCATTCCCGAGGGACTGCTGACGCAGGCTGCCTCGACGCTGCCCCCGCCCCCACAGCCAGGGTTCTCTGAATCGTGGCAATTGAATGACCTGCTCAAGGACCTGCTGGCATACGCGCTCCTGCGACGCAATCCAGCCGCCAGGACGATCACGATCCACCGCCTGATCCAGACCGTGCTCAAGGAAGGGCTGCCAGAAGCAACACAGAAGGAATGGGTGGAACGGGTGGTACGCCTACTGAGCCAGGCGTTTTCCCTGGACCAGTACACGCTCAACCCGGACCAGTGGCCCTGGTGCGAGCAAGTACTGCCACACGCACTGCTCGCCATGAGCCAGGCAGAACGCTGGCAGCTGACTATTCCCGAATATGGCTCGTTGCTGGCAAAAGCGGCAACCTATCTCTATCAACGAGCCCGCTATACAGAGGCAGAGGAATGCTACCGGCGCGCGCTCTGCATGCAGGAGCAGATTCTGGGGCCAGCACATCCCGACCTGGCAGTGGTCCTGACTGGCCTGGCAAACACGTATCATCAACAGGGCAAATACCAGGAGTCAGATACCACGTACCGGCGTGCGATCTCGCTTGTAGAAGCGGGCCTGGGTGGGGATGACCTGCACCTGGCTTCCCCGCTGCAGGGGTTGGCATTTCTCTCGTTCGAAATGTCGAGATACGACCAATCAGAGGCCCTCTACCTGCGAGCCTTGCGTCTTCGCGAACAGGTGCTGGCAGACAACCATCCCGACCTGGCAATTTCCCTCAACGATCTAGCAGACCTCTACAATCACCAGGGACGGTATAAGGAAGCGGAACCGCTGTACCTGCGGGCTCTCCAGGTCCGCGAAGAGACATTGGGTCCAGATCACTACGATCTGGCAGGTTCGCTCAACAGCCTGGGACTTCTCTACCTGCGCCAAGGTCTGTATAAAAAAGCAGAGCCACTGTTCTTGCGATCTCTGAGTATGCACGAGCGAGTTTTGGGGCCGGAGCACCCCGAGGTTGGTGCGTTAGCAAATAACCTGGCAGTGCTCTATCGCGGGCAGGGGCGCTATGAGGAGGCAGAGCCACTGTTGCTGCGAGCCGTGGGGATCCGCGAGCACATTTTTGGACGTGATCATCCCTACACCGCTTTTTTTGTGGACAACCTGGGAATGCTCTATCGCAACCAGGGCCGCTACCAGGAAGCCGAGCAATTGCACCTGCGCGTGCTGCAGATCTACGAACAGACACACGAGTCCGATCATCCTGTCATAGCGAATACCTTGAGCAACCTGGTGCAGCTCCGTTGTGAACAGGGAAGGTATACAGAGGCTGAGGCATGGGCCGTACGTGCGCTGCGCATTCGAGAACAGGCTTACAACCCCACGCATCCCTCTATAGCGGAATCCCTGCACGATCTGGCGACCCTGTATCGCGAACAGGGTCGTCACGAAGAGGCGGAAGCGCTCTACGTGCGAGCGCTGCAGATCTGCGAGCAGCGTCTGGGTGCGTTCCATCTGGAAACAGCGAGGAACCTGACTGCGCTGGCAAACCTCTACGAGAAACAGGGAAAAGAGGGGTTAGCAGAGTCGTTGCGGCAACGTGCATGCAGCGTTTTTGAACAGCGCCTGGGCCCAGAAGTGTAAATGAGATCATGCGGCTCATGGCCACTTGGCTGGTGGCGAAGTTGAAGAAGGGAACTAGACCGTTGCTAAAATGTAGAACAAGGCGAACAATCTGTACCTTTCCTCTGCTATCCGCACAATCTGAGCATAATCTCAATGGAATAGCCAGCATGAAGGGTCACTGATTGCCTCCAGCCGTTGAGATACACTTTTCCTGCATGAAGCAAGCGATTCCTGGGAAGCGCCGGTGGCAACCGTAGCACCGGCCCGGCACCCATGTAGGATACCGGGTTGACTGCTTTGTCTACAATCGAAGCATGAGAAAAGCGGCCTGTAGCAAGATAGTGCTTGATCTCCTCGCCTGTTGGACGTGGTGACTGCTATCAGAGCCATGACTACATGGAACACCGCATATCATCATCAGTTGAAGAGAGAAAGAGAGATACCCGAAATGCAAGAAGGAAAAAGAGCGCTGTCGCATGAAGAGCCAGAACGAGAACAACAGATGTTCTCATGGCAGTCGTCAGAGGAGGCTTCGCGCTGGGCACAGCAATCTGGGTGGCGTCAGAATCTCTTTGGAGAGGCCACTCGGCTCATGTTAGAAGCCGCGGAACTGGGTTCGGGAGACCATGTCCTCGATATTGCCGCCGGAACAGGTGACCAGAGCCTATTTGCCGCACGAAAAGTAGGACCAACAGGGACGGTTCTGGCGACCGACATTTCCGCAGCAATGCTCAAAGAGGCCGCGCGCCTCGCCGAGTTGGAGGGATTCGCCAACCTGACGACGAGAGTGATGAATGCGGAGCAACTTGATCTGGCAGACCAGGCATTCGATGCGGTCATCTGTCGCCTCGGTCTGATGCTCGTCCTTCATCAACACAAGGCATTCCTGGAGATCCGAAGAGTGCTCAAGCCGAATCGAAAACTTGCGGCACTGGTCTGGTCAACACCAGACCGTCATCCTCTCCTGTCGATACCGCTGGCTCTTGTCGCGAAATATGTCACGGTGCCCTCTCAGACGCCCAATCCCATTTCTCTGGCAGGACCTGCCGTCTTTGAGCAAGCGCTCAAGGAGGCAGGTTTCCGCGAAGTCAGCATCCAGGCCATTCCAATCCAGTTCCATTTCGCCTCGATGGATGCATTCTTCCAACAAATTCCAAACAACCCGGTGGCCAACGCGATGGAACAGCTCAACCAACCAGATCAGCAGCGTTTGCAGGAAGAAGTCGAGCAAGCACTGCGCCAGTTCGAGGGGCCACAGGGCCTGGTATTTCCAGCAGAGATGCTCCTGGGGGTGGGAACCAGATAGGGCAGGACGAGCGATAGGTGAAACTGCATGCTCATTCGCCTTCGCAAGGGGTTTGTTGCGAGCTTGGGCGAACGGTATGTGCAAACCATGTCGGGGTAGTACCATGTGAGAGAAGATCTCCAATGCTCCTCACCATTCGCCGTTGTCACAATCCCGAATGCCTGCGCTCCCATCAGCCGTATCGCCCGGAAGAGGAGGGACATTGGACAAGTGTTTTTGATAATATATCAGGTGTCCAGTGACCCCTTTTCCGCTCACATAAAATCCTGCCAGCCTCCGAAAAACTGTTCATGAGTTTTGGAGGCTCTTCCGCCAAATGTTACTTTGCTAACAGAAAACCTTGCCATTTCCCTGCTTGTCAGGTACTCTTGAGTGAGATAGGTGTCCGCTCTAGCCGAGAGGAGACCCATAGATTGAAAGTCGCCTTTGAAGTGCTCGTCACTGAGACGAGCTTCTGGTATCTGCGGACGGGTTCCTGACAGAGAAGCCAGAGGTTGATACAATCGTAGCGCTTGCTACCTGGGAGGCAGAAGCATGAGGTTTATCCTTGAGGAAAGACTATCGGACTCGCCTTTTGTCGAAACGATCTGGCGTACTCAAAGTGAGCGCACCGGCACGTTTCTCTCTCAGGCTGCGAGCCACTGGGAAATGGTCGTGACGAGACACGATGGCAAGACAACGTTCACGGTGCGGGGACCAGAGACGAAAGCGACGCCCATAGACTGCCAGTGGACAGACGCTGAATTTTTTGGCATCGTCTTTAGGCTTGGTACCTTTATGCCCCATCTGTCGCCAGGAAAGGTCATGGATCGAAGAGATGCAAACCTGCCTCTCGCGACAAGTACATCCTTCTGGTTGCATGGCTCGGCGTGGCAATTTCCGGAGTATGAAAATGCAGAGACATTTGTAGACCGGCTGGTCCGTGACGGTCTGCTCGTTCGTGATCCAGTCGTGGATGCTGTGTTACAATGCCACCCGCAAGAGTTGTCGCTCCGCTCCGTACAGTATCGTTTCTTGCGTGCGACCGGGTTGACACACAGCGCTCTCCAGCAAATCGAACGCGCCCGAGAGGCCGCAGCTCTCTTAGAGCAAGGCCTGTCGATCCTCGACGTCGTTTGCGAGGCTGGCTATTTCGATCAGCCGCATCTGACCCGGTCACTGAAGCGTTTCATCGGACAAACGCCTGCTCAAATCGCTCGTGGAAGTCAGCCTGAGTAGCTTGCGTTTTTATACAAGACCTTGCTCCCTTTGCTGCGTTATGATGCACCTGGTGAAGCGTAGCAGCAAAAGGAGAACAACATGAGAAAAGTAATCGTATCCGTGTACACGACACTGGATGGTGTCATGGAAGCGCCAGAAAAGTGGTCCGGTCAGTTCTGGAATGAAGAACACGGGAAATATGCCCGCGATCTCCTCTTCGCGTCGGATGCCCTTCTCATGGGCCGAGAGATCTATGAGGGCTTTGCAGCTTCCTGGCCTTTGAGGACTGCTGCCGATGATGGGCCGGGTGAAGAGGGTTTTGTTGACAGGATAAACAGCCTCCCCAAGTTCGTGGCTTCAACGACGTTGAAAGAGCCGCTCGAGTGGAACAATGCACATCTGATCAAGGAGCATGTCGCGGAAGCAGTCTCCAAGCTGAAGCAGCAGCCCGGTCAGGACATGCTGATGTACGGCGCTGGCCACCTTGCGCACACGCTGATGCAGCACAGCCTGATCGATGAACTCCGGGTCTGGGTTCATCCTGTTGTTTGGGGGAACGGCGGACGTCTCTTCAGAAACGCGAGCGACGTGCCTGTTCTGAGACTTGTGGAGACAAGGACGTTCCGTTCAGGCGTCGTTGTTCTTTCCTACCAGCCTGACAGAAAAGCCTAACGACCACCAACAGTCAACCGACGCGGGGCTTTATCGGCAATCAGTCGAGGTTGAGGGAGGACGAGGATTCGTGCATTTTCAGGCAAGAGCCTTTTTATGTTAACAGTTTTGTGGTTGAGAGCAGTTGTGGCCTGATTTTATCGTAACTGTTAGCAGGGTATTATGTTATCAAAAACAGGCATTACCACATGGAGAATTTGGGCTTGACTTCATCGCACTCATTGGAACGCTGCGGCATGAAATGCACCACAGCGTTCCAGAAATCCACGAAGAACTCTGTAAACAAGGAGTCGTCATCGTTGTGCCAATTGCTAAAAAAGCTTCACTCCCTGGAGAAACATCTCCCGTCCCATTCTAGATCAGCAACAACGACAGGTGGCCTGATACCCTGATGCAGATATCCAAAGATAGGCTTTTGGGAGGGGAAATTCGACTCCCAAAAGACTACTGCGCGCCTATATGTTTCTTTCTCTACGCTGTTATGCTTCTCTTGGTGATGCATTTTGAAGAGCGGCACGTTATCATTGAGGCTTCCCTGTGCAGCATTGCCACTAGGGTACCTCATTGTCCGTCTCAGACTCTCGCAGATGAAAGGAGCGCTTCACCGGGAACAAAGGTAGACCAACCAGGGCGGGAACTGGTCTCTTGGCTGTCCTTCTCATCGCTTGCTGACGGAGTTTCTCTCGCAACTCTTGCCGAGTGGCGCGTCTCACTTCTCCATGAATAGTATTTCGGCGAGAACCCTGAGAAGGAGAACAGCTTCTGGACAGCAGTGCAACCTCCCTAGTACCCTCAGGCACATACACTGAAGCACACGCTGCAAAAGGAGAAAACACCATGAAGGCAAAGGATAGCATCGGGATAGGGATTCTCGTTCTGATTATAGGTCTTTTTTTCTTTCTCATGGCCTCGATCGGTACCAGTCAACAAGGAGCCACATGTGGCGAAAGAACCATGCAACCTGGCGATACATGCATGCATTTTACAAATGGGTCACATACCGGTGATACCAATTATGATCAGCAAGTGCAGTTGCAAAACTCCTCAACGACAGAAAGTGTTCTACTCGGTATAGTTCTCAGTATCGCAGGAATTGGTTTTCTTCTCTATGGTCTCAGCAAATCCTCAAAGCCGACTCCTAAGTCTTCGGTCTCTGAGCCGCCCCCAGCAGGTGATTGATATCCTCACAGATGTTTGGTTGTCCGTTATCTATAACGGACCTCCTTCAACAAAAGGGTCAAAATAACACGCTCGTTGCGCAACACGTGGGATGAGCCATGGAATTTCAAAATTTACACCTTTCTCTCCAAAGGAGTGGAACCGGCGCCTCTCGGGTAGGTCTCTTCCTTTACGACGCGGACTCGACGTTGCCTGGTGCCGCTGCGAGAGTTGCGCGGAGGAGCGCAGCGCCGAGCACGGCCGCTAAGGCGGCGAAGAGAGCCCCGACGAGAAAGGCGACATGGTAGCCGCCGCTGAGGGCAGCGAGGTGGCTGGAGCCTGCGGCCAGCAGGCTGTCCGTGCGAGAGGCGGCGAGGCTGACAAGGATGGCCAGGCCGAGCGCGCCGCCCATCATGAACGCGGTGTTGACGACTCCTGAGGCGAGCCCGGATTCCTCTGGCGCGACGTCGCTCATGGCGGCAAGCAACACCGGGTTGAGCGCCATGCCGGCACCGAGTCCGAGGAGGATCATGCCTGAGAGCACGTCTGTGGCGAAGTTCCCGTCGACCGGCGCTCGCGCGAGGAGCGCGAGCCCGACCGCGGCCAGCAGCAGCCCCATCGCGAGCGGCGGCCTGATGCCGAACCGCATGACGAGCCTGGCAGAGAGGCCGAGCGAGAACGCTGCCATAATCACATTGGCTGGCAGGAAGGCGAGACCGACCTGCAGCGGGCTGTACCCGAGCACCAGCTGGAGGTAGAGAGCCGAGAGGAAGAACCAGGCGAACATGGCAGCGGCCCACAGGACGCCGACGACGTTCGCGGTTGCCACATTGCGCCGCCGGAAGAGGCCAAGCGGCATGAGCGGTGAGCGCACCCGAGCTTCGATCAAGAGAAAGATCGCAAGCAGCGCTGCCGCGGCAGCGAGCAGGCCGAGGGTCTGACCGGAGGTCCACCCCGCCTGGTTGCCATTGACGATCGCGGAGACAGCGAGCATGAGCGACGCCATGACAGTGACGGCGCCTGCGATGTCGAGGCGACTGGCTGGTGCGGGACCGCGGCCGGGAGGCAGCAAAACGAGGCAGAGTGCGCAGACCGCGACGCCGATCGGGAGGTTGACCAGGAAGATCCAGTGCCAGTTGAGCGCGCTCGTCAGGACGCCGCCGAGAAGCACACCGATGCTTCCGCCGCCGGCGGCGACGAAGCCGTAGACGCCCATCGCCTTCGCCCGCTCGGCTGGCTCGGGAAACAGGTTCATGAGCAGCGAGAGCGCGACCGCGTCGACGATGGCGCCGCCGATCCCCTGGATCGCCCGCGCCGTGACGAGGAACCCCTGCGTCGTCGCCAGGCCGCAGGCGAGCGATGCCAGCGTGAAGAGCGTGATCCCAATCAGGAAGAGCCGCCGGTGGCCGAAGAGATCGCCGAGCCGGCCGCCAAGCAGAAGGAAGCCGCCGAAGGTGAGCAGATAGGCGTTCACGACCCAGGCGAGCGAGGTCTCGGAGAAGCCGAGAGCCTCCCGGATCGAGGGGAGCGCGACGTTCACGATCGTCGTGTCGAGGACGATCATCAGGGCACCGAGGCAGAGGACGGCTAGCGCGAGCCAGCGCCCAGAGCTTTGCCCGGTGGTGGGTGCGAGGTCATCAGTCAGCGCTTCTCGCTGACGAAACGTCTTGGCCTGTACGAGTTTCATGACTTCACCACCCGGAACCTCAGATGCGTGACGCCAGGGGATTCTATCACTCTCGTTCTTTCCAGTTCCATTTGCTTGGTGCCAATATGCTCGAACAATCGTCTGCCTTCACTGAGGAGTACGGGCACGAGGTGAAGCTGTATTTCATCAAGAACCTTTGCGTCACTATCAGTCTTGCCGCTGAACACCCAGTCATGGAGCCGTTGACCGCCAATGCCCAGGGGTAGCTCAACGCCATCGTTCGGCCCAGCAATACATCCATCTAATGACATTGATATGTCGAAAACAACTTTTCCCATAAAAATCTCCTTTTCTCTTTTTGACCGTCGGAATCGTTGACGCTACTATCGCGGCGTTCTGTGCGGTCGTCTTCCCATCACTGCGCGGAAGTTAGCCTGCATGAGAGAGTCCCCTCCTGGTCTGCTGTCTCATCATCGCATGCGAGGCTTGCACAAAACCTCTTGTATCTTGCTGATCCCCCGCGCATGGCTAACTGGAGTGCAGCCATCATGGCAAAGTCGCTGGCATCACCGGAATGCGCGCTGCATCAGAGAGGGCGGAGAGCGGGTACGCTTGCTCCTCTGCTCGCCTCTCCGACGGGATGAAACCCGATAGGGTGGCTCGCCTCCAGGTCGTCTGAAGAGGAGCACCAATCTCACTCCTCTGAGCATTCACAGGTTCATGGCTCAATCTTTTGGCCAACCGCTGTAACGGTACTTTGTGGACTCAGGAATGTCACGCTCCCCAGAAGAAGCCATCGCTGTGCTGGCAGGCTCAAAGAATCCAGGTAGAGCCGGCCACGACTGAAGAACAAGGAGACGATCTTTCCCAAAGCAACAAACTACCGGTAATAGACAATAGCAGAGCTGCCTGATCCGGCAGAGGCCCGGAGAGCAGGGTTGTCCCAGATCCCTCGTGCTTGATCTGTAATCCCTCAAACCTGTGTTGCCAGGAAGGGTCAAGGTGTCCTTGCACACGAATGTGGTAGTGCATCTGCCTCCTCCCCTGTTCGGGTTGTTTCGGTCCTGAGGAAAGCATAGCAGCTAGGCGACCTGGAGCACAGTAGTCAAAGGGTTACCAAAAGGAGTATGTTTGCAAGCAGGAAAGCGGAGCTGTTGGGAAGAACACGCTCAGAGCAGGGAGAATGTACGCGCCTGCGCAACCGCCTGGGTACGGCTTTCTGCTCCCAGCTTCCCGAGCAGATTGCTGACATGTTTCTTGACCGTGGCCAGGGAGATCACCAGGGCGTTGGCGATCTCCTGATTCGAGGCGCCATCGGCCAGCAGGCGCAAGACTTCCTGTTCGCGCCGGGTGAGGAGTTCAACTGGCGCGGGTGAGGCAGAAGAAACCTTCTGTGGAAAGGCCAGCGCCTGCAAGGGAGTCGTTTCCGCCAGAAGGGGCGCGCGCATGTTCTTCTGCTCTTGCTCGAACGCTGCCAACAGCTTCGCGACAAAGGAGAGGGAAAGCGTGGGAGAGCTGCGAGCCTGCTCGCGTGGGGTGCTAAGGAGGCTCTGGAGCACCTGCTTTATGGGTTCACCTGCGTCGAGATAGGCGCGGAGATCTCCCTCTGGCTCCGTCATCGCCAGCAGACGAGCTGCGACTGCCTGGGCCTGCTCTCGCCTCCCTGCCTGGTGGAGGGCCACGACGTGCAACGCCAGAAAATTGATGGCATTCAGGATATCTCCTGGCCGGTCAAGCTGCGCACTGAAGCGTTCCAGTGCCTCGAGCGCCTGTGTGTACTGCTGCTGCGCGAGAGACACCCGCACCTGCATCAAGAACACTCCTGTGTGGTTGGGGTTCCATGTCTCGGGGGAGAACACCATATGTTCAGCCCAGTTCCTTGCCGTGTCCAGATCACCCGCTGCCAGCCAGTACTGCACACGTGCCGCACCTACCCAGGAAGCAAGCATCGCCAATGGCTCCTGCTGGATCAGTGTTTCCGCCTGGTGCAGCGCCTGGTCAGCGGCGGCCAGGTCGCCCCGGGCAAGCTCGATCTGTGTCAAAGCGAGATTCCCTGATATCAGCAGATCCGCCTGCTGCCAGGCATGCGCGATGTGCAACACCTGGTGCAGCGAGCGAGACGCCTCTTCCAGCCGATTCCAGGCATAGTAGGCGTTCGCCAGGAAGAGGTGCAGGTATCCTGTCATAGCGGTGCGCTCGCTGATCTGTTCCACCAGGGCGAGGCCTTCCAGACATTCCAGCTCAACCAGGCGCCACCGTCCGGCTCTCAGATAGGCAAAGGCCAGCCAGAGCATCACGCGAACCAGGGCCCTGTGGTCTCCAGCCGCAAGTACCTGCTGCTTCGCCTCCAGCAGCCTCTTGATCAGGAGGGCTCCCTCGCGCTGGAGCGACTCGGTGAGCCAGAAGGTGAGGGAGAGCGAGATCATCTTCCATCTCACCTCCTCCTGCTCATCCAGGCCCTCGCTTTCCTGAACAAGGAGGCGCAGACGCTCTGCGTCGCCACGTCTGAGAATCTCTCGCGCCGCGATCAACGCCCGCAGCAGGCGCAAACGCCTTTGAATCACCGTCATCTCGCCATCTGGGAGGGCAGGGAGCGTTTCCTCTCCCTTAGACTCCGCAGTCGATCTCTCCTGGCTCTGCAGCATGGCTTCCAGGCGCGCCATCGTCTGTTCCACCTGGGTCTGCGCTCTGCTATAGGACGCTCTGACAGTTGCATGGAGGGATTCCAGCAAGTGCAGAGTCGAATTCAGAGCGAGGCGGGCGTGCTGCCATAAGACAGCATCCGGGAGCGCGGCAAGCCAGGTTTGCACAGTCTGTGCCTCACCACTGAGCCAGAGGTGGGAAGCTTCGCGCTCCAGAAGGCGAGCGGCAGAGGAGAAGTCCGCTGCGGCCAGCTGGTGCGCAATGGCCTCCCGCACCTCGCCCTGTGCCTCATACCAGCGAGCGGCCAGGAGGTGCAAGCGTGGCACCCGTTCCGGTTGGGTGGCTTGCAGACGAGCCAACAGTGTTTCGCGAAAGAGATCATGAAAACGGTACCACTGCCGCTCTTCATCCAGGGGAACCAGGAAGAGATTGGCCCGCTCCAGGGTTTCCAAGACGACCTGACTGGCTGGCTCACCCGTCACTGCCTGGCAGAGGGCTGCTGACATTCGGCTCAGGACGGCGGTGTGGAGCAAAAAGTCCCGCAGGGCGACCGGCTGACGAGCAAGGATTTCCTCCTGCACGTAGTCCAGGAGATAGCGATGGCTGCCAGTAAAGGCCGTGATCCAGGCCGAGCGGTCTTCCTGCTTGCGCAGGGAAAGGGCTGCCAGTTGCAGCCCGGCAGCCCAGCCCTCGGTGCGCCTCTCCAGGGCCAGCACCTCTGCTTCCGAGAGTGAGAGTCCCATCGCGTGCCGCAGAAAGGTGCTGACCTCTTCTCGGCTAAAGCGCAAATCAGTGGCGCGGATCTCGACCAACTGGCCTCGGACGCGCAAGCGTGAGAGGGGCAGTTCCGGATCAACACGGCTGGAGATCAGCAGGTGGACGCGCGCCGGAAGATGCTCAAGCCAGAAGGTCAGGGTCTCATGAATGGTCTGCTCTTCGATCACCTGATAATCATCCAGGAGCAGCAGGATGGGCGCGGTCTGCTCACTCGCGCCAGCCAGTTCATTGAGGAGCGCGGTCAAGATGGCGGAAAGAGGCGGAGGCTCAGGGGAGCGCAACAGGGCGAGCGCGATCTCACCAACGCCTGACGCACGGGTGCGCAGCGCCGCAATGACCGCGAGCCAGAACCGCGTCGGGTCATTGTCCAACGCGTCTAGAGACAGCCAGGCGACCTGGTGGGGATGCCTGCTGGCCCACGTGGAGAGCAGTGTCGTTTTCCCCCACCCGGCGGAGGCGGAAAGCAGCGTCAGCGGGGTCGAGAGCGCAGCATCCAGATCAGAAAGCAAGCGGTCCCGCTCCACCAGCGAGATAGGCAGACGTGGGTGAGAGAGCCTGGTTGAGAGCAGTGTCATCCCTTGTTCGGCCTTGCGCGAAGTCCCAGGAGACCCTGCTTCGGCCTCGCGCTGTGTCTGTAAGGACGCCAGAGAGGGAGGCGATGGCCCGCTTAAGAGGGCCTGCGCCACCTCCTCTAAGCGGACGAGTGTCACCTGGGCCGTGGGTCCGAGATAGCGCTTGCTGGTGTGTCGATCCTGCCTGCGATAGGCATACCAGTAGCCTGTCCCGCGTTCCCGGGCTTCTTTGATGACCGATATCCGTCCATGCTGCCCCACAAACGCAAAAGCGGTGTGTTCAGCCAACCAGGTCAGCCATGC
>WNFD01028006.1_pt1 | contig 12384 bp, 14 predicted proteins | sample 5400491 | NCBI WGS metagenome assembly WNFD01 (sample SAMN13153343, study PRJNA577476) | soil metagenome | isolation source: 120 cm saprolite under Douglas fir tree site 2 hole 2 replicate 2 | place: USA:California | collected 2015-04-18 | reverse complement strand
GCGCTGGCGGCGGTCGAGACGTGCTGGCTGTGGTACCGGGACCTTCTCTGCGCGCACGCCGGAGCGGATGCACGCCTCGCGGTATTCCCGCACACTTCAGGCCCGCCGCGCTCGCTGGACGAGGTGCTGGCGGGTCTCTCCGCCTGCCGCGAAGCATGGCAGGCCATTTACGGAAACGTCTCACCTCGGCTCACCGTCGAGGTGCTGCTGAGCCGCCTGACCAAGGCGGCGTAAGGACCACCATGAACGAGACCCCTGACCCAGAGGTGGCGGTAGAGCCGGTGGCTCAGCTGCCGTACTTGATCGGCGTGCGGATGCGCGTGCCTCTCCAGGCCGAGGACCACCTGACCGATTTCGAAGACCTCGCCGTCGGCGATTTCGTCGTGGTGGAGACGGGCCAGGGCACGGCCGTCGGCGAGATCAGGCGGCCCAAGCGCCCGCTACCCGAGTTCAAGCGGGGCCGGCTCTACCGGCAGGTGGTGCGCCGTGCGACCGACGCGGAGGTGGCGGAGTGGCGCGACCGCCGGGATCGCGAGCTCCAGCACGCCGAGGCGTGCCGCAGGCGCGCCCGGGGGCGGGGACTCCGGCTCAAGGTGGTGGACGTGGAGATCGATCCCAGACACCGCCGCGTCACCGTGCTGTTCAACGCGGAGGACCGCGTGGATTTCCGGGACCTCGTGCGCGACCTCGCCCACGAGTTCCACGCGCGCATCGAGATGCGGCAGATCGGCGCGCGCGACACGACCAAGCTCATGGACGGCATCGGTCCCTGCGGGCGGCAGCTCTGCTGCTCCTCGTATCTCAAGAAGTTCGACCCGATCTCGGTCAGGATGGCCAAGGCGCAAGACATGCCGCTCACGGACAGCCGGCTTCTCGGCAACTGCGGCCGGCTCAAGTGCTGCCTGCTCTACGAGTTCTCCACCTACGACCAGCTGCGCAAGCACCTGCCCAAGGTGGGCTCGGCCTGCCAGGCCGACTGCGGCGGGCAGGGGTGCATGACGGGCAAGGTGCGCTCGCTCCGCGTGCTCAAGCAGACCGTGGTGGTCGGCTTCCAGGACGGCACCGAGGCCGAGGTGCCGCTCGAGGCCCTGACCTGGGAAGGCCGCCCGCACATCCAGCCGCTCTGAGAGGTCACCATGATCATTCGACTCGCCGCGCTCGCCGCCGTCGTCCTTCTCGCCTCCGCGCCCGCCGTCACCGCGCAGGAGCAGCCGCGCATGGGTGGAGTGCTCAAGGCCGGCATGATCGGCGAGGCGCCGTCGCTCGACCTCCACGTGACGACCGCGGTCATCACGCAGCAGATCATGTGGCACGTGTACGAAACGCTCTACACGTACGACAAGAACCTCTCACCGATACCGATGCTGGCCGAGGGGCACGTGATCGCGGACAACGGGCGGCGCTACACCATGACGCTGCGCAAGGGCGTGCGCTTCCACAACGGCAAGGAGATGACCTCGGCCGACGTGGTGGCCTCGCTCCAGCACTGGGCCAAGCTCGCCACGCCGGGCAAGGCGATCTGGAAGAACGTGGAGGCCATCGAGGCCAAAGACCCCTCTACCGTCGTGATCTATCTCAAGGAGCCGTCGGGCTCCCTCCTCTTCGCGCTGGGCTCGCCCAATAACGGCGCGGCGATCTATCCCAAGGAAGTCATGGCCGCCGCGGGCGACGGCCCGGTCAAGGAGTACATCGGGACGGGCCCCTACCGCTTCGTCGAGCACAAGCCCGACCGGCACGTTCGCCTCGCGCGCTTCAAGGAGTACGCGGCCCGCTCGGAGCCGCCCAACGGCTACGGCGGCAAGCGCACGGCTTACTTCGACGAGCTCTACTTCATTCCCGTGCCCGAGGCCTCGGTCCGGCTCGCCGGGACGGAGACGGGCGAGTACAACTTCGCCCAGAGCATCCGGCAGGACCAAGCCGACCGCATCAAGGGCAAGCCCGACCTCGAGGCGCACATCGTCAAGCCGTACGGCTGGATCACGGCCGTGCCGAACCACAAGGAAGGCGTCATGGCCAACAAGAAGGTGCGCCAGGCCTTCCAGGCTGTGCTCGACATGGAGCCGATCATGTCGGCCGGCATCGGTAACAAGGGCTACTACCGGCTCGACGGCGCGGTGTTCTCGCCGGAGCAGCCGCAGTTCTACTCGCTGTCCGGCACGGCGGGCTATAACCAGAAGAACAAGGCGAAGGCGCGCCAGCTCCTGAGGGAGGCCGGCTACACGGGCCAGCCCGTGCGCTGGATCACCACCAAGGAATACGAGTGGATGTACAACACGGCGCTCATGTCCTCCCAGCAGATGGAGGAGGTGGGTTTCAAGGTCGACCTCCAGGTCCTCGACTGGGCGACGCTCGTCCAGCGGCGCGGCAAGCCCGAGCTCTTCGACATCTTCTCCACGGGCTTCACGCTCGCACCCGACCCTGCCATCGCCACGCCGTTCCAGTGCAACTGGCCCGGCTGGTGGTGCCTCGAGGAAAAGGACAAGCTCCTCGCCGAGATGGCGCGGGAGACCGACCCCAAGAAGCGCCGCGCGCTCATCGAGAAGGTCCAGGCGCTCTTCTACGAGGACGTCGGGCGCATCAAGTTCGGCGACTACTTCGAGCTCCAGGTGACGCGCAAGGAGGTCCGCGGCTTCAAGCCGGGCCCCTACCTCTTCTTCTGGAACGCCTGGATAGCGAAGTAAGGACTAGATGGCCGACCGTACCTTCTACCTCACCACGCCGATCTACTACGTCAACGCGCGCCCGCACCTCGGGCACTCGTACGCCACCATCGCCGCCGATGCCATGTGCCGGTACCGCCGCCTGCGCGGGGATCGCGTCTACTTCCTCACCGGCACCGACGAGCACGGGGAGAGGATCGCCCAGGTCGCGGCCGCCGCCGGCATGACGCCGCCGGCCTACGCCGACCAGATCTCGCGCGCATTCCGCGAGACGTGGCAGCGCCTCGGCATCACCAACGACGACTTCATCCGCACCACGGAGCCGCGCCACGCGAAGGTCGTCCAGGCAATCCTCCAGAAGCTCTACGACGCGGGCGAGATCTACTTCGGCGAGTATGGCGGCTGGTACTGTTACGGCTGCGAGCGCTTCTACACCGAGAAGGAGATCGTGGACGGCAAGTGCCCCGACCACCAGACGGCGCTCACCTTCATCAAGGAGAAGAACTACTTCTTCAAGATGTCGAAATACCAGGACTGGCTGATCAAGCATCTCGAGGACAACCCGGGCTTCATCCAGCCCGAGCGGTACCGGAACGAGGTGCTGGGCTTCCTGCGCGAGCCGCTCCAGGACCTCTCGATCAGCCGGCCGAAAGCGCGCCTCCAGTGGGGCATTCCCCTGCCGTTCGACGACCAGTACGTGACGTACGTCTGGTTCGACGCGCTGATCAACTACGTCTCGGCGCTCGAGTACCCCGATGGCGCGCTCTACAAGGACTTCTGGCCGCATGCCGAGCACCTGATCGGCAAGGACATCCTCAAGCCCCACGGCGTCTACTGGCCGACCATGCTCAAGGCGGCCGGGATCCCGCTCTACAAGCGCCTCGACGTCCACGGCTACTGGACGATCGGGGGCGGGAAGATGTCGAAGTCGGTCGGCAACGTCGTCGAGGCGTTCGAGCTCACGGACAAGTACGGCCACGACGCCTTCCGCTACTTCCTCCTGCGCGAGATGAACTTCGGCCTCGACGCCAGCTTCAGCGAGGAGGCGCTCGTCGGCAGGCTCAACGCCGACCTTGCCAACGACCTCGGCAACCTCGCCAGCCGCGCCACGACCATGATCGTCAACTTCGGCGGCGGGCGCGTGCCGTCGCCGGGTCCCGAGACGGATGAGGATGCAGTCGTACGCGCCGCATTGGCCAGGGCCGCGCTCGACGTCGACGAGGCCATGGAGGAATTCGCATTCCAGCGGGCGCTCTCGGCCATCTGGGAGTTCCTCGGCGTGGTCAACCGCTACGTGGACGCGACGGCGCCATGGGCGCTCGCCAAGGACCCGTCGAAGCGCGGCAGGCTCGACACCGTGCTCTATGCGCTCGCCGAATCCCTGCGTGCTACCGGCATCCTCATCGAGCCCTTTCTGCCCGAGGCGGCCGGGAAGATCCGCGCGGCCGTCGGCGGCGCTCCCGCACGGCTCTCCGACCTCGCCTGGGGCCGGCTCGCCCCTGGGACCGCCGTGCACAAGGTTTCCGGACTCTTCCCGCGAATCGAGCCCGACAAATCGTCGACTGGCGCGGCCAAGATCCCCATGGCCGACTTCGCCAAGGTCGAGCTGCGCGTGGCCGAGGTGCTGGCCGCCGAGCGCCTGCCGAAATCGAAAAAGCTCCTCAAGCTCACGGTCAAGGTCGGCGACGAGACGCGCACCGTCGTCGCCGGCATCGCGGAGCAGTACGAGCCCGGCTCTCTCGTGGGCCGCAAGGTCGTGATCGTCGCCAACCTCCAGCCCGCGACCTTGATGGGCGTCGAGTCCAATGGCATGGTGCTGGCCGCCGAGCACGAGGGCACTCTCGCCCTCCTCACGCTCGACAAGGACGTGCCCCCCGGCTCCCAGGTCAAGTAGTGCGCCGGGACATTCTCGAGGAGACGTTCCGGCTCCTCGTGCGCCACCTGGACCTGTTCACGCTCATCGCGCTCACCGTATGGCTGCCCGGCCACCTGGTGATCAACTACATCGACTTCTTCGCCGCCTCGAAGGACACAGCGGACGCGGCCGCCCGCGGCTTCCGCGTCGGGCTCATGGTGGAAGCCATCTTCGGACCGCTGGTGGTGGCCACGACGCTGGCGGCGGTGGCGCGCATCAAGCGCGGCGAGCCCGCGAGCTATGTCCAGGCGCTTGTCGACGGCCTCGTCGCATGGCCGCGGATCTTCATCGCGCGCCTCGTCGTGAGCGTGCTCGTGCTGGCGGGGCTGATCGCGCTCGTCGTGCCCGGCCTCATCCTCCTCGTCCGGCTCTCCTTCGTAGATGCCCTCGTGGTGGTCGACAGGGCGCCCCTCGGTGCCGCGCTCCGCGCCAGCAACGCGCTCACGGCCGGGCGCCGCCTGGCCATCTTCTGGACGACCGGCTTCCTCTTCGTGGTCGTCTTCTCCCTCGCGATGTCGCTGTCGGCCCTCGCGGGCGCCGTGCACCATTTCGTCGTTCAGGTGCTGATCGACTGCGTGATCGCCGTCACCCAGACCGTGTTCACCATCGCGGTCTTCCTCTTCTACCGGGAAGCCCGGCTTGCCGCCGCCGAGAGAGCCCCCGCTCCTCCCGCCGGCTGAGGCGCCCGCCTCGCGGCGAACATGGCTCCGCTGGCTCAGGCGATGGGGGATCTCCGTCTTCTCGCTCGGCCTGGGACTCGCGACACTCTTCGTCTTCAGGCGCGGGCTGCCTCATGTGGGCTGGATCGTGGGTTACCTCCTCCTGCTCGTCCTGCTCGTAGCCGCGGTCACCGAGCTCCGCCAGCCGCTCGAGCGTCGCGGGCGCCAGCTCGTCCTGACCGCCGCCGACTACGCCGTGCAGTCGCTCTATCACGGCCTCCTGCTCTTCGTGCTTCCCGCCTACTGGGCGAGCGCGACGCTCGACTCGGCCAACGCGCTCTTTCTCGCCTGCATCGTGGCGGCGGCGCTCGTGACGGCCGTCGATCCGTTGTACGCGGCCATCGTTCACCCCCGGCGCTGGCTCAACCAGGCGCTGTTGGCCTTTTCCATCTTCGCCGCGCTCAACGTGGCCCTGCCACTGCTCGGCCTCCGGCCCATCCTGGCCCTCGAGGGCGCGGCCGCGCTGACGGCGGTCGCGATGATGCCGGTGTTCCGCGAGCGCGGCGCGGAGACGTGGCTGCGCGCGTTTGCGATGTCGGCGGTGCTCGCCGTGCTCGCGATGGCGGCGGTCTGGCTCGGGCGCGCGGCCGTGCCGCCCGCGCCGCTCTTCGTCGCCCGCGCCACCGTCGCGCGGAGCGTCACCATGCTCGAGCCCGTCGAGCCCATCGGGAGTCCGATTCCCGCGCAGACGGTCGCGGACTGGGGAGGCCTCACCGCGTATACCTCCGTATACGCGCCGGCGGGACTCCAGCAGCGCATCGAGCACGTGTGGCGGAAGGATGGGCGGGTCATTGGCCGCGTGCCGCTCTCACCGGTGCTCGGAGGCCGCAAGGAAGGCTTTCGCACCTATTCGCGCAAGACCGATCTCAAGCCGCCGCTCGCCGGCCGGTACCGCGTGGACGTCGTCACGGCCTCGGGCCAGCTCGTCGGGCGCCTGCGCTTCACCGTCACGCCCTGAGCTATCATGGGCGCGTGATGCGGCTCTTCGACACCCACGCGCACCTGCACTTCCCTGACTTCGCGGATGATCTCGACGCCGTCATCGAGCGCGCGAGGGGGGCGGGCGTCCGGGGCATGGTGACGATCGGAACGGACCGGGAGACGAACGGCGCCGTGGTGAAGCTGGCGCAGCGGGTGCCCGAGGTGTGGGCCACGGTAGGGATCCACCCCCACGACGCGGCCGAGGCGGTCGAGGGCGACTTCGAGTCGATGGAGCGTGTGGCACGCGAAGAGCCCAAGGTGGTCGGCTTCGGCGAGATGGGGCTCGACTTCTTCCGCAACCTCTCGCCCCCGGATGCCCAGCGGCAGGTCTTTCGAAGGCAGATCGACATCGCACGTCGCGTGGGCAGGCCGCTCGTCATCCACTGCCGCGACGCCCACGACGAGACGCTGGCGATACTCGACGAGGAGCGCGCGCGGGAGACGGGCGGCGTCATGCACTGCTTCTCCGGGGACGTGGAGAACGCGCGGCGCTGCCTCGATCTGGGCCTCTACATCTCGCTGGCGGGACCCGTCACCTACAAGAACGCGCGCGCGCTGCCCGATGTCGCGCGATTCGTCCCCGAGGACCGCCTGGTCGTCGAGACCGACTGCCCGTACCTCCCGCCCACGCCGCACCGTGGGAAGCGCAACGAGCCCGCCTACGTGGCCCTGACGGCGGCCCACGTCGCCGGGCTTCGCGGCGCCGATCCCGAGGCGCTCGGCGACGCGCTCACTGCCAACGCGGCCAAGCTCTTTCGCATCACGCTGACCTAACCCGCTGCACGGAGGCCCGACCATGGCGTACGCCGACGTTCTCTACGAGGTCAAGAACCAGATCGCGTGGCTGACCATCAACCGTCCCGACAAGGGCAACACCTTCCGACGCCAGACCGTGCTCGAGCTGATCGCCGCCCTCAACGAGGCGCGCAACGATGCGGGCGTACGGGTGGTCGTGCTCACGGGCGCGGGCGACCGCTTCTTCTGCATCGGGGGGGAGAAGGAGCCCAACGATGGCCAGCTCCACTACCACAACACGCCGCCGGTGGTGGACCTCTACGGCCTCATCGACCTCATGCCGATCCCTGTCATCGCCATGGTCAACGGCTTTGCCGTCGGTGGCGGCAACGTGCTCGCCAACATGTGCGACCTGACCATAGCCAGCGAGCAGGCGACCTTCCGACAGGTGGGCCCGATGATGGGCTCCTACGACGCGGGCTTCGGCACCTGGTACCTGGAAGACTCGGTGGGTCGGAAGCGCGCCAAGGAGATCTGGTACCTCAACCGCAAGTACAGCGCGAAAGAAGCGCAGGCCATGGGCCTTGCCAACGAGGTGGCGCCGCACGCGGAGCTGCGCGCGCGCACCGAGGCGATTTGTGACGAGCTGAAGAAGCGCGGGCCGCAGGCGCTGGCCGCGCTCAAGGCCGCCTTCCACGCGCGCCATAACGGCGCCTTCGGCCTGAGCCGCGTGACCATCGACCACCTGGTGGCGAACTACTATCACACCGACGAGGCGAAGGAGATGGGACGCGCCTTCACCGACAAGAAGGACCCCAACGCGGAGCGGTTCTACCGCTAGGGGCACAGCCGATCTCACGCGTACAAGGAGGACTCATGCTCAAGCCAGGAGACAAGGCTCCCGATTTCACCGGCCTCGATCACACGGGGAAGACGGTCAAGCTCTCGGACTTCAAGGGCACGCCGGTCGTGCTCTGGTTCTTCCCCAAGGCCGACACCCCAGGCTGAACGGCGGAGGGTTGCGGGTTCCGCGACCTCCGAGCCGAGTACGAGCAGAAGAACGCGGTGGTCCTCGGCGTGTCCTTCGACACCCCGGCCGAGAACAAGAAGTTCGCCGAGAAGTATTCTTTCACCTTCCCGCTGATCTGCGACACCGACCGGACGATCGGTACCGCCTACGGCGCCAACGTCGACCCGCAAAAGGGCGCGCAACGCGTCGGGGTGGTGATCGACCGGGACGGCAAGATCAAGGAGTGGCACGCGCGCGTGGACGCTCGTGCCTGGCCGGCCGCGGTGGTCGGGACGCTGTAGGCGGATCCGCGCGCGCGATCAGAGCGCGATGTCGCCGAGGAAGATGCGCTTGACCTCGGCGGACTGGAGCAGCTCCGGCGACGGCCCGGTCAGGATGGTGCGGCCCGATTCGAGGATGTAGCCCCGGTCCGCGAGCCGGAGCGCCAGCTCCACGTTCTGCTCGATGAAGAGGATGCTGATTCCCTGCTCGTCCCGGATGCGCCGTATGAGGGCGCCCATCTGCTGGACGATGACGGGGGCGAGGCCGAGAAACGGCTCGTCGATCATGAGCAGGCGGGGGCGGGCCATGAGCCCGCGCGCGATGGCGACCATCTGCTGCTCGCCGCCGGAGAGCGTGTGCGCGAGCTGCGTGCGCCGGTCGGCGACGACGGGGAACAGGCGCTCGACGCTCGCCAGGGTATCGGCGCGGTGCGGGCGGGCGCCGGGGTTGTGGGCGCCGAGCAGCACGTTGTCGAGCACGGTCAGGAAGGGGAACAGGCGCCGGCGCTCCAGCACGTGGGCGAGGCCTTCGCCCGCCGTGCGATGCGCGGGCAGGCCGTCGATGCGCTTGCCGTGGAAGGTGATGCGCCCGGCGCGGGGCGCGATCAGCCCCGAGACCGTGTTCATCAGCGTCGACTTGCCCGCGCCGTTCGGCCCGAGCACGGCCACGATCTCGCCGTCCCCCACCTGCATCGCCGCCTGCCACAGCACCTGGAAGTCTCCGTAGGCGACGTCGAGGCCTTCGACATCCAGCATTGGAGTCGTCATTCCACGTACGCCTGGCCGAGGTAGGCCTCGACGACCCGCCGGTCCCGCGTCACGATGTCCGGAGCGCCGTCGGCGATTTTCTCGCCCAAGTAGAGAGCCACGATACGCTGGGCCACCGCGGTGATGACCCGCATGTTGTGCTCCACCACGAGGAGCGTGAGCCCGCCACGGTGCAGGTCGCGGACGAGCTGGACCAGGCCGGGAATGCTGCGCTGGTCGACGCCTCCCGTCACCTCGTCGAGGAGGAGGACCCGCGGCTCGGTCGCGAGCGCGACGACGGTCAGGCCCGCGAACGGTCGGAGCTTCTGGAACGTGCGCGCGATGCCCAGGCGGCACACGTGGTCGGGCGAGAGACCCGTGAGACGCGCTCCATCCAGGCCCACCGCGCCGGCGTCGGGGCGATAGAAGCCGCTGATGACCTCGAAGAGCGTCGACTTGCCGGATCCGTTCGGGCCGATGATGCCGACCAGCTCGCCGGCCTCCACGTCGAACGAGATGTCGCGGTTCGCGGTGATGCCGCCGAAGCGCTTGGTGATGCCCGAGACGGAGAGCAGGCTCACGACGTCGATCCGGCGGCTGGGCGCCGCCTGAACCGCTCGCCGACCCAGGGCAGCAGCCCCTGGGGCGCGAACCGCATCATCACGACCAGAGCCGTGCCGTAGATGATCAGGTAGATGCCGACGAGCCCGGCGCCGATACCCCCGAAGCGCGCGCGCAGGTACGTTTCCAGCATGAGGATGAGCGCGGCGCCGAGGAAGGGCCCGAGCGCCGTGCCGATCCCGCCCAGGATCGCGGCCAGGGCGAAACGGACAGAGAGGTCGACCGAGAAGACGTAGAGCGGGTCCACGAAGCCGACGTACTGCGCCCAGAGGGCGCCGGCCACCGCGGTGAGCGCGGCGCTGGCCGCGATGGCCGCCACTTTGAGCCAGAGCGCCGGAACGCCGAGCGAGAGGGCGGCGTCCTCGTCCTCGCGGACCGCCGCGAGCTGGAAGCCGCGGCGCGAGCGTTCGAGGTAGAGCTCGACGAGATACACGCAGATCGCGAGCACGAGCACGATGACGACCCAGACGCGCTTGTCAGTGATGCTGAGGGTCCAGAACCCCGGACGGAAGGGCACGGGGATGCCCTCGGAGCCGGAGGTGAAGCCGCGCCAGCGGCTGGCGACGATCAGCAGCACCTGCGAAAATGCGATCGTGGCGAGCGCGAAGTAGGGGCCTCGCAGCCGGTTGCTGAGAAAGCCGAGGAGGATTCCGAAACCGGTCGCCAGGACGGCGCCGACGAGAAGCCCGATCCACGGAGAGAGCCCCCACTTCGTCCCGAGCAGCGCCGCGGAATACGCGCCCAGCCCGAAAAACGCCGCGTGGCCGAGCGAGACCTGGCCGGCGTAGCCGCCGGCAACGTTCCAGGCCGCGGCCGTCGAGCCCCAGAGCAGGATGAGGACGAGGCTGTCGAGCAGGAAGAGGTCGCGCACCAGGACGGGGCCGAGCGCTGCGAGAGCGAAGAACGCGACAGCCGGCCACGCCTCCCTCACGTGCCGATCACCTCGGCGCCGCGCTGGCCGAAGAGCCCGGCGGGGCGGACCACGAGGATCCCGATGAACAGGAGCAGGTAGAGCACTTCCTTCCACGCCGTGCCGATCACGTACGAGCCGATGACCTCGACGGCGGCGACGATCAGGCTGGCGATGAGCGCGCCGGCCATGTCGCCGAGCCCGCCCAGCACGACCGCGACGTAGGCGATGAGCACGAACTGGAGCCCGACCGTCGGGTAGACGGAGTAGATCGGCGCGAGAAGCACGCCGGCCACGCCCACGCAGGTGATGCCCACCGCCCAGGTGAGCGCGAAGACACGGCCCGTGTCGATGCCCATGAGCGATGCGGCGGCCCTGTCCTGCGCGGTCGCCCGCATGACCTTGCCCGTGTACGACCAGCGCAGGAAGGCGAAGAGCGCGGCCGTGCAGAGCACCGCGACGGAGAACGCGATCAGCTGGGCGAGGTTGAGGACGGCGCTGCCGAGGTGCACGACGACCGCGTAGTAGCTGGTGCGCACGAACTGCGAGTCGGCGGTCCACAGGACCAGGGCCACGTTCTGGAGCGCGATGGACAGGCCGACCGTCGTGAAGATCTGCACGTTGTGGGAGGCGTGGATGACAGGCCGCATCACCGCGCGGTAGCTCAGCCACCCGAAGCCGAAGATGAGGGGAAGCGACACGACGAGCGTCACGTACGGGTCCAGGTGGAGCAGCGCGAACGCCCAGAAGGCGAGGTACATGCCCAGCATGAGGAACTCGCCGTGGGCGAAGTTGACGACGCGCATCACGCCGAAGATGAGCGTCAGCCCCACGGCGATGAGCGCGTAGATGCCGCCCAGGAGGATGGTCGAGACGAGGAGCTGGGGGACTACGTGCATGATCTGGCGGCGCGACGCTCAGGCGACGCACCGCGCCCCGGGGACGGTCCCCGGGGCGTCGGCCGGATCGGCTGGGCGGAGCGGGTCGCTACTTCCGCTGGTCCCAGGGGCCGAGCGGTATCCACTTTGCGCGATTGGTCGTGAACTCCTCCGGCCACACGGTGACGAAGGAGCCGTTCTGCCACTGGAGCATGTAGTGCTGGACGCGCGCGTTGGAGTTCTGGCCGGTCTCGTCGAACTTCACGCCCCAGCCGTTGACAGCGGAGCCGACCGGGATGTCCATGGCCATGACGGCAGCGCGGAACTTGTCGGGGTCGTCGGTCTTGGCGGCGTCGAGGGCCAGCTTCAGTACCCAGAGTCCGCCGCCGGCGAGCTGATGCCCTCCCGTGATCTCGGCGCCGGTCTTGGCCTTGACGGCCTCGCGGTAGGCGCGTTCGATCCGCTGCCCCTCGGGCCGCATCTTCTCGATGATTAGGCCCGGCCCCGGCTCGAGCAGCGCGAAAGGCCCGTTGGCGTCGTTACCGAACGCCTTGCCGAAGCCCGTGGCGGCGTAGCCGGTCGCGCCGGCGTGGACGACGGCCTTGACCAGGAAGTTCTGCTCGCGCGCCTGCCGCCAGAAGAGGACGGCGTCCTGGTCGCGCGCGATGTGGTGCAGGATGTCGGGGTTGGTGTTCTTCAGCTTGAGGATGACCGGCGTCAGGTCGTTGGTGGTGAAGGTGTAATACTCCGCCGCCACCTCCTGCATGCCGAACTCCTGCTTGGCGCGCTGGCGCGCGGTCTCGGTCACGCTCTGGCCGTACGAGGAGTCCTCCGAGAGGTACGCGACGCGCAGCTCGCTCGTCTTCTTGCCGAGGCGGTGGGCCAGGTGCTTGGCGATGAACTCGACGTTGTACCAGCCGAACCCGGT
>WNFD01018293.1_pt1 | contig 12388 bp, 7 predicted proteins | sample 5400491 | NCBI WGS metagenome assembly WNFD01 (sample SAMN13153343, study PRJNA577476) | soil metagenome | isolation source: 120 cm saprolite under Douglas fir tree site 2 hole 2 replicate 2 | place: USA:California | collected 2015-04-18 | reverse complement strand
AAGGAGACCGAGGAGCAGATGCAGATCTTCGCCGAGGAGGTAATGCCGGTGATCGCGAGCGAATGCGGCGGCAAGGTCGAGCTGCCGGCGCGCGGGCTCGATCTGGTCGCGTAAGCGGCGCGCGGCGGCCGGACCCGCGTTTTCCAGGTTGCGGAGGCAACGACGGCGAGCAGACAGACCGAGGAGCTGAACGTGCTCTACCGCGGCTGGGTGGCGGCGCTGCAGGCGAACCCGGAGATACCTGGTTCACTGAAAGATACCGCCGATCTGAAGAGGAAAAGGCGCTGCTCGCCGAACTGACGAGATCCGGTCGTCGGCATGGTCGCGGATGGCCGCTTTCTCGCTGACGCGACGATCCGTCTGCACGGTCATGAACGTCGCTTGATAGGGTCGACCTCAGCGGTTCGACGGTGGTCCGGCGAACGGCGGCAAGCAGCCGCAAACGCGGCGTTCAGGGAGCCCAAGGTGAACCGCCGGGGTGGGTGGGGAGCAGACGATGGCTCACGCGCCACCCGATGGCGGAGATGCGCGCCGAAAGCCGCCATTCGCTCTCGACTGCGATCCAAGAGACGGACGGTTGGTTGCGTCGACTCCGATCGCGAGGCGTGGCCGTAATGGGTCCTAAGCTTAATGAAATGAGCGCGCCCGTTGATGGCGCGCAGTCTGAACAGGGAGGATGAGATGAACCTTTGGCAATCGATGTGCGCGCCGCCGCGAGGCGTCCTCATATGGCGGTCTCTCGCGGGCAGCGCCGCGTTGATGCTGGCCTGCCTTGTCGGCACCGCGCCGGCGTTTGCCCAGAACGCCTACATCACAAATGAGATCGACAGCACGGTATCGGTGGCGACCAACATGGTGATCGGCTCCCCGATCCCCGTCGGCAGCGGTCCCGTTGGCGTGGCGGTCACCCCGGACGGCAGTACGGTCTATATCACGAACCAACGCGCCAACACGGTATCGGTGATCGACACGGCGACCAACACAGTGATCGGCTCCCCGATCCCCGTCGGCAGCGGGCCCTGGGGCGTGGCGGTCACCCCGGACGGCAGCGCGGTCTATGTCGCGAACTTCGTCGCCAACACGGTGTCGGTGATCGACACGGCGACCAACATGGTGATCGGCTCCCCGATCCCCGTCGGCAGCGGTCCCGTTGGCGTGGCGGTCACCCCGGACGGCAGTACGGCGACCAACATGGTGATCGGCTCCCCGATCCCCGTCGGCAGCGGTCCCGTTGGCGTGGCGGTCACCCCGGACGGCAGTACGGTCTATATCACGAACCAACGCGCCAACACGGTATCGGTGATCGACACGGCGACCAACATGGTGATCGGCTCCCCGATCCCCGTCGGCAGCAATCCCCTTGGCGTGGCGGTCACCCCGGACGGCAGCACGGTCTATGTCGCGCACAATGCCGCCCCCGGAACGGTGTCGGTGATCGACACGGCGACCAACACGGTGATCGCCACGATCCCCGTCGGCATCTTGCCCTGGGGCGTGGCGGTCACCCCGGACGGTAGTACGGTCTATGTCGCGAACAGCAACGCCAGCACGATATCGGTGATCGACACGGCGAGCAACACGGTGATCGACCCTCCGATCCCCGTCGGCAGGGGGCCGACAGCATTCGGCAAATTTATTGGACCGGCGCCGGCCGTTCACCTCACCTCTGGGGATCATTGCAATGGCGTGTTCACGGGTAGCTTCGACGGCAATATCACGGTATCCGCCGGACAAAGCTGCGTGTTTGTTCCCCCCTGCGAGATCGAGAGGAGCGTGACCGTGAATGGCGGCACCTTCAATCTCGCCTGCACGGTCGAGGGCAATATCATCCAGGATAACGGCAATCTTATCCTGCGCCACAAGGCGCGGGTTCACGGCACTGTGCAAATTTCGGGAACGAGCGCTTTCACGGTCTGCATATCCGCAACCTAGCCGCAGGCCTGCCGCAGGGGACCGTCTGCGGAATAAAGGTCGGGCGAAACTTACTGATCAAGAACAACGCCAGCTCCGTCGAGATCGGCGGGCCCAAGGGGCAGACCTGCGAGGGCAATGACATTACCCGGAACTTGCAGGCCGACAACAACAGCGGCACGCTGTCGATTGACTTCAACAAAATCGGCGGTGATTTGCAGGTGAACAACAACTCCGGGGCGACCGACGTTTCGGGCAACATGGTTGGGAATGATATGCGATGCCGGGGCAATGCCTCCGTGACGCATGTCGCGCTGAACACGGTACGCGGGCGGGCCCGGGGCCAATGCGCGGCGTTCCCCGGGCAGGGCGATCAAGATGACGATGGCAAGTGACGAGGCGATGCGAGTTAGGGAAACACTGAAGAATGGCGGCGAGGCCGCCGATTTGGCGGTCGAGCATCAATTTCCGATCCTGGCGCATCGCTGGTGACGGTCTCGGGCCAGAATTCGGCGGTTTTGCTAGCGTTCTCCGATGGCTAGTGCGGGATCGAAGCAGATTGCGGGTGTCGTTCAGGCCCGCGCGCCAGCAGGGTTTTCTTGACGATCACCAGGTTGGCCAGGGCGAACAGGGTGTGCAGCTGCGCGGTGTTCTTGGCCAGGCCCTCGCACCTGCGACAGCGCTCGCTCGACCGGCTCCGCCAACTCCCGCAGCCGTTCGGGCAGCGCCTTGATGATGCTGCGCTTGATCGCGATGTTCCAAGACACGTCGCGCTCGGCATGTTCCGGCCGTTTGTCCGCCCCAGTATAGCCGGCATCGGCGAAGACCGCCGCCTCGCGGCCGTGCAGCACCGCCGCCATCTGGTTGATGTCGGCTAAGACGGGGATCGCTTCTGTGCTTGCGACAGCTGAGCGCCATTCGTGAGCCAGCCGGATCAACCGCCCCCACCGAAAGCGACGTTCTCAGGTGCGGTACGGCTTTTTGCCGATTTCCAGCTCCCCGGTGACGATCTTATCTAGAGGCAAGAGGCTGACTCACACGCGATCGTGCACGCGACGATCTGCCCTCTTTCGGAGCCCTCCCCGAGCGGGGGGGGGTGCACCCGCTATCACGGGCTGTCAACCAGTCACGCAAAGCCGCGCAGGCCTCCTCCGACATCGCTGCCAAGCGCTCTACCCGTCTCGCGACGCCTTCGACATTGGCATCCCCGCACGCTGCTTCGATCTCGCGGGCGAAGCGGCTCAGCTTGGACGCTCCGTAATTGCTTGCGGCGCCGGCAAGGCTGTGCGCCTCGCGGCCGAGCGTCGCCAGGTCTCCGGTGGCCAGGAGGGCTTCGATCGCGGAAATTTGGGCGTCGAGCTGCTCGGGGAGCAAAGCGAGGAGCTGGCGCAAATCATCCGCCGGCAGGTGGCTGCTAAGTGCCTCCAGATGCGAGTGATCGAGCACCAGCGTCCCCAGCTCGTCGGAGCCGGTACCGGCGCTTGGCTCGGCAGAAAGCGTAGCGAGCTTCCTGAGCAGCACTCGCGGGTCGATCGGCTTTGCCAAGTAGTCGTCCATGCCGGCCGCGAGATACTCCTCGCGAGCACCCGCCATCGCATGTGCCGTAACCGCAATGATCATCACGCGGTTAGCCGGTGGCGGGAGAGCACGGATGCGTCGTGTCGCCTCCTTGCCGTCGACCACAGGCATCTCGACGTCCATCAGCACGACGTCATAAGCGCCGTTGCGCACCGCTTCGACCGCCTGCTCGCCGTTTTCGACGATATCCACCTTGTGCCCGGCGTGCCGCAGCATGACTGCGGCCAGCTGTTGATTGATCTTGTTGTCTTCAGCGACCAGCACGCTCACCGGCCGCGTTGCCGTTTGCCCCGCGCTGACGGCACGGTGGCTCGCGGTCGACGATTCGGGCGAAGACCCGAAGAGCCGCACGAACGCATCCACCAGCGACTGCTCCCGGATCGGCTTCATCAGCACCGCGTCGACGCCGGCGAGCACGTCGGACGGGACCGCGTAGGTACCCCCCGAAGAGGTGAGCAACAGCTTGGTCTCGGCAATTTCAGGCATGCCTCGAATCCGGCCCACCAGCGCGTCGCCTGACAGCGCTGGCATCCTCTGGTCGATGATGGCGAGGTCGAAAGGCGTTCCTTGACGCCAAGCGCGCTCGAGCTCGGCCATCGCCTGGAAGCCGTCCATCGTCGAGGTGGTGGCCGCGATCCCCAGAGCGCCGAGCTGGCCCGTCAGGATTCGACGGTTCATTTCGACGTCATCGACGATCAGGACGCGGAGCTGTGCGAGCTTTTCGGGTAGCACCCCGCGGCCGATCGTCAGGCTGGCGGCGTTCCCGAGCGGAATCTCGAACCAGAACCGGCTCCCCCGACCGAGGGTGCTCTCGACACCGATTTCGCCACCCATCAGTTCGACCAGCTGTTTGGCGACGGCGAGACCCAACCCGGTGCCACCGAACCGACGCGTGATCGACTCCTCCGCCTGGCCGAATTTTCGGAACAGACCGGTCTGCATCTCGTTCGATATGCCGATGCCGGTATCGGTAACCGAAAATCGCATGCGGGAGGCACCAGGTCCACGTGGCGGCGCCACCGAGATTTCGACTGAAATGCTACCGTGCTCGGTGAATTTGACGGCATTGCCCACAAGGTTGAGCAGCACCTGGCGCACCCGGGTCGGGTCGCCGCGAAATCCGGCGCGCGCGACCGGCTCTATCAGCACGCCGAGCTCGATGCCCTTTTTGTTCGCTGTCGGCCCGAGGAGGCCGACGGCCGACTCGACGATATCGACGAGGTCGAAATCGATCGCCTCGAGCTCGACCTTGCCAGCCTCCAGCTTCGAGATGTCCAGGATGTCGTTGATCACCGACAACAACGCCTCGGCGCTGTCGCGCACCGCAATGGAGTATTCGCGCTGTTCCGGTGTCAGGTTGGTTTGCAAGAGGAGACCGCTCATACCGATGATCCCGTTCATCGGCGTGCGGATCTCGTGCGACATGTTGGCGAGGAATTCGGACTTTGTCCGAGTTGCCGTTTCGGCGGCGTCGCGCGCCGTCGCTAAATCCGCAGCCATCTCGGTCAACTGCAGACGGGCCGCTTCGAGGTCCATGACCCGCTGCTGCAGCGCGGCTTGGGCTTGCTTGACGGCACTGATGTCGGTGCGGATACCGACGATGCCCCCAGCACCGGTGCGCCGCTCGACCGCCCGAACCCAACTGCCATCCTTTAGCTGCTGTTCCATCGGCTCGCCGCAGGCGCGATGCCATTCCAACAGCCCCTGCAGCCAGGCCTCGGGGCCTTGCGCCCCAAATTCATGAAGCCCGCGTTCGATATTGGCTCGCATTACGGCTTCGAAGCTGGCACCGGGAACGCAAAGGTCTGCAATGCCGGGATAGAGGCGACGATAGTTGCTGTTGGTCAGCACATATCGGTCCTCGCGATCGAACAGCACAAATCCTTCCGAAATCGATTCGATCGCGTCGGTCAGCTGCTGCTGCGCCGCCTTCAACGCTTCCTCTGAGCATCTAAGCTCGGTGATATCGGTACGGATGCCGACGATCCCGCCATCATGCGTGCGACGCTCGGTCAGCCGCGTCCAGCGCCCATCGGTGAGCCGCCGCTCCCGTATGTCGCTAGCGGCGCGATGCCACTCAATCTCTCGGCGTATCCATTCTTCCGCATCGCCCTCGATGACCCATAATCGGCGCGCGATGCCGGCGCGCAGCATCGTCTCGTAGGGCGTGCCCGGTGCGAACACGTCCACGAGCTCGGGATACATTTCGCGGTATTTTGTATTGGTCAGCAGGTATCGACCGTCACGGTCGAAGAGCACAAACCCTTCCGAGATCGCTTCGATTGCGTCGATCAGCTGCTCCTCGGCGCGCCTTCGGTCGGTAATGTCCTGCGTCGTGCCGAAGAGGCCGAGATACTCCCCAGCTGCGCCATGTTTCGGGCGCAGCTCGATATGGACCCAGCGCGTCTCGCCGTCAGATCGCACCCAGCGGTTCTCGATTCTCGTCGTCGTTTGTGTCGTGATCGCGTGGTGCCGCGCGATCAGAAATGCAGCGATGTCGTCCGGGTGAACGAAGGAGCGGGCTTCCTCTGCCGATAGCGTCGGTTTGGGCGCGATGCCAACCATTTCGAACATCTGCGGCGACCAGGTGGTGCTCTGAGTCGCCTCGTCCGTGTACCAATGGCCGATCTTGCCGATTCGTTGGGCTTCCAAGTGCTGACGGTTGCTCTCTTTGGCAAGGCGCAATGCCTCCTGGGATTGTTCGAGACGACGACGCTGCGATGCCAGGCGCTGGAACAGAACGATTACCAGGTAGACAGCTGCTATAACGAAGAACAGCGATTGCCAGCGCCAGAAGTCGACACCGATAACGCAGAGCTTCCAGACCGCAAAATATGCGATGGTGGCAAAGACCAGGCTGATGCGAATGAGGAAGGGGTGCCGGCTCGAACCGAAGCCCCTTTTGGGTTGCTCGGAAGCGTTCATCGAGCAATCGCTAAGCGGCTGCTTCCGGTCCATTGATGGCTGTCTCCCTGCCCCTAGCTTCTTACGGCGGCGCCTCGGATAGCCAAAGAATGGAGCACTTGAATAAAATCTGAGATCGAAATCGGTTTGGGCATGAATGCGTCCAAGCCCGCCTCTTCAATGGCTCCGTCGCCGGCTGCCGCGTGCGCGCTGGTGCCAATCACAGCAATGTCGGCGGTGTCAACGTCAGCCTTTAGCATACGAGTGACGTCCAAACCGGAGATATCGGGCAATTGGATATCCATAACAATCAGGGCCGGGCGATGCCCGCGCGCAAGCTCAAGGCCCAGCAACCCCGTGGTGGCTTCCAATACCTTGTAGCCCTGTGCCGTGATGATCGCGCCGAGCAGTTTCAGATTCAGGAGGTTGTCTTCTATGACGAGAACCTGTTTTGGGGCATCGGCCGGCTTCTCATCGTGAAGCGGTGGGAACCCATTCGAGTGCAGCATCTGCGTCTCCTCTGCCCACCTGACAGTAGGCAATCTGGGTTAAGCAACCGCTAATTTATTTATTTCCGAAGTGTCGGCTGGGAGGGCGGCGTTTGTTGCGTCGGTGGCGGCGCGGAGTGCCCCTGTGTTCAGCAAATATAAACCAATAAGCGCGAAGATCGCTGCGCCTGAAACGGACTGGGCGATACGTAAGATGACACAGGACTTAGCGGGAAATTCAAACGCGCCGATGGACGGGGATGAGACCGGAGGGAACCCGACGGCATCGATCCTCGTCGTTGATGATGATCACGGCCAGCGGTTGCTGATGCGCAAGGTGCTAGAGCATAAAGGCCTCGAGGTGATCGAGGCTGCCGATGGCATCGAAGGCTACCAGCTCTACGAAAGGCACCGCCCCGATCTGCTCCTCGTCGACGTGATGATGCCGCGCATGAATGGGTACGAGCTGTGCCGCAAATTGCGCAGTCATGCCCACTCGGCCTATGTGCCGATCGTCGTGGTGACGATCGCCGACGACATGCCGTCGATTGCCCGCGCCTATGATGCCGGTGCGACCGACTTCGTTGCAAAACCGGTCGATTGGCTCGCGCTGTGCCACCGCGTCCGTTACATCCTGCGCAATCATGAGCGGTTGATCACGGCAAAAGAGGCGGCTGAGGCCGTCAACCAATCTAAATCCGAATTCCTGTCTAATATGAGCCACGAAGTGCGTCTGCTGATCGCTTCGCTCAGTTCGGCGGCCCCGATCGGTCAGGCCAGCCCGCTCGCGTACTCGCTGCAACCAGAAAACAAAATCGGATTTCCCCCTGCGTTGCGGATCGTTCACGCTGATGGGAAAAATCCGCTACGGTGATGCCGGACCCTAAAGCCCGACCGCACCGACCGTGCCGTTCAAATACCAGCTGTGGTGGGACACCAGCGCCCTAATAGGTATCTCCTGCTGTCTCTCGGCCATGAACCTGGGCAGAATTGCTTACCACCCAGTAGCGGCGTTTCGGGACCTTAGCGGCATCGGCGGCTCTCCACCCACGTAAGACCCCCGGGTTATCAGTCGGCAATGGCTGAAAAGGCGGCACGACCTGTCATCGGGGGTCATTCCAGCGGGCGACCGTTATGGGGTGGAAACCCAACCCTCCACGGTCGCCGCTCTAATGGTGATTTGGCACCGACAGCAGAACTTCACGGCCCTGGCACATCGAGCTGCGGAAGCGAGACGTTGAGCGTTTTTGCGTGAAAAATCGGTCGACCAATCTGGTCCTAGAATAGAGACATGAAGGCCATCAGAGCAGTGGGTAGGCCGAGGCAGACGATCAGCTTCATCATGCAAGTACCACTCTGCATCCGGCGGTTTGTTGAAGTGGAGGAAGCGACGGGCAGGAACGCCCCACTCGGCGGTGCCGGGTGGGACGTAAACCGACCGAATTCGCCAATCGTTAAAGCTTCGAGGCGACGTTGTTGAAGGTTGAAGTGAGGCTGGTCCCAACCAGCTGCATAGCCGCGATCGCCGCAACCGCGATCAGGGCGGCGATCAGGCCGTATTCGATCGCCGTCGCCCCATCCTCGTTTTCCCACAACTTCCTCAAGGTAGCAAACATTCAAGTGAACTCCTGTGGCTTCTGATCCTGCTAACAAGCATGCAAAAGATTGTGAATGCGTTAAATTCAGCACTCCACTTGACGCTATACAGAACTTTATTTCATAAAATATCAGTTATTTTACTGATTATACCTAAATGGTATAACACGACCTAAACTTCCTGATCTCACGCAGACCCAAGGCCCGGCGATGAGCGGCAACTGGTTTCCGGTGTCGACAAGTCCCGCCTGCTCTCGCTTTGGTGGGCCAGCCGGTTGAAGCTCGATCAGATAAACGAGGGGTTCGGGGCACATTAATCCCCCGCGCCGATCGCGTCAGCCGATCGATTTTGGCGCGTAATTCAACTCCGCCGAGCGATGGAGCGGCCGTCGCGGCTGCGACAGCGCCGTGAGGTGGAACTCTATGGCCCAGGGCGAGAAGAGGCGTAGCAGGACGAGTGCAAGCGGGGCGCCCAGGACGAGCGCAAAGGGCACCTTGCCAAACACTTCGAAAATATCCATACCAAGCCCAATCGTCAGCGGGATCAAGAAGATCACGATTATTGGGCTGAGCATTACGGCGGAAACCGCCAAGCTCCAGGTTGTGTAAGTACGAGAACTGGTCATCAATCGCGTCCGGTTGGATCGCCCGGCGTATCCTAGGTTGGGTCGCGTTAATGAAATATTGCCAGCGGCCCACGTAAGTACGGCATTTGACCCAAACGCCTTACGTCTGCTTCCTGATCACAGAGCGGGCGCTCAGCCACTCGTCGTGGTTGCCGGGCACGTAGATCACATCTCCGACGTGGCCGGCAACCCGGCGGTCGAGGCGACGCACAGCCTGACGGTCGACGAGACCGCGCCGACCGCGCCTGCGATCACCAGTGCGGCGGCAGCGAGCGGCAATTGGAACTTGAGCGGCACAGCCGAGGCCAACAGCACAGTCACGGTGTTCGACGGCGTAACCCAAGTCGGTACGGCGGTGGCGAACGGCGGCGGGACCTGGAGTCTCACTGGCGCCGCCAGCACGAGTATCGTCCGTACGTTCACCGCAACCGCCACGGACATTGCGGGCAACACCGGCCCGGCCTCGGCATCCTGGATCGAAGGGACCTCGGGCAACGACACTTTCGCCTTCGCCAGCGGGGTTGCGCTTGCGGCACCGGCGGTGATAGTCGGCGATGGCGGAGCCGACACGATCTTGTTGACCGCTGCCACGACCCTCATCGATAGCGATTTCATCAATGTATCCGGCGTCCAGACTCTGACCCTCAACGGCGCCAACACCGTAGGTCTGGGGATCAAGGCCGCGAGCGCCGGTATCACCACTCTCAATATCGGCTCCGGGGCAACCAGCGTCACGGATACCGGCACGGCCTTGTCGGTCGGCGCTACGGCACTCGCCGACAACGCTGCGCTGTCGCTCTCGGGCAGCACCAACTTTACGGTAACAGGTTTGCAGGGCGACATCAGCGGCGGCGGCGTCGCGGGCGCCTTAAACGTAACCACTGTCGCCGTGGCCACCGGCCTCTCGGTCGCCACGGGGAGCGGATCGAACACGATCAATGCGAGCGCCCTGACCTCCGGCGAGGCCTTAACCATGACCGGCAGCTCTGCCGCGACGGTGACCTTGAACGGCGGCAATCTATCGGCCGGCAGCTACACCGGGAACCTCACTGTCACTCTCGGCGCCGCGGATACTGTCACCGCGGGGAGCGGCAACGACGCGGTTACCCTTGGCTCGCATACCGGCAGCTACACGATCAATCTGGGCGCCGGGACCAATACAGTCAACGCGCTGACCACGACCGGGTCGGCGACGATCAACGCGACCGGCACGGCCGGCACCTCGGACAGCCTGACCGGCAACGGCAGCGACACGCTGGTGTTGACCGGCACCAGCGGCGCGCTCGACCTGAGCAAGCTCAACGCCTTCACCGGGTTCGCGACGGTGACCCTCAACGGGTCGAGCGAGAGCCTGACCCTGAAGAGCGCGCAGAACATCACGGTCAACGGCGGCGGGACCGGCGACGCGGTGACTCTGGCGACCCATGCCGGGACCGATACGATCGGCTTCGCGGTCGGGACCAATACGGTCAACGCGGTGACCACGACCGGGTCGGCGACGATCAATGCGACCGGCACGGCCGGCACCTCGGACAGCCTGACCGGCAACGGCAGCGACACGCTGGTGTTGACCGGCACCAGCGGCGCGCTCGACCTGAGCAAGCTCAACGCCTTCACCGGGTTCACGACAGTGACCCTCAACGGGTCGAGCGAGAGCCTGACCCTGAAAAACGGTCAGAACCTCACGGTGGCAGGCGGCAGCGGCAATACCGTGACCCTGGGTACCGGCAATGACACGGTCAGCTTCACGGGCGGCACCAACACGGTCAACGCGACGAGCTCGACTCTCAACGCCGGGGACAGCCTGACTGGCGGGTCCGGCACCGACACGCTCGCGCTGACCGGGGCCGGCACATTCGATCTGAACAGCCTAGCGGCGTTCACCGGGTTCAAGAACGTCACGCTGGGCACCTCCGGGGAGAGCCTGACCCTGAAGAACGGTCAGAACCTCACGGTGACAACCTTCGCTGAAGCCGCGGGAAACACCGAGGCGGTAACCCTTGGCACCGGCAACGATACGGTGACCTTCAGCGGTGCCGGGACAAATACGGTGAACGCGACCGCGGCCACGCTCAACAGCGCCGACAGCCTGATTGGCGGATCGGGCCCCGATACGCTGGCGCTGACCGGCGGCGGAACCTTCAACCTCTCCGGCCTCACTGCTTTTTCCAATATGGACACTGTTACGCTCGACAACAGCAGCAGCACGGTGGTTTTGCGCCTCGCCACGACTCTCACAGTAACAGGCGGCACGGGTACCAATATTTTCGACCTGTCGCACGGTACGGGCTCGGTCACGATCGATCTCGGCGCAGCGTCCTTCAGCGGCGGCGGTTTCAACCCCACAACCTTCTCGAATATGAAGGGCGTTGTGGACACGAACTTTGGCGATACCATCACCGCCATCGCCAGTGGCTCCATGATCACCCCCGGCAGCGGGGCCGACAAAATAACTTTGGGAGGAGGAGGCGCTACCGTCTTCTACAAAGCAACTGCCGATTCAACGTCGGCAGCCGTCGATACCATTAACAGTTTCACGCCCGGGTCGGACAAGCTCGATTTCACAGCGATCAGCGGCTTTAACGGCGCGACGGTCACGGTAGTGACGGGGAGCCCGCCGTCAACGATAGCGGCACACACCATCAATCTTCACCATCATGCTGGCAATACCGAGGTTTATGCCAATGCGAGTGGAAGTACTGAGGCAGGGACGAGTGCTTATGATATGCAAATTCACCTGCCCGGGGTGAGTGTGGCGACAACGGACATAATCCATGCGTAGAAGGCGGGCGCGTACGTGCCCCGATGGCAAGCGGATCGCCAGCTGGAGAGCCATTTGTCAGCATTAGTCAACATGTTGCCGCGACCTGACAGCAATACGCGGAACGCCTCTCTCACCTTCCAGACGGCTCAGCTCGGGAGCACGATCGCTCCCCGTACAATCGGCTGGGTACAGAGTGGGCCACTGACATGGAAATCCATCCTCTGGGACAAAAGGGCCTGACGCTTACCGCCGCGGATTTCATCCATAACTGACGCAAGCCGCGGGCCGATGAGGCAGATTGCCGTCCCCAAGCGGCATTAACCAACATTTATTCTCTTCAGCGAATAATGCCGCCATGGCAAACCTGAAGAAATTTAGCGAACTGCGCCAGGCACTCGGGGCCTGCCGGGGCTATTTCTGGTCAGTCGGGCTGTTCAGCGCGGCGATCAACCTCCTCTATCTCGCCTCGCCGCTCTACATGCTGCAGGTCTACGACCGGGTCGTGTCGAGCGGCAGTGTGC
>WNFD01009194.1_pt1 | contig 12390 bp, 10 predicted proteins | sample 5400491 | NCBI WGS metagenome assembly WNFD01 (sample SAMN13153343, study PRJNA577476) | soil metagenome | isolation source: 120 cm saprolite under Douglas fir tree site 2 hole 2 replicate 2 | place: USA:California | collected 2015-04-18 | reverse complement strand
TCGAGTCCATGGTCCGCGGAATTGCGTACCATGTGGGTCAACGGGTCCTTGATGAGGTCGAGCACCTGCCGATCGAGCTCGGTATCGGCGCCGTACATTTCGAGCTCGATCGACTTGCCGAGCTCGGCCGAAAGATCGCGTACGATCCGCGGCAGCTTCTGCCAGGCGTTGCCGATCGGCTGCATGCGCGTCTTCAGGACGCCGTCCTGCAACTCCGCGGTGACGTTCGAAAGCCGCTGCAGCGGGGCCTTGAACTCGGAATCCTCTTGGCGGCGCTGGATCTCGATCAGCTGGTTGCGCGTGAGCACGAGCTCCGAGACCATGGTCATGAGGCGCTCGAGCGTGTCGACGTGCACGCGGATCGACTGGCTCGCGACCTTGCCGTGCTCGTCGTCGCGGGCCGCCGCCTCCGACCGGTCGGCGACCGCCGCGTCCTGGGGCGCGGCTGTCCCGTTGGCGCCAGCGGCGCGTTCGGCCGCGGTTCGCTCGGCCTCGCGGCTCATGCGACGGGCGCGCTCTACCACCTCCGGCGGAATTTCGCTCGCCGTAGAGGGCCGCGCCGCCGACGCCGCCGTGCCCTCGGCACACATGCGCTGGAGCTGGGCGATCAAATCGAGATCATTGCCCTCCGGCTCCGCCTGATTGCGCTCGAGCTGCTCGAGCAAGGCCTTGATACGATCGATGGTCGCGAGCACGAGGGTGACGGCGTCGCCGCTGACCGGCTGGCCGACGCGGAAGTTTCCCATCAATGCTTCGGCGGCGTGGGTGAGCGCCTCGAGCCGCGGCAATCCGAGAAACCCGCAGGTTCCCTTGATGGTGTGGACCAGGCGAAAGATCTTGTCGAGAATCTTGGTATTGTTCGGCTCCTGCTCGAAGCGCACCAGCTCCATGTCGATGACGTCGAGGCTCTCGCCCGTCTCGGTGAGAAAATCTCGCAGCAGATCGTCCATGGGCCGGGTGCTTTCGACGCAACGCGCAACCCGTCGGATCGGCGCCTTTGGGAGGGCCAAATCGACGGCTGATGGAGCGAGGCCAGTTTGTTGCCAAACGGTTTAATTTTAGTTGCGCCGCAATGGCACCCGCTCCGTTAATTTGCGTTAGGAAATGCGCGAACGCGATCGAAACCGCTTCGTTCCGTTGCCGCGAACCGGTCGCGACCCGGGATCGGGGCCGGGCAGCCGTCGCCGCAAAACTCGGTCGGCGCGCCCGTGAATTCGTGAAAGAAGCGTTAGCGGGCCGACATGACGATCGCATCGCCCTCGGGCTTGAGCTCGACCTTGAGCCCGCAGGCGCGAGCGAGCAGGCCGGCATAGAACGGCTGAATTGCGTGGGCGTCGACGGATCCGGTTTCCGAGGTGCCTTCGAGCAGGGCCGGCACCGCCTGCGGGATGCGGGCATTGAGACCGGCGGCGGCGATGCGGAAACCCATGCTATCCCCCTCGCCGATCGGATCGACCGTCAGCGTGCCGCCGCGGGGGATGGTCTGGCCCGCGATGATCAGCATGTTGAGCAGCAACTTGACCCGGTTTTTCGGCAGCAGCACGCGCGTCAGGTTCCAGGCGAGCTTGGTCTTCTCATCCTCGATGAAGGCGCGCGCCAAGGCGTGGGCGTCGCCAAGATCGATCTGCGCGCCGCTCGAGCCCGCCGCACCGAAGGCGAGCCGGCAGAACTGCAGACGCGCGGAGGCGGTCCTTGCGCTCTTCTTGATGAGGTCGAGCGCGAAAGTCTTGGTCTCCTCGTCGTTGTCTTCTTCCTCCAGCACTTCGAGCCCGTTCACGATGGCGCCGGTCGGGCTGATCAGGTCGTGACAGACGCGCGAGCACAGGAGCGCGGCGAGATCGAGTGCATCGAGGACAACGGCTGCGGACATGCGGACCTCTCCGGTGGGCGGGCCTCGGGGTAAGCGAACGGTGTGTGCTGGAGCGCGACTCGGGACATGGCGTCGCTGCGCCGGTGTGATACACCGCGTCCGCTCGACCTGCCAAGAGACCCGAAGGGGCGCCCCCCGCCAGCAGAATAAGCACCGGAAGGAGCCGCCCGTTTGATCGGCGTCGGCGATTTGGGAACGGAGGGGCTCCTCGACGAGCTCACGGCCATCGTGTCGGCCGCGGCCGCGGCCATTCTCGCGGCCCGGGCCGGCGCGCTCGACGTCCGGACCAAGGCCGACCGCTCGCCGGTGACCGCGGCCGACCATGCCAGCGAGGCCGTGATCCTCGAAGGGCTCGGCCGGCTGCTCCCCGGGATCACCGTCGTGTCGGAGGAGGCGGCCGGCCGCGCGGCCCCGGAGAGCCTTTCCGCGACGTTCGTCCTCGTCGACCCGCTCGACGGAACCCGCGAATTTCTGGCCGGGCGGGATGAATTCACCATCAATGTCGCGATCGTGGCCGAAGGCCGCCCCGGCCTCGGCATCGTCGCCGCGCCGGCGCAGGGACTGCTTTGGCGGGGAGTCGAGGGCCGCGGCGCCGAGCGCCTGCGCCTCCTCGCCGGGGCGCCCGCGAGCGCGGCCCGGGAGCGGGTCCCGATCCGAACCCGGCCCACGCCGCGCGCGGGGCTCGTTGCCGCCGTGAGCCGCTCGCACCTCGATGCGGCCACCGAGGCCCTGCTGGCGCGGCTGCCGGTCACCGATCGGCTGGCGTGCGGCTCGGCGGTCAAGTTCTGTCTGCTCGCCGAGGGGACCGCCGACGTTTATCCGCGGCTCTCGAACACCTGCGAGTGGACTTCCGAGTCCCGGCGTTCGTTGCCTGGGGCGACCCATCGGCGCCGGCACGGCTGGGCCTGTAGGCCGGGCGGCCGCCGCACGGCGGCCGGTTCGAGCGATCAAGGCGACAGAAGCCGCTGCACCTGCGGCCATCTCTCGTCTGCGGCGGCGAGCACCGGTTCCGGGTCGCGGGCGAAGGCATCCTTCGCCTGCGGCGCATGGAAGAGATAAAGCCTCTCCCCGGCCATGAGCCATAGCCGGGGATCGCCGGAGAGTGCCACGCCGCGGGCCACCCCGACCGGATCATGGCCGCCGAACCGCGGCATATAGAATTCCGGATCGGCGATGAACGCCCCCCGGTTGCCCTCGTTGCGGAAGCGCCAGACCACCCCGGCGAAGGGGTACTCGAAGTCATCCTTTCCCGGCACCGCGGCCCCGTCGATGAAATAGGCGACCGGATCGAAGCCGAGGATCGCAAGCCCGCTGTTGCGGTCGGTCACGATCTGTTCGGTCGTTGCCGCCCGGCTTCCGGGAATGGAGCCGGGCGCGCCTACGAGCACGGACCACACAGCGAGCACGATGGCGGGCAGTCCCCGCTGGAACAGGGGACGCTTTTGCCGGTGCCGCCGTCTGGTCATAGTCTTGCCGATCATGCGGCGATTCGGTTGCGGTTTGGCCGCAAAGCTAGGGTAGCTGTATGTGCAACGGGTTAAGGTGACTTGCCCCTCGGAGGGAGCCCTCGATGCGCGCCGTGATGCGGACCGCCGCTCTCGTTCTCGTCCTCGCCGGCCTCGGCAGCGGGCCGTTGGCGGCGCAGGGCAATCCGCCGCCCCCGGGCACCGCGCCGGCCGCGCCGGCGCCGCCTCCTGCCGCTGCGCCGACTACGCCGAGCCAGCACTACTCCTCGAATGAGGTCATCGATGCCGGCCATCGGTTCTTCGGAACGATCTCGCGCGGGCTCGCCCAGATCGTCGAAAGGGCCGGAAGCCAATGGGGCTTGCCCAACGGCTACGTGCTGGGTCAGGAGGCCGGCGGGGCGGTGGTCGCCGGGGTGCGGTACGGCGAAGGCATCCTCTACACCAAGAACGCCGGTGACCTGCGGGTCTACTGGCAAGGACCGTCGGTCGGATTCGATTTCGGCGGGGAGGGCGCGCGCACCATGATGCTGGTCTACAGCCTGCCGGCCACCGACGCGATCTACCAGCGGTTCGCCGGCATCGACGGTTCCGCCTATTTCGTCGGCGGATTGGGGATGACGGCCTTGACCGCCAACAGTATCGTGGTGGTTCCGATCCGCACCGGCATCGGCCTGCGGCTGGGGGCCAATGTCGGCTATGTCAAGTTCACGCCGGCGGCGACCTGGAATCCGTTCTGAAGCCGGATCGGCCGGTCTCGGCTGCCCAAAAACGCCTCGGTTTAGGTTAACCGGTGCCCGCGCTGGCAGCGCGCGGCCGGCCGTGGCATCCTGGTAAAAAATCCGTTGACGTTGCTCAGGAGGCGGCATGCTTGAACCGATCATGTATATCGGGATCGGGTTCCTGGTCGCGGGATTGCTGGTCATCGGCGTCATTCCATTGGTGCATGCGCGCGCCGTGCGTCTCACCATGCGGCGGCTCGAAGCCCTCACCCCCCTCTCGATGGCGGAAATTCAGGCCGACAAGGACCAACTGCGCGCCGAATTCGCCATGTCCACGCGCCGGCTCGAAATGAGCGTCGAGCAGATGAAGGCGAAGACCACCAACCAGCTCGCCGAGATCGGCAAGAAGAGCGAGGCGGTCGGCCGCCTCAAGTTCGAGCTCGGCGAGAAGAACGCGGCCCTGCTCGCGCTCGAAGCCAAGGAGAAGCAGCTCAGCGACGACGTCGAGCGCCTGCAAGCCGATCTCGCCGCCAAGGAACGTGGGCTCGAGGAAGCCGAGCGCACGCTCGCCGGCATGCAGGCCGAGATTGCCCAGGTGACCGCCAATTTCCACGAGAGCTCGGTCACCTCCGACAGCCAGCGCGTCGAGCTCATGGCCTTGCGCGCGCAGACCGAAGCCTTGAAGGGGCAGATCGAAAGCTACGAGAAGGAGACCAGGGAGCTGCGCGGGCGCCTGGGCGCCAAGACCGCCGAGTTCGAGACGTTGAGCCAGCAATGGGCCGAGGAGCGCGGCAAGGCGGACCATCTGGGCAACCGCGTCGGAGAGGTCGATCGCCAGCTGCTGGCACAGACGACGGAATCGGAGGTGCTTAGCCGGCGCGTGCAGGAATTGAGCGCCCGGCTCGAGGAGCAGACACGCTTCCTCGCCGACCGCGATTTCGCGGCCGACCGCCTGCGCAACGAGGCCGCGACCGCGCAGAAGACCGAAGCCGACATTCGCGGCGAATTGGCCGAGGTGGACAGGCGCCATCGCGTGGCGACCGAGACGATCAAGGCCGACAAGGCCAAGGTCGAGGAGCAGCTCAGGCAATCCCAGGCGGAGAGCGCCAACCTGCAGCGCGAGATCGCGGCGCTGAAGCGCGAGGCCGAGAACGCCTGGACGAACGAGCGCATGGAGAATGCCGTGCTGCGCGAGCGCATCAACGACGTCGCCGCCGAGGTCGCCCGCCTCACCGCGACGCTGGAGGGGCCGGATTCGCCGATCGCCACCATCCTCGGCGACGGCGCCCGGGCGGACGCGGCGCCCGCCGCCGGCAACGGCGTCCCGTCGATCGCCCCGACCGGCACCGAGTCGAAAGGCACCCTTGCCGACCGCATCCGCGCCCTGCAAGCCCGCGCCTCGGGTCTCCCCCAGCCCAGCGGGCCCTAGCGCGCGCCCCGCGTTTGCTTGACTTAAGCCCTTGCTGCCTTAAATCGGAGGCCTTGGCCCGGGCGCTTAGCTCAGCGGGAGAGCGTTCCCTTCACACGGGAGAGGTCGCAGGTTCAATCCCTGCAGCGCCCACCAGCCTTCGCTGCTTCGCAGCTACGGCTGGCAAGCCATTCTGCACGCAAGACCGTGGAATTCGAACGCATCTGACGTCTGCGTCTGGCCGGGCGTTTGCCAACAAGCGCTTGCGCTAGGCACAATAGAGAGCTGCACAAGCTCGTTTTCTGATGGATGCCCGGGTCAAGCCCCAATGTTGCCCGGGCGCAGCGCAGCATGAAGCGGAGCGGAATGATGCGCCGCAGACCCGGGATCGTTCCGAAGACTGAGTTCGGTACGGTCCCGGACCAGCGGTGCACCGCATCGCAAGTCGGATGTTTCCGACTTGCGACACTTATCAAGAAGCGCCGGAAGTCGGGGACACCTGACTTCCGGTGCGCTGCACCGCATCCGGGACACGCCGCTTAACTTAGCGCCTATGGGGTCAAGCCCGGGCATGACCGGTCGAGAGGCAGCGCCGCCGGCATCAGATCCTCGCGAGGTACGGCTCGAGCGCGGCGAGGCTCTCGAGGTTGTGCGCGGGAGCGAACAAATCGACGTGCGGCAGGGCGGCCTGCATGCCGCGCGCTTGCGGGCTGAAGCTCTGCCAGCCGAGCAGCGGGTTGAGCCAGATGATCCGCCGGCATCGGCGCCGCAGGCGCCGCATCTCCCCCGCGAGCCGCTCGGGCTCGCCGGTGTCGTAGCCGTCGGACACGATCATGACCGCCGTGCGCGAGTTGATCACGCGCTTGGCATGCCAGCGATTGAACGTGGCCAGGCTCTCGCCGATGCGGGTGCCGCCGCCGATGCCCTGCGCCATCAGCCCCAACCGCTCGACCGCGCGCGCGACGTCGCGGTCGCGCAGGGACGGCGAGACATGGGCGAGCCGCGTGTGAAAGACGAAGGCCTCGGCTTCGCGGAACGCATCGACCACGCCGTGCAGGAAGCGCACGAAGAACGCAGTGTAGAGATTCATCGAGCCCGAGGCGTCGAGCAGCACGATGAGCCGCAGCGGCTTCACCTTGCGGCGGCGCCAGACCAGATCGACCGGCGTTCCGCCCTTCGACACGCTGCGATGAATGGTGCGCCGAATGTCGAGCCGGCGTCCGCGCCGGCGCGCCTGTTCGCGGCGAACGAGCCGCGCCCGCATCGTCCTCGCCAGACGAGCCGCCAGCGCATGCACCTTGGCGATCTCGTCGGGGTCGACGATGTGGCGGACGTCCGCCTGCGCAAGATTTTCGGCGCGCGAGGCGCCTTCGCGCCGGCCGCCGGGACTGGCGTCGCTGTCGCCGCCGGCGCGGCGCTCGACATGGTCGGGAAGGCCGAGCGGCGGTTGCGAGGCGGCATCGAGGCGGCGCTGCAGCGAGGCCGCATTGCCCGCCGGCGGCGAACCCTGCAGTGCCTGGATTCGGCGCATGCCGCGGCCGCCCCAAAAGGCATCGAAAATCTCGTCGAAACGCTCCCAGTCGGAGCGCGTCCCGGCAAACAGCGCGCGCAGCGCCGGCTTGAGCGTCGACGGCCGCGTCGCGGCCGGGGAGACGAGGACGGCGAGCGCGTCGCGGGTCTCGGCCAAGCCGACCTTGAAACCATTGTCGCGCAGCGTGCGGGCAAAACCGGCGAGCCGGCGCCGGGCGCCGGGCCCGATGCTTCCTTCCGATTTGCCGATCGTCGCGGCGGCCATCCGGACCGCTCCCGTCACGCCACCTTGCCGAGAAGCCGGTCCGTCACCTCGCGGGTGAGGCGGGTGCGGTCTTCGTGGGTCTTGAGCAGGCAGATCATGGTCTCGTGCACGGCCTCCGGCTCCTGCCGCAGGTCGTGGACGTCGAGCCCGGCGAGGGTGGCCGCCCAGTCGAGCGTCTCGGCGACGCCGGGGACCTTGCGCAGGTCCTCCTTGCGCACGGCAGCGATCATGCGCGCGATCTGCGCCGCCAGCACCGCATCGAAACCGGGCAGCCGCGCCAGGATGATCCTGGCCTCGCGATCGACGTCGGGAAAGTCGACGTAGTGATAAAGACAGCGCCGGCGCAGCGCGTCGGAGATCTCGCGCGTGCCGTTCGAGGTAAGCACCACGCGCGGGATCGAGGTGGCCTTGATCGTGCCGAGCTCGGGGACGCTGACCTGAAAGTCGGACAACAGCTCGAGCAGGAACGCCTCGAACTCCTCGTCGGCGCGATCGATCTCGTCGACCAGCAGCACCGGCGGCCGCGCGCGCCGGATGGCGGCGAGCAGCGGGCGCTCGAGCAGGTATTTTTCCGAGAAGACGTGCTCCTCGACGGCATCGGCGCTTTCGCCGGCGCCTTCGCGCGCCTTGATGGCGAGGAGCTGGCGCTGGTAGTTCCACTCGTAGAGCGCGGCGTTCTGATCGAGGCCTTCGTAGCACTGCAGTCGAATGAGCTCGGCCGCATGCACCGCCGCGAGCGCCTTGGCGACCTCGGTCTTGCCGACGCCGGCCTCGCCTTCGAGCAGGAGCGGCCGCTTGAGATAATCCATCAGCCACAGCGCGGTCGCGATGTCGCGATCGGCGACATATCCGACGGACCCGAGGCGGTCGGAAATCTGGTCGCGGGCAAGCGTCATGACGAGTGATGTAGGCGCGTCCCGCCGAAAATCCATCGGCGCCGGTCGGTCACGCGTGCAGCCCGAGCTTGTCCGCCGCCATCCAGGTGCGCCAGTGGTCGTGCGGCATCGCGATGTGGGTCGAGCCGAGGAACTTGAAGGCGTCGTTGACGGCGTTGGCGAAGCACGGCACGCCGCCGACGTTTGGGCTCTCGCCCACGCCCTTGGCGCCGATCGGATGGTGCGGCGACGGCGTCGTGGTCCAATCGGTCTCCCATTTCGGGGTCTCCACCGCCGTCGGCATGAAGTAGTCCATGAACGAGGCGGTCAGGACGTTGCCGGTCTCGTCGTACCGGATCTCCTGTCCCATGGCGATGGCGAAGGCCTCGGTCAGCCCGCCGTGGATCTGTCCCTCGATGATCATCGGATTGATGCGGGTGCCGCAGTCGTCGAGGGCATAGAAGCGGCGCACCTTGGTCACGCCGGTGTCGACGTCGACGTCGACGACGCAGATATAGGCGCCGAACGGGTAGGTCATGTTGGGCGGATCGTAGTAGTTCACGGCCTCGAGGCCGGGCTCCATGCCCGGCGGCACGCCGTGATAGGCCGCCCAAGCAAGCTCGGTCATGGTCTTGAACCGCTCCGGATTGCCCTTCACGCGGAAACGGTCGACGTCCCATTCGAGGTCGTCGTCGTGCACCTCGAGCAGATGCGCGGCGATCATCTGCGCCTTGGCCTTGATCTTGCGGCAGGCCATGGCGGTGGCGGCGCCGGACACCGGCGTCGAGCGCGAGCCGTAGGTGCCGAGCCCGTAGGGCGCGGTGTCGGTGTTGCCTTCCTCGACGGTGATGTTGTCGGCAGGGAGCCCCAGCTCGGTGGCGATGATCTGGGCGTAGGTGGTCTCGTGGCCCTGCCCCTGCGACTTGGTGCCGAGCCGCGCGACGCCGGTGCCGGTCGGGTGAATGCGAATCTCGCAGGAGTCGAACATGGCGATGCCGAGGATGTCGCAATTGCGCGACGGCCCGGCGCCGACGATCTCGGTGAAGAAGATGACGCCGATGCCCATGAGCTCGCGCGTCTCGCCGCGCCTGAAGGCTTCCTGTCGCGCCTTCTGCTCTGCGCGCAGCTGCTGGTAGCCGACCGCGTCCATCGCCTTCTGCAGGGCGGTGTGGTAGTCGCCGGAATCGTATTCCCATCCGAGCGCCGACGCGTAGGGAAACTGCTCGCGCCGGATCAGGTTCTTCATCCGGAACTCGGCCGGGTCGATGCCGAGCTTCTGCGCCATGATGTCCATGGCGCGCTCGATGCAATAGGCCGCCTCGGTGACGCGGAACGAGCAGCGGTAGGCGACGCCGCCCGGCGCCTTGTTGGAATAGACGCCGTCCACCGTGACGTGCGCGACCGGGAAGTCGTAGGACCCGGTCACGATGTTGAAGAAGCCGGCCGGCCATTTGGTCGGATCGGCGCAGGCGTCGAAGGCGCCGTGGTCGGCGATGGCCTCGACGCGCAGCCCCGTGACCTTGCCGTCCCGCGTCGCCGCGATCTCGGCGGTCATGTGGTAGTCGCGCGCGAACGCCGTCGTCGACAGGTTCTCGATGCGGTCCTCGACCCATTTCACCGGCCGCCCGGTGACGATCGAGCCGACGATGGCGCAGATGTAGCCGGAATAGGCGCCGACCTTGTTGCCGAAGCCGCCGCCGATGTCGGGCGCGATCACGTGGATCTTGTGCTCGGGAATCTTGGAGATGAGCGACGCCACCGTGCGGATGACGTGAGGCGCCTGGAACGTGCCCCAGACCGTCAGCTCGCCCCTGATCTTGTCGAAGGACGCCACGCATTGGCACGTCTCGAGCGGACAGGGATGCACGCGCTGATAGGAGATCAGCTCCTTGATGGTGACGTCGGCCTTGCGGAAGGCGGCGTCGGTGCCGTCCTTGTCGCCGATCTGCCAGGTGAAGATGTGATTGTGGTGCTTGCGCTTGCCGTGGGCGCCGTCGGTCTTGTCCTTGATGTCCTCGCGCAGCAGCGGAGCATCCGGCGCCATCGACTTGAACGGATCGACGATCACCGGCAGCGCCTCGTACTCGACCTCGACCAGGTCGGCGGCGTCGGCGGCGGCGTGGCGGCTCTCGGCGATGACGAAGGCGACCTCCTGGTTCTGGAACAGCACCTTCTCCTCGGCGAGCACCGCCTGCACGTCGCCGGCCAGCGTCGGCATGTAGTGCAGGCCGAGCGGCTTGAGGTCGGCCGCGGTGAGCACCGCCAGCACGCCCGGCACCGCCTTGGCCCTGGAGGTGTCGAGCTTCCTGATGCGGGCGTGGCCGTGCGGCGAGCGCGCGAAGTCGCCGTACAGCAGGCCCGGCAGCTTCAGGTCGTCGACGTAATTGCCCTTGCCCTGGACGAAGCGGATATCCTCGACGCGCTTTCGCTTGCAGCCCATCCCCTGCAGGCGTTCGGCGCGTTGCTCGGAGGTGAGGGTCTGGTCGTTCATTCGGCGGCCTCCTGGAAAGCCACGCCGTTGAGCTTGGCGGCGGCGTATTGAATGGCCTTGACGATGTTCTGGTAACCGGTGCAGCGGCAGAGGTTGCCGGAAATGCCGAAGCGGATTTCGTCCTCGGTCGGATTCCCGTTCTCCTGCAGCAACCGATAGGCGCGCACGATCATTCCCGGCGTGCAGAAGCCGCATTGCAGGCCGTGCATCTCACGAAAGCCTTCCTGCAGCGCATGCAGCGTGCCGTCGGCGGCGGCCATTCCTTCGATGGTGCGGATGTCGGCCCCGCCCGCCTGCACCGCGAACACGGTGCAGGACTTCACCGACTTGCCGTCGAGATCGACCGTGCAGGCGCCGCAATGGGTGGTGTCGCAACCGATATGCGGTCCGGTCAGGCCGAGATCCTCGCGCAGGAAGTGGATGAGCAAGGTACGCGGCTCGACCAGCGCATCGACCGCCTTGCCGTTCACCGTCATGGAAACCTGGGTTTTGGGCATCGTGTCCCTCCGTCGGCTCAGGCCGCGGCCGCTCGCCGCCGGGCCCGCTCGAGCGCGCGCGCGAGCATCACGCCGGCCATCTTGGTGCGATAGCGGGCCGGTCCGCGGGTGTCGGAAGCGGGCGAGGTGATCGCTTCGGCGGCAGCGACCGCCTTCTTCACGCTGGCGGGATCGAGCGACGAGCCGTTGAGAATTTTGATCGCGTCCTCGGCCCAGAGCGGCGTCTCCGCGACGTTGGTCAGGCCGATGGAGCAGGTCGCCACCTTGCCTCCACTGACCATGAGCACGACGGCGGCGGCGGCGGTGGCGTAGTCGCCGATCTTGCGCTTGAGCTTCTCGTAGGCCGAGCCGTGTCCGGCGGGAGGAACGGGAATTCGCACCGCGGTCAGGATTTCGCCGGGCTCGAGCGCGGTGAAATAGGCGCCCTGATAGAAATCGCGCGCCGGAATGCGGCGTTCGCCGGATTTGCCGACGGCATGGTAGCTGGCGCCGAGGCACAGCATGACCGCGGGCATGTCGTTGCCGGGATCGCCGTTCGCGACGTTGCCGCCGAGCGTCCCGACATATCGCACCTGCGGGTCGGCAATCTGCAGCGAGGTCTCCGCCAGGATCGGGATCTTCGCCGCGAGCAGCTCGGAGCCGATGATCTCGTGCTGGGTGGTCATCGCTCCGATGACGATGTCGCCGGCGTCGGCACGGATGCCCTTGAGGTCGCCGATGCCGGCGAGGTCGACCAGATGGTCCGGCGTCGCCAGCCGAAGCTTCATCATCGGGATCAGGCTGTGCCCGCCGGCGAGCGGCCTCGCCTCCTCACCGAGATCGGCGAGCAGCGCTACCGCCTCCGGCACGGACTTCGGACGATGGTAATCGAATGCTCCAGGGATCACGGACATCCTCCTCGGCGCCGCGCCGACGCCTCACGCGTCCCGGGCCGGCGCCTGCTTACGACACAGCTGAGGACATGAGGCTGCCAATGGGTGCATCGCAGCGACAACCGCCGCCGCACCAACCGGGGAACGCAGGCACGAAGAGGAGCCAATCTGCACGAAATGCGTCAGCCATGGTGACCGACCGGGCATCGGCGCAGCACTGCGGGGCAATTCCGGTGATCGCGGCGGATCCTTCGCTCAGGTCGCGACCGGATCGGCGAAGCTGTTCTGTCCGCTGGCGATCGGCGACGTCGAATCGCGGCTCGACGCCGCCCGCTTCGTCCGCGTGCACCGCAGCCACATCGTCAACCTCGACCGCGTGGTGGGCCTGAAGCGGTCC
>WNFD01011806.1_pt1 | contig 12392 bp, 24 predicted proteins | sample 5400491 | NCBI WGS metagenome assembly WNFD01 (sample SAMN13153343, study PRJNA577476) | soil metagenome | isolation source: 120 cm saprolite under Douglas fir tree site 2 hole 2 replicate 2 | place: USA:California | collected 2015-04-18 | reverse complement strand
CGAGGCGGGCACCAATCGCCCCGTTGTGGACGTGTACTTTGAAACCCCGTGGGTGGACGCCGCCGTTTCCCGCAAGCCACTTCCCGTCGCTCTCGATCTCGCCAACTTGTACGACCAGATGCTGCGGCAACTGATGCTGGCGAGCCCTCTGGCCGTCCAAAGTTGCGCCAGCGAGTCCCTCCCGGAGCTGGTGGAGCGCAGCGGCCGCATCCGTGCCAAGCTCCGGGAGTGCCAGAAACTCGAACTCCAGCTCCGCAAGTTTACTTCACTGGTAGCAGATGCGGCGCTTACGTCGGGTTTAAGCCGTGCGATTATTACTTCACTGGTAGCAGATGCGGCGCTTACGTCGGGTTTAAGCCGTGCGATTACATAACTCTGATGGTGATCATGAAGGCCATACTCTTGGAGTGTAAAGGTCTGGGCGTAGGGCACCCAGAGCTGAGCGTGTTGATCAGGATAGGTGAACCAATAGGGCAACACACCGATGACGGTATAGGCATTGGTATCGAGGCGGATCTGCTTGCCGAGAATGGATGCGTCTCCGGCGAAGCGCCTCTGAAAGAGGCTCCAGGTGAGCAGAACAACATGAGGGGCTTCGGGCTTGTCTTCGTCAGGCGTAAAGGCACGGCCGAGGGCAAGCGGCACGCCCAGGACAGAAAACAGGTTTGACGAGCCTCTGGCGGCCTGCACAACCTCAGGCTGCTCGGCGTGTTCGCCGGTGAGATTGAAACCATAGTTGCACCATGCGGCCATGTCCTGAAAGCCGTGGGTGTTCTGCCGCCAGTCCCGGAAGTCTGCAGGTGCGACGACGTTGAAACCGTCGCCTCCGGTATCGGCGCGGAAGTGCTCATAAACCATTACGAGATTGTCGGGATCACGGGGGAGCGGCTTGAGCAGCACCGCGCGTACGATGGTGAACAGCGCGGTTGTGGCGCCTATGCCGAGTGCCATAAGCCGAACATGCGCAGGGCCGCAGAGCGCGCTTCGTCCGGGCTCAGGCCATGGGCGATGTTTTCATTGACCTGCTGCTCGAGATGAAACTGCATCTCCTGATTCAGGCGCTCTGTTTCGGCTTGACGGCGGAACAACATCAACATGGCCATGCGAAATTGTTCGAACCAACGCATCTTCGCCTCCTCGGTTGCTAGACATTCTCGACGACCAGGTTGATGGCGGTTGAGAGCCTGCTCCAACTTTCCTTTTCTCGTTCGAACTGTGTGCGTCCGGCAACGGTGAGCGAATAGAACTTGGCCTGACGACCAGTTTCGGTCTCGGTCCATTTGGCGCGTATCCATCCTTGCTGCTCCAGCCGGTGGAGAGCGGGATAGAGGGAGCCCTGTTGCACCTGCAGGACCTCGTTCGAGATCTGCTGGATGCGTTTGGCGATAGCCCAGCCGTGCATCGGCTCGAGCGAGATGGTTTTGAGGATGAGCAGGTCTAACGTGCCCTGGACAAGATCGCTTGGTTTACCCATACTATGACTATCTACACTGCTAGATTGTAGATAGTCAACACCAGAAGTGGAATCGCCGCCATCCCTACCATGCGATTACCGTGCGAGCTTTCTCTGTATCTGACCGGTCACTCTTGCTGTCGTTGCGACTGTGCCGAGGGCACAAAATGGACACGGAAAGGACACAAAACTCCGCATCCTACCGCGGTTTACAAGGACTTATGCAGTGGCTGAGGCCTTGCCAGATATTTCGGCCATGCGAGCCGGTCTCCAGCGATGGCATAACTGGCTGCGACGATTGCCAGAAAAAAGCACCAACTCAGAAGTGCCTCCGCGAAGATCCCGAGATGCTGACGGATGCGTATTGTTCTCGGTCCCGTCGACGCACCTACTTAGCGGCCTCGATGTCGAGACCGGTGAAATAACCTTCGGTGCCTGGTCCGATCCAGAGGGCCACACCGCCCGAGGAATCGCCGAGTTTGAGATCATTCACAATCAGACAGGGCTGGCTGGCGCCATTGATATACAGGTTGGCCTTCGTCCCTTCGACCGTGATGCGGTAGCGGGTCCAGACGCCCGGCTCGAGGTCCACGTAACTCTCGTACTTTTCTGGTGCCTGCTCACGGGCGTCCGCGAAGCTAAAATTTGGGTACGCGCTATATTGCGTGGAATGATTGCGGCGGACCTGGTCATCGGCGCGGCCGTTGGTCGGACGCAGATAGATGTACTCGAACTGGCCGTTCTGAAGACGGAAGGCCATTCCAATAAAGCCGCGCGCGGCGCTGGCGGCACCGGAGGCGGGACGCCCTGCTAGTTCCACCTCGATTGCGCCATTGTGAAAGACGGCGTCTCTCACAATGGCGTATGCTTCACCATTGGCCACTTGGCCATCTTCCGTGATCTTTACCGCCCGCTTGCCGAGGTAGTCGACGGACTCCAGTTTCACCTTGTGCGGAATCAACTGACCTACGCTTTGAGCGGATGCTAGTGACGCGGAGGCGACGAGAACCCAGAAGACCGGATTGCAGGCAGACATCATCAATGACTTTTTCATGATCCCTCCTATCTTTATCCTATTCACGCCGCAAGGCAACCATCGGATCGATGCGCGACGCGCGACGTGCCGGAAAGAAACACGCCAGCGCCTCCGAGGTCAAGCTAGAGTTCGCGACCAAGCCGTTGGAAGAGGGGGAACAACGCTTTTTTAAACACCAATGAACAAACGATTTGGACAGCGCTGTGCACTTTCCACTTGTCGGGCACGAGCCCTAAAACGCTATAGGTAAGGCAATAGAAATACGAAGGCAAGCCGAACAATCTCACGGAGCCTTGATGATGTGCTTGGCGTACTCGGGCGACGGACGAAAAATAATCTTCGTCGGGCCGGACAATTTCTCCTGCAGCCAATCGATCGGCGCGCCTTCAATGTCTTTGCCCAAATCGCTCGACTGGAACATCGTCTTCTGGATGTCCGCTGCTGCGGTAAGTCGGTAAGAGTGGAGCGACAACCACCCTAGAAATGCATCCCGGCTGACATCGCGCAGCAGAAGAACGTTACCCATGCCGATCGCGCCTGGAATCGCCAGCGGTAGTGCATGGCGTTTCCGCAGATATTTCAGCAGTGTCAGATGGTTCGGTTTTGCGGGAAGCTTGCTGCCGGTAATGATCGGATACCAGTAACCAAAAGCCGCCCGCACAATGCCATCCTTTGCATTCCACCTCAACTCGGCTTCCTTCTCGGAGTCTGGGATTGCTGTAAATCCGTAGTGCCCAAAGAACTGCATCCAGTCCGGCCCAGTCACCTTCGGCTTTTTGCCTGTGGCCCCGGCAAAGAACTTTTGGATAGCCGTCAGATAGCCCGAGTCTTTGCCGGCATTGCAGCCCAGAATCTCGATCCAGGACGAATCGCTGACCTTCGATTGCACTGCCTTCAGGTTCTTGAAGAATTCCGGGTTCGCCGCGACCCTGTTGATGCTCTGCGAGGGTGATTCCTTCACTCTTTCCATGTGCTGGCGTTGCACATCAACCGTCGGCGGAGAAACCTGCTTCCACTGGAAAGTATTGGCCTCTGCTACCACAGCCTGCTCAACATTCGTAAAGTCGGTCGCCGTCAACGGCATCTGACCGCTACCTGCGCCGGCCTGTTTGCTCACGGCAATCAAACGGTCGCGATACTGGTCCGCGTGGTCCTTTGCGGACTGCTTCATCTTATTGCTAAGGATGAACGTCCAACCAGCTTTGTCCGCCTGCACCTGCTCTATCACCCACCAGATGAACTGGCGCACAAATGCGTCGGTGATCGGGCCTATGCGGTTCAGCAAGGCAGCGTTCTTCTGTTGCACACGCTTGATGATATCGTCGACCGTCGACGCGACGACCACATGCTGCTCGAGGTTTACAAGATCGCTGACCGTCTGGACATCCCAGTCGTTCTTGAATATTTGTTCCGGGCCTCCATCGAGGAACTGCATCATGAGGAAGATCTCGTTCGCGTGAGACACGATGCTGATGTGCTCGACGCTCGACTGTGTAGCCAGGCCTTTTAAGATCTCCTCGATGGACATCACTCCGGTCTTGATGGGCGTATAACCCCATGCTTGAAAGAACTTGGCTTGAAAACCATCTTTTGCAATGTTATGGCCGGAGATAAAAACGGGGTGGCACAGGGCCAGCCGTCCCGCGAGCCGTTCTCGCACGTCGATCCTTCCCCAGCTCAGCGCGACGGATGCTCTTTCCGCCTCTCGCTCCAAAGGCGCGATCGGCACAGCAGCCTCCCCCGCTCGAAGAGGCCTTGCCGCCGCGCCCTGCGATTGCACCACGTGGGTTAGCTCGTGCGCCAGCAGGCACAGGCCATCGCTGGTGTGTGGCGCGTAGAAGCCCTGACCGAACGCGATATCATGCCCCAGAGCGTAGGCTGCAGCGCCAAGCCGCCGCGTTGCATCGACCGCGCTCGCGTCGGTGTGTAGCCGCACCTTGGCGAAAGAACTCCCGAACTGCGCCTCCATCGGCGTACGCAGAGGGGCCGGAATAGATACGCCCTGCCCGCTCACGCCTTGTTCCGCCAACGCGAGCCGCTCCTGCGCCAATTTCATATCCCCTGACACTGAAGAATCATCCTCCAGCTCAGACTCCTTCCGCTGGAAAACCTCCGCCTTTCTCTCGCGTGCTCGTGCTGAAGGGCGATGAATGTGTATTTGGCTGAAATCGAGTCGGAAGGTAGGATGCGTGGCACTGTTTCTTCCAGCGCCGAGTGCGTCGGCAGGACCCTGCAACATGTGCTGCGCCGCCTGAGTCTCAGAGGTGCGCTCCAGATCCACGACACTTCGCTCGCCGCGATCCGGTCCAGTCGTTGTCAGGATGGTTGGCCGCGCTGGGGCCGTTGGCCGCGGTAAAGAGGCTCGATTCTGTCGGGCTGCAAACGTTCCCATACTCCATCCCTTGTTGCAAGCTTCTTCAGAAAGGAAGATGATCGCAGAAAAACGCGATGCGCGTACATCAGGATCAGGCAGCGTCCTGATCAAATGCACGCCGCCAGTTGAACACCCGGTTCACACCGTGAACTCGCGGCATCTCTGCCTTACTCCTCCCCAGGCTCATCGTCAACTGCACGATCTGCCGCTTCTCCAAAAGCCGTTCGCCACTTGCGACGTCGTGAACGGAACTGCAACGGAATACAAACGCAAAAGTGTACTTTCGGCGAACCAATTGTCCGCTGCCTATTTCGTAATCAGCCGTAAGCTTGAGGATGCATAGCCTTGCGAGGGGAGAAGCCACGCCAAATCTCGCAAGCCACACAAAACAAGGAAGATGCGAGCTGTAGTGTATTTGTATGCAGAGGCATAGTTCCGTTAACTGCGGGGTTAGAAGGCGCAGGCCGAAACCGCCGTAAGTCATTGAAAATGAGGAGTTAAATCAGAGAAAGATTTGGTGCCGGGAGGGGGGAGTTGAAACCCCATGAAGCTGCCTTCGACGGATTTTGAGTTTCTCAGGAATACCGTAGGTCTATGAAAGTCTTTGTCGGCTGGGGACCTTTTACGACGGCCATGCTCAATCTAGGTGTCGATGCAGCAACTATCAAGGCGATGATCCCCGATTTTGCGCAGACAGGGTTCACCGCCGTGCATGATGCGGACCTCGAAGATGATGCCGTGGCGTGCTTCGAAAAAATCGGAGTGTAGCCCTTGTGCGGTCGCTACTACAGCCTCTTCGATAAGCAGCAGGCCGCAGAGCACTTCCATGTGCGCCGTATTGCGGATAATGTCGGCATTATCGCGCCGAATTACAACGTCGCGCCTGGTGACTTCCAGCCTGTCATCCGCCGTAGTTGTGACACCGGAGAGCGCGAGTTGGTGATGATGCGCTGGGGCATCGTCCCCTGGTTCGCCAAGTCCGAAGACGAATTCAAAGCGCTCTCGACTATCAATTCCAAATCCGACCGGCTCACCGACAGCAAGATGTGGCGCGAACCCTTCGCCAAACGCCGCTGCCTGGTCCCCGCCAGCGGCCTCTACGAATGGCCGAAGGAAGGGCATGCGATCTCACCCACCTACATCCCTGAATCTGAGCCGGTCGCCGATGAAGCTGGATCCGGAGACCTGTTCGGTACTCCGCTGCCGGCCAAGCCCGCCAAGAAGGTGAAGGCAGCCAAGCCCGTCAAGCGCGTCTTCGCCATCACCCTCACCGAACCCGGTCCCTTTGCCTTCGCCGGCATCTGGGACTCGTGGAAGCGGCCCGACGGTACCCGCCTCGAAACCTTCGCCCTGGTCACGACCGAGACCAATGAACTCATATCCACGACCGTCTCGCTCTCATCCTGCACCCCCGCGACTATGACCGATGGCTAGGCATTCCCGAGAGTGGCGATCCGCGGCCTCCGCTCGATCTGTTGCACACCTACGACGCAAGGCCGCAGTTGACGCCCTCGAGGGCCTGACCGTCGAGCAGCACGTGAGTTGGAAGAAGGCCGTGGACCGGATCAAGAAGCTGCTGGAAGGGTAGGGTCATGCTGCCCTCCGGACTGGTAGGATTGCGGCCAGCGAGGTACGACCATGACGCTTGTAACCATCGGAGACTACACCTTCAATCCAGAAGCAATTGACCTCGTAAAGGGCGACCGTGAAGACTATTGCGAAGTCTTCTTTCGGATGATGAAGCACTGTTTTCACATCATCGTGTTTGCTCCTGGTGACCGTCTCCTCGGCAGCGGATAGCTCAGCAGGAAGACCCACTACCTCAGTCCCTGCTTCAATGATTTTCCCGAAGCTTAGGGTAAAGCCGTCATTTCGGAGTCCAAACAACACGGATTTGTAGAGGGGCAGGTTCAACAATTTCAGTCGTCTACAGAGTTCGGCCAATGCTTCCGCAAGTTGCCTAACAACCGTCTCGCCTCTAACTTCCTTCGCTGATGCTCCCTCAGTCCTCTCGCCAGCTTCGAGGTTCCGGCTTCCAGAAAGTACCGTCTTGTAAGCAAGGCAGAATATCTTTGAATGCCCAATCCCACTCTGCAAAACGGTCAAGTAACTTATTATCGAAGTCCAAGCTGTAGAGGAATTTCCTTAATTCAGTGGCGGAGATGAGGGGACCATCTCCGCTGTATGAGTACGTCATACTGTCGTAGCAGCCTAAATGTTCAAACACATTGATCATCGAAACGACGGTACTCTGGGATATTTTCGCCATGCGGTCAATCTTACGCACGGAGATTATCGTGACGTTCAAAATTCAGAATATTCACCTTTTCTTCGCCTATACTATTTCCATGTTCGACCCAAATGCACACATACCGCGAATCAATAGAGGGATGATCTATTTGGGTGCCTGCCTCATCGCCGGTATACGGCTGGCCAGGGAAAAGCAGGTCAACGTGCGTGTGATTCCCACCAGCATAGCGATAGAGGAGTCAGTGGATCCCGCGCATGAGATTTACAACCGCGTCTTTCGGAAGGTGCCAGAACGTCTAATCGACAAATGAGGGATTAGATATGATCGCGGTGGCACTTCTAAGAGAGCAGCTTGAGGCCGTCAGAAATGGCATCGAAGCTTTAGAAAAGCTGATAGCGAAATATCCGTTCAAAAATATTGACCAACGCTTGAGGCTGCGTGAGCTTCAGATCCTGTACCGTGACCTTGCTAAATCCCTCGACGGCACACTAAAGATGTTCGAGTGAAAAGTACGCCAAACTGAAACGGGGATAAATGTGCCGCAGGCAAGCGGAGATATTCAAATAAACTATCAAATTTGCAGGTTCCTAACCGCGCGTATAGGACTACCCTGAACCTGTCAAAAGAAGGAGGCCGCACGATGGGCCTTCCATTTCCAACCTATTTCCCGCACAGACAAAATATTGCTGGTTCATTCGACACCATCTGCCCAAGATGCTTTGCCATCGTCGCTAACGTAATGACCGAAGCCGAGATTACTGAGTTCAACGGAGAGCACGTCTGCGACACTCCTCCAGACGCTTGGGTTTTTGACGGGCGGGAGCGCAAGGCACAGAAGTAGGCATGCCAACGTGGCCACCAAGACAAGATTAATTCCATTCAATGGACGGCCTAGTTTGAAATTTTACTCTGATGGCTTGGAGGAGATGATGAAGACATTCCTATTCGGAGCGATGACCGTCCTGGCGGGTCTAGTGTTATTCATGGTTGGAGTCTTCGGCAGCGACTACGCCCTCCTCAAGTCGGGGTGGGGGCCTGGCCTTACGGGCGGAGCGATCCCACTTCGGCAGTACCTTATCCCCTCAGCATACCGTTTTGTTTTCGCCGCCATAGCGGCATTCTTGGTGATTCGTCTGGCTCGCGGCATCACGACCGGGTTCATTGCGGTCGTGATCTTTGGACTCTTGATCCTGTTGCTGGAAGTGGGTGGTCAATTGGAACTCAAGGATCGCGTGCCGACCCTATGGAAAATTGTCAGTCTCGCTTCTCTTGTGGCAGCGATTGCGCTCGGGACAGCCCTTGCCGCGCATTCTACTGAGAGCGTTAGTCCAGCAGCAGGCTAATCAGTTTTTCGATCTCCCAGTTTGCTGCCGAGGATGCAGAGAGACGTGAGAGTCTGCTTTCGAAGGTGTTTGGATTCTTTTTCTCGAAGTCACGAAGGTACTGATGTGCTGCTTTACATGATCATTCACAAATACTTCCAGTTTTACGGAGGGAGAGTTCACATCGAGTTCGGAACGGTTTAGCCGATGTGCGTGGTAGTCTACCTGCATGATCGACTCCCCCTTCGAGAATGTTGTAGCGATGAGCGAACCGCTCGACTTTGAAGAATGGAAGAGGATGGTTCGCAACGCTTCGGATATCGAACTCTATAGACTCCGAAATGTTGCTCTTATATCGCTACGCGGCGACGCCGACCATAATCAGCGTTGGAGTGCCTATGTCGGTGAAGTTGAAATCGAGATGAGGGAACGCAAGATCAAACCCTAATAAAATGTGCGGACGATACGAAGCCGGTCCAGAAACAGAAGATCGCGGTATAAAAGGCTGTGGATTTCCCACTTGCTTTTTTCAATGGCGGGAGTATTGTTCAGTCAGAGTCTGTGCTGCAGGCAGTGTCTTTCAGCCAACCGAATGACTTTGCTGCCTTGCCCACATTGCCCGATGACAGAATCCGAGGCAATGCTTCTTCTGCCGGAAGATCGGCCCTCTTTCTTTAGTTTATATCGCCCAAACTAGCTCGTCAGGAGAATAACGTGACACCATCACGTGAACCTCAAGACATCTTCCGTTTAACCCAAAAGAAGGTGATCTCCTTGAATCCCACCTTAAAACTCCTCAAAGCCAAGCGTACATCCGCCCTGGTGGACGCACGAAATATGGAAGCTCAACTTGCTCGTCTCGATAAAGAGGCTGAAGCTGCTGGGATTGCGACAAATCTCCGCTACATCGTGGGAATGTTTCGCGACTACAGTGCCACGCTGGACGAAGACATCAAGTTAGCCCACGCTCCGTGGCTGAGTCATGACCAAAGCCCGCAAGAAAACCGCCGCTCCCGAGACGCCGCTGCTGGAGGAATAGACTGAACTTCGAGGTAAACGAAGCCATGTCTGTCACAGTTCACTTCAAAGACACTTCCACCAAGAAAATCACCTCGCTGGAATATCAAGTGGGCGCGGTGATTCCTGAATTGGGCGACTATATTGTGAGCCCGTTCAACGCCGACAGGATTGCACTTGTATCTGAGGTAACCGGCGACGGCAAAAGGAATCCCTTCTCGATTCTCTGCGCAGAGGAGTAGCCTTTTGTGCGGACGCTACGAAGCCGGTCAGAAGCAAAAAATCGCTGATGCGGTCCACGTCGCCGTGACGCTTGACGACATCTACAAAATTGATTGCAACGAAATTTGAGCAATAAAAAGGGCCCCCGCTCCTGCGGGGGCCAACACTCTTTTTAATAAGGGGGCCCATGCGCTCGTCAGCGCTATAGGACTTAGAGACTGTCTTAGGATTTAAGGTTGCCTGGTCCAGCCTTGGCAGGACTCGCCGTCTTCGTCGCTTTCTTAGCTACCTTCTTCGCCTTGGCCCAACGCGCCGTCATCGCAGCAGATATAGCTGCTCTCCCTTTTGCACTTATCTTTCTTTTCTTAGGCTTCGTCACTTTAGGCTCAGTGGATTTGGGACGGCCTGGACCTTTCTTGACTCCGACACTCGATAGCAATTCTCTCACCTGATGCAACTTGGATATCTCCGTGTCGATATCAGCAATGATGCGGTTCGTGTCCATGAATCCTCCGTTGGATCAGCATAAACGAAGAATCATCGCAGGAGAGAAACGCTAGCTATTCTTTCTTCGAGATAGACGCGGGCCTGATTAAGGGTAGATTTTTACTCTCCATTTTTGTCGGGTGGTTTGCCCCACGGTGTCAAGTTTGCGTAAGCCGTACGTAAGAACGTGACAAGTTCAGATGCTGAAACATGCTTGGAAGGCGTTAGGCAGATAAATGTCACAATGATGCAGCAGATGAACACGACTTCAATAATCCGAATACCTAATGGCAGTGCATATTGCAAAAGGAGTACCAGATATGGCAACGAACAAGACTGAAAAGATTGAGATAGAAAACGTGAACCACCCTGGGCATGTCACGCTTGTCGACGCGGACAATGTACGAAGCAATGAATCCGAGCCTTCGTGAATATTTGCGTTTCGTATGTTTAGCGTACGGGCTGTAAGTAGCTCTGTATATTTTGTACAGAGATCTTACCGGCGTCCGTTGAACGAACAGTTATTGTCACTTTATTGTTTGGCATTAAGGTTAGGCCTAACGCCACAACCGCAATATTGGGTTTGTCTGTGGTCATCATTTGCGGTGACGACGTGCCTTCGACAGACGCTGTAGTCGCTGCACAGGAACGATCACAAACGACTGAGAACATGGCTGTCGGGAACATCCTGTCAACTGTAAAAGTCACGGTGACGCCAGGATTTACTCCAAGAGGGCCTTCAATCAAACCCATGGTGCCAATGTTAGGGCGCGGAGCGAGTGGTGCTACGGTCAAGCCCAATATGTTCGGAGGCGCTTGTAGCGCTTGAGTCTGAGCGGGTTGGGAAGCGATGACTAATAGCTCGTCTAGCTTGGCATTTACAGCAGTAGGGTCTTGGTTTGCCAAAACTCTGTTCAATATTTCGACTATTTTCTTTCCTTGGTCTACTCCAATACCGTTGCAGTTTATGTTGTAAGCGTTATTGTCTCCGACGTGCGCGGTGCTACAAGTGCCACTCGCCGCAGCCTTTTCTGTTGGGGTTGTTTGGCTGAGTGCGACAGATCCCTGAAGCACCATAGTTAACAGGATCGCATTTGCGGCTTTCATTGGGTCACTCTTTCTAGTTCGGCCAGCACCCGGTAGATACCAGCGCGCTCGCTTCCATTTTTACCCTCGCGACGCAATTGTCCGCCGTTGCAATCTTCCTGTAAAGTGCCGAGCATGGTGATCCCGACCGGAGTGAAGGTGAAGGTTCGAGGCGAGATTAATCTGATGCGGGCGCAAGCGAACGGCTACTTTCGTCGCGAGTTGCGTGCCGCTTCGAGGTTCGATTTCGTCAGTAGGTCCGCTAATTCTTCGTCGCTGAGGTCTTCGAAGTTTTGCGGGGGTAAGATCCAGGTTCGCGCCAGCGGCGAGGTTGCGCCGTTCGCCACTCCGAAGGCCTCCCAGCTAGGCTGATTGGCAAAAACAGGAACTTCGTAAAGAAGCCACCAGTTGCAATGTAGTTGCGCGGGCTGTGGAACTTGAAGAGAAAGGGGGAAGGCTTCCAGAAGTTGACCTCATCCACTTGCGAACGACGTGCGTGCGCAGAGCGGCAATGCACCTGCCGCAGAAGGGAGGCAACGCTTACCGGACGCCAGTTGCCCCGGGGGGAGATCCTCAGATCGGCCGCATCTTCTCAGAGGAGCCGTTCTTTTGGAACGAAGATCAATGGATCCCAGCTCCCGAGGACTTCAGTCTAAATATTTGTTAGCGGGAAGGGTTACTACACCGAAAAAGAAGCAGGGCGACGTTTCTGGGCGCAAGTAACAGAGCGACTCATCTGGCCAGGGAGAGGATGGTGGATCCAGGCCCAGCACTTATCGCGGCAACAGATTCAGCTCGATATAGAACACCGCAACTGGTGCAACCACGCCTGGGTCAGGGTACATTTCGCGTCTCGGTGACGGACGCATACGCGAGCAATCATGCCTAACACTATTAATCGGGAAACGGATCTGCGAAACTATCCGCGTGCTGCTAAGCCGAATTATTCTCGGGGTGCACTCTGCATCGGACTCCTTCATGCTTACGACCGATTGTGAGGTCTAAACGTTCAGCCCATCTTCCAACCGCACTCGATCACCGATGAGGCAGACGTGGTTTCTGTAGTGGTTTCGGTTTCGGCCGGGGCTTCGGCCCGGGTGGCGGCGGAAGGTTCGGTGGCGCGAGCGGCGCTTGCGTCGGATCAA
>WNFD01020660.1_pt1 | contig 12393 bp, 10 predicted proteins | sample 5400491 | NCBI WGS metagenome assembly WNFD01 (sample SAMN13153343, study PRJNA577476) | soil metagenome | isolation source: 120 cm saprolite under Douglas fir tree site 2 hole 2 replicate 2 | place: USA:California | collected 2015-04-18 | reverse complement strand
GCCGCCTGCGCGCCGATCGCCTTCGCCACGGTGCAGCACATGCTGTTCGACAATGCCAGGCTCGAGCCCGGCGAGAGCGTGCTGGTGCATGCCGGCGGTTCCGGGATCGGGACCGCCGCGATCAAGATGGCGAAGGCCATCGGCTGCACCGTCATCACCACGGTCGGCGACGACGCTAAGGCGGACAAGGCCAGGGAGCTCGGCGCCGATCACGTGATCAATTACCGCACCGACCGCTTCGAGGGGGTCGTGCGCAAGCTCACCGCCAAGAAGGGCGTCGACGTCGTGTTCGAGCACGTGGGCGCGGAAACCTTCAACGGCTCGCTGCTGTGCCTCAAGCGCGGCGGCCGGCTGGTCACCTGCGGCTCGACCTCCGGGCCGTCGACGACCCTCAACCTGATGCAGCTCTTCCAGCAGCAGTACCGCATCATCGGCTCCTTCGGCGCTTCCATGCGAAACATCCGCGAGAGCCTCGCCAAGATGGCGGATGGACTTCTGCCGGTGATCGATACCGAGGTGCCGCTCACCGAGTTCGAGCGCGGGCTGACGCGGCTGGAAAGCCGCCAGGTATTCGGAAAGATCGTCGTCGATTTTTGACGGACCGCGGCGAGCACGACCCCATGACATCCTCGAGACGCGTCGCTGCTCGATTTGGCCGACGGCTCAAGGCGGCCGGCGACGCGGCGCTGGGCTGGCTTGCGGTCGGGATGCTGCGGACGGTGCGCGGAATCAGCCGCCGGCACATGGCCGACGTCGCCGGCGGCGTCATGCGCATGCTCGGGCCGCGGCTGAAGGAGCACGGCATCGGCCGCAGCAACCTCGCCGCGGCCTTTCCCGAGAAATCCTCCTCCGAAATCGAAGATATCCTGCGCGGCGTATGGGACAATCTCGGGCGCGTCGCGGCCGAGTTCGCCCACATCGACCGGCTTCGAACGCTCGACCCCGACCCGGCGCAAATCCTCGATCCCGAGATGCAGCGGACGAAAGAGGTCGTCTACACGCTCGACGGCTACGAGCGGTTTCAACGACTGCGGCGCGACGGCAAGCCCGCGCTGATCTTCGCCGCGCATCTCGCCAACTGGGAGCTGCCGGCGCTGATGGCGACCAAGTACGAACTCGACGCCACGGTGCTGTACCGCCGGCCCAACATCGGCGCCGTGAGCGATGCGGTGATCGAGATTCGCAAAGGCAGCATGGGTACGCTGATCCCGACCGGTCTCGATGCGCCGCTCAAGCTCATGCGCGTGCTCGAGGCCGGCGGCCACGTCGCCATGCTGGTCGATCAACATTACGTCAACGGCGTCGACGTGACCTTCTTCGGCCGCCGCTGCAAGGCCAACCCCTTCATTGCGCGCCTTGCACGCCACGTCGAGTGCCCGATCCACGGCACGCGCGTGGTGCGCCTGCCCGATCGACATCGCTTCCGCATCGACATGACGGAAGCGATCGAGCCGTCCCGCGATGCCGACGGCAAGGTCGACATCGAGGGTACCATGCAGGTCATCACCTCGGTGGTCGAAGGCTGGGTGCGCGAGCATCCCGAGCAATGGCTCTGGGTGCACCGACGCTGGCGGTGAACCGCGAGACGCCCGTGCTCACCGTCCGGTCTTGATCCGGGTCCACAGCCGGTTCATCAGCCGCTCGGTCTTCGGATCGTGCGCGTCGATGGTGTAGAGCCGATCCATCATCGCCGCATCGGGATAGATGGTCCTGTCGTCGAGGATCGCCTTGTCGATGAATTTCTGGCTCGCCAGATTGCCGTTGGCGTAGGAGATGAAGTTCGAGTTCCTGGCCGCGACCTCGGGCTTCTGCAGAAAATTGATGAATTCGTGCGCCTCGGCGACGTTTCTGGCGTCGCGCGGGATCGCGAGGTTGTCGAACCACAATTGCGCCCCTTCCTTCGGAACGACGTATGCGATCGCCACGCCGTTCCTGGCCTCGGCCGCCCGCTTTTGCGACTGCTTGACGTCGCCGGAGAACCCCACCACGAGGCAGATTTCGCCGGACGCGAGCGCGTTGAGATATTCGGAGGAGTGGAACTTGCGCACCGACGGCCTGATCTTCGTCATGAGATCGGCGGCCTTCTGCAGATCCGCCTCCTTCGTGGCGTTGGGATCGAGGCCGAGATAGCTCAACGCCGCCGGCAGGATGTCGTCGGCGGAATCGAGCATGTGCACGCCGCAGGCCTTGAACTTCGCCAGGTTCTCCGGCTTGAAGACGATGTCCCAGCTGTCGATCCGGGCATCGGCGCCGAGAACGTCGCGCGCCTTCGCGGCGTTGAAGCCGATGCCGGTGGTGCCCCACATGTAGTTGACGGCAAACTGGTTGCCGGGATCGTATTTCTCCAATCGCCCGGTGATCTCGGGCCAGAGATTGGCGAGGTTCTGCAGCTTGCCCTTGTCGAGCTTCTGGAACACGCCGGCCTTGATCTGCCGTTCGAGGAAATAGGCAGTCGGCACCACGAGATCGTAGCCGGATTTGCCGGCGAGCAGCTTGGTCTCCAGCGTATCGTTGGAATCGAAGGTGTCGTAGCGGACCGTGATGCCGGTCTCCCTGCTGAAATCCTCGACGATCCCGGGCGCGATATAGTCCGACCAGTTGTAGACGTTGACGATGCGGTCCTTCTTCACCTGCGCGGCTGCCGGCATGACGGCCACGGCCGCCAGCAGGGCAAGGCACATCGATCGATGCATAGCCACCCCCAGGATGCTTCGTAGGATGCGCTGAGCGCCGGCGAAACCCATCAATCCTTCCCGACCGCGTCGCTGCGATGGGTTTTGCTTCGCTCGACCCATCCCACGGTCCAACGCCGACTAGCTCTCGGTCGGCAGGCCGAGCGCCTTCCAGGCTTTCATGCCGCCGCCGAGATGGGCATCGTAAGGGAGCCCGGCGGCCTGGGCGATCAGCGAAGCTGTGACCGACCGATTGCCGGAGCGGCAAGCGAACACCACCTGGCGGCCTTGCGGATCGGGGATGGCAGCCGGATCAAACGCCGACATCGGGAGGTAGAAAGCCTCCGGATAACGCTCGACCTCGGTTTCGTTCGGCTCGCGAACGTCGACCAGCAGGACCTTGCCTTCGGCGAGACCCCGCGCCACCTCTTCCGGATCCAGATCGTGCACGTTCTCTCGGCCAAGCTGAGCGGACATTGGTATTGCTCCTTCGTTCGACGACGCCTTGCGGCGAAGCGGCGAACCCGGAAACCGGGTCAAGCGCGAAAGCGCTGGGCGGCTCCCCGCCGCAAAACACCAGTCGCGCGTCGCAGGCTTGGAATCAAGGGGGCGCTCCCGCCGCATCCTTAGCACCGGCCGAAACGCCCTCAAATCGTCACCTGGGTGCCCACCTCGACGACCCGGCCGGTCGGAATCTGGAAATAGTCGGTGGCGTCGTTGGCAACCCGCGTGAGCATGATGAACAGGCGATCCTGCCAGCGCGGCATGCCGGATCGGGCGGCGGGCTTGAGCGAGCGTCGCGACAGGAAAAACGAGGTCGACATGATGTCGAACTGCCAGCCGTGCCTGCGGGCGATGGCGAGCGCCCTCGGCACGTTGGGAGTTTCCATGAAGCCGAAGCGCATGACCACGCGGCTGAAGGTCTCACCGACCCGCTCGATGCGCACGCGCTCGGCCGGATCGACCCGCGGCCGGTTCGCCGTCTCCACCGTCAAGATGACGTTCTGCTCGTGCAGCACCTTGTAGTGCTTGAGGCTGTGCATGAGCGCGGTCGGCGCCGAACCGGGCGTGCTGGTGAGAAACACGGCGGTGCCGGGCACCCGCGCCGGCGGCTTCTTCTCGAGCATGCGCACGAGCTCCTCCAGCGAAATCTCCTGGCGCCGGGTCTTCTCGACCAGCAGGCGGCTGCCGCGCCGCCAGGTATACATCACCGCGATCACTACGCCGCCGAACGCGAGCGGAACCCAGCCGCCCTCGACCACCTTGAGCAGATTGGCGCCAAGGAAAGTGAGGTCGATCAGCAGGAACGGACCGATGAGCGCGGCCGCGGCCACCGGCGACCAGCGCCAATCCCTATGGAAGACGATGAAGGCCATCATCGCGGTCACCACCATGGTGCCGCTGACCGCGATGCCGTAGGCGGAGGCGAGCGCGCTCGAGGAGCGGAACAGCGCCACCAGCATCAGCACGCCGAGGAGCAGCACGACATTGACCCGCGGCACGTAGATCTGCCCGAACAGCGCCTGCGAGGTGTGTCGGATCTCGAGGCGCGGCAACAGCCCGAGCTGGATCGCCTGCCGGGTCAGCGAATAGGCCCCGGTGATCACCGCCTGGCTGGCGATCACGGTCGCCGCCGTGGCGAGGGCGACCATCGGCAGCAGCGCCCAATCGGGATAGAGCAGAAAGAACGGGTTCTCGATCGTCTTCGGATCGGCGAGCACCAGCGCGCCCTGCCCGAGATAGTTGATCGTAAGCGCCGGCAGCGCGACCGCGAGCCAGGCGGTGCGGATCGGTCCGCGTCCGAAATGTCCGAGATCGGCGTAGAGCGCCTCCGAGCCGGTGACCGCCAGGAACACGGCACCAAGCGTGACGAGGCCGATCATGCCGTGGCTCGCGAGAAAGCCCACCCCGTGAACGGGGTTGAAGGCGAGCAGCACCGCGGGGCTTTGCGCGACGTGCCATAAGCCGGCAATGGCGATGACCAGGAACCAGATCAGCATGACCGGGCCGAAGAACGCGGCGACGTGGGCGGTGCCGCGCGACTGCACCGCAAACAGCGCGAGCAGGATCACCACGGTCAGCGGAACCACATAGGGATCGAATGCCGGGGTTGCGACCTTCAGGCCTTCGACCGCCGACAACACCGACAGCGCCGGCGTGATGAGCGCGTCGCCGTAGAACAGCGCGCCGCTGATGATGCCGAGCAGGATGACGGCGAAGCCGCGCTTGCCGACTGCGCGATAGGCGAGCGCCATCAGCGCCAGCGTGCCGCCTTCGCCGTTGTTGTCCGCGCGCAGCAGGATCAGCACGTATTTCAGGGTGACGATGACGATGAGCGCCCACACGATCAGCGACAGGATGCCGAGAACGACCGGCTCGCTCGCCGCATTGCCGGGCCCGACCGCCGCCGCCACCGACTCGCGGAACGCGTAGAGGGGGCTCGTGCCGATGTCGCCGTAGACGACCCCGATGCTGCCGACGGTCAGCGCCCAGAAGCCGCTCGCGGATGGCGTTTTATCGCTGTCGGCGGTCGCAACGACCCCGTGATGGGGAGCGGCAACAAGGGAGGGCATGGGTGCTCGCTCAGAAATGCTGCAGTGCAATATAAGCACCGGTGGCGCTTATAACAGGGGCAACTTGAGTCCGTCCGTTTTGAAGCTCCGTGCTGGACGCTGGGCAGACCAGCAGGAAACGCAACCATCGACATACCTGGAAAGCCGAAGACTGTCCGGTATTTTTCGGTGGGTTGGACGTCGTCCGGGCGTCGCCGGCATCACACGGTGACCTGGGTGCCGACCTCGACCACGCGTCCGGTCGGGATTTGAAAGAAGTCGGTGGCGTCGCTCGCCGACTTGGCCAACCCGATGAACAATCGGTCCTGCCAGCGCGGCATGCCGGAACGCGCGGCCGGCCTGAGCGAGCGGCGCGACAGGAAGAACGACGTCGACATGATGTCGAAATGCCAGCCGTGCTTGCGCGCGACGGCGAGCGCCTTCGGCACGTTGGGCGATTCCATATAGCCGAACTTCAGCGCCACCAGGCTGAAGCGGGGCGACAGCGTGGTGATCTTCACCCGCTCGTCGTCGGTCACCCTCGGCGTGTCCGTGGTGATGATGGTCAAGACGACGTTGTGCTCGTGCAGCACCTTGTTGTGCTTCAGATTGTGCAGCAAAGCGGTCGGCGCCGAATCGGGCGTGCTGGTGAGAAACACCGCCGTGCCGGGCACGACATGGGGCGGATGTTTCTCGAGGCTCGCCACCAAGGTGCCGAGCGGCACCTCGGTGCGTCGGGTTTTCTGGGCGAGGATCTCGGTGCCCCGGCGCCAGGTCAGGATCAGCAGGACCATCGACACGCCGAACAGGAGCGGCGCCCAGGCGCCTTCGAACAGCTTGAGCAGGTTGGCGGAAAGGAACGTGCCGTCGACCGCGATCAGGGGCGCGACCACGAGCAGCACGCGCCAGAACGGCCAGCGCCACAGCTTCCAGATCACGGCGAAGCCATCGACCACCATGGTGGTGGTGACCGCGACGCCGTAGGCGGAAGCGAGCGCGCTCGAGGTGCGGAACAAGCCGACCAGCAGAATGACCCCGATCAGCAGCGCGGCGGTGACGCGCGGAATGTAGATTTGCCCGGCCTGCGAGGCGGAGGTGTGCAGGATCGCCAGCCGCGGCAGCAGGCCGAGCTGGATCGCCTGATGGACCAGCGAGTAGGCGCCGGTGATCACCGCCTGGCTCGCGATCACGGTCGCGGCCGTGGCGAGGGCGACCATCGGCAGCAGCGCGGCCTCGGGCACCAGCCGATAGAACGGGTTTTCGATCGCCCCGGGGTCGGCCAGCACCCGCGCGCCCTGACCGAAATAGTTGAGCAGCAGCGCCGGCAGCACCAGCGTGAACCACGCCGCCTGGATCGGCTTGCGCCCGAAATGCCCGAGATCGGCATAGAGCGCCTCGCCGCCGGTGACCACCAGGAATACGGCGCCGAGCGTCACCATCCCGATATGACCGTGACCATGAAGGAACGCCACCGCATAGGCCGGATTGATGGCCGCCAGCACGCCCGGATCGTCGCGAATGTGCAGCAGCCCCGCGATCGCAATCGCGACAAACCAGATCACCATGACCGGCGCAAACAGGCTCGCGACCCGTGCCGTTCCCCGGCTCTGGGCCGCAAACAGGCCGATCAGGATGACGATGGTGAGCGGGACCACCGAGTGGTCGAATGCAGGCGTGACGAGCCTGAGGCCCTCGACCGCCGAGAGGACGGAAATCGCCGGCGTGATCACGGAATCGCCGAGGAACATCGAGGCGCCGATGACGCCGAGCAGGAAGACCAATGCGGTGCGCCGTCCGAGCGCGCGCGTCGCGAGCGCGGTCAAGGACAGCGTGCCGCCCTCCCCGTTGTTGTCGGCGCGCAGCAGAATCAGCACGTACTTGAGCGTGACCACGACGATCAGCGCCCACAGGATAAGCGACAACACGCCGAGAACGATGTCGCGCGTGACCGGGCCGGTCTCGACCGCCGCCACGACCGCCTCGCGAAACGCGTAGAGCGGGCTCGTGCCGATGTCGCCATAGACGACCCCCACGCTGCCGAGCGACAGCGCCCAGAGACTTGGCCTGTGCGGCGATCCGACCTCGGCGGTCGAATGAGTGACGCCGGGCGCGGCATTTTCTTTGGCTACATTGGCCATGGGGGCAGGGTCGGTCCCGACGCACCGCAAATGGGCCGCGCCTTATATCACCGCCTGCCGGCAAGTAATATTCCCCGAGGGTATAAGGATCGCGGGACTTGACTCTGCAGGACGCAGGGCCGGCGCGCGACCGCGGATCGGGCTCGCCGGCCGCCGCTACGGCTTCAAGTTCGGGGGCAGCGGCGGCTCCTCGCGCATCAGCGTGATGGTCACGCGTCGATTGGCCGCGATGTAGGGATCGTCGGGGAAAAGCGGCAGCGTGTCGGCGCGGCCCGCCACCATGTAGATGTGCGCGGGCGGCACCCCTTCCGCCTCGAGCAGCCTGCGCACCGCGTTGGCGCGATCCGCGGACAGCTCCCACGGCCCATAGCCGACCGGCGGCGGCAGGCGGCTCGCCGAGGTGTGGCCGGCGATCGAGATGCGGAAGGCGGCGGCCTTGAGCGGCCCGGCGAGCTTCTGGATCAGCCGGCGGGTGCGCTCGTAGGGCTCCTTCGACCCGTCGGCGAACATCGAGCGGCCGTCCTGGTCGACGATCTCGATGTTGAGGCCCTGCTTGGTCTCCTCGATCATGAGATGCTTGGACAGCTCGGCGATGTCCGGCATGTCCTGCATCGCCTGCCGCAGCGACATGGCGGCGAGCCCGAAGGCGCGGTCCTCGTCGAACTGGGCGCCCAGGTCGTGCTGGCGGCCATGCTGGTCGGGGGTCGGGGTCGCCGACGCCTCCTCGGCCGGGATCGGCGCGGCGTTCTTGAGCTTGGGCCGGGTCGGCAGCCCCGGGATCTCGATGACGCCGGAAAAGCGCACGCGATCCTGCACGCCGAAGGCGTCGCGCATGGAGCCGGCCACGATCTGCAGCTTGACTTGGTCCTGGGTGGAGAAGGCCACCAGCATCACGAAGAACGAGACCAGGAGGCCCATCAGGTCGGCGAAGGTCACGAACCAGCCGTGACCGCCGTGTGCCGCACCGCGTTTCTTCGCCATGGCTTGCTTCCCGAGCGTCAGGCCGGAACGGTTTCGGGATCACCCTCCTGGTGCCGATGCTTCTCCGGCAGGTAGGCGAGCAGCATCTCGCGCACGAGGGTCGGGCTCTTGGCGTCGCGGATCATCAGCACGCCGTCGATGACGAGGGTGCGATTGATCTCCTCGTCGACGAGCTTGAGATGCAGCTTGTCCGCGATCGGAAGGCAGAACAGGTTGGCGACCGCCGCGCCATAGAAGGTTGCCAGCAGCGCCACCGCCATGTAGGGGCCGAGCTTGGAGGGGTCGGTCATGTTGGCGAACATCTGCACCATGCCGATCAAGGTGCCGATCATGCCGAAGGCCGGCGCGCAATCGCCGACCGCGCGATAGATCTTCTGGCCTTCGTCGAGATGGGTCAGGAAGTTGTCGCGGTCGCGCTCGAGATTGTCGCGGATGAAGTCGTTGTCGTAGCCGTCGGCGACGAAACGGATGCCCGTGGCGAGGAACGGATCCTCGATCTCGACCTTCTCGAGCCCCATCGGTCCCTGCTTGCGGGCGATCTCGGCGAGCCGGGCAAGCTCGTCGACCAGGTCGCGCTGGGTGATGCGGCGCATGGTGAAGGCGTAGCGCGCCCCGAGCGGCAGGCCGTGCATGATCGACGAGAACGGAAAGCGGATCAGTGTGGCGGCGAACGAGCCGCCGAGGATCACGATCGCGGCATGGGTGTCGAGGAACATCCGCACGTCGCCGCCCATCAGAATGAGCGAGGCCAGGACGACGCCGCCCGCGACCAGGCCGAGGCTGGTTGCCACATCCATGAACGAAACCCCGATACGCGAACGGCCGCAGGCGCGCCGATCTGCGTCGACGCCGCGATCGACCCTAGCCGTCATGCGCTAAGGGAGGGTTACCGACAGGCCCCCATTAACCGCGCGGTAACCCGTTGCACGGCTTCGTAGGATGGGTTGAGCGCCAGCGAAAGCCGATGGGTTTCCGCCCGCCTTCGCGGGCGTCAACCCATCCTACGCCGCTACGCCGCGATGTTGCCGTATTCCTCCCGAAGCAGCCCGAGCCGCGCATAGATGTCGCGGTCGGACACCTGGAACAGCCGGGCGGTGCCGCCCGTGCTCGCGTGGACGATGCGATTGCCCTGCGGCAGGGTGAAGATGTCGCGCTCATTCCAACGGATCGTGTCGTTGCCGACCTGGCTCTCGCCGGAGCCTTCGACCACGCAGCACACCGCGTTGGCGGTGGTGCGGAAGGGAAGCGTGGTGGTGCCGGGATCGAGCTGCACCAGGAAGCAATCCATCAGCTCCATCGCGGATCCGCCGGTGAGCGGGTTGACGTAGCGCACGCGACGCGAGCCGTCGCGCGCGGGCGGCGCGGCCGCGACCGCCGCCGCCGTGCTCGCATAGGGATAGCGAAAGACCGGGGAATAGGCGGTCGTGGCGTAGGCGGTGTCGGGCACGACATTGGCGACCGCAAACGCGGCATCGGCGACGGTCTCGGGCATGCCCGCCACCGGTCCCGGCTCGAACGCGCCGGTCCCGAGATAGTGGTGGAGCGGCACATCGAGGGAATCAAGCCATACGATCGGAGCCGAGCCTTGATGGACATGCTCGTGCCAGGTCCAGGCCGGGGTGAGGATCAGGTCGCCCTCCTCCATCGGGCAAGGCTTGCCGTCGACCACCGTGACCGCGCGCGCCGCTCGATCGCCGCGGGCGAGGCGACCTCGGCGGCGGCGGCGATCAGCGGCCGGATTTTTTCCCACGACCACAGATGGGCGGCCTCGGGCCCCGGCGCCGGCCGGTGCGCCCTGGCGTTCTCCCACAACGGCGCGAGATTGGCCTCCTGCCATGCCTTGCGGATTTCGCTGATGTCGCGCGGGGCGGCGGCCATGGCGGTCGACCTTTCTCGTCTCGGAAACGATTGCCCGCGAGTCTAGATTGCGCCCCTCTCAAGTCAATTGCAGCGGCACGCGTGTGGCGAAGCGGTCGGGCGACGACCCCGTTCGATTGACGGGCGGGCGAGCGGCCTTGTAGCTTGTAGATGACAGGAAGCTTCCGCGAGCGAACGAACCGGTAGCCGACATGCGATTCGGTGTGCAGTTCTTCCCCGCGGTCGATCATAACGACAAGAGCGCGGCCGATTACTTCGCGGAATCGCTGGCGATCGCGGAGGAAGCGGAAGCGCTGGGCTACACGCACGCGCGCACCGTCGAGCACTATTTCACCCGCTACGGCGGCTACAGCCCGAACCCGATCGTCTTTCTCACCGCGGTGTCGCAGCGCACCAAGGCGATGCGACTGGTCACCGGCGCGGTGCTGCCGGTGTTCAACCACCCGTTCAAGCTCGCGGGCGAGATCGCGATGCTCGACGCCATCTCCGGCGGACGCCTCGACGTCGGATTCGCGCGCGCGTTCCTGCCGCACGAGTTCCGGCGCTTCGGCATCTCGCCCGACGAATCGCAGGCCCGCTTCCGCGAAGGGCTCGAGCAGATCGAGCTCCTGCTGACGCAGGAGAATGCCACCCACCGCGGCAGGTTCCGCTCGTTCGAGAACGTCACCTCGCTGCCGCGGCCGACGCAGAAGCCGCGACCCAAGTTCTACATCGCGGCGACCCAGACGCCGGAATCGTTCGAGTTCGCGGGCCAAAAGGGTCATGCGCTGATGGCGATCCCGATCGGGCCGATCGGACCGCTCATCGAGCGCTATCGCCAGGCCTGGCGGGACGCCGGCCACCCCGGCGACGGCGAGGTCATGGTCGCTTTCCACATGTTCTGTCACCAGGACGCGAGGCTCGCGCGCGAGATCGCGCGGCCGGCGTTCGAGGAATATTTCCGCGCCCTCAACGAGGCGGTGGGCGACTGGGCGCGCGACACGACCTCGAAGGACTATCGCGACTACGACACCTCGATGCGCCGGCTGCGCTCGTTCACGCTCGACGGCCAGATCGAATCCGGCGGCGCCTGGGTCGGCACCCCCGACGAGATCAAGGCGATCATCCGGCGCACCGTCGCCGCGCTCGGCCGGTTCGAGCACGCCTCGCTGCAGATCAATTTCGGCATGCTCGATCTCCGCGAGGCGCAGAAGTCGATGCGGCTGTTCGCGGCGCAGGTGATGCCCGCGTTCGCCGAAGGCGCGCAGTCGGCGGCGCTGGCACAAGCGCGCTAAGCCGGCGCGCCGCACTTCCGTTTCACGATGTCAAATAGCCCGGCGAATAGCGCCATGCCGTAGGTTGGGTCGAGCGCGCGCTTCGCGCGAGACCCAACATCGCGCGACCGGCCCGGGGTGTTGGGTCTCGCGCAAGCGCTCGACCCAACCTACGATCTGTTCATTACCTCTTCTCCGCTACCTCATCCTCCACTTCCCTTTCCTTTTTCCCTCGGCGCAACGCGCCGGATGTTTTCGTTTTCCACCCCGATCGAGGGGGTGGGGAGCGCCACAGGCGCATCGGATGCCTGCGAGGCACCCGGGTTCGCGTGCCATGACCGGCACGCAGGCGCCTCAACTGAGGCGCCTCGCGTTCCCAGCTACGGGACGCTCGCCTCGCGGCGCTCCACCGTGGCGATTTTCGGCCCGGGCCCGTGCTCCCCGTTGTCCGGGATTCCCTTCGGGATCGTGCGGCGACCTTGTTCGCGGCACGGGTCATCGTTACCCGAAGGAGCGGGTCTCGCGGGCCTCCTTCGGCGCGGTAGCAAACCTCGCCGGGGACGCCACGCCTCGCTCCACATCAAGACCGCCTCATGAAGCGCCCCTCGATGAGCGAGGCTGGTTCGGAACATGTCACAGGCGCATTCCAAAGTCAAGAAGAAAATGCATATTGTAGACAGTGATAAATTGTCGCAGCTAGACTCCGCGAATCGAAGCCATACCCCTAGCCGGAGAGCGTAGCGAAATCCGGGCGCTCTCGCCGCGGCTGCCCCGCATTTCCCCCGGTTGCGCGGGGGCAATGCGGGCTACGGGCGGCCGCGGCTCGCGCGGGCCGAGATTTCATGGAGGAGCACCTTGCGGAGGACATTTCCCTCAACGTGCTGGCCGACCTCGTGCGATTGAGCCCGTATCATTTCCT
>WNFD01006332.1_pt1 | contig 12395 bp, 16 predicted proteins | sample 5400491 | NCBI WGS metagenome assembly WNFD01 (sample SAMN13153343, study PRJNA577476) | soil metagenome | isolation source: 120 cm saprolite under Douglas fir tree site 2 hole 2 replicate 2 | place: USA:California | collected 2015-04-18 | reverse complement strand
CCGGGCCCGCGTGACCGCCGGCTGCCTGCCGCCGCTCATCCCCGATATGGGTCAATGTTCGGCATCGCGTTAACGGCTGGCAGCCTTCGGCCGATGGCGGGATATGAGAGGCTAGGGTCCGACGCCTGGGTCACTCTTGCAGGGCCTATCGTCGAGGCTGCATACCAGGCACGGATCGGCAGCAGCCGCCACCGAATCCGTGCCCTGGCGCAGCGAGGAGGGTTCGCCTAGTGGCCGATGGCGGCGGTCTTGAAAACCGCTAGGGGGCGTGAGCTTCCTCGTGGGTTCGAATCCCACACCCTCCGCTAACCTGCGCAAACAGGCTCTGACCTGCGAGAACGCCTGATCCAAGTGCCTCGCGCCCCGGCAGCGGCATGCAGCCATAGGCATTGAAAGCCGCTGCAGGCGGGCAGTCGCGGGATATACGCGGGATGACGAGGAGGGAATCTCCGCAGGTCGGCGCTCCCGCAAGCGGCTTCATGCCAGCACACCACTGATCCTTCCGTTGGCGATCTCGTCATCTCCGTCAATGCAGTTGGCGTAGACCCTCAGCAGCACGTCAACGGAGTGACCGGCTCGGCGGGCAACCGTGGGTGCGGGCACGCCAGCGTTCAGCCAGAGCGACACCGCAGCATGGCGAAGGTCATATGGTCTGCCTGCCAGCGGTGAAGCGACCTGCTCGGGGACCAGGGCGAGACTGCGAGCTGCCTGCCAGACCAGTGTGTAGGTCGACGTCCCGACCACATTGCCATTTGACTGCCGGAACATTCTTCCGTCTGGCGCGATCCCGTACAAGGCGGCCCCGCTGCGCGGGACCGCTGGCCCGGCTCTAGCGGCGCGCTCTGCGCTTGGGGCGCCCGCACGCCGCACGCCGGGCCACACCCGGCAGCAGACCACATGATCAGACCGGCGCATCGTCACGCACGCGGGCACAAACGCTCAGCGGTCCTCCCCGGTTCCGGCTGGCCAGCTCTCGGGCGGCTACAACCAGGCTGGCTTTGGAGCTTCACCCGGCGGATGATCGTACGGCCTCCACGGCGGCTGTCAAAGGTTCCAACATCTTCTGGCCCTCCACTCAGCACGCGCCGAACCGACGGGCTGCCCCTGGGCACCCGCTGAGCCTCCGAGGACCAGAACATCTTGGGAGCCGCACGCGGCCAAGCCTTTGACACCCGCCGCTCCAGCCATGTTTTCGCGCCTATCAGGTGAAGCTGGGAAGTGGCAGCCTGCCCAGTCCTGTCGATCACACGCCGTGATCTTGTGACTATCCTGGGCCTGTGCCTCGCGCGAGTTCGGTTAGCGGCAGGGCCGACGCGACCGGCAGCCGACGGCCTTCCTTCCGCGACATGCGGGCACTGATCCTGCGAGAGCTGCGCGTGCGCGGCTGGGTCTGGCTGCTGTCGATGCTGTGGGTCGTGATGGGCGCTGGCGGGGCTGGTTACGCATTTGTCTGCACCATGCTGGGGTGCACCACCAACCAGTGCACCAACGACGAATTCTGGCTCCCGTTATATAACGGGGAACCCGGGGTGATCGCTGCGGTGGCCAACCTGGCAGAGACGGCTTGGCCGCTGCTGGCTGTGCCGTTGCTGGTGGCGGGGTTCGTCCGGCTCCGTGGCTGGCGGCGGCGTAACTGGCTCCGGGCCGCTGCGTGGTCCGGTGCGTGGGTTGCGGGCTTCGTGCTCATGGGCCTGATCGTGGTCGCGGGATTGGCCTGGGCGAATGGTTCCGGCGCTCCCAACGTGGCCTGGGGAGAGCTGCCAGTCTTCGCCTTGTGGCTGGTACTCGGAGCCGTGATGACCCAGGTACTGTCCGGGCCAGCCCACGGCACGGGGCCCACCGGGCCAGACCCGAGCTGACAGCAGAAGTGACAGCAACCTTGCCACACACCGAGCCAGCCCGGCATCTGCCGATCCCAGCAAGAGTGAGGCCGCCAGCCCCAGGACCCATGCCCGGACAGAGCTGATCCGAAGCGGTCCGCGCTTTGAGTCTGTGAGTCACGAGCGGCTAATTCCGAAGCTTCTTGACGGTCGGCCCGGAGGGCGGCTTCGAAACCGTTCAGGCCCGCACCGATGTCTTCCCGCCGGTGCGAAGCAACCCAGGACCGGAGCAGCTGGGCTAGGGGAACCGGGAATTGCGAGCCCCGGTCGATGGACAGTGCGTGCAGGCGGGCGAGTTTGCGCCTGCACTGCTTGCGGGTCGGCGCCGGGGCGCAGCATTATCGCGACGCGGATGTCGTCTTCCTTGCTTTCGTCACGCGTCTCAGCGATCGGCAGCACTCTGGCCATCATCTGCTCGCGTGCATCGGCGAAATGGCGACGCGGGATGCTGCCGGGGGGGCGGCTCAGGCGGCTGCCAGCCTTCGGGCCGGATCTGATTGCTGATCTCTTCGTGAACCTCTGGCACGCTGAGGTGGCGGGGCACGGCGTCGACGATCAGATGGGCAGGCTTGGGTGGCCGCCGCGTCCCGCTTGTCAGTACGACTGGCCCGGTTGGCTTGCGGGGCGGCTCGGCCGCGGCGGGCGGGACCGGGACACCGGTTCGTGTGATCCTCGGTGCTTCGCGGATCGTGGTCCGCTGACCGTGGGCCAACGCATGGAAGTCGCCAGTCAGCTCGCTGCCGGTGAGCGAGACGGGACCACCGACCATCTGCAGCAGCTGGTCATCCGGCATGCCGGGCTCGTCGATGAGCTGACTCAGCGCCGCGATGACCCGGGACGGCTCGAGCGGCGGCTGGGCCGCGCCGCGCCACCAGGTACCGTTGATCATCCCGACGGGTATCGGCGCGACCGCTCCGGACTCGGCCGCAAGGACTAGCTTGCCGACCTGGCTCAACCGGCACTCAGTATGCGCGGCTGGCGTGGGCTCGAGAAAGATCCGGTCATAGGGTCGGCCGTTCATCGCGAGCATCGTTACCGGGATCACCCATGGCATGACCAGGTCGCACACCATCGGGTACGCATAGCGCGGGCCAAGCCCGATCCGCCGGTCAACCTCGTCCAGGACCTCCGCCGAACTGGCTTCCCCGCCGCCTGCAGACATCTCATCGACAACCTGCAGGACTGTCAGTTCCGTCAGGCCACAGCCGCTGCGGTCCGTCACGCCCGCCTCCGGGTGATTCCGTTCGGCTCATTGTCCAGCCCGGCGTGCACGCGCGACCGGGAGAATGCGGGATATACGCGGGATGATCAGCAAACAACGTCGCCCGCCGACGGCTTACTCCCCTGGTCAGCAGCCCTGCGAGCATTCTTGCCAACCCGGTCTTGAAAACCGCTAGGGGGCGTGAGCTTCCTCGTGGGTTCGAATCCCACACCCTCCGCTGACCTGCAGGAATACCGGAAACTGAGACCACGGCAGATCGCCTCGGCCGTGCTGGAGCAGCTTGGCCAGGACCAGCCCCGCCCGTTCGGCAGCCCGGCCTACCGGCGTGCCTATGCCGAGCACAGGATCGCTGGCTATCCGGACGTCAGCGGGCCTTGCTCAGGATCTAGGCCTGAGAGGCTGATATGGCACTGAACCGCTACGTGCTGACCTCGAACGTCACGGTGGCCGCCGACGTCGCCGCGACGGTAGTTGCCGGAGAACCGGGGCACAGGCGGTCCCTCGGGATTCGGGAACGCGGCATCGGTCTCACCCCCGACCGCAGCCAAGTACGGGCTCAGCCCGGCCGTGACGTTCCTGAAGGGCACGCCGATTGTGCTGGATCCGGCTGGCTCGCTGTTGGCGGCCATCGGGTCCGCAAACCTGCGGGCCTACGTCCAGGGGCAGGATGACGTCAGCCACTCCGGGCTGGCGAACTAGGAGGCCCCCAAGTCCCGAGTCGTGATCACCAGCCCGATCAATGTGGGTGGCTACGCGTTGCGCAAGGGCGATACGTTCGAGGCGAACACCGCGCCGGCACCAGCGCCCGCGCCACTGTTGCCCGCGACCTGGCTGGCGAGAACGTGGGAGTCAGCAATTCGAGCGCCTGACCAGCGAGCAGAGCTAGATAGTGCTCTCGACCTGTGACGCCTGGTCACTCTCGTAGATCCGGAGGCTGTCTACCGGGCCGAGCGCGAAGTACCTGGTCCAGATGGCCCAGATCTCCTGCCACCTCGCGGACCGGATCTCCAGCTCCGCGACAGGCAGGCCGACCTGCCGTGCCTCAGCGCATCCGATGACGGCCGAGTGCATGTGGGTCTTGGTGATCAACCGGACCTTGACCCTCTGTAGCCGCGTGTTCACCTCAGGGTCGGTGAGATCCGGGTTGCTGCTGATGGCCTGCTTGGCGATCTCGCCCGTCCGGTCCAGCGCTGACTTCGCGAACTCGTACAAGGTGGCGTCAACGTTGCCCATGCCGAGCAGGGCCGAGTGCAGGGGGTAGGAGTCGGGCCGCTCAGAGACGTCTTCCAGCGCGCGGTCCACGGCCTGCATGATCTCCTTGGCGCTGATGTAACCATGCCCTTGCACGAACACCTGGGGATCTATCGGCCCGAGGTCAGACATCGGTCCCATGACGATCTCGTGCGCTCCGAGAGCGAAGATCGTGGCCGCGCTCTTCGCGATGTCGGGCACCACGACCACGAACCGGCGGGACGCGGCCTGCGCCATCCGGGCCAGCCGCACGGCAACTTCCCCGTCTCCACCCGGCGAGCGCAGCAGAAGGTGCAGGTCGAGGCCAGGATCCGCCCCGTGGAGAAGCTCGGCGAACAAGGTCGCGCTGTCTGGATCGATCTGGTCGATCATGACGACGAGGCGGCAGCCGTACCTGGCCTGGTATGCCTTGATCAGTTCCTGCCGCAGGTAGCGCGACTCATGCTGGGCACGCCAGAGTGGCGTGTAGCGGAGGTCTACCTGGCCGACGTCCTGCGCCGGAATGTCCGCGGCGTGGTTGCTGCCTTGCGGCTCCGGGCCGCCGTCTCGCGGCTCCGCGCCTCGGCCAGCTTCTGGCCCAGCTTCCACGCTTCCATCGCCACTCTCCGGCGGTCCTCCCAGTCCCTCTCGTCCCGGTCGCCCTCGGGTGCCGGAACGGGGCTCGCTGGCTCTTGCTCCTGGACGGGGCTCACTGGCTCTTCCGTCATCGGCCTGCTCCTCAACCGGCTGCCTGGCCATAGATACGTACCCTCATCGGATCTTGATCGAACAGTCAGTCATGCAATGCAGCTTGGCATGCACTACCGACATTGCCGGATCGCGCGCGGCCTCGTGGGAGCGCCGGGCAATGCGGATGTGGCCCGGAGACCTTATCAGCCGACCCGCCCTGCGCGGAGACCAAACTCAACGGCTGGCTAGATGTCGACAGGGGAGTGCGATAACGTTACGAACATGAGTAATTATCGTAACGATCCGACGGCCGCTCAGCGTATGCGCCGCTACCGGGCGCGTCAGCGAGGCGAGGACGTGCCGATACGCAAGCCAGGCCCCGGGCGTATCCCGGAAGATCTATTGGCGCTTCCAGCCGAGTGTGAGGCGATGCTCGACTACCTCGTCTCCCTGATGACCGGCGTGGACGATCAGGAACGACTCGCCATCGAGCGCGAGCACATTGCCAGCGCTGCCCGCGACCGGAAGATCAGGATGCTGATGCGACGATTCCGGGAGAGGCGACCTGACATAGCAAAGGCCAAGCCATACCTCGGGCTGCCCGCGAAGTTGCGTCAGCTATTCAAATACAGGGATGTCATTGCTCACTCATATCCCGACCATGGCGACCGCTGCCGGCGACTGCGCAGAGTCGGCGGCCGTAACGAGGTTGTGGTCGTGACGCAGCAGAAGATCGCGGAAGAGCGGCAGCGCGGGATCGAGTGTCAGTCGGCGTTGCGCTTCATGCTGCTCTACCTGTCGGGCCTGTCGGAATGATGCAACGCAGCTTCGCCAACAACAGATCTGCCTGCTGCGAACATTACACCGATATCTCATGGGCGGCCTGCGTCGGCGGAGAGTTCGTGCACTTAGGCGCCGTGGTGGCCGGTTCTGCGCCCAGGCGGCAGCCGCCTTGCGCGCTGCTGGCCTGCCAGCATGGTCATTGCGTATTCCCGGCCTCGCTCGCCGACGAAGGCCTAGCCGCGGCCGTGGAGTCCATGGCCGAGGAGGCGCCGGTGCGGATCGTCGCACTTCCCGCCCCGCGGCTCAGCCAGGCCGTTGAGACCGCGGCCTACTTGTCATCGCGCGAGCCGTGCCCGACAACGGGACCTTGACTGTCACCGCTGTCCTCCACGACGATCGGCTGGATATCACCCTGGAGGGTGCCGGAGCCCTAGCGGGCGCGAGGGACAGGATCGCCGCGCTCGACGGGCAACTGGCAACCGATGCAGACGGACTGATTCGGGTGAGCCTGCCGTGCGGGTAGTGATCGCCGATGATGAGACGCTAGTGCGCGACGGCCTGGGGCTGCTGCTGACCGAGGCCGGGTTCACAGTGAAGGGCAAAGCCGCCAACCCCGATGAGCTGCGCCGTCTCGTCGACGAGGTCCGGCCCGACGTGGCGATCGTCGATATCAAGATGCCGCCCTCCCACACCGACGAGGGCATCGTCGTGGCCCAGCAAATCCGGGACTCTCACCCCGGGGTTGGCGTGCTCGTGCTGTCCCACTACCCGGAGTCGCGTTACGCGCTGCGGCTGCTTGAACATCACCCCGGCGGCGCCGGCTACCTGCTCAAGGAACGCGTCTCCAGCGTTGCGGTGCTCGCCGACGCGCTGCAGCGGGCCGATGGTGAGTGTGTCATTGACCCGACCATCGTCTCCCGTCTCATCGCCCGCCGCGAGCGCGGACCACTTCAGGAGTTGACAGGGCGCGAGCGCCAGGTGCTCGCCCTGATGGCCGAGGGCCGCACCAACCTGGGCATTTCTCAGCGATTGTCGCTCAGCCCCAAAACTGTCGAAGTGCACGTGGGCCGCATCCTGCTGAAACTCGGCATCGACGGCTCCTCGGACGACCACTGCAGAGTGCTCGCCGTGCTGGCCTTTCTGCGCAGCTCTACCTAGCGCTGGACGCTGGTTTATGTCGCGGACGTCGGCTCGGTGGCATTCGTTTTCGCAGCCCGGCGCTGCTGGCGAAGATGGCGGTCACCGCCGACGGCGTCAGCGGTGGTCGTCTCGTCTTGGGTCTGGGCACCGGCTGGTATGACCCGGAGTACCTGGCATTCGGCTTCCCGGCCGACCACCGTGTCGCCCGGTTCGACGAAGCGCTGCAGATCATCGGGCCGCTGCTGCGCGGCGAGTGGCTGACCTTTGGCGGCCGCTACCACGAGAGCCGCGACGCGGTGCTGCTCCCGCCGCCAGACCGGCCGGTCCCGATCCTGGTGGCCGGCAACAGGCCGCGGATGCTGCGGCTGACCGCGCGCTACGCCGATGCTTGGAACACCGCCTGGTTCGGGCTACCCGACCAGCGGCTGGGCTAGCGGCTGGCTGGCCTGCGCGCGGCGCTGCAGGCCGAAAGCCGCGACCCGGCCACGCTGCGCCGCACCGTCGGCATGGACTGGCAGCTGGCTGATCCCGGCCAGGCCGGCGGCGGGTCGTTCGCCGGCCTCGCCGAACTGGCCCGCGCGATCGACGCGTACGAACGGCTCGGCATCGACGACCTCATCGTCCGCCTCCAACCGTGTACAAAGCCGGCATTGGACCGGCTGGCCCGCGCCATAAAGATCCGCGGCCATTAACTCCCGGCCCGCCCGGCCCGGCCTGGCACACGCGCACATCTGCCGCCGGTAGAGCGGGCGGGTCGGTGTCAGAGGCTCCATGCACACTGGCGCCGACACATCGCCCGCACCGAGGAGAGACCGATGGCCGTGAGCTTCCAGCTGGTGATCGACTGCGCTGACCCTGAGCCGCTCGCGCGCTTCTGGGCCGCGGCTTTGGGATACGAGCTTGAGCCGCCTCCAGATGGCTTCGCCAGCTGGGATGCGTACTGGCGAGACGTCGGAGTGCCAGAGGATGAGCTGGGCACTGGCGCGGACTGCATCGTCGATCCCGACGGGCGGGGGGCCGCGGATCTGGTTCCAGGTGGTACCGGACCGCAAAGCGACCAAGAACCGGCTGCACCTCGATATCGGAGTCAGTGGCGGCCGCGCGGTTCCGATCGAGACGCGCAGGCAGCGCGTCGACGCGGAGGCGGGCCGTCTGGCCGATCTCGGTGCCCTGCTCGTCGGTGTCCTGAACACGGAGGGCCTCGACCACTACGCAGTCGCGATGAAAGACCCTGAGGGCAACGAGTTCGACATCAACTGACCGCCGCCGCTGAACCGGCCGCTCGTCTATCTGTCAGCGATCTCGCACCGACGTTCCCCAGGAGCGTCCGCTCGTGCTGCTGCGGGCGTGCGTCCAGTGGCGCGGGGTCAAGGCAGCCGACCGGCGGATCCTTCCCAGCTCCTGGTTGCTACGCATGTGGCGGCGCGAAAGAGAGTGACGGAGAGGAGCGCATCCCAACGGGCTACATCATCGAAGGGAAGCCCCTGCCGGCAACAAAGTTCAATCTGGACACACTGCCCAGGCTGCCAGATAACCATGAGTTCCTGAGACTGATGTCGCGGTGGAACCGTGGCTGCCACTAGTCCGCGGACCGTCCGGCCGGGCACAACGTCACGTGGTGGGGCAGTAACCACACCCGGCACCAGGCCCAACGGCGCGTGCGTTCCTGTCATGGGGGCTCACGGCCGAGCAGGATCGCGCGGCGGCAGAACTCGTAGATTCCGTCAAACACTGGACCGGTGATGACCAAGATGTCCTCGTCGCCGCGGATCATGGTTAGGCCGCGCAGGACCATGTCCAGACCGTGAGCCTCTGGGGCGTCGTACCGCTGGTCATCCAGGTCAGCCTCATGCACGATAGCGGCGATTCGCCAGAGGACCGGATCGGCTAGGTCGTAGCTGCGCAGGATTCTCTCGAAGCTGCAGTCGCCCGCGTGATGAGAAAGTTCCGCACCGACGATGTCGAACGCGGTGGCGTCGGCGGGAATTTCGGCCGGGTCGGAAACGAAGATGAATTCCGCCTGGGCGTCGACATGGCGACGGATCAGCCAGGCGCAGGCCGCCCGGTCGATATGGATGGCCGCGCGGGTCGCCCATCTCATGTCGTTTCCTCGCGGACGCGGGATGGTGTGCCCGCCGGCCGGGCCTCCGTTCGAACCGTTCTGGCTGGCGTGCGCGCCGTTCTGGCTGGCGTGCGCGCCGTTCTGGCTGGCTGGCTACCGCGCCCGGGTGGCTGGGCGGCCTGCGCCTCCGGGCTGGCAGCCAGTCTTTGCACGGCGGCCTGGGCCTGGTCGCGTTCGGCGGGGGGAAAGTAGTCGCGTCGCTGGATGGCCCGGAGCTCGTTGCGGAGCCGGCGGATCGCAGCGGACCTAGCTGGCGGATCCGTACCGGGGCTGGCGGCAGCTTCTTCCGCGGCGGTGATCAGCGCCTGATACTCGGCGGCGCGGGCCGCTGCCATCGCTCGAGCGAGCTGGTCTTCCTGTGCGCGAGTGGCGGGCATTGCTAGCCAGATGGCGGCTGTGCCGCGGGCGTCTATGACCTCTTCGGATACCCACTCCAGTTGCTCGCGGGTCCGGGCGCCGGCCGGCAGCGCTACCAGACCGTCGCTGATTTGAGCTACGCCGAGCCTCCTGAGTTTGCGCCATACCGCGATCCTGGGGGTGGATGGCTCACGTGGCAGACGGTACGAAAGCAGCACCCACTCGCCGATGCCCTCCCGCGTGCTCGTCACCGTCTCCTCCCCGTGGTCCTCAGTAATCGGTGTGGACCGCCGCGCCGCTGCTGCCTGGCAGGAAAGCGTAGACGGCGTGGCGGTCCGGGTCGATTCCGATGGTGTGCGCGCCCGACTCGGTCGGCACGGTCTCGCGGATCGCCAGGCTGGCGGTGTCCGCGACGCAGATGACGCCGGGATCGCCGACCGCGACGTACAGGTGCTGCAGCACCGGGTCATGCATGACGACATCAGGCGAACCGGGCAGCGGAAGGACTGCCTCGATCGCCCCGGTGTCACGGTCCATCACCACCAGAGCCTGCCCGTCGGCGGCGCAGAACAGGCGTCCACCGTCGATCCACAGCCCATGCGGGCCCGCTGCCGGCACGCCGATGGTGCGGGTAATTGTCAGTGAGCCGGCGGCGATGGCCAGGATCTGGGCCGGGTCGCGGATGTTCACGTAGACCTGATCGGTGGCGGGGTCGTAGACCGCCCAGCGTGGCCGGCCAGGCAGCCTGATGGTTGCGATCACTTCGGGCTGGCCAATGTCGGATACCGAGGCCGTGCAGTTCTCCCCTATGGGCTCGCCCAGATTGAAGCAGAACAGCCGTCGCCGGCCCGGATCGAACGCCAGGCCGTTGGGGTGCGCGCCCACGTTCAGGCGAGCGAGGAGTTTCTCGTCCGAACACCGGTAGACGCCGACCTGCGCCGCTTCGCGGTCAGAGGTGAACAGCAGGTCCTGGCCCGAGTCGATGAGCACTCCGGCCACGCCGGGGTGCCCTGGCAGCGCGCGCAGGTACGCACCGGCCTGGCAGTCGATCACGTCTACCCGGTCCGCGCCGGTATGTGCTACATACAAGCGCGAGGCACCCGAGCTGTCGCGGTAGATGTCGGCGTGATCGAAACCGGGTCGCGGCCCCGGCGGAATGGGTATGAACCCGGATCTCACCAGCGGCATCTGCGGCTCCCGGTCATGCTCGCGCGGAGACCTGATCCTGGCACCAGGCGTACAGCGCGTCGTACATCGGCGTCTCCAGCTCGATCTTGGCGTGATCATTAGTGCCGTGCAGCAGCGCGAACCCATGCGCGATCGCGTACAGCCCAGGACCTTCGGCCGAGCTGTCCCGGTCCTCGGACACATCAGCGGCGTGCACGACCTCGGCGAGCCGGACCAGCGCGGAGTCACCAGTGAGGTTGAACTCCTCTACCAGCACGTCGAAGGAGCATTTCCCATCCCGGTGGGTATATTCCGCGCCCGGGGCGTCGTAGGAATGCCCGCCCTCCCGTGCAGCCGCCTCAAGTACCAGCTCGCGGGGGACGAACAAGAACTCGGCGTCGGCGTCGATAAACCGCTTGATCAGCCACGGGCAGGCGATCCTGTCAACGTTGGCGTTCTCCCTGGTAATCCACTTCATGCCACTCGCTCCTTCTGTTTTGCCTGACGGCAGCCTGGGACAGGCGACGGGGTTAGCTGCTCGAGCATCCCGGGCGGCCCCGCCCGCGCGGACCTCTGGCCCGTGTCAACCCGGGTCACTTCCGCGTCCCAGCTGGCCCCGGCGAGGTCCCGGCGGGCTCATCCGTGCCGCCTGCGGGCTTGACGCTGCTCGCGGACCCCAGGGGAAGCCGGCGGGCCCAGCGCCACAGCGCGAGGTCATAGCCGGCCTTGACCGCGCCGGCGACGATCAGCGGGGCGCCGAGCGCCACCTGCTGCACCGCCCCCGCCACGAGAGGCCCGAGCGGCCGAACGGTGTAGCGGGCGGCGTTGGTCACCGCCGCCGCCGGGGTCTGCTCCTGCGGCGTGACAGCGGCCATCACCAGCGCCTGCCGGGCCGGGACGTCCATCTGCGACAACGTCGTCCGCGCCAGCAGCAGCCCGGCTGCGACGCCGAACGTCGGCGCGAAGGCGACGGAAGCGAGCAGCACATTGCTCGGCAGGTGCGTGCCGACCATGGTCGCCACCAGGCCGAACCGGCGCGCCAGCAGCGGCGCCACCGCGACCGAGATCGCCTGCACCACCGACACCGCGAAGAAAAGCCAGCCCAGATCGGCGACTGGCACGTGGTAGCGCTCAGCCGTGGTAGCGCTCAGCGAAGTAATACGACAAGAACCCGGTCGTGACGAGCCCGCTGCCGGCAGCATCCACGGCGAACAACCCGGCCATCCGCCGCACTACCGACCGCGACTCTTCCAGGCGCGCCCGCGCGCGGACCGGACGCTCCCGGGCGCGGACCGGACGCTCGCGCTCGGAGGTCGAGGCGAGCGGAGCCTCCACCGCAGACGACAGGCCTAGCGCGAACAACACTCCCGCGGCCCCCACCGGGACCAGCACCAGGAAAAGATGGCCAGACGCGCCGCCGCTAGCGCCGCCAGCAAGGCCCGGCACGGTCACCGCGAGCGCGCCCAGCGCACCCGCGGCCGCGCCGACCATGTTGTAACGCCCATACACCACCGCGGTGCCCGCGTCCTCATCGGCCAGCATCACCTGCTCCAGGGTGGTCGCCGGGCCGTTATCCACAACATCAGTCGACAGCGTCCCAGTAACCGCCACCGCCAGCAGGGCCCACAGCGGCACGCCCGCGGCTACCACCACACCCGCGACCGAAACGCCGGCGAAGAACACCGCGTAGCAGCGCCGCCTGCCGATCCGGTCGGCCAACGCGCCGACCGCGACGCTCGCCAGCGCCGTCCCGGCGATCAGCGCCGTCAGCACCACGCCCGCCTGCAGCGAGGTATAGCCGCGG
>WNFD01010905.1_pt1 | contig 12396 bp, 8 predicted proteins | sample 5400491 | NCBI WGS metagenome assembly WNFD01 (sample SAMN13153343, study PRJNA577476) | soil metagenome | isolation source: 120 cm saprolite under Douglas fir tree site 2 hole 2 replicate 2 | place: USA:California | collected 2015-04-18 | reverse complement strand
CGCGACTCGGCGTACGCCATTTTCAATCCGGCGCACAGCACTTCGAACACCGCGCGCGAATTTCTGAGCCAGATTTCCGGCATCCAGATTTCGCAAGAGGCCACTGATCTGGAAAAATTAACTTTGTTTCTAGAAGCGGCGCGCAAGTTGAACACGGCCGGCGTGCTCGACGAAATTCTGATGACCATGCTGGAAGTCACGCTGCGTCTCACCCGCGCCGAAAGGGGCTACGTCTTTCTCAAAGATGACGAGGGCAAATTACGCCTGGTAGCGGGGCGCAACAGCAAAGGGGAGCCTTTACTCGACGACAAAACTATTTCCCATTCTGCGCTGGAGGAATCCCTGCGGTCTAACTCCGAGTTTCTGCTTACCGATACCGGCAGTTCGATGGACCTGGCGGCCCGGCAAAGCATTGTGGCCTACGACCTGCGCACAGTTATCTGCATTCCGCTTCGCAAGCGGCAAGTGCAGTCTACTCGCGACCAGCAAACGCCGGTTCTCAGCGCCGCGTCTTCCGAGGCGACCGGAGTTCTTTATGTGGATTCGCGCTTCGCTTCGCGGGAGTTCTCCGGCGTGGGCCACGACATTCTGCGGGCCATCGCCACAGAGGCCGGGTCGTTGATCGAAAATGCCAGGCTGGTTCAGGCCGAGGAAGAGTCCCGGCGCTACCAGCAGGAATTGACCATTGCCGCGAGCATCCAGCAACGTCTCATGCAGGTGAAGATTCCCGAAGTGCCTTTTGCCACGCTTCGAGGGAGAAATCTGCCTTGCAAGGCGGTCGGAGGGGACTTTTACGATGCTGTGAATACAAAAGAAGGTCTCGCCGTGGTGCTGGCGGATGTGAGTGGCAAAGGAGTTTCAGCGGCGCTGCTCGCTTCCACCTTGCAGGGAATGATCATTTCGCAGTTAATTTCCGGCATGCCGCTGCTCGATGTGATTTCCGCCGTGAACCGTTTCTTCACCGAAAAGCTGGTGGGAGAAAAGTATGCCACGGTGTTGCTGGCTCGCCTTCGCAGTGACGGCGATCTGGAATATGTTAATTGCGGCCACGTGCAGCCGCTGCTGGTTTGCGGAGGAGAGGTCATCCGTCCGTCGCACGGCAATGTGCCGGTTGGCCTGCTGGCCGACGCGACGTTTGGGAGCGACCATTGCCAGCTTCATTCCGGCGATCGCTTCATTCTTGTAACGGATGGCGTAACGGAAGCGGAGAATGCCATGGGCGATTTCTTTGAAGATTTCAGGCTGGAAGCGGCGGCGATCAAAGCTCCCAACTATGAAGGGATTTTCTCAGCGGTCTCGGAGTTCTGCGCTGGGAATCCGTTGAACGACGATTGCACCGTGGTGGAGTTGATTTACTCGAGCCCCCCAGCTGAGGCCTAGAGTTGAGAAGACGTCCATACGCCGATTAAGTCACGGTCACTGTGTAGTCCGTTCCCTCCCAGCGATTTTCCTGCTCCCAATAAAAAGTGAAAATCACTTTGCTCCCAACGGGGAGCGACGCGGTCGGCAAATCGAGCGTGTAAATGCCGAGACCAGTGTCGCGGGTGTTCGTATCGTGCGAACTCTTCCAGTCGTCAATACTCCAATGCACCAGCGCGGAAGTAAGCAGCACGATACGGAGTTTCTTGTTGCGCGGCACGGATCGGGTCTTGTTATTGAACCTCCAGCCAAAGACCTGCCGCACCGGCTTCTCCACCAGATATCTCTGCACCGTCTGCGGAGGCTGGTCGAAAATCTTGCCATCGCGCAGTGAGCGGCGCAACTTGATGTACTCGGAATGCGCCCACACCAACGGACACGCGGACCCCGTTGGCTTTCCGCGGAACAGTTCAAGCGCCGGAACATCGTCCGCGTCCCAAACTTGTTCGGGCAACAGGCGTCCGTTCCCGCTGGTGCAACTCTCAATCATGGAGAGCAAGACCTCGGCTTCTTTAGGCCGGCCTGCGGCCAGTTCATAGTGAGCTCGTTCGCCGGCGAGCAGCGGCCAGGGGCGGCCGATGCCGCTGCCGTCGAAGGCCGAGCCATCCTTATGCTCGCCGTAGCCGTCGCCGTTGTAGCGGTACCAGCAGGGGCCTTGCGGCAGTTGGACACGCAGCAGCGCGTCGATCACGCGAATGGTGTTGAGAATGCGCGGGTCGTCAGGCGCGCGCAATCCGAAGCGCACCAGCGCCAGCGAGTCCGGACTGACGATATGAAACGCACGATCCATATTTTGCCCGGGAGGCCGATTCTTTATGGGAACGAATCCTTGGGTTGGTGAGGCCGCGGCGTCATCCGTATCCGGCGGTGCGATGCGCACGTAGTAGCCTTCGACTCCGATCTGCTGCGCGAGGTCGCCGCCGGTGGCATAGACCCAGCGCTCGATATTGTCATTCCACGCATCGGCAGCATCGCACAAGGTGGAACTCGCATCACTGTGTCCCGTGAGCTCCGCAATTTCAGCCGCAGCCAGCAGTGCCGAGATTTCTGCCGCCAGCGTGAACGGAGAATAGCCTCCATCTTCTTCCCACCGATCCTGCTGGGTGACCGGTCCGTTGCGCAAAATAAAACTCGCGGCCTTGCGCACCATCGGCCACCATCGCTCCAGCTTGCCTAACCCATGCGCCGATTCGCGCCGCAGCAGATCAAGCAACAGGATGGGAAACGCCGTTTCATCCATCTGGACGCCGCTCCAGTAGGCGCGCCCATCCAGCCACAGATTTTGTGCCCAGTTGCCCGCGGCCTCCTGCGTGGACTCCAGGTAGCGCAGCACTCTGACTGCATCGTTCTCGGCACCCGCCGCCAGAAGCGCGCCCGCAGTTTCGACCAAATATTGAATCCCCATGGAATGGATAGGCTGGCGATAATGCCGCCCAGAAAATCCTTGGACTCATGCGTGCGCAAGACGGCGGTCGATGCGCGGTATAAATCGCTTTCGCGTTGCGGTTGATCAAGTTTGAGCAGCGTGTCCTGCCAGTTCTTCCAATGCATCACATAATGTTTGCGGAGGTCGTCGTAATCCTCGAACAAACTGGAGCGGACTTGCTGTCCAGCCTCACTCCAGATGCCGCCGAAGCCGAGGGCCAACACGAACTCTCCTTTGCAGGCCGCGAGGTCGATCTCTCCCGTGCAGGCGATGTTGCCCTTTTCCGCGCGCTGGTATTCCCATTCCATCTGGAAATGCTCGGAAAGGTCCTGCCATCCGTCCGAGGTGCCCACAAATCCGACCGACATCTTTCTCCACGGCGCCGAGGAAGCAAGCGCCAGCGCAGTGCCATCGTGCTCAGCCAGAAACATGGACAGGCCTTTGTAGTCTCCAATCCATCCGGTATTGCCGTTGCCAAAATTGGCCAGATGCGGCGAAAGTAACGTATAGAGGCGATAGTCCGAAAGCCCTCCTTGCAACGGTTCGAAGCGAATCTTCTGCACCACGACATTGCGGTAAGGATCGGTGAATACCTCCTTGTGAATGCGGTATCGTCCGTTGATCTCGGTGTTGACCAGTTCAAACGCCGGAACGCCAGGCTCGAACGGCCGGTTCTCGAATGTGCAATGCCGCTTCTCCTCTGAGAAATAAGAACGGCCGTCGGTGACTAGGAAGCCGAGGTCTCGAGTGCAAGCCTGGTCGACGCGCGGGAAGTAGACTTCATTCAGAATGCCGTGACTCAGTGTGAACCAGACCTTGCTGTGCTGGTTTAACGCGGTACCCGCGCCGGTCTTGGCGCTTGAGGTCCAGCGAGGCGGAATCCCGGGCCAGCCGGGGGCGAAGCGGGGCGCAGAATCGTTCATGAGGTCTTCTTAATGGTCGCCGGGAATGTTTGTCAACATAGTGTAAACATTGTTGGAACAGTATTGCCGCGTAGCCGGATGAGTGCATCCAACTGTGAAAGCGCGAAAACAGCGGTTGCGCTTCACGGCAGAGCAGTGATAATGGGTTCACTCGAAACTCGCATGGCAAGTACGATCCAATTTCGCACGCTCTTGATCTTCGGTATCGTAGCAGCCTTGTGCTCTCCGTTGGGGTTGAAGGCCGCGACTGACACCGGTGCGATTCCTGATTCCACTAAGAGTACGGCTCTGGACCGCGGATACCTCGGCCTCTACAACCTGGATTTCACCGGCGCACAGAAGGATTTTTCCGCATGGGAATCTCAACATCCTGAGGATCCTGTGGGGCCTGTCAGCGAGGCTGCTGGCTATCTTTTCTCGGAGTTCAACCGCCTGGGTGTGCTCGAGGCCCAGTTCTTTGAAAATGACACGGCGTTCAACGCACGCTCAAAACCTAGCCCGGATGCGGTAGTGCGAGCCAGGTTTCAGGCAGCGCTTGACCGCTCCCAGGCCCTGGCCCATACCCGCCTGAGCAAAGATGCCAGGGACCGTGACGCGTTATTTGCTCTGACCCTCGCCTCAGGCTTGCAAGCGGACTACGCCGCACTCATCGAGAAGCGCAATCTTGCCTCCTTGCACTTCACTAAAGAGGCTTCCGCCTGGGCACAGCAGCTTCTGGCAATTTGCAACGACTGTGCCGACGTGTTCGTGGCCACGGGATTCAGCAAATACATCATTGGCAGCATGTCGGCTCCAGTGCGCTGGCTGCTGCGGCTGGACGGATTGCCCGGCGACAAGAAGGCTGGTATCGCCGATCTGCAGATGACGGCGCAACATGGGCGTTACCTGGCGCCGTTTGCGCGTGTCCTGCTGGCGATTGCCTATGTGCGCGATAAAGATAAGCCCCGCGCGCTCGAACTCCTTACTTCGCTGCGCGCACAATTCCCCGACAACACTCTGTTCCCGCGTGAGATTACCCGTTTGCAAGCCGCACGTTAGACGGCAACTTCCTCGCCGGCCCATTCATCAGAAATTCACTCGTTTGTAACCGTCCTGTAACACAGCGCCCATAGAAAGAAGATATCCATTCTAAGGAGGAATCATCGAGCGATGCGCAGACTCACCCTGCTTTTATTGTGCGCTTTGGCAGCCCTGCCATTGGCGGCGCAGACTACGCTGAACGGAGCCGGGGCCACTTTCCCGTATCCGATGTATTCGAAGTGGTTCAGCGAATATCACAAGCTGCACCCTGACATTCAAATGAACTACCAATCCATTGGCAGCGGCGGCGGAATCCGCCAGGTAATTGCCGGGACGGTCGACTTCGGGGCCAGCGATGGTCCCATGACTGACGATCAGTTGAAAGAAGCCAAGCTCAAGATCCTCCACCTTCCGACTGTTATGGGAGCCGATGTTCCCGCATACAACATCCCCGGTGTCACGGCTGAATTAAAGTTCACGCCCGAAGCGTTGGCCGGAATCTTCCTGGGCAGGATTACAAAGTGGAACGATAAAGCCATCGCCGGCGTTAACCCGGATGTGACTCTTCCCGACAAGGACATCATCGTCGTTCACCGTTCCGATGGCAGCGGGACTACCTACATTTGGACGGACTACCTTTCCAAGGTCAGCTCAGATTGGCAGAGCCAGGTCGGCAAAGGCACCTCGGTGAAGTGGCCGATCGGACTCGGCGGGAAAGGCAACGAAGGGGTGGCTGGAATGATTCGGCAGTTGCCGGGATCGATCGGCTATGTCGAGCTGATCTATGCCGTGCAAAACAAGATTCCCTACGGCCCCGTGAAGAACGCGGCAGGAAATTTTGTGAAAGCTTCTCTGGAAAGCGTTACTGCGGCTGCCGCTTCCTCTCCGAAAATGCCTCCGGATTTTCGCGTCTCCATTACGAATGCCCCCGGCAAAGACGCCTACCCCATTTCCAGCTTTACCTGGCTGCTGATTCCCGAGCGGTCGAAGGATGCGGCCAAAGGCAAAATTTTGGCTGACTTTTTGAACTGGATGGTGACCGACGGCCAGAAGATGACGGAGGCCCTCAGCTATGCGCCACTGCCGGAGGGCGTTGTCCAGAAGGAAAAAGAGGCGATTAAGCAGGTTCGGTAGATGAGTTCCGAGGGGCGCATCGGAAGGCGGTCCTCTTCCGCTTTCGATGCGCCATTTTTTCTGGCCTGATTAAACCCGTTACAAGAATAACCCCTCAATTATCGGTCCCTTATCCACTCTTCCATGATCTGTAGAGGGATGTTTTATACTGGTTGGGCTGAACAGATTCGCCGGCATCTGGCATCGTCCGAAAGAAAGTGTAATACCCTCGCGCATGGCTCGTCTTTCGCTGGACAATCCAGAGTATTACATCAACCGCGATACTTCCTGGCTCGCGTTCAACCGCCGTGTGCTCGAGGAGGCCGAGGACCAGGGCAATCCTGTTCTGGAGCGCTTGAAATTTCTCGCCATCTCGGCCAGTAATCTCGACGAGTTTTTTGAGATTCGCGTGGCGGCCATGATGCAGCAAATCGAGGATGGTTACAACGAGGCTGGGCCCGATGGCCTCACGCTGGCTGACAAGCGCGACACTCTGGCGCGGCTCACTCACAAGTTCGTGGACGATCAGTACGAATGCTGGAACATGCTGCGTCCCGCGCTGGCGGAGCATGGCATTCGCGTTCTGGGCTTGCACGAGTTGGACGCCGAGGCTCGCCGTTTCGTCAACGAATACTGCGAAAAGGAATTGGATCCCCTACTCACGCCGGTAACGGTGGATCCCACGCATCCCTTTCCCCGCGTCATCAACAAAGCGCTGTGCCTCGGCTTGCTTTTACGCCGGCGGCGACGCTCCGCCCTTACTTATACGGGTGTAGTTTCCGTGCCTCGCGGCCTGCCGCGGTTAGTGCGGTTGCCGTCGGAGAACACCGCCGACTTCATTTTCCTCGCCGACCTGGTCGCACACCACGCCCAGAATATGTATCAGGGCTATGACATTGTTTCGTCCGCCCCATTCCGCGTCACCCGCAATAGCAATCTTTATCTGCAGGAGGAAGAGGCGCGCAATCTTCTCGAATCCGTCCGTGCGGAACTGCACAACCGGCGCAAAGGCGATGCCGTGCGAATGGAGATCGACGCCGACGCCGACCCCGAGATCGTCGAACGGCTGCGAACTGTATTCGAACTCGATCCCTGGCAGGTCTTTCCCGTGAACGGCCCGGTAAATCTCTCGCGACTGTTCAACGTGTACGAGCAGACCAAACGTCCGGATCTCAAGTACCGCAGCTTTGCGCCGCGCGAATTGCGGCTTACCGCCAAATCGCAGAATCTGTTCGAGGAACTGCGGCGGCACGACGTTTTGCTGCACCATCCCTACGACTCCTACGACGCGGTCGTCTCCTTCATCGAGTCGGCGGCGGAAGATGAGCAGGTCCTTTCAATCAAGCAGACGCTCTATCGCACCAACGAGCATTCCCTGATCGTCCCCTCGCTCATCGATGCCGCCTCGCGGAAGGAGGTCACCGCGGTGGTCGAGTTGAAAGCGCGCTTCGACGAAGCCTCGAACATCCGCTGGGCACGCGATCTGGAAGACGCCGGCGTCCAGGTATTTCACGGCTTGGTCGGCCTGAAGACCCATTGCAAACTGTCCTTGCTCGTCCGCCGCGATCCCGACGGCGTGCGCAGCTACGCGCACATCGGGACCGGCAACTACAACGCCACCACGGCCCGCATCTATACCGATCTCAGCCTGTTCACCGCGAATCCAGAGGTCACCCGCGCGGTGCATGACGTCTTCAGTTTTCTTACCGCCTATGCGGAGAATCCCAGCTACGATCCGTTGCTGGTGGCTCCGCTGGACCTGGCCGAAAAGATGATTTCTCTCATCGATCGCGAGGCCGAGCATGCGCGCCAGGGCCGCCCGGGACGCATCATTGCCAAGATGAACGCGCTGCTCGACAAGAACGTGGTGCAGGCCTTATACAGGGCTTCGCAGGCGGGCGCAGAGATTGATCTCATCGTTCGCGGCATTTGCGCTCTGCGGCCCGGCGTGCGCGGTCTCAGCGATCGCATCCGTGTGCGCAGTATTGTCGGGCGCTTCCTGGAGCACAGCCGCATTTATTATTTCGGCAACGCTGGTGAAGAGGAAATTTATATCGGCAGTGCCGACTGGATGCCGCGCAATCTCTACGAGCGCGTCGAAGTGCTGGTGCCTCTGCGCGACGAATTTCTCCGGGAGCGCGTGCGCCGCGAGATTCTCGACGCTTACCTCGCCGACAACCGCAAGGCTCGTGTGCTGCTGCGTGACGCCACTTACATTCGTGCCTGGCAGCCAACGCACGGCAAGCGAAATCGCAAACCGCCGACCGGAACAGCCGCCTTCAGTGCGCAGGATTTTTTGATCAGCGTGGCGGAAGGTAAGCAGGCAGCAGGCTTTACCCTGCCGGAAGTCCCAGCACGAAAGCGCAAAGTTACCGCCGGAAGGAAAGAATAATTCGCAATGATCATTTATTTTCTGCGTCACGCCAGTGCCGGCGAACATCTCGTTAACCCAAAAAAAGACGAGAAGCGCGCCCTCGACAAAGAGGGCATCGAGCAGTGCGGCTATGTAGGCCGCGCACTGGCCGCAATCGAGGCGCAGGTGGATGTCATTATTTCCAGCCCCCTGAAGCGTGCCACTCAAACAGCGTCTCTGGTGGGCAACGAGATGGGTTACGAAGGCAAGCTGCAGATCGATACCGGCCTGCGCCCCCAGGCGACTCTTGCCGACTTCCGCCGCATGCTGGAAAAATATTCCCGCCAGGAATCGGTTATGGTCGTCGGGCACAATCCCAATCTCAGCCAGTTCCTAGGCACCGTCATTAGCGAATCTGGCTGCGAAGCTTCGGTCGAGCTGAAGAAGGGGGCGGTGGCCAGAGTCGATATGCGCCGCAGCTCGGGCACGCTGCAGTGGTGCCTTACGCCGAAAGCGCTGCGCACCCTCTACGCCACCGCGGTGGAAAGTTCGCGCCCGAAAACTTCGCGGAAGTAAGCGGCGTCGTTCTCGATCGCCCACTGTTCCAGGTCCACTCCCATTCGTCGCCGCGGCACCAGCGTCAGCTTCACTTCCCCTGCTCTCTGGCTGACGCGAATCCTTTCGACGGCGCGGCTCCGGCCTAGGTTCAGGGAGCGCGCCAGCCGGAGCAGCAGAATCGCCTTTTGCACTCCTGCCCGATCCGCGGGATCAATCGATTTCATGGGGGGTTCCTCTATCGCCGGCCTCGACTTCCCCAGATAGCGGGCAATCGCCGCGATCATTCGGCGCTGCTGCGGCGTATAGCCCAGAATCTCCGAGTTCGAAATGATGTAATACGTGTGCCGGTGATGGCCGTTGCGGTTGAGGTAGTCTCCCACCTCGTAGAGCATCGCAGCCGCCGAAAGCCACTCGCGAAATTCGGGCGCCAGCCTGTGCACCGAACGGAGCGCGGAGAACAGGAACATCGCCGATTCGCGCACATCGAGCGCATGCTTCATATCCACGCGGTAGTGAGCGACGGCCCTGCTGATCGATTCCCATCGTTCCGATTCAATCTGTTTTCCGGAGCGCGTGCTGCGGTCGTATTCCGCCGCCATCTGTGCCAGCAGGCCGTCGCGCAGGCCTAGCGGGGAATAGCGAAAGCCCTTAAGATGGCAGCGCTCCAGCAGTTCGTTATAAACCACCGCTCCGGCGACAATGATTTCGGCTCGCCGTAGGCCAATGCCTTCAATCTTGCGCCGCTCGTCCACGGGCAGCCGTGCCAGTCGCTTGGCAATTCGCGTCATCTCCGCGGACGAGACCGCCAATCGTTGCCGGGTCCCGTTCTTCCGCAGATGGCTGGCTGTGGCCGCCAAAGCGGCAGCTGTTCCCGAGGTGGCAATCACACTTTTGACCCGGGCCGCCACAATGCGACCTGCGATCCGATTCACTTCCCGCGCCACGAATCCTTGCAGCCGCTTAAGCTCGCCCTTGCGAGGCGGGTCGTGACGCAGAAATTCATCGGTAAGACGGACTGCGCCCAGGGGTAAACTCACCGTGTCACGAATCTGCCCTTTCCCAGAAACCGTTAATTCGCAGCTTCCGCCTCCCAAATCCATCATCAGCGCGGGCGAGTTGTCTGTGCGCAAATTCGATACCAGCCCCAGATGAATGAGGCGCGCTTCTTCCAATCCGGAAATAATTTCGACCTTCCAGCCTGTGGCCGATCGCACCCACTCCAGGAACGCCTGCGAATTACGCGCATCACGCAACGCGCTGGTGGCCACAACCCGGACTGGGTCGGTGACCACCTGTTGCGTCGCGCGATGAAAGCGCCGCAACACCTTGACCGTTTCTGCCATCGACTCAGGAGTAAGAAAGCCAGAACGAAATACACCTTCGCCCAGACGCGTAACCTCGCGGTCTTCGTGAACAGGATGGAGGCGGCCGCGCGTGAGGCGCGCGATCTTGAGGCGAACGGAATTGGAACCGATATCAACCGCGGCAAAAGTCGGCATGAGGCAAGGCCAACAGTTTACATGTCCCATGCCGCTCGGTCATCAACTGCGCAAAGGTTTCCCGCATGCCGGATCGCCGGGAGGCGAGCCTGGCTTCGAACGTGACGAGGTCATCTGAGCGAGGGCGTCAAGAAGATGATGCGCGCAGTACGCACAACAAGTCCCCACCTGCCGTGTGTCTTCCCGTTCACATTGGATGGTAAATTCGAACACCGCGAGGTTCGTGGAGCATAGCTCGCATTGGGCTCCACTGCTCCTCGCCAGGAACGTCATGGAATCTGGCATAAACGCCCCCACTGTGCCAGTTGACTAGACCGTGAAGTTGCCCGCTAGGACCCAGCGCACAACGAGGTGTGACTGGGATCACTAGAAATTTGAATCGACGGAAGTCCGGCGCTTACGCTGCCGAGGCTATTTCAAGGTTTGCTTTCGTTGGAGTTCGAATCCCAGCGCGGATTGGATGTTTGAAATCCGCGACCGGTTTGGCATGCTTCTGCGATAGCACTGCAACCGCATGCCGAAACTTTGCGCCCGTCACATTGTGCAGTTCCGCAACCAGCGATGACTCGCGCACCTCGCCCAGATGCTCACCGGCCGTCTGCGTCAGAGTGAGCCAGTCGTGCCAGTCACCCAACGCATCCTGTATGCGCTTAAGCCCGGCGATGAACTGTTCGGCTTCGGCGGAATCGGCGGCAAACTCTGCGGCATAACGCGCCCGCTTGGTCGCGATGCGGTACTGGTGCAGTAAAGCCTCTGTCATCGGACCATTGTCACGGTGGATCCGTTCCAGCATTCCTCTGGCGACCGCGAGGGGATCCCGGCTCGCTTCCGGCTTAAAGTCCTTGCGCGCGCGTTTCAGCCGTTTGTGAGCCTCGCGAACCGTATCGTCGTCGACCGCCTTCCGCAGCTTCTTTTCCTGCCGGCCGCGGAGTTCAATCAATTCGTTGATCAACTGAGACTTGCGCCGTGGTTCCCGGGGAATTTTAAAACTGCGCAAGGCGGCTAACTGCACGTCCAAATCGCGCACCTTACCCGCACGCTTGCGGATTCGGCCCAACAGCTTCAAAAGTTTTTTCTGGCTGCGGTCCATCTCTGGAGAGAGCTCGCCCAGCAGTATCTGCAGCCGGCGCGTGCCGATGCGCAGGCGGTGTACATTCTGCGCATCAGGCTTCGACGAAAGCTTCGTCAGATCCTGTTCAAGCTTGCGGAAAACCGCACGGCTGCGCGTGGGTCCGATTGACATAAAGAAAATCAAATCTGGGTGACGAAAATACAGGCTTGTCTGCGAAAACGCAATCCCTGAAAGGCGCGGTCCGCAACCCGTTGAATCCACGAAGGTTACTAACGTCCCCGCCGGGAGGAGGCGCGCCGCTTCTTTTTTTCGCGCAACCAGCGGCGAAACCGGCGACCGCGTTTTCAAGTTCGTCATGCTGCTGTGCGGCCTCGCTGTGCTGGCCACGCTCGGCGTGATTGTCTACCAGTTGGTTTTGCGCTCCGGACTCTCCTGGCATGCTTTCGGGTTTAAGTTCTTTGCCGGTCATGACTGGGATCCGGTCAACGAGCGCTTCGGTGCGATGCCTTTCATTTACGGCACCCTGGTCTCCTCGCTCCTCGCTTTACTGATTGCGGTGCCGCTGGCCATCGGAGTTGCCGTCTTCACCACAGAAATGTGTCCCGTGGCGTTGCGCGGCCCGCTCTCGTTTTTCGTGGAGTTGCTGGCCGCGATTCCGAGCGTGGTCTACGGACTCTGGGCAATCTTCGTGCTGGTACCGATCCTCAGCGGCTACATCGAGCCCTTCTTGTCCAGGACGCTGGGCTGGACGGGCTTATTTGTCGGCCCGCCCTACGGCATCAGCATGCTGGCGGCAGGAATCATCCTGGCCATCATGATCATCCCGATAATTTCTTCCATCACACGCGAAGTTCTGATGGTCGTACCCCAGCACCAGCGCGAGGCCGCGCTTGCCCTGGGCGCCACGCGTTGGGAAATGATTCGCATCGGCGTACTGCGAAATGCGCGCGCTGGAATCATGGGCGGAATTATTCTTGGCCTGGGTCGCGCCTTGGGAGAAACCATGGCTGTCA
>WNFD01006423.1_pt1 | contig 12398 bp, 10 predicted proteins | sample 5400491 | NCBI WGS metagenome assembly WNFD01 (sample SAMN13153343, study PRJNA577476) | soil metagenome | isolation source: 120 cm saprolite under Douglas fir tree site 2 hole 2 replicate 2 | place: USA:California | collected 2015-04-18 | reverse complement strand
GGGGAGGGGGGGGGGGGGGCGTGGCGGAGGGCGCATTGAGGCGGCGGAAGTACTCGAGCACGAGCCTGCGCTGTTCCGGCGAGAGGCTGTTGAGATCCTCCCAGGTCGGGTAGCGCAGTCGCGGGCCCGCGCCGGTCGCCCCTGGGGCCAGCACGCCGGGGAGGTGGACGCTGTCGCCGAGCGCCGGGCGGCTCGTGCGCTGTTGCTGCTCGTCGGGCTCTGGTCCCGTCAGCGTGCGGCCCGCCTCGAGCAGGCGGCGGTACAGACGCTGCTGTCGCTCGAGAGTCGGGCGGTCGAGCCGGCCCGCGTCGAGCTGCCGCGCGAGATCGCGGGCCTCCTGCGCCAGCGGGCCCGCAGCCGAGCTCGCGCCTTCGGCCTGCAGCCGCTCGAGCTGCTGCGCCAGGGCGCGCTGCCGGGCTGCGAGCGCGCGCAGCTGCTGCAACACCGCTTGCGCGCCCGGTCCAATCATCGGTAGTAGGCTCTGGGCGTCGCCGTTCAGCCCTTGCTGCTGCCCCGCCATGCGCAACAGCTGCTCCATCGCTTCCTGGAAGCCGGTCCCCGACTTCGCGTCGACGACGGCCTGACGACTGCGTGCCAGCGCGTACGCCGTTGCATTCAGTGCGTCGAGCGCCTCCTCGGCGAGCGCTTGCGCCGCCGGTGTATTGGGCTGGGCTCGCTCGAGCTGCTGGCGCGCCGCACCCATCTGTCGTTGGGCGAAGCCCAGGGCGCTCTCGAGCCCGGGGCTCACCAGGGCGTGTCGCCCTGATGCCGCCCGGATCTGCTGTGCCACGGCCGCGGCGCCCTCCTCGATCGACGCCTGCTGCGCCCGGGTCGCGGCGCTGCCCTGGGCGAGCCGCAGCTCGTCCACCACCCGCTCCTGGCGTTGCGCCAGATCGGCGGTCTCGCTCATCGCGCGGTCGAGGGCCGCGAGCGCCTCCTGGCGCCAGCGCGTTGCGAGCGCGTCCCGTTGGCCCCGCAGTTGCCCGGCGAGCGAATCGAGCGCGGCCGCGGCCTCCCGTCCGGCGTCGCCCGCGCCAGCCCGATCCCCCTGCGCGGCGCCCTGCGCAGCTTGCAGCATTTCGTGCCGCGCGCGCGCCGCCGCGGTCTGGGCCGGGGCGAGAGGCCCCTCGGTCCGTGTGGGCGGGGGAGCGGGGGCGGGAGGGGGGAGAGGGGGGGGAGAGGGAGCAGTCATGCTTAGGGCGATGTCTCGCGCTGCCTCAGCGATGCCGCGTGAGAGCGTGTCGGCGCGCTCCCTAAGCGCACGCTCGGCCGCCGCAGCCGCCGTATCGGCGCGCGGCGCGGATTCCCGATTCCACTCCTCCTGGCGATTCCGCAGATCCTCGGCGTCGGCGGCGAGGGAGGCAAGCTGACCCTCCACCGCTGCGCGGCGGAACAACTCCCGGCTGCGCTCCAGTGCCTGGCGCAGCTCCCGCTGCGCCTCCGCCAGGCGTTGTAGCGCCTGCCGCATGGCCTCGGGGTCAAGTCGCGCCAACGCGTCTTGCAGCTCCCGCATCCGCTGCTCGAGCTCCGGGGTGATGGCGCGCTGCAGCATCTCCTGCACCTCCCGCAGTCGCGCCTGGAACGCCGTGTCATCCACGCCAGCGGCGTGCGCGGCCCGGGCGATCTCATCCACCGCGCGCGCCAACTCGCGGATCCGCTCGGTGACCGCCTGCTGCTGGCGGGCTACTTCCCCCGCGCGCTGCGAGGCCTGGAAGGGCAACGTCCCCGTCTGGGAGGCCACCGGAGAGCGGGGGTTCAACACGTCGCTCGCCGCGTCCCGGGCGCGCTCGTGTGCGAGGTCGTTCGTGCGCTCGCTCAACGCCCGCTGTGTCGCCCCCAAAGAGTCCGCCGCGGTAGCGATGTCGCGTGCCGCCTCACGGACGGCCGCCCGCAGCTCCTCGCGGCTCGGCAGCCGCAGCGCGTACTCCCGGCTCACCCCCTTGTGCGGCGTCGGCGCATTGTCCCACGCTTCGACGCGGAAGCGCAACGTATCGCCCGGCAGCAGGCCACGCTGCAGCGCGTTCAACTCGCCTTGCACGATCGCGCGATCGCCTACACCGCTCACGTCGAGCGAGTCGCGCACCGGAGCGCCCAGCTTGCCCGTCTGGCTCACGCGCCAGCTCACGACGCTCAAGCGCGAGAGTCCGTGGTCATCGCGCACGTCGATCACGAGGGGCTGGCGCAGCGACAGCGGCAAGGTCGTGTCCATACCCGGCACCGGCACGGTCACCACGGGCGCGGAATCGGGAACGATCCGCACGATGAGCTGGGGCGGCTCGCCTTCGAACGGCGCAGCCCCTTCGCCGGTGAGCGCGAGCCGCCACGCGCCGCTCGCGCGCATGGCGAGGCGTCCCGTGAACCGCCCGCCGCTCACCCGCAGCGGCCACGTCTCTCCGCTCCGGGTCCACCCCGCGGCCGCCAGCGGCACGCTCGCGAGACCCGTCGTCTGCAGCACCGTGCCTTCCGGGAGCGCGAGCGTGTCGGCCCCCGGAAGCACCGCCTCGTCGGGCCGGTCGAGGTAGGCCGGGTAGCGCGCAGTGACGGCGAGCTCGGCGAGGAAGGCCGGGAGGGCGACGGCCACGTGCAGCTCGGCGCTCTTCCGCCCGCCGCTTGTCGCACGGAGGTACAGATCGTTCTGGAGGGGGCCAAGGCGGCGGATCGCGCGGCCCGCGCTGTCGAGCGAGACTGGAACGGGGCGCCACGTCTCGCCCGGCCCACGCGTCCACAGCGTGGCTCGCATGCCGCCCGGCACCTCGAGGGTCGCGATTACACGATCGCCGCGGCGCACCGTGGCGTGGTCCACCGCGAGCCGCACGGGCGCACGCGCGTCCGCCAGCGCGCGCAGCGGATGCCAGAAGGCGGCCGCGCGTCCCGACGCCGGCGCGGCGGCGATGAACAAGGCGGCGCCAGTCGCTGCCATCAGTGCGCCGGCCCACAAACGGCGCCGCGTCACAAGCGACAGCCGGCGATCCACCTCCGCTGCCGCCCGCGCGACTGCGTCGACTGCCCGCGCGTCCGCGGCGGCGAGCAGCGCCGCGCTGGCCCGCTCCCCGCCGGCAGCCGGCGCCAGCAACGTGACGACGCTCCCTGCGCGGCTCCCCGCCGCGCGCTCGACCAGTGCAGCGAGCATCCGAGGCGCCGCTGCCCGCCGTGCCCGCCGCACCACCACCACCACCACGCCCGTCACGGCGAGGATCGCCACCCAGGCGCCCAAGACGCCGCCCAGTCGCGGAGCGAGACGCACGCCTCCGGCCGCTAACGCAAGCGCGAGACCCGCGCCGGCGAGCGCCGCCGCCAACATGCGAGCGCGGATATGGGGCCGGCCCAGCCGCCCCAGGCGGCGCGCTGTTTCGCTCATTTCGCTGAGCTCACGGCGTAGGTGAAGAGATTCACGCCCATGCGGAGAGCCGCCTCGTGCAGTTCAGGGGGATCGTGGTGGACCGTCGAGTCCTCCCAGCCGTCCCCGAGGTCCGACTGATAGGAATAGTACACCACCAAGCGCTCCCCCAAAAAGACGCCGAACCCCTGGGCCGGCAGACCGTCATGCTCGTGGATCTTGGGGATCCCTTTCGGGAAGTCGTAGACGATGTGGTAGATCGGATGCGTCAACGGCACTTCAACCAGGGGATGGTCCGGAAACACGCGGGCGATCTCACGGCGGAACGCCTTGTCCATCCCGTAGCAGTCGTCGGCGTGCAGGAAGCCGCCTTGCTCCAGATAGCGCCGCAGCACCCGGAGCTCGGGGTCTGAGAACCGGACGTTGCCGTGTCCGGTCATATAGATGAAGGGGACCTCCCACAGCTCGGCGCCAGTGAGCGTGACGACGCGCTCGCGTTCGGCCACCGGCAACGCGGTGCGGGTGCGCAGTGCGGTGAGGAGGTTCGGCAGGCTCGAGGGGTTGGCATACCAATCGCCGCCGCCGTCGTAGTGCACGCGGCCAATCGTCAGCAGAGCGTCTGATGTACGGGTCGTCGGATTGTCGGATGGGACGACCGCCAAGCCGAGCAGTGCCAATCCGGCGATCCGCCCGTCCGACAGTCCGACACGCTTCATAATTCGTTGACCAATCGGTATGCGCTGTTCCGGGAGATTCCGGTTTCTTCGGCGAGCCGCTCAGCGACGTCTTTGCGCGTCATGCCCTCTGCCAGGAGCAGCCGGGCCCGGTTCTCGGGATCGGGCAGCGGCGGCTCGGGCGGTGCGGTTCCTGTGCCAGCGACGACAATGGTGACTTCCCCGCGCGCCGGCGTCTCCGCGTAATAACCCGCCAGCTCTGGCAGGGTCCCATCGCGCGTTTCCTCGAACACTTTCGTCAGCTCGCGCGCCACGGCGGCGCGACGGGTCGGCCCGCAGACGCTCGTGAGGTCGGCCAACAGCTCCGCCACACGAGTCGGCGCTTCGAACAGGACCACCGTCCACTGCGACCGGGCCACCGCTTCAAGCAGCCGGGCGCGGTCACGGCCTTTGCGCGGCAGAAACCCCAGGAACAAGTAACGGTCCGCCGGGAGACCCGACACGGCGAGTGCCGCACCCACCGCCGTCGGTCCGGGGATGGAGACGACGGGGATGCCCCGCGCGCGCGCGCCCGCCACCAGCTCGGCGCCGGGATCGCTCACCGCTGGCGTGCCCGCGTCAGTGACGAGCGCGATGTCCCGTCCGCTCGCCAGCAGGTCGAAGAGGCGGCGCTGCGCCTTCGTCGGGGAGTGCGCGTGGAAGCTGAACAGCTCGGCGCGCGAGCCGACGTGCTGTAACAGCGTCTTGCTGCGGCGCGTGTCCTCGGCGGCGACGACCGCCACGCGCGTCAGCGTCTCGGCGGCTCGCGGCGAGAGGTCGCCCAGGTTCCCGAGCGGCGTGGCGACGACGTACAGGGTGCCGGCCACGTCACCACGGCACCGGCCACGGCATGCGGCCGTAAAAGCCGGCCGCCTGCAGGACGTAGCGGTGCTCCTTCGTGGCGTCTTTGAGCACCTTCGACGCGGTGCCGGGCATCATCACTTCCAACCCTTCGAGCAGCTGCAGCGCCCAACCCCCCAAGGCCACGGGCAGCTCCTCGGGGTGCACCACCGCGTCGGGCGTTTCGCCGCCGCGCGGCACGGAGAGCACCGCCAGGGCCTTGTGAGTGCCCACCATGGCGCCGCACACCTTCTGCGCGCGCTTTTTCGCCTCGCCCGGGAACTCGAGGTCCACCGCGTCCACGATGCGCCAGTACAGTTCGCGGTAGGTGCTGACGAGCGCTGCTGGCGCCTGCGCTGGCAGCTCGCTGACGGCCGGGGCGATCGCGGCGGCCAGGGTCGCGGCCGCGCCGTCGGGCCCGGGTTGGAACAGGGACTCGATGTACTTCGGGACCGCCATCGCCTCGGGCTTGTCGCAGAAGTAGCCGCCGGCAAAACGCCCGTCCTCCACACGCAGGTAGGAGACGCGGCCGTTGGAGATCAGCTCGAGCACCCCGGTCACGTGCTCAGCCTGCAGCGCCGGGAATAGCGCGGCCGGCTGGCGCGGGTCCACGAAATGCGCCTGCGCCGGAGCGGCGCAGCACTGATACATCCACGCCAGCTGCTCCATCGGCGCCTGACAGTACGCCAACTCGCCGCGCTCCATCTCCGCCCGCATCCGTCGCAGCCCCTCGCCGATCGTGATCACCTGGCGGCCGGCCGTATGCAGCGACGCCGCGTTGACGGCCTCGCCCTTACGGAAAAACAGCAACAGGCATTCGTCGGGGAGGTAGGCGCTGATGTAGCCGTCCACGCGCCCGTCTCGATCGCGCTTGGCGAACGAGAGGAGGTTGTCGAAATGGATGAAGGCGAGTCGGGTACGATGAATCAGCCGGTGCGTCTGCGGAAACACCAGATCCGTTAGACGCACCGGCGAGTTCATCAGGCGAGCGGTGCTCGCGCGCATGGTCCTCCGCCGAGGGCCTTACGTGAGGTGCTGCTGAATCTTCTCCAGAAACGCCGGCTTGGGGTAGGCACCGACCACTGTGTCGACGTGGCGCCCGTCCTTGAAGAATAGAATACTCGGAATCGAGCGCACATTGAAGCGCATCGGCGTCCGCTGGTTCGCGTCCACGTCCATTTTCGTCACTTTCAGCTTGCCGTCATACTCCCCGGCGATCTGCTCCATGATGGGGGCCACCATGCGACAGGGCCCACACCAGGTGGCCCAGAAATCCACCAGGACCAGCCCCTTGTACTGTTCCACCTCCAACCCGAACGTGGCGTCGGTGACCTCCGTGAGATGCGCTGCAGTCATGACCTACCACTCCTTATCAGACACTCGTTATGTTGACGTCCATGAAGCCCGACCGCCGCGGCCCGGCTCCCGACTCGGTCCCCCACGTCGCCCACGTCGGTATCGCCGTGCCAAGCATCGCCGCCGTCGTACCGTTCTATCGCGATGTGCTCGGCATCGTCCCTGACGCCCCCGAGACGGCCGACGGCGCCACGATCGTCAACCTCCACTTGGGCGACGTCGACGTGGAGCTACTCGAGCCCCAGGGGGCCGACAGCCCCGTGGGCAAGTTCCTGGCCCGGCGGGGCCCCGGAATCCACCACATCTGCTATCGCGTGTTGGACCTCGACGCCGCCCTCGCCCGCTGCCGCGCAGCGGGCTACCGGCTGATCGACGAGCGCCCCCGCCCGGGCGCCGGCGGCCGGCGCGTGGCGTTCCTTCACCCGCAAGCCACGGCCGGGATCCTGCTGGAGCTGACCGACTAAAGCAACACCGGACCGCTACTGGCGGTTTCCGGTGCCGCCGGGTTGGCAACCGCGTGCGGGGTTGCCTGCGGCCTCAACGTGCGCGTCGAAGACGATCCAGCTGCCCCGCTTCGTCTGCATGAGGTCGATCGGTTGCACGTGGTTGCAGTCTGCGCGCTGCAACTCCACCCGGAACGTACGGACCTTGTCGTTACCCGGGGGCGCGATCGGACCCTCGATGACTCGATATCCAGTATGGTTCAGATAGATCTGCATGCCGGTGAGGTGCATCCGCAGCCGATCGGGCTTCATCCATTCGACCGCCGGGCCGTCCTGGTTGCCCCACAGCTGGCCCATACGGTTGAGATCGTTCGCTTTCACCGCGGCGAGAAACTGGTCCAGAGCCTGGCTCAACGTCTGCGGGACCGGTGCTTGGGACCCGTGGCCACAGCCGATACCCAGGAGCGTCACGAGGACCGCGTATCGTCGCATCAGGAGGGCCCTTTACCGATGAGTGGAACGATCCGAAGGTAAGACGCCATGCGCCTCTACGTCAACATTGATCACGTGGCAACCTTGCGGCAGGCGCGCCGCACCGACGAGCCCGATCCCGCGCGCGCCGCTGAGGCCGCCGAGCGCGGCGGTGCCGACGGCATCACCGTCCATCTGCGCGAGGACCGCCGCCACATCCAGGATGCGGACGTCCGCGCGCTCGCCCGCAGCATCACCACCGTCCTCAACCTCGAGCTCGGCGCCCATCGCGAGATCGTCGGGATCGCGTACCGCCTGAAGCCGTTCCAGGCGACGCTCGTCCCGGAACGGCGCCAGGAGATCACCACCGAGGGCGGACTCGCCCTCCGGCCCCGCGACACCAAGGTCCGCGACGCGATTCGCCGTCTCCAGGGCGCCGGGGTCCGCGTCAGCTTGTTCATCGACCCCGACCGCGCGGCGATCGACGTCGCGCACGCGCTCGGCGTGCCGGCCGTCGAGCTGCACACCGGTCGCTACGCTCACACGTGGAGCAAGAGCGACCGCGCCCTGGCAGGATTGCGGCGCGCCGCCGCGCACGCCCGCGCGGCGGGCCTGGCCGTGCACGCCGGCCACGGCCTCACCTACCAGAACGTGCAGCCCGTCGCCGCCATCCCCGAGATCGAGGAGCTCAACATCGGGCACAGCATCGTGAGCAGCGCGGTGTTCGTTGGGATGGAGGAGGCGGTGCGGCGGATGAGAAGGCTCGTTGATACAGCCAGCAGTGGTCAGCCATCGGCCGTCAAAAAGATGACGGATTGCTGACGGCTGGCGGCTGATCGCTTAACTTGGAGCCCATGACGACCCCGAATCCCGCCCAGCCCCTCGGCATGTCGGATTTCTTCGTACTGGAGGCGGGCGAGTACTTGGAGCGTCTCGACGCGCAAGTCCAGGCGCCGGAAGGGACCGCCCCCGCGCCCGACGAGTTCGTGCGGCTGGCGCGGGCACTGCGCGGCAGCGCGCTGATGGCGAGCCAGCAGGCGATCGCGCGCGCGGCGTCCGGCCTCGAAGCGCTCGCGCGGTCCGTGCGCGAGGCCCGCAGACCGTGGAACGCGGAGACCCGCCAGATCGCGATCCGGGCCGTCGACGACCTCAAGATCTTCGTGCGCCGGGCGAGCAGCTGGACCGAGGCGGATACTGCCAAGGCCGAGGCCCTTGCGACGCAGCTCGAGCAGCTGGGCGGACGGCCTTCGGCGCAGATCCGCGCCGCGGAAGTACTAGGGCTCGACGCGGGCGCCCGCGCGTTTGTGGCGCGCGAGGGAGCGGCCATCGCCAGCGCGCTCGATCGCGCAGCGCAGACCCTGCGCACCAACCCGCTCGCGCACGACCCGTTGCAGCATGTATTGAAGGCGTTGCAGCCGCTGCGCGGCCTTGCCGCCTTGAGCGACCTGCCCCCGCTCCCCGACCTGCTCGAGGGGATCGAGCGCGCCATCGGCGGCTTCGGCCGGCCGGGCGCGCCGCCGAGCGAGTCGGCCGAGCTGTTCCAGGCGGCGGCCGGCGCTATCGCCAAGGCAGCACGCGAGGTCGCCGAACGCGGCCGTCCCGACCCCGAGGCCCCCGAATTCAAGGCCTTCGCAGCACGGCTGGTCCGGCTCGAGGACGCTGAGCCGGACGTGATCCCGATCGCGAGCCTCTACTACGCGGACACCGGCCCGCACGTCGTGCGACGCGGCACCCCGCCCGCCCGCCCGGCGACACTGGGCCGGCTGGAGCTGGTGAGCCACGGCGAGCACCTGCGCCAGGCCGCCGACTCGTTGGAGCGGGCACCCAGCGGCACCCAGCGCGAGCTGCGCGCACACACCCTCGTGGGGACCTTCCGCGCGCTCGCCGGCGCCGGGGGGGGGCCGCTAGCAGACCGTGTGGCGGAGTTCGCGCTAGCCGCCCGCGAGGCGGTGACCGCCGGCCTGGCAGTGCAGAACCCTGGCGGCTTCGCATCCGCGCTGCGCAAGGTCGGCGACCTGCTGGCCCGTTCCTCGACCGACGACGAGGAGGGACTCGCCACCCAGATCGCCGAGCACACCCGCGCCGTGCAGACACTCGCGCCAGCGGTGGCGAGGGAGGCCGCGCCGGCGGCTCCCGCTCCGAGCGCCCCATTCTCCCAGGAGGACACCGTTCCTCCCGAGACCGCCGACCTCGTCGGCTCGTGGGTGACATACCGTCGCCTATTCGCCGCCGGCGTCGGCCCGGCCTCATTACCGGAGCTCCTGGCGGGGGTCCCGCAAGCGAGGGCGCAGGTCGACGAGCCGACGGTGGTGGACATCCGCATGCTGCTCTACAGTGGCGTGCGGGCGCAGCAGCGCGCTCAGGAGCTGCGCGCGGAGGCCAAACTCGCCACGGGCGAACGGCTGCGCGCGCTCGTCGAAGAGGTTTGCGACCTCGTTGCACTCGCCCTCGAGCCCCCCCTCCCTCCCCCCGCCCGTCCCGGCGCCTAAGCGCGCCTCCCGCTGGGCCTGGGTCATCGGCCTCGCGGTCACGGGTGCCTTCCTGGCGTGGGCCGTGCGCGGAACGCACTGGAGCGAAGTGCGCGCCGGCCTCGGCGCCGTCGATCCCGTCTTGCTGCTCGCGGCGGTCGCGCTCGCGACCCTGACGTTCCCACTGCGCACGATCCGCTGGCGGGTGATGCTCCGCAGCGGTGACGACCGGGGGACGCCGTTCCCCTGGCGCCCCCTGTGGCAGGCGGTAGCGATCGGGTTCATGGCGAACAACCTGCTGCCGGCCCGGGCCGGCGAGTTCGCGCGAGCGTACGTCGCCAGCCGCCAGCTGCCGGTGCGGTTCACGACCGCGCTCGCGTCGATCGGAGTGGAGCGAGTGTTCGACGCGCTGGTCATGCTGGGGTTGATGGCGCTGGCGATCGCGGCTCCGTCGTTCCCCGCGGACACGACGCTTCTGGGCGCCCCGCTGTCGCGCGTCGCCGCACGCACGGCGGTGCTGTTCGGAGCGATGTTCGTGCTCGCCCTTGTCGTCGTGCTCCGGCCGCTGCCCTGGCTCGCGCTGTTCGAGCGTGTGGTGCGCGCGGTGTTCCCGCAGCGGCTGGCCGAGCGGCTCGCCGGCATCGCCGAGGGGCTGGTGGCCGGGCTCGAGGTCCTGAAGCGGCCCGGACGATTCACCGCGATGTTGTTCTGGTCGTTCGTGCTCTGGCTCACCAACGCCGCGTCGTTCGCCGTCTGCTTCCGAGCATTCGGGCTGCACGTGCCGCTCGAGGGCTCCCTGCTACTCCAGGGAATCCTAGGGTTCGCAGTGGCGCTGCCGGCGTCGGCCGGCTTCTTTGGTGTTTTTGAGAAGGGGACGCAGCTAACCCTGCAGATTTATGGTATCAGTCCCAGCCTGGCGCTGGCGTACGCAGTGGCCTACCACCTGTCGACGTTCCTGCCGATCACCCTGCTTGGCCTGTTCTCACTCTCCCGGATCCGGCTGCATCTGCGCGACCTGCGCCGCGTCCCCGCCGCCGATTCCGTCGCTGCGAGGAGTGGCAACGAACCGTGACGGACGCCGTTCGCATCGCGGCTCATGCCAAAATCAACCTCTTCCTCCGGATTCTGGCACGCGAGCATGGGGGCGTAGGGGGCGGGGGGGGGACGGCGTTCCACCAGTTGGAGACAGCGTTCGCGCTGCTCGAACTCGCCGACGAGCTGGTGGTGCGGCGCACCGCGCAGCCCGGCGACGTGACGCTCACCGTCGACGGACCCGGCCTCGACGAGGTGCCCGCCGCGGACAACCTGGTAGTGCGCGCCGCGCAGGTCGTGTTGGCGGCCACCGGCCGCAAGTTCGGAGTCGCGATCGAGCTGACCAAGCGCATTCCCGTGCAGGCCGGTTTGGGAGGCGGGTCGAGCGACGCCGCCGCCGCGCTGCACGCCCTGAACGCGCTCGCAGGAGGCGCCGTCCCCCGCCAGGAGCTGCTCCACTTCGCCGCCCGGCTCGGCAGTGACGTGCCGTTCTTTGCGAGCGGGGCCGCGGCGGCGCTCGCCTGGGGCCGAGGAGAGCGGCTGTTCCGGCTGGCGGCGTTGCCCGCAGCCCCTTCGCTCGTCGCCGTTCCGCCGACGGGCGTCGCCACGCCGGACGCGTACCGGTGGTGGGACGAGCACCATGCCGCGCCCCCCTCCCCGGCGCGCGGCCCAGTCGTGCTCGACGCGGAGGCGCTCGCCAGCTGGGGGAGCGTCGGCCGCTTGGGCGGCAACGATTTCGAGATCCCCGTGTTCGGCAGGCACTCCGAGCTGCGCATGCTGTTCGAGCGACTGGCCGGAACGGGCCCGCTCTGGGTGCGGCTGTGCGGCTCGGGAAGCGCGGTCGCCGCGGTCTATAAGAGTCCGCGCGACCGCGACGCCGCAGCGGCCGCGCTGGGGTCGAAATGGGACCGATTAGATTAGGCGGCGCTGGCCCCTCGTCCAATGGCAGGACACCGGACTTTGGATCCGGGAATGAAGGTTCGAATCCTTCGGGGCCAACTGCACTTGCAGCCTCCCTCCCCCCCGCGGGTCAGTTAATGGGTCAGTTCGCCGTTCACGCGGCTTCCACATCCCTGAGGACCAGAGATGCAGATAGGGTGATCGCGACGGGGTCGCGATCCGGGTCCTGGTAGCTCCCGCCTTCCGCGGTAACCGGTCAATGCGCGTGCGGCGTGTAGAAGACCGGTACGCTAATCATCGAGTCCGTGGTGAACGGGCGAAGAACGGTGAGGGGGTTGTTGGGATATGTCCCGGTGGGGCTGAAGTAGAAGATGTCGCGCCCGCTGACAAGCAGGCGCAAGCTATTCGGTGACCAGGTCGCCGGCCGGTCGGTGTCGAACTGGGTGAGCGTGTCGTAGGCAACAGTCTCCAGATCGAGCCGGGTAATAAATGGTCGGGAGAGAAACACGAGGGATTTGCCATCGGGGGACCACTGCGGTTCGCGGCCGTCGAATGGCGTGTTTCCCGGGTTCACCACCCGCAGGTTGGCGCCGCTCGTGTCCACCAGCATTGCCGCACCCGCCGGGAGGAAACTGCCGTTGAAAAACTTGATGCTATCGCGCACGAACACGATGTCGGTCCCATTGGGAGACCAAGCCGGTCCGGAGGCGCCGAACGGATCTCTCGTGAGCCGCTTCGCTCCCAATCCGTGCGGGGCGATCTTGAAGACCTCGGGTTTCCCAAGAGTCGGGTCTTGCGCGAGGAACAAGATCCAGCGTCCGTCCGGGGACCAGGACGG
>WNFD01015819.1_pt1 | contig 12400 bp, 6 predicted proteins | sample 5400491 | NCBI WGS metagenome assembly WNFD01 (sample SAMN13153343, study PRJNA577476) | soil metagenome | isolation source: 120 cm saprolite under Douglas fir tree site 2 hole 2 replicate 2 | place: USA:California | collected 2015-04-18 | reverse complement strand
GAGGCGGCGCTATACAACAACGGAGTTTACCCGGAGAAAATCGGCCGATTCGGCGAGTCCTACTCGGAGAACGGAGTCCCAACCCGCGTGCAGACGCTTCCCCCTCCTACCGAGGAGGAGACACTAAAACATGGGATCGTGCCTTATCTGGATCCGCTCGCGCGCTTTGAGATCTCGCAGCCCGGCAACGTGCTCCGAGTATTCGAACGCGGCGAAGATCGTCTGAGCATTCGCGGCTACGGTACTAAAGTTCGCACCGATCCGGTCTTTCTCGGACTGCAAAAAACCCGGCTCCTTGATCCGACCCTTTGGTTCCTCGGCACCAATGACCACCCAGGAGACTATCGAAGCAGCGGTTGCACCGCATGCCATGTCATCTATGCGAATGATCGCGACGAAAAACATTCGACGCCGTACTACGTAGAGTTCGGAAATGCCGGGCGTAGCGCGTCGGCGGACAAGTCCATACCCAAAGATGTATCCGGCTATCCGATCAAGCATCAACTAACCAACGCAATTCCGTCATCCCAGTGCGTCGTATGCCACGTGCATCCGGGCACTACTGTCACTAACAGCTACTTCGGCACCATCTGGTGGGACAACGAAAGTGATGGTGAAGCCTTCTATCCAAAGAAGGCCAAGCATCCGAGCGCGGACCAGGAAGCGGTCGACCTGATTGCAAATCCTGAGGGAGCCAACGTTAAGGGCGATTGGTCGGATTCAAAATTCCTGAAGGATAGCGGTGATCCTAAAAACGGATTGAACACGAAGTTGAAGAACATCCAGATAGCAGACTTCCACGGCCACGGCTGGATTTATCGCTACGTCTGGAAGCACGACAAGTATGGCAATCTGCTCGACGCGCAAGACCATAAGATTGCGGATAACGACCCGGATAAGTGGAGAGAGGGACACGCGGTAAAGCTCCAGGACATCCACAATGAAAAAGGGATGCAATGCGCAGACTGCCATTTCGAAGGCGACGCACATGGAAATGGCAAGCTATACGACGAGGTGCGCGGTCCCATCCAGATCCGATGCGAAGATTGTCACGGTACCTACAAGGACTATGCGACCTTCGCAGCCACCGGAAATGGAGCAGCGGGTCAGCGAATTAGTTTCCAGCAGCACTTTCGAGTCCGTCGCCCGGGAGGCGGCGTAAAGGCTGTCTATCAACAGCAAACCATGAAGAGCGGCGCCTCGTGGCAGGTACCTCAACTCGCGACGATCGATAATCCGGCCTCTAAAGCATGGACCCGAGCCTATGAAGCGGCTGCTTATGCGCACACGATCCAGAAGGACAACAAGACCTGGGGCAAGATCGACGTGTCCGATGACAAACTTGCGCATCCGCTAGATGCGATGGCCTGCCAGACCTGCCACTCGTCGTGGGTACCGAGTTGCTTCGGATGCCATCTGCCGATGAAAGCGAACATGCGCCGGCCGATTCTACACTACAACGGCGACATGACACGCAACTGGACCAGTTACAATTTCCAGACTCTGCGCGATGACGCCTTCATGATTGCAAAGGACGGTGCGATAACCGGAAATCGAATTTCTCCGGCCCGCTCCTCGTGCGCCGTGCAGGTTTCTTCTTACAATCCAGAGCGCGAAGTCATCTACACCCAGCAACCTCCAGTCTCCGCCGAGGGCTTTGCCGCACAGGCATTCAGCACGACGGTGCCTCACACCGTCCGCGCTAAGGAGACCAAGCAATGCACCGACTGTCACATCTCAGCGGACAACGACAACAATGCAAAGATGGCGCAACTGCTGATGCAGGGTACGAACTTCGTCAACTTCATCGGGAGATTCTGCTGGGTCGCTGAAGGACACGACGGGATGGAAGCGGTAGTGGTTACGGAACGCGACGAGCCACAGGCAGTCATCGGAAGCCATCTGCATGAATTGGCATACCCCGACGAATTCAACACATTCGTCAAGCGCGGACACCTCCTTCGAGATTCATTCGAGCATGGCGCGGTCATTAAGCTCGGATGGAAAGGTTCCGCACCGGAATTTCACGGCGAGTGCATGACAATCCAGAATCGCGGCGAGTATCTTTTCACGGCGCAGGGCAAAGGCGGCTTCGTCGTTTATGACATCGCGAATCTTGACAACAAAGGATTCTCCGAGCGATTCACCACGGCCCCGGTATCGCCGCTGGGACAAAGAACCTACGTCTCGACAAAGTACGCGACCTCCGTCCTGCTGCCGACGACGATGCTTATCGATCCGCGCCGATCGCAGCGTCCGGAGAATCTTGAACAGAAGCCTCCGCTTGCCGCCGAGTTCGCGTTCATCACGGACAAGTACGAAGGTCTTATCGCAGTCGATGTAATCACACTCGGGAATGGCAATCCCGATGACAACTTCTTCAAGCGAGGACCGGGATTCAATCCAGGCGGTATCCTCGACGGCGCGATCGGCGGCACGATCGCGGGCAACTATGCGTACGTGCTGTGCGATCGTGGAATCGTCATCGTGGAAATCTCTAATCCCGCACAGATGAAGGTCGTGAGCGAGGTGGACGCACCGCACGTAGTGAAGCCGCGGGCAATCTCGGTGCAGTTCCGCTATGCGTTCGTAGCCGATTCGCAGGGATTGAAGGTGATCGATGTGACCGAACCGGCCAATCCGCGCCCGGTCGATTCCGCATCGCTCACGATGCCAGATGCGCGCAACATCTATGTGGCGCGCACTTACGCATATGTATCAGCCGGCGCACAAGGTTTGGTGATCGTCGATGTTGAACGCCCCGAACATCCGCGGATCGATCAGACCTACAATGCAGACGGCAAGATCAATGATCTCAACGACACCAAGATAGGCATGACTGACGCGAGCGTTTTTGCATACCTGGCCGATGGCAAGAACGGACTGCGCGTGCTCGAACTGATCTCGCCGAATGATACACCCACCTACCGGGGCTTTTCACCACATCCATCGCCCAAGCTGATCGCAACCTTCCCGACGCGCGGTCCTGCGCTCGCGATTCCAAAGGGTCTCGACCGCGATCGCGCCGTTGACGAAAGCGGCAACCAACTGGCGGTCTTCGGCCGCCGTGGTGCCCGTCCCTTCACGCTAGAGGAAGCCAGGAAGCTATACTTGCGACGCGGCCAAATTTACACGGTGAGCGATAAGCCTACCGCGCGTGACAATCGATAGCGCACCCATAGCTTGGAGGATTGCGATGCCCGTGACAGCGCGAGGCGACGGTGTGAAGCGGTTATGCCGGTCGAGTTCTGACGATTGGAGCTTAGTTGCTGTCGCCGCTTTCATAGCCTTGCTCGCCTGTGGTTGGGTAGCTCAAGCGCAAGCACAGAGTTCCGCCGGTTCGGTGACCGTGCTCGAAGGAACCGCGAGTCTTCAGCGAGGCGGCAATCGACTCGATGTGGTAGTAGGAACCGTGGTGGATATCGGTGACACAATAACTGTCGAATCAGGCCATCTCACAATAGTTCTAAACGACGGCAGCGTTCTCAAAGCAGGTACGTCAAGTGTGCTGAAAGTCGATGAACAACTGCTGGGGCCTGCCGGCGCGGTGGCTTCCACCAAGGTTAGTCTCTATGCGGGAATCTTGCGCTCGATCGTCAGACATACTTCGAGTGGCGACTTACCGAACTTCAAGGTCAATACTCCGAATGCGATCATTTCTGTGCGTGGCACGAAGTTCGACACCGCCTATTCGGAAGGCGCTCAACGCCGCGGATTCGGTGACTGCACCCAGTTCACCGACATCAAGGGATATGAGGGCCGGGTCGGTGCGCGCAATGCGGCGCTTCCGTCTTCTGATGAGACCGCAATTGACGGGGGCTACGAAACAACCATCGCTTGCGATTCGCCTCCGCTGCAGCCTGGACCACTCGGCATGACAGGCATCCCATTCGGCAACGTGGATACGTTCGTCGGTGATGTCCCTGGCGCGGCAACTGCACCACCGGTGGGAGGCGGCGGGGTACCGGCTCTGCCCCCGGTAGGAGGGAAGGGTCCTTAAGAGCCTGGCATTACAGTTGGCTCCTCATAACCCTACGATGGCGGCAAAGAAATGGCTGATACAAATCGGCCCGGCCGGCCGGACACTATTGCTGGGCATTGTCGTCATCGGCGCCATCTTCGCGATTAACTCGCGCAATCCCGCAGCGATAGAACTTGCAGAACTCAAAACGTCAGACTTGAGAATGCGGCCCGAGCAGGTCGGACCTAAAACAGATCTAGTTGCGATCGTGGCGATCGACGACGCGAGCATCGCCAGCGTAGGACATTGGCCTTGGCCGCGCGATCGCTTGGCGCGCCTGATCGTTGCGCTTTCAGATTACAAGGTCGCCGCCATTGGCATGGATGTGTTGCTGAGCGAACCGGACGACATCGATCGCGATCATCGAGAAGTAGCCCTCAAGCTAGGCGCTAAGAAAGTAAGCGAAGCGGCGATCGTCGATTCGTTGGGTCCGGGTAACGACGCTGTTCTTGCGCAGGCGATACGCGAACAAGGGTCCACGTTCCTCGCCTACGCATTTGAAAGTCATCGCTTCGGCGCCTCGCCGCTTTCACCGGTTCGAGCCGTGCTTAGAACTGAGCTCTTGAGCCCGCCGCCAATCGCCTTCGATCCAGTGTTGCAGGCGAATAGCCGTGTTCCAGATCTGATCAGCGCTCGAGCCTACCAGCCGCCAACGCCCATGCTGTACTCGGCCGCACGCGGAAGCGCCTTTGTTGACGCCGACAGCGATACCGATGGTGTCGTGCGCGCGCTTCCTACGGTCGTACAGTTTCACGATAGTTTCTGCGCACCGCTCTATCTCGCACTCGTGAGTTCGTATCACCGCGGAGCGCCGCTGGTGCTGTCCCTGACTAAGTCCGGCGTCGGAGGCGTGATGGTCGGAAGCGTCCATGTGCCGGTGGACGAGATGGGACTCATGATGATTTCATTTCGCGGTCCAGCTGGAACTTTCCCCCGCTATTCGGCCGCCGAAATCATGATGCATCACGTGCCGGACGCCCTCCTGAAGGGCAAGATAATTCTGGTTGGTATGACTGCGCATGGTCTGGGCGATCGAGTCGTTACGCCAGCAGGAGGCGATTTCCCGGGCATCGAGGTCCAGGCCAATGCAATCGACAACATTCTGAGCGGGGACGTGGTGCGCCGCTCGATCGTCACGGAAGGTGAGTCACGAATAGCTGCATTGATGGTGGGACTTGCGCTGAGCTTGGCGATAGGACGGCTTAGCGCACGCACATCCGGCGCCGCGGCAGTTGCGCTAGTAGCTAGTTTACTTCTGTATGCGCACTATCGTCTCTTACTGAACGGTATTCTGATTGGCCTGGCTCTCCCGTTATCTACAGCGATCGCCACTTACGCGATCCTTACCAGTTATCGATACGTCACGGAGGGCATCGAGAGACAGCGCCTGCGGAGCGCCTTTGTCCACTACCTGGCGCCGTCTTTAGTGGATAGGTTGGCAGAAGATTCTTCGGCGCTCAGCCTGGGAGGCGAAAGAAGGAACATAAGTGTGATGTTCGCTGATCTGACGGGCTTTACTGTAGCCTCCACTGAGATGGCGCCCGAACAACTTACGAGCAAGGTCAATCGCTACTTCAACTGCATCGTCGCTCCCGTGGATGCGACCGGCGGGTACGTGGAAAGGTTTCTGGGCGACGCGGTGCTCGCGATGTGGGGTGCGCCGCTCGCAGATCCGAAGCACGCGGTCAACGCGATTCGCGCGGCAATTTCAATAATCGAGAACGTCAGGCGCGCATTTGAAGAAGATGTTGCCGTTAGCGTGCAAGGGTTTACCATCAAGGTCGGAATCAACAGTGGCAGCGCGGTCGTCGGTAACATCGGCAGCAAAGATCGCTACTCCTACACCGCGATGGGTGAAGATGTGAATCTCGCCGCGCGTCTGGAGAGTATCCCTCCGCTCTACGGATGCTCGATCATCGTTGGCGAGCATACCGCGCGACTGGCAAACGACGATTTCCTGATGCGCGAAGTGGACAGGGTGCTGCTCAGAGGTGCGGCGCATCCCATGGCGATCTATCAACCCATCTCGGAGCTTCGCAAAGCTACCGCGAAGGACCAGGCGATTGTCGCCCGCTATGCAGATGCGCTGGAGCACTATCGCGCTATGCGATTCGCCGAAGCAATCGCGCTCTGGGATGATTTGACAGCGAACTATGAACCAGCGCCAAGCCCGTCATCAGTAATGTCAGCCCGCGCCCGCGAACTCCTCGCCCACCCACCTCCTCCGCAATGGGACGCAGTCCAAGTATTCACCACCAAATGACCCCGCCAACCGAGATTGCTTCGACTAAAGCAACCGTGTGGACGGTCGCCGCAATCGTCGTCACACTTTCGGTTGCGATCCTGGCGCCGTTTGCTGCACGACTCAGCGCAGCCGAGGAGCCAGAGGAACTGCTGCAGCAAGCGGTCGCGCCGTACCAACAAGGGCGCTACGCCGACGCCGAGCCGCTTTGCCAGCGTGCGCTCGCGATCCTTGAGAAGGTGCGAGGACCCGCGCATCCCCAAGTTGCAGAGATCCTGACTTTTCTCGCCGTTCTCTACCGCAACGAGGGGCGGTACGCCGATGCCGAGCCGCTGCTCAAGCGTGCGCTCGCAATCGAAGAGAAGGCGCTGGGGCCCAATGATTCTCAGGTCGCCGGCTGCCTCAACGCCCTCGCCTTGCTCTACAAGGCCGAGGGGCGCTATGGCGAGGCGGAGCCGCTGCTCAAGCGCGCTCTTGCGATCGACGAGAAGGCGCTGGGGCCCAGTGATCCCGCAGTCGCCAACACCCTCAACAATCTCGCGCATATCTTTGAGCTTGAGGGGCGCTACGCCGAGGCCGAGCCGCTCTCCAAGCGCGCGCTCGCGATCCAAGAGAAGGCGCTGGGGCCTAGTGATCCCGCAGTCGCTAGTACCCTCAACACCCTCGCTGAGGTCTATGAAGACGAGGGTCAATATGCCGACGCAGAGCCGCTTTTCAAGCGAGTGCTCTCAATCGTCGAGAAGTCGGACCATACCGAAGTCGCTGCCGCCCTGGGCAACCTCGCGGCGCTCTACCAGCACGAGGGGCGCTACGCCGAGGCCGAGCCGCTCTACAAGCGCGCGCTTAGCATCTGCGAGAAGACGCTGGGGCCCAACCATCCCAACGTCGCGGCGCCCCTCAACAACCTTGCGCTGCTATACGAGGTCGAGGGGCGCTACGCCGACGCCGAGCCGCTCCAAAAGCGCGCACTAGCGATCCTGGAGAAGGCGCTTGGACTAACCTTGCGGAACTCTACAGGATCGAGGGGCGGTACGCTGACGCCGAGCCGCTCTTTAAGCGCGCACTGGCGATCACGGGAAAGGCGCTCGGCCCTAATCATCCCGATGTCGCCAACAGGCTCAACAACCTTGCGGAACTCTACCAGTCCGAGGGGCGCTACGCCGATGCTGATCCGCTTCTGAGGCGCGCACTCGTAATCTGGGAGAAGGCGCTTGGACCTGAGCATCCCAATGTCGCCTTGAACCTCAACAACCTCGCGTTCGTCTATCAAATCGAGGGGCGCTACGCCGATGCCGAGCCGCTCTACAAGCGCGCGCTTGCGATCAACGAAAAGGCACTGGGAGCCGAGCATCCGGAAGTCGCCATGAGCCTCAACAACCTCGCGTTCATCTACCGGATTGACGGACGCTACGCAGATGCCGAGCCGCTTTATAAACGCGCTCTGACGATCAAGGAGAAGAAGCTGGGACCCAATCATCCCGGTGTCGCTAACAGCCTCGGCGGGCTCGCATTGGTTTATGAGGAGGAGGGTCGTTACGCAGATGCAGAGCGGCTCCAGAAGCGGGCACTAGCGATCAAGGAGCATGCGTTCGGACCCGATCATCCTGACGTTGCGGGGTGCCTCAACGACTTAGCTTTGCTTTATGGTGCGGAAGGCAAAGCGGCTCCGGCACGCGAAGCTTTTGAACGAGCACGGAAGATCACTCTGGATGTGGAGCGAGGCAACCAGGCGCTTGACGAGAAGACACTTGCGAGTTTGGTCGGTAGCGGGACGCAGTACCTGCCAAACTACGTGGCACTGCTGGCCACGATAGCGAGAGAGCCCAAGCTCGACTCGACCTTGCCGCCAGCAGAGGCGGAGGCACTCGCCTTTGTGGTGGCGGAGCAGGCGCGCAGCACGATGGCGCAGTCGGCGCTCACCAAGGCCGCCCTCCGCGCGGCATCGGGCGACCAAAAGGCCGATCAGCTCACGAGCCTCCAGCAACAAGCGCGCGATCTGGCCGCGCAGCTTGCGGCGGCGAGCGGGAAGTTCGAAAAGGCATGCCCCAGATGCGCCGAGTTGACAGCTCCCGAGCCGATTACGCCGAGCAGCACGCAAAAGCTGCTGCGTCCCGGCGAGGCGCTGGTCAGTTACTTCACGCTCGGCGATCGCGTGCTCGCTTGGACCGTGCGCCCGGGCGCGACGATCAGCTATCGCGACCTCCCGATCAAGCGAGCCGAGCTCATCGCGATGGTCGCGCGCATCCGCGCGAGCCTCCTGCCCGACCGTCCTTATGACGTTGCCGATGCGTACGCGCTCGACAACGTCCTGCTCGAGCCGTTCAAGGCTGATCTCGCGGGTGTAAAGAACCTGATTCTCGTGCCCGACGCGGCGCTGCTACCCGTGCCGTTCGCGGCGCTAGTGACCAGCGATCAGGGTTCCGACTATGCTGCCCTCGCCGACGCCTACCGCAAGGGACTCGCGCCGTCGCCCGAGGAACTAACGCGGCAGTACCCGAGCATCGCATGGCTCGCCAAGGAACCCTTCGCGCTGAGCGAGCTTCCCTCGGCGACCTCGCTCCGCGCATTGCGCGGACTGCCGGGCGTCGGCGCGCTGCCGGCCGCGCCGCGCGAGCCATTCATCGGCATAGGAGATCCGATGCTCGGGGGCAAAGGGACCAATCGAGGCGGCGCGATGCTAGCTGCGCGCGGCGCTAGTCCTGTTGACGACATCCGCATGCTGCCCCGCTTGCCCGGAACGCGCGAGGAACTCGTGGCCGACGCCAAGGCGCTCGGAGCAGATCCCAGCTCCGCGCTGTTACTCGGTGTCGAGGCGACCAAGCCGAAAGTGATGAAGCTCAATCGCGAGCGGCTTGCAGGGACACGGGTGGTAGCGTTTGCGACTCACGCTCTCATTGGCGGTGAGATCAAGGGCCTCATCGAACCAGCGCTTGTGCTAACGCCGCCGAATCAGCCAAGCGAAAATGACGACGGCCTGCTAGCTCTCGACGACGTGATGTTGCTCAAACTTAAAAACACCGAATGGGTGGTCTTGTCGGCCTGCAACACTGCCGCGCCGGGCGGCAGCGGCGAGGGGTTTTCGGGGCTGGTGAGGGCGTTCTTCTACGCCGGCACGCCTTCGCTGCTGGTCTCGCAATGGAGCGTTGACGATGCGGCGACCGACCAACTGATGACTGCGCTATTCACCGCGTATGGCCAGGGCGCAAAGGTTTCGCGCGCCGCGGCATTGCACGATGCGATGCTCAAGCTCGTCGACCTCTCGCGCACCGACCCCGCCCACACCTACTTCGCGCACCCATTCGCCTGGGCGCCATTCATCGTGGTCGGCGAAGGTGGTAGCGTTCGGTGAGCAGCCATAACCATCAGGAACCCGCGCGCGCGCGTCGGCCGCATCGAGCATGGTTTCGCGCGCTTACTTGCCTTGTCTGCGCGATCACCGCTTCTATCGTGACCTTCTTAGCAACTCCTCCGGTGTCCTCTGATGGACCTCTGTTCGACGCGATGGTCAAAGCTCGTTCAGTCGCTTTCCCTACGCGCGGTCCTGTCGAGTCTCCGATTGCCGTCATAGCACTTGACGCGAGAAGTCTTGATTCACCAGAACTCTCCCCGTACCCACGGGTACTACTCAGTCCAATATGGGCGCGAGTGCTAACCTCGGTCTTCAAGGCAGGTGCGCTCACGGTCGGCTTCGACCTGCTATTCTCCTACGACGCAAATCGATTCTCGGCGCTCGCTCCCAACTTCAACCAGACGTTTCTAGCTGCTGTCGCGGCAAATCAAAATCGTGTCGTGCTGGTGCGCTCCTCGCAGCACGCACCCGCGATGGCCTTCAGGGTCATCCTGGGGACCTCAGGTATAGGTTACAGTGAGGTTCCCCGCGATCCCGACGGCCGCTCTCGTCACGTATCGGCATTGATGCCCGGCAACGGAGCACCAGCCTTCTCCGCGGCACTACTTAAACGCGCCAATGGTCTGCGCATGCCGTCCAGCGTTCTGATTTCGCCGGTCCGGAGCCTCGAGGAAATTCCTACCTATGCTGTCGTTGACGTTCTGCGTTGTGCCGACGCAGATCCGTCCGCGCTCGCTGCCACCTTTGCAGGGAAGATCGTGATCATCGGTGGTACGCTTCGCGAAGATGATCGTAAGGAGTCTTCGGATCGCTTGCTTCCAAGGCAGACCCACGACGCAGCCCCAATAGCACCTTGTGGCCTGCGTCGTCTCGGAGCTTCAGATCCCGCGTCAGAGACGGTGCCCGGAGTCTTCTTGCACGCTGCCGCCGTCGAGGCCGTCGCATCCGGGCGAATCACCAAAACAGCAGGAGTCTTCGTCATCGTGGTTGTCGCAGCCCTGGCCGGAGGACTAGCCGCCTTGGCCGGAGTCTCTCTTGCTCCATGGACTGCACTTACTGCAGTGACTGGACTGGGTTGTCTGCTCTTTGCCTTCGCAGTTGTCACCTTGCGCTACAACTATTGGCTTCCAATGGCGATGCCGCTCCTCGCGACAGCCGGATCTCCCGTCATCGCGTATGTAGCGCGTTACCTGGCGGAAGAGCGCCTGCGCAACCAAATCCAGAGCGCATTCGGCCACTACCTTTCACCTGTAATCGTTGACCGTCTTGCCAATGACGCGAAGTCACTCAAGCTGGGTGGCGAAGAACGGGATATCACCGTGATGTTCGCCGACCTAAGCGGATTCACTGTAGCATCGACCAAGATGACTCCCGAGGATTTGACTAGCAAGGTCAATCGCTACTTTCGCTACATCGTAAAGCCGGTCGATGAGACTGGCGGCTATGTCGAACGATTCGTTGGCGATGCGGTGATGGGGATCTGGGGAGCGCCGCTATCCGACTCCAACCACGCCGTCAGTGCTATCAGGGCGGCCATAGCGATCATCGACGGAGTCAGGCGCGCCCGCGAAGAGGATGAGCAAAAGGGCGAGGAGGGCTTTACGATCAAGGTCGGGTTGAACACCGGAGCCGCGATCGTCGGCAATATTGGCAGCGAAAATCGATTCGCATACACGGCGATGGGAGAAGGTGTGAACCTGGCCGCCAGGCTGGAAGGCGTTCCTCCTCTGTATGGTTGTCTCATAGTTGCTGGAGAGCATACGGCTCGGTTCGCTCAAAATGTATTTTTGATGAGGGAGCTGGATTGGTTACTCGTCAAGGGCGCCGACAAATCGATGTCCATCTATGAGCCGATAGCGGAGCTCGATGTAGCTACAAGTGCGCAGAAGGAGATTGTAGGCCGCTTCGCGCAGGCGCTCGAGCACTATCGAGCAAGCCGCTTTGCCGAGGCATGTGAGATTTGGAACGACTTGACGCATAAGTATGAACCCGCCCCGAGCCCCTCATCAGTCATGGCCGCAAGGTCGCGCAACTTGAGCTCAAATCCTCCGGACAAGTCCTGGAACGCAGTCAATGTGCTACTCAACAAATAACCGGCGTTCTCACCAGGGAGGTTGACGTCATGTCGTGGTCGATGTGGGGTGCGCTCTCGGTGATCGGAATAGCGTTGTACCTCGCCGGACGTTACGCGCGCCGCGCCGCAGCGTCGCCGAGTGCTGCGCGCGCCAAGCAGGAAGAGGAAGCAGAGGAGTACGAGTCCGTCGAAGAACAGCGTAAGGCAGCAGCTTCGACCGATGTCGGAAACTTCCGCGACCGCGACGGCTGTCCAGAGATGGTCGTGGTCCCCGCTGGAAGCTTCGCTATGGGCGACGAAAAATGCGGGCCGGAGCACCAGGTAACGATCGGCTACGCCTTCGCGATCGGACAGAACCCGATCACGCGCGACGAGTATGCGCGTTTTGCGTCGGAAACCGATGCCAACTCTGACTGGCTAAAGCCCGGGTTTCTTCGGGACGGCCCCGACCCCGTCGTGAACGTAAGCTGGAACGACGCCAAGGCATACGTGGCGTGGCTCGGTGAAAAATCAGGCCATACTTATCGCCTGCCGTCAGAATCCGAGTGGTACCGTGCCATCGTCATTGGAAGTTCACCGCCCAACTCATTTGGTCTGTTCGACATGGGGGGCAACGTGTGGGAATGGACCGGAGACTGCTGGAACCCGAACTACGCCGGCGCGCCTGACGATGGAACCGCCTGGACCACGGGAGACTGAGGTCAGATGGTGGCG
>WNFD01016223.1_pt1 | contig 12401 bp, 12 predicted proteins | sample 5400491 | NCBI WGS metagenome assembly WNFD01 (sample SAMN13153343, study PRJNA577476) | soil metagenome | isolation source: 120 cm saprolite under Douglas fir tree site 2 hole 2 replicate 2 | place: USA:California | collected 2015-04-18 | reverse complement strand
CGCGCGGCACAGCGGGCTCAGCCTCGGCGTGGCCGGCGGCCCCGCGGCGACACAGCCAGGGACGGCCGTCGAACAGTCGGTGGCGGCCAACGCGCCGAACCAGCGCTGGCGGCTGGAGCCCGCCATCAACGGCTCATGGATCATCGTCGCGCAGCACACCACACTCGTCACCGGCACGCCCGGGTGCCTGGACCTGGCGGGCGGCTCGGCGGCCGACGGCACCCCCGTCGTCCAGAACACGCAGACCGGGGCGGCCACCCAAAAGTGGCAGCTGCTCCCCGTGGAACCGGGTGTCTACAAGATCCAGAACCTGGCCACCGGGCTGGTGCTCCAAGCGGGCGACGGGCCAGCGGCGCTGGCACCTGGCATCAGCGTGCGGCAGGGAACCTGGACCGGTGATGACAACCAGAAGTGGCGGCTCACCCGATGAGCCCACTCGACGACCTGATCAGCGAGATCGGTGACCTGCTGACGACGGCCGTCCCGCTGACCCCAGAACAACAGGCCGAACTCCAGCGGTACGGCGGGCGCCAGCTGCAATGGGACGACAACCACACCACCAACCCGCCGGTCTGCGAGGGCGCCGGCCGGACCGCCCCCGACCCGCTGCCCGCCCCGGGCGCCGACGACTACGTCACCATCCTGCAGAAAGACCTCCAGGCGCTGGGCATCTTCGACGCGAGCCAGGGCTCGGCATGCCCCGCTGGGAGTACCCCCCAGGCTATTGCAGCCCGGAAATGGGACCTGGACAAGCGGGCCCGGCCGAGTCCCGGCTCACCTGGCTGGCAATGGTGCATCCTGTGCGGGATGCTCGTCCCGGCCGGCGGCGGAACCGGTATATGTCCCGGCGGCATCCGTAACCAGCAATGGCGGCTCACCCGGTGACCGAATCAACGCCAGGAAGGAGATCGCGATGAGCATGCTGGATGAGCTGATCGGCAAGCTAGGGGACCTGTTCGGGCTCGGAACCACGCTCACCCAGGAACAGCAAGACGCGCTCACCCGCTACGGCGGGTACCAGCTCCAATGGGGAGACGACGACACCAAGAACCCGCCGATCTACGAAGGATTCGGGCGGGTCCCCCCCGACACGCTGCCAGACCCCGGCGCCGACGGCTACGTCACCGTGCTGCAAAAAGACCTGCAGCAACTGGGCATCATGCCAGCCCTCCCCATAACCGGCGTGTTCGACCGGTACACGTCCTGGAAGATCCGCGAATTCCAGATCTACGCCGACATGGACAAGGTCGCCACCGAAGATCCGAACGCCGCGGGCAGCTACGCCGACCGGCTCACCGGCACCGCGAACACGCAGAAATACCAAGGTGACATAACCGGCAGGCTCGACGGAGCCACCGCCGTTGCCCTGAAGGCGTGGATCACCAACAACTACCGGTGCCCCGTTGTCGCCGAGAGCCGGGACCAGAACTTCAACCTGATCGTGGACAACGTCTGGTTCGCATCCGAAGACGCACAGCAAGGGCACTTGTGCTGGGTCACAGACCTCACTGGAACCTACGCCGTCAATCAGGATCGGCTCGACGCCCAAGGCGGCGGCGCAGACCCCAACCATCATCGGATCCTCGCCGGTTCATTCACCACCAGCGCTTACGGAAACGGGCCAGTTTGCCAGGCGGGTACCGTCTGGACCGATGACGCAATCCCCCAGTGCACAGACATCACCATTCAGACGCTGACCGGAGATCAGCTGGCCCAGGCCACCGCACCGACCATCTCGACATACAAGGTCGTCCGCGCGGTCGCCAACCGAGAATCTGGCGACAACTTCGACGGGGTGAATAGCTGGGACTCGGCCAGGGTCTCGTTCGGTCCGTACCACTTCGCGCTGTTTCTCGGTGGCGGGAGTTCGGAACTGCCTGCCTTTCTTTCCTTTCTCGCCGCCTGGGCACCAGATGACTTCAAGGCAGCCTTCGGCCGTTACGGAATAGACACCGCGCAGGCATGGCCTGCCGACGCCACCGCCCCCACGACCAACAACCTATACAACCGGCAACAGCGCAAGTGGACCACATACGTCCAGCAGCGCGGACTCCAGACCCCGACCGGGGTCGTCGCCATGGCGAAGAACAGGCTCGCGACCGGGGACGACGCTGACTACCTCAGAAACTGGCACTGGTTCTACCGCTGGGTCATGGCATGCCGTCTCTTCCCGAACATATGGCTCAAATGCTGGGACTTCTGCCGGTACCGGATACAGGCATTGCTCCAAGCGCCATTCCCGCACGTCGCCGGGCTGCCCGACAGAACAACGCTCGGCCAAGTTTACACATCAGAATATGCAATCACTGCTTTGCTGCGCGCGCACGTCAACGTTCCCAAATCAGTTATAATGCAAGGTGGCGCCTCAGACACTGTAGTGAGTTCTCTTACCAACGCCATGGCGAACGACCCCACATTGGCTAATAATCTAGCAAACTGGACGGATCAGCAACATAAGAATGTAGATGGCGAACTAGTCAGCGGCCTGATCGCCAAAGCAAGAAATCCTGATCCCAAAAATCCCAAAGCCCCCCCATGGCCATATGCCAAGGATATGATGATAGCGCTCGAATATATCTCTCCTGAGATTGGAGCATCGGTCTCTGTCGAATCTGGATCTTTTCAATTCGATCCTCCCTGATCTAAGCCTGGTCAAATGCAGTTGAGGAAGTGCGTCTGGTAGATCTATGCCTGGCTTGTGACCTAGTAGTGGTGGGCGCAGTCGTGCGATCGGTATCGAGGTGTAAGCATAGCGAAGAAAGAATATGCCATAACCGGCTGTTCCGTGCCGCCTGTACTGGAAAAGCCGCTTTGGTCCGGCCCGTTGCAGGCCCGCAGAACGGCATTTTCTGTCGCGTTGGTATCTTCTGGCGGATACGCGGCGGCGATCAGCAGCCCGGAACCGCGGACCCTGGGCACGACAGGTATGAGGGCGCCAGCACCCCGAGCCGGGCCGCATCCTCGGCGCCGAGCGCATCGCATACCGGGGCGGCACCGGCAAGCGTGCGTGCACGGGGGCCAGGCGGGCCGCGGCACGAGCGGGATCCATAAGCTCGCGGCCAGGCCCGCAGCCCGGCGGCCGTGCTCGCCGGGCAAGGCCTTTCCCGGCTGCATCCTGGCCAGTGAGGGGCGTCTTACCATCGGGCTGACCACAGATCTGCACCGCCTCGGCCGGCCCTATCAGTGGCCAGAACTCCTGGCCGGCTACCCGGCAGCCGCCTGGCTGGAGGCTGATGGGGCGGAGGTGCTGATGGCGCTGGCGCGGAAATCCGCGGGCAGGGGACCACTTTGCAATTGAGCGGCGAGTTCCTCGGCCTGCGCCCGGGTGAAATTCCCCACGATCTGGACGACGCCGCCCGGGATTGGCCCGGCGGTCTCCGGCGCGGATATGACGTTCCCGTCCAGGACGACCGCGATGGTGTCCAGCCAGAAGTCGTCCTGGTTGCCGGCCCCAGCGCCAGAGAGGTACTTGGCCACCAGCTCCGAGGTCAGGTTGGTGAAGGCGGTGGCACCCGCGCTTTTGAGCGTCAGCGTGACGTCCCACTGGCTGGAGGTCGTGGACAGCGCGGCGACCGCGCGGCTGATCTGCGTGCCCGGCACCTTGGCCACGTCCAGGGCGTACTTGTTGCCGCTGCTGTCGCAGGAGACGATCTGCGCGTCTGGGTTGTCGTAACCTGCTGCGGTGGCATACCCCACCTGGCCCTTCCAGGTGCTGGTGCTACCCGGCGTGCAGGCCAGCTTGCGGAACAGCGCGAGCGTGTGCTGGTTCACCAGGCCCGCGTCCCCGTACGTCGCGGCCGCGGCGGGCGTGCCGCCGTACGGCTGGTAGAGCAGCACCTGCCGGAAGTTCAGCACGCCGGCCACGGCGATGGCCTTGAGCTGCGCCTGATCGGCGGCGGGCCCGGTCAGCACGACGTCCGGCCCCAAGACCAGGGCCCGGGTGTCCGGCAGGTGCAGCGGCGAATCCTCGGCTTCCCACCCTTCGACAGCGAGCAGTTCTCCCCACCGCACGCCCTCCAGGCAGCGAAGACGTTCATCACGAAGTCGATATCCCGGCCCGACAGCAGGGCGCATCGTTCCGCCAGGCAGAGGGCCTTGACAGGACTGATCACGTTCGATGCGGCCTGTTCGGGTTGCGGGCCGGTGCCCGGCCCCTGGCGCGAACTCACCCCCCCGGCGCCCCTTCCGGCGCTCGGCCGGATTACTTTCGATCTTTCCCGCATGGTTGGCTCTGGCCGGCCAGGCCCTGCCTGGCCGGCCAGGAATGAACGGTTGGTTCGGTTCGCGGAGATCCCGGCGGTCAGATCCCGTGCGTGACGGAACGGACATCGGAGCCCCCTGTCGAAGCACCTGCCGCCTGGGTCATCGCCATGCGCCTCCGAGCTCGACCCCCGGACCAGCCTTCACCCGCGGCGCACGTCGCCGTCGGCCGCCGGATCAGCAGGTGTGACCGCGTCCAGGCCGTCGACGTAGCGGTTGAACGTGCGGAACGCCGCGGCGATGAGCACGGCGTCATGGATCTCCACTGCATGCATGCGGGATGCCCCGAACCTGCTGGGGTCGGGGCATCCCACCGCTGCGCGTGCCGAGCGCCGGTGTCCCGCCCGTCACGCGATCGGCGAAGCCCCGGGCACGGAGGCTGGCGCCGGGACGGTTGGCCGCCGGTCCTCAGAGGGGCGGAAGCTGGCGGCACCCAGACCGTGGCTCGACTGCCCGGCCGACGGCAGCGGCACCAGGCACAGCGCGACGTTCTGGTCCGCGTCGTCGGCGGCCGGGGCACCATCCGTGGCGCCGGTGCCCGGGAGGGTGTAGAGCTCGCTGTAGGCCGTGTTTCCCGCGAACGACCGGAGCGCGCTGTTGAGATAGGCCTGGATGAGCGGCTCGATATCGCCCAGCTGCTTCGACATCTTCTGGCTCACCTGTCCTGCCGCCCCGAAGTCGGCCAGCCCGGAATCGTCCCAGACCGGGGTGGACCAGCCCTCGATGCGGACCTGCGCCTTCCCGTTCCCGTCGAGGTAGTAATAGACGTAGAGGACGATCATGCCGTCCAGGGCGCTCAAGCCCAGACTCGTGTTGCAGTGGAAATCGATGGTGATTGTGGTGATCAGCTCCGAGTCCTGATGCGCGCTCGGGTCTGCGACGTGCGTCTTGTCGACGTCCTCCCAGGTCGCATACGACGTCCTGATCGCGCTCCTCCGGACGGGAGCGTCGACGTTCGGATCGGCGGGTAGCGACCAGATACGTGTAATCGGGTCATCGGTGCTGGTCAGAGTGTTGAAGCGGCATCGGCGCGCACGTGGCGTCGGCGTGTCAAGATCCCTTGCGTACACGTCGGTGCCCGGGAGTGTGCTACGCATCATTCGCCGTGAGTGCCGGACGTCACTCTCAGCGAACCGCGGTTGCTGGCATGCCCCGCCAATGAGCGTCTCCGCCACGCTCACCCTGGCGCCGGGATGCTCACCGTGGCGGCTCCGTCCGGCACTGGGCGGCACTCGGCTGCCGTCACGGACCGTGGCGGCGGGGCCAACATGCGGCGCGCAAGTAGCCGCCGTTCTGCTCGGCTGGGCAGCAGCCGGATCTGCCTCTTGATTGAGCACAGAACAAGTCCATCTGCTTGAAGCTGGCCAGGTCCTATCCGGCCTGCGCAAGTCCGCCGGTCTTGTGCGATCTCTGTGGTCGCTAGCTCCGCGAAGTAACGAGCATGCGTTGGCGATGCCGGCGTGAGCGTCAGTCACCAGTGACGCCGTCGATCCGCTCCCGGATGAGGTCGGCGTGGCCGTTGTGGCGTGCGTACTCCTCGATCATGTGCAGGTAGATCCAGCGGATGTCGCGGGTGCGCTCTGGGTGGTGGCCGTGGCTGGGCACCACGTCATCAAGCTGCTTGTCGGCCACGGCGGCGCGTGCGTGCTCTACTTCCTGGTTGAATGCCTCGATGTTGGCGGCCGCGTCCGCGTCATCCAGCGCCTCGAAGTCCTGGCCAGCCTGGTCCGGATCGTACGGGAACGCCATGTCGGTGTCCGCCGCGTGGATGCGGAACCACCAGCGCTCCACCTCGCTCATGTGCCGCACCAGTCCCAGCAGGGACAGGCGGGACGGGGGAACCGCCCGCTCCTTGAGCTGGCCGACGGTCAGGCCGGCGCACTTATGCAGCAGCGTGTCGCGATGGAAGTCCAGCCACGCTTCCAGCGCCTGGCGTTCACCCAGGATGAGCCCCGGCTCGGTGCGCTCCACCTGTGGAGCCGTCCATGCTTCGGTCATAAACCGCCACGGTAGTTGCGACCGTCTATCTCCGTCGATCACATACCCAGCGCGGCAGGGCCCAGGTCTCAGCCGGACAGGGCTGGACAGCTGAGATGCAGGCCAGCGCCCGGCCAGCGTCCGGTCAGGCAATCCCGCGGCCGCGGGCAACGCATCGCCGGGCTGGCAGATGAGCTTGGTTACCAGGAGTTCTCCATGACCGGCTTGGGCTCCCGACCTTGACGTAAGGTAACCGCCCAATTGAGTTCTGTTCTGGAACTGTCTTTCCAGTACCGTCCGTTGGAGGCACGCAGAAGGGCATCTTCTGTCGCGGGTGCCGCCAGATGTCATCGGCCTTGACGCCGCCGTGAACATCTTGGCGTGACCGCGCGGCGCTGGCGGCATCACGGGAGGGCGAGGATGGTGCCGTTGTCTCCCACCGCGTAGCAGGTAGCCGGGCCGGCGCAGCCGATGCCGTACAGGTCGCGGGCAGTCGGGGTGAGCTGCGCGCTCAAGGTGGTCCCGTTCGTGATCCGGGCGATCGATCCGTGGCTTCCGGTCAGGTAGCAGGTCAACGCGGCGGGGCAGGCGATGTCGTTGAGCACGCTGCTTGACCAGCCCAGCCCTGGCCCGACCTGCTGCCAGCCGGCTCCGCCATCGGCTGACCGGAGCACGGAGATGTAGGATTCGTCGAACGGGTTGGTGCTCTGGACGCCGTAGCAGCGGGTGGCGGCGGGGCAGTCGCCCGCGTCGGGCGCGAGGCCGGCGCACGTGGCCGCGGACTGCGCGCATGCCCAGGGCTGGCCCGGACCGCGCGTCACCAGGACGGCGTAGGCGAACCCGCAGTGCCCGCAGCCCAGGACCGTCCCGCCGCCGGCCCGGCACAGCCCGCTGCTCAGGCAGGACACCCACACCAGCGGATAGCCGTACAGCCCGCTCGTGCAGTCACCGTCGCAGGCTACCCCCGGCGGGACGGACTGCCGGATCCAGCTTTCTCCCCCGTCGCGGGTCAGCCAGATCGAGCTCGGCGCGGCATGGGGCGTCGTCGGTATCGGGGTGGTGTCGTAGGCCGGCGGCGCGGTGGCGACCGCGTAGCAGACGCGGGCGCTGACGCAGGCGATGTCCAGCAGGCCCAGGCGGCACAGCGCGGCCCGGCCGGCGATCGTCGTGTAGCCGGGCAGGCACGCCTGGTCGGTGAGGTTGGTGCCGGACACGCCGACGGGCAGCACGTGGCGGCTCCAGGTGGCGCCGTCGTCGTGCGTCACGAGGATGGTGTCCGGCCGCGCGATGACATAGCAGGAACCCGAGGCGACGCAGGCGATCGCGTTGAGCGCCTGCGATGACCCGCGCAGCGGATTGGCCTGTGCCCGCCATGTCCTGCCGCCGTCGGCGGTGGACACGATGGTGCCCGCCGCCCCCACCGCCTCGCACCGCAGCGCGCTCAGGCAGGCCACGTCGTACAGACGCTGCCCGGTGCCGCTGTCTTCTGCTCGCCACACGCCCGAGCCCGCCTGGGACGAGCCCGCGGCCGGCGTGCTTCGTCCGGTGCTGGCCTGCTCGCCGGCCGGGCCGCCACCGCAGCCTGCCAGCACCACCGCGGCGGCGCACAAGCATACCGCCGCCCCGGCCGCGCCTGGCCGCCTGCCCGGGCGGCGGCGCAGCAGACCAGCCAGCAGCACGGTGGAATGATATCCGCGTCCGTGGGCTAGAGCGGTCCATGCCTTCAGGCGGTCGCGGATCCGGCCTAGAAGCGGGGCGACCGCGCGGCGCGGGTGAAGCCGACCGGGATCGGCGGGGGTCCAGTAGACGATGTCCCGCTGGCCCGCTGCAACGCGTCGAACACTGCCGGGCGCACGCCGGAGGCCGTCGGACGGGGTGGGAATCCAATGCGTACAGAGCTGGAGCATCTGTGTTCCGACACGAGCGCAGCCGACCGAAGAGCACGCCACGCGTAATCGGCGATAGGTATCTCGGAGCGAGATGCCTTTATTGCGCTGTGTAGTCAGCCTTGTCCGGAACGAGGCGCAGGGTGCCGTCGCCCGGCGCGGGTGAAGTATCGCCGGTCAAGGTGCTGACTGCGGCCATCTGGGCCTCACGCGTGTGGTCATCTGCTGCTTCGCCGGTGGGCGCCGTGGCAGCGTGGGCGGTGTTCCAGTTGTGATGGCGTTGCGGGTTGGGTTACGGCGTGTTGCCGGGCTTTGAACCGTCCCGAGTTTCGTGCATACTTCCTTGCTTGGGAAGGATGGCACGTTCATGCCAGTCAGGTACGACCAGGACACGAAGGCTAAGGCGATCAGGCTCGTGCGGGAGCATGCCGGCGACTATCCGTCGGAGTACGCGGCGATCACCGCGGTGGCCCGCCGGCTGGGGATGAGCCCGGAGACGCTGCGCAAGTGGATCCGCCATGCCGCCGTCGATGAGGGCCAGGCCCCGGGGGTGAGCTCGGAGGCCGCGAAGGAGATCCGCGAGCTGCGGCGCAAGGTCAGCGAGCTGGAGCGCACGATCGAGATCCTCACGGCGGCAACAAGTTTTTTCGCGCGGGAGCACGACCCGCTGCGCCGCTGATCTGCGCGTTCATCGACGCCCACCGGGACCGGTTCGGGGTCGTGCCGATCTGCCGTGCCCTGTCTGAGCAGGGCATCCAGATCGCCCCGGGGACGTACTGGGCGCGCCGGTCCCGGCCGCCGTCGCCGCGGGCCGTGCGGGATGCGGCTGTGACAGAGATCCTGGCTGGGATCTACGAGCCGGGCGAGGGCGGCCGCCGGCCGCCGGAGTCGCTGTATGGCAGCTTGAAGATGTGGGAGCACCTGAACCGGCAGGGCATCACGGTGGCCCGGTGCACCGTGGAGCGGCTGATGCGGGCCAGCGGGTGGCGGGGCGTCACCCGGGCCCGCACGGTGCGCACCACCGTTGCTGACCCGGCGCACAGCCGCGCCCCGGACCTGGTGAACCGGAATTTCAAGGCGGACCGGCCCGGGCAGCTGCACGTGGCGGACTTCACCTACGTGCCGCTGGATGGCGGGGGGTTCGGGTACACCGCGTTCGTGATCGACGCGTTCGCCGGGCTGATCGCCGGGTGGGAATGCTCGCTGAGCAAGGAGACGGCGTTCGTGGAGCGGGCCATCCGGCAGGCCGCGGCCTTCCGCGCCCGCCAGGGCCACCCGCTGGACAAGGCGATCCATCATTCCGACGCCGGATCGCAGTACACCTCGGTGCGCTTCGCCGAGACCCTCATGCTGGCCGGGCTGGCCGGTTCGGCCGGGTCCGTCGGGGATGCCTGCGACAACGCCCTGGCGGAGACGACCATAGGCCTGTACAAGACCGAATGCACCCGGGACGGGTCACCGTTCCGCGCCGGCCCGGTCCGGACCCTGGCTGACCTGGAGGAGATCACCGGCGCCTGGGTGCACTGGTACAACACCAGCCGGCTGATGCACCGGCTCGGCCGCAGGCCCCCGGCCGAGGCTGAGGCGGAGTACTACCAGCAGGCAAAGGACGCCGCGTGACCGCGGCGGGCCCGCTGTGCGGGCCAGTGAAAAGGAAGGAGGCGGCTTCGCCGCCGCTCATCTCCCGGGCGCGCCGCGCAGGCTACGGGGCCGCTCCTCCGGCCTCCAGGGTGCTGCGCATCGCGCTGCGCGCGACAGCCCTGCGGGCTGCCCTGGACCCCGGAGACCTCGGCGGCCCCTGGAGGCAGGAAGAGCGGTCAGGCCCAGGGCCTGCCCCGGCCAGGCGCGCGGCGCGCAGGCCCGCTGGGCGGGCGGCTGCGGATACCGGACGCCAGCGAACATGTGAACTGGCGTTCGATAGTCAGAAAAGAAGAAGGAAAAATTACACAAATCCAGGCTCGGGCTCCAGGCCCGGTAACCTCATCACAGCAGAGCCACCTGGCGAAGCTGCGTCACACAAAACCAGGTGTGCATGAAACCCGGGATGCTCCAGGAGGCCCTGCACGGCTGGTAGTGGTGGGCTGGCGACCCGCCGGGCATCCTGCGCCCGGTGGCGGCCCGGGGAGCACCTGCGGGCAGGGGTCCACAATGTCTGGTGCCGTCCCGGGCCCGGTGAGCCCTGGCACGTCCAGGTGATGATCGAGGAGTCAGGCGACGGCGACTGGGTATCGCGGCGCGACCCGGGTATCCGCAGGCCGCTTGCGGGCATCGGGAGGACCAGCAGCGACGGCATCCGGTACCTGGCACCGGAGATCCAGCTTTATTACAAAGCCAAGGACCCCCCGACATCGGGGCATCCCCTGTGCCCTAGTCGATGAGGTCCTGGGTGCCGAGGACGATGGCGAGTGCGAGCCGTTCGGCGTCCTGGGTGCCGGGTTCGGCGGTGTAGACCGTGATCCGCAGGTCGTCGCCGGCGACGATGAGGGCGTCGCAGTCGAGTGCGATGAGTCCGACGTCGGGGTGGTCGATGATCTTGTGCCGGGACTGATCCTGGGGCGAGCCGGCCTCGCCCGACTCCCACAGCTCGGCGAAGCGCGGGCTGTGCGAGGTCAGCTCGGCGATCAGCCGCTTGAGCTCGCGGTCGGCGGGATAGCGGGCCCTCCTCGGGCGTGTGGACGGTGCGGTTGCCGGGGCCGGCGAGGGTGCGCCAGACCCCGTTGCGCTCGATCCCGCGCCACGACGTGGTCTCGCCCATCAGCGCGTCGTAAGGCTGGTTAGCCACGATCAGGTTGTGCGCGGCGTCGTGCACGGCGACCGGAGTGTGCGAGAGCCGGTCGAGCAGGCGCTGCACGCTCGGCGTGATGCGGGTCGGGACGACATCGCGCCCCGGCGCGGCCTGGCCTGCGAGCCGGAAGAGCAGCTCCCGCTCGGTGTCCGAGAGCCGCAGCGCCCGGGCGAGCGCCTCCACGACCTGCGACGACGGCGAGGTGGCCCGTCCCTGCTCCAGCCGGGTCAGGTAGTCCACCGAGATGCCCGCCAGCCCGGCGAGCTCCTCGCGGCGCAGCCCGGCAGCGCGCCGGCGGCCGCCGGCCGGCACGCCCGCCGTCTGCGGGGCGGCGCGGTCGCGCCAGCGGCGTACCGCCCGGCCGAACTCCCACGACTCCACGCATCTAGTCTGCGCGACCGGGCGGGCGTTGTGGTGGCCCTGGCAGTCCTACGACAACGGGACCGCTTCCTGCGGGCGTGCGCACGGCGCAGCCTGGGAGCATGACAACCACATTGATCACCGGGGCGAACAGGGGCCTGGGCAAGGAGGCCGCCCGGCAGCTCGTCGCCGCTGGGCACACCGTGTACGCCGGCGCCCGCGACGAGGCCCGCGGCCGTGCGGCAGCCCGCGAGGTGGGCGCTCGGTTCGTTCAGCTCGACGTGACCGACGACGCGTCAGTCGCCGCCGCCTTTGCCCAGATCGAGGCCGGCGGCGGGCTCGACGTCCTGGTCAACAACGCCGGCATCGGGATGCTCGCGCTCAACGGGCCGGATGCGCTGCGGGTCTTCGACACCAATGCCGTTGGCATCATCCGGGTCACCGAGGCGGCGCTCCCGCTCCTGCGGAGGTCGGCGAACCCGGTCGTGGTCAACGTCTCGAGCGCGCTCGGCTCGTTCTGGGCCAACCACGAGCCGTCGCGGCCGGCCTCGCAGGTCTCGGCCATCGTCTACGGCGCGAGCAAGGCGGCCGTCTCGATGCTCACGGTCCAGTACGCGCGGGCCGTGCCGGAGGTGAAGTTCAACGCGGTCGAGCCCGGTTACACCGCGACCGAGCTCGGCGGGGTGACGAACTCCCGCGGCCGGCCGGCCGGGATCAGCGCCCGCAACATCGTCCGGATGGCCACGATCGGCAAGGACGGGCCCACGGGCACGTTCGCCGAAGACGACGGCGAGCTGGGCTGGTGAACGCAGAAAGGAGAGAACGATGACAGTTATTGAGTCCGGGACGGTGCTGATTACCGGCCCGACCAAGGGGATGGGCCGGGCCCTGGCGCTGGAGATGGCGGGCCGCCCGGCACCCCACCGCCCCGACCTGCTCCTGCTGGGAAGGCCCGGCCAGGCACTGGCGGAGGTCGCTGCCACGGCCCGCGCGGCCGGAGCGACGGCCCGCGAGATCCCCTGCGACTTGTCCCGGCTGGCCGACGTCCGGGCCGCGGCCGCCGCGGCGCTGGACCTCCTCGCGGCCGACGCGGTGCGGCCCCTGCGGGCGCTGGTCGCCAACGCCGGGGTGAT
>WNFD01011073.1_pt1 | contig 12401 bp, 10 predicted proteins | sample 5400491 | NCBI WGS metagenome assembly WNFD01 (sample SAMN13153343, study PRJNA577476) | soil metagenome | isolation source: 120 cm saprolite under Douglas fir tree site 2 hole 2 replicate 2 | place: USA:California | collected 2015-04-18 | reverse complement strand
AAATAGAGCTCAAGTCCTGGACAATCAGACCTAAGGAATTGTTGATTGTTGTGCATGGGTATTTATCCCAGCATCAGCATTCAACAATTCCTCTAGGGACCATACTTCTACCTTCCGAGCAGCCCGTTCACTCGCCCCGCTGAGATGCAGTCCAAGGTTATAATCACGGCGGCATGGCCCTTCCTCGAGGTATAAAACTGGGGTCCTATGAGATAGTCTCGTCGCTGGGCGCTGGCGGCATGGGCGAGGTGTATCGCGCTCGCGATGAAAGCCTGGGCCGCGAAGTTGCCATCAAAGTGCTGCCGAAAGAGTTGGCATCGGACCCCGATCGACTGCGACGTTTCGAGCAGGAAGCACGGGCAGCGGCGGCGCTCAACCACCCCAATATACTCGCGGTGTATGGCTTCAGTACGACCGAGGAACACGCTCCCTATCTGGTCACCGAACTTCTTCAAGGGCAGACTCTGCGTGAGCGGCTGCAGCAGGGCGAAATTCCGGTACGCAAGGCGGTGGAATTCGCCCTGCAGACGGCGCGAGGGCTGGCGGCAGCGCACGACCGCGGCATTGTGCACCGGGACCTGAAACCCGAGAACCTCTTCCTCACCCGCGATGGTGTAGTCAAGATCCTTGATTTCGGCTTGGCCAAGCTGATCGTCCCCAAGGTCACGTCGAAGACTTCGGTGGCCACGGCGAGCTTCACAGAGGTAGGAGTGGTGCTAGGGACCGCGGGTTACATGTCACCCGAGCAGGTGCGCGGGCAGGTCGTCGACCATCGCTCCGATATCTTCAGCCTGGGCGCGATCCTGTACGAGATGCTCTCCGGAAAGCGAGCATTTGAGGGAACGACGGCCGCAGATACCATGAGTGCAATCCTCAAGGAGGAGCCCGCCGAACTCTCTGCCAGCGGGCGCAGTCTTCCTCCGGCACTGGGGCGCATCGTTGATCGCTGCCTGGAAAAGGAACCGGCGGAACGGTTTCAATCAGCGCGCGACCTGGCATTCAATCTGGAATTGCTCAGCCGCGAGGAAACAGGAAGCGGCGCGGCGGTGGCAATCCCGGCAAGGAAGGGTCGACGCTGGGGGATCGCAGCTTTGGGTGCGTTGGCACTATTAGGGGCGGCGGGTCTTGGATTCTTGGCGCGAGGACTCAAGTCGCGGACGGAAAATTCCTCGCCAGCAGAGTTGAGGCGGCTTACCGACTTTGTGGGCATGGAAGAATTTCCGGCCTTGTCGCCCGACGGCAAGTGGGTGGCGTTCACCGCCGACGTCAGCGGACGGAGGCAGATTTGGGTGCGATTGCTGGCAGGAGGTACACCGCTGCAAGTGACCCAGGACGATGCCGACCATCAGTACCCCCGCTGGTCGCCAGATTCCTCATCGCTGATTTATTTCTCTCCTTCCCAGGAGCCGGACGGGGAAGGAAAGATCTGGCAAATCTCAGCTCTGGGAGGAACGGCTCGGCCGCTGGTCAGCAGCCTGAGCGGCGGCGACCTAAGCCATGACGGCAAACACATCGCCTATTTCCACTCCAACCAAGGGGACATTGAACTAGCCGTCGCAGATCCGGATGGTTCGAACTCTCGCAAGCTCATAGTTCTTCCGAACGAATATAACTATTCTGACGTGCGCTGGTCTCCCGACGACCGAAAATTGGGATTCCAGCGAGGTAGAACCTTTGATTACGATGTGTTTTACGTGCCCGCCGAAGGGGGCGGCCTACACGCTATTACACAGGATGGGAATCCACTTGAGGGTTTTGCCTGGCTTCCCGACGGCTCTGGAGTGGTCTACAGCTCTTCGAGAGGCGACACGGTTCTCTACTTGCGAACGATGAATCTGTGGTCGGTGAAAAGCGGAGGAAAGAATCTACGTCAACTCACTTTCGGAGAGACATCTTACATCTCGCCGGATCTAGACCGCCACGGTAACATCGTCGCCACCCGCAGGCAGATTCAGTTCAATATTTGGCGGTACCCGGTGGACGGCAGCCCAGAAGAGAACGTTCGTCGTGGTGTGCAGATCACTCACCAAACCGGCACGGTGCAAACGCCATCCGCTGGCCCGGGAGATCGCGAACTCGTATATCTGAGCGACAGTGGAGGTCATGGCAATCTCTGGATACTGAATCTTGAAACCGCGCAGAATCGTCAGGTCACCTTCGAACACGATCCGCAACTCGCCATTGGCGTACCTGTCTGGTCCCCCGACGGAAAGCACATCGCTTACGTGAAGCGCGGACTCACGGCGTGGAACGTCGATCTGTGGCTGATGAACCCCGATGGAAGTGATGCCCACAAAGTATCGGACGGCGGCGGTTGGGCTTGCTGGTCTCGGGACAGTCAATGGCTGTATTTTTCGCCGCCCAGCCAGAATGGATTTCGCATAGACAAAGCCTCGCCTGGGGGTGGCGGCAACCTGTTGGTGCGCGCGGAAGGACAGAAACCGGCCGCTGATTCGCGAGGAAAGCTTTTCTTCGTGCAGAGTCTTCCCGCTCTGAATGGCTTGTCGGACATGGAGATACTGCTGGCCGATCCAGAGAATGGCCCGGCGCGGAGGTTGGCTCGAATTTCGGGATCGCGCTTGTCAAGCTGGTTGCTAATGCAACCGGTGCTCTCCCCAGACGGCAAGTGGCTGGCGGTGCTGCTGACGGATGGACCGACCACGGATATATGGGCGCAGCCGGCAGCCGAAGGACCCATGCGCCGCATTACTGATTTTGGCCGTCAAGCAACGTTCATCCCTGAAGCCATAGCCAAGTTGTAACATCCTCAGATCGCGGTACAGGGATCGCAAAAGTCGCTGGGCAGTACATTTATGAGACGACTTCTAGTATTATCTCCGGCATGAACCGCCGAACCTTTCTCGAGATTCTTACCGCGGCCGCAGTTCTTCCTCGTCACCTGAGTTGGGCTGCTGCCGAGCACCGAATTGAAAAGATCGGCTTGCAGCTTTATACCGTGCGCGACCAGATGAAGGCCGACTTCGACGGCACCATCGCCAAGGTCGCTTCCATCGGCTACAAGGAAGTCGAATTCGCCGGTTACTTCGGCCATACGCCAGAGCAGGTGCGAGTCGTGATCGATCGTAATGGCCTCACCTCGCCCTCGTGTCACGTCGAATACGCCGTGCTCAGCGACAAATGGCCTTCCGTCATCGAGTCATCTAAGACCATCGGCCAGAGTTACATCGTCTGCCCGTGGATACCGGAAGAGATCCGCAAGCAGCCCGACGGTTGGAAACGTGCCATCGATACCTTCAATCATGCCGGAGAAATCAGCAAGAAATCCGGCATCCAGTTCGCCTATCACAATCACTGGTTCGAGTTCCTTCCGGTAAATGGAAAGCTGCCCTACGACATGCTGCTGGAGCAGTGCGATCCTGACCTCGTGAAAATGGAGCTGGATCTGTGCTGGATCACGGTCGCCGGTGCGGACCCCCTGACCTACTTCAACCGCTACCCCGGACGCTTCCCGCTCGTTCACGTGAAGGACATGAAGAAACTGCCCAAGGTTTCGGCCTCCGGGGGCCAGGACTTCGGTGACTCGCTCAAAGACATGACCGCGGTCGGCAGCGGCATCATTGACTGGAAGCGCATTTTCGCACAATCCGAGAAGGCCGGCATTAAGCACTACATCGTCGAACATGACAAGCCGGAAGCGCCGTTTGAGAGCATTAAGATCAGCCACGACTATCTCAGCAAGCTGCGTTTCTGAAGAGTTCGCGTTTTTTGAAGAGTTGTTTGTTGAAGAATAGCGGGCTCCAAAATCGCTTTGGGAAGGGCACAACCGTGCCCCTGATGAGGGATCTGCTACTTGCTTCTTCTCTCTTGGCGTGATTTCACAAAGCCGGATACCGGCAATTGAAACTCGAAAATCAATTCCCTGGTTTCCAGCGCAAGATCGGTTTCCGCGCCGCGGCAGTTTCATCCAGCCGGGAAACTCGCGTCGAATGTGGAGCATCCAGCACAAGCTGCGGATCTTCCTGCACTTCTTCCGCGATCGACGTCATCGCCTCGATGAATAGATCCATTTCTTCTTTAGATTCGCTTTCAGTTGGCTCGATCATCATCGCACCCGGCACAATCAGCGGAAACGCGGTCGTATAAGGATGGAATCCGTAGTCGATAAGCCGCTTGGCAATATCCATGGTGCGGACGCCCTTTTTCGCCTGCAATTTATCGCTGAAGACGACTTCGTGCATGGTTGGCGTGGAATACGGCAGATCGTAAGCCCCTTCTAGCCCTTTGCGGATGTAGTTCGCGTTAAGCACCGCGTCTTCCGTAGTCTGCCGGAGACCATCGGGCCCATTGGCCATGATGTAAGCCAACGCGCGAACAAACATCCCGAAGTTGCCGTAGAACGCGCGTACGCGGCCCACCGACTTTGGCCGGTTGTATTCAAAGCCCAAAGTTCCATCAGGCTTCGAAACCACGACTGGTGTCGGCAGAAACGGCTCGAGAATCCTCTTGATCGCCACCGGTCCCGATCCCGGCCCGCCGCCTCCATGCGGAGTAGAGAAAGTCTTGTGCAGATTCAGATGCATCACATCCACTCCGAAATCACCGGGGCGCACTTTACCCACCAGCGCGTTCATGTTCGCGCCGTCCATATAAAGCAGGCCACCCTTGGCGTGGAGAATGTCGGCGATCTTGTGAATCTGCTGCTCGAAGACACCCAGGGTGTTGGGATTCGTAAGCATGAGTGCCGCGATATCTTCGTTCATTTGCGATTCCAAAGCCGCAATATCAACCATGCCGCGAGAATCAGATTTCAGATTCTCGACCGCGTAGTTCACCATTGCGGCAGTGGCCGGATTTGTTCCATGCGCCGAGTCTGGAATGAGAATTTTCTTCCGCGCATTGCCCTTGGACTGGTGGTAAGCCCGCACCATCAGTAGGCCGGTCATCTCGCCATGCGCTCCAGCCGCGGGCTGCAGCGTGATGGCATCCATCCCCGTGATGTCAATCAGACATTCACTCAGCGTTTGCAGAATGCGCAGAGCGCCTTGCGAAACTTTCTCCGGCTGATACGGATGACCGTTAGCCAAGCCTTCGACTCGCGCCACATGCTCGTTCACCCGGGGGTTGTACTTCATCGTGCAGGAGCCCAGGGGATACATCCCCAGATCGATCGCGTAGTTCCACGTAGAAAGTCGCGTGAAGTGGCGAATGATCTCGATTTCGCTGACCTCCGGCATATTTCCCAGCTCTTTTCTCTCTGACGACCCAAGGAGCTTCTTGGTGTCCACTTCCGGCACATCCAGTGGCGGCAGCTTCCAAGCAGCCTTGCCTGCGGATGATTTCTCAAAAATCAATCCTTCGTTCTGATTGACGTGACGAGTGGCCTTGCGCGTCATGCGCTTCATCGCGCCACCTCTTCCACGTCAACTTCTTGCTTCGAAGAGCGCACCGAGCGCTCGCTTTCGGCGACCAGACCAACCGCCGTATCAATCGCCGTCCGCGTGGTCATCTCCGTGCAGCACCACAAAGCTGCATTCCCCAATTCGGGGAAGAATTTTTTCAACGGCAGTCCGCCAACGGTCTTGTGTCCCAGCAAGCGGCTATTGATGGCGTAAGGATCTTCGCTGGTCTCGACCACGAACTCGTTGAAACGCGGTGCGCCTGTAAACAGCAACTTGCCCTGCTTGCCGAACTGTCCGGCCGCGTATGCCGTCTTTGCCAGATTTTGTTTGGCAAGCTCTTTCAGCCCGACCTTGCCGTAAATCGTCATAAAAATATTGACCATCAGCGCCACCAGCGCCTGATTGGTGCAAATATTCGACGTCGCCTTCTCCCTTCGGATGTGCTGCTCTCGCGTCGCCAGCGTCAACACGAAGCCGCGTTTTCCCTGTTTGTCCGTAGTCTGACCTACCAGCCGGCCCGGCATTTGCCGCACAAATTTCTCGCGCGTGGCAATCACGCCGCAGTAGGGACCGCCGAATCCCACCGGCACTCCGAACGATTGTGCTTCCATGGCAATGACGTCAGCTTGCCGCGGCGGCTCGACAATTCCCAGCGATAACGCTTCGGCAATCGAAACCACTAGCGTTGCGCCATTCTTGTGCGCGATCTTTGCAATCGCGTCAACGTCCTCAATAGTGCCGAAAAAATTTGGGGATTGAATCAGAACGCACGCCGTCTCCCCAGAAACGGCCTTGGCGAGTTCCTCCAAATTCACGCGACCGTCATCGCCAAAACCAGCGACCGCCAGCGGCATCCCTTGGTGTGTCGCATACGTGGTCAGCACCTCGCGATACTCAGGATGCAAACTCCGTGCGACCACCACGGAACGCCGGCCGGTAAGGCGCACCGCCATCATCACGGCTTCGGCCGCGGCGGTTGAGCCGTCATACATGGAAGCGTTGGCCACCTCCATGCCGGTGAGCTCGCAGATCATGGTCTGAAATTCAAAAATGGATTGCAGCGTCCCCTGCGAAATCTCCGCCTGGTAGGGTGTGTAGGCCGTGAGGAACTCGCCGCGCGAAATCAGCGAGTCAATGACGACGGGTCGGTAGTGAAAATACGCACCCGCACCCAAGAAGCTGCTGTAGCCCTCAGCATTTTCCCGCGAGCGTTCCTTAAACCACTCCACAATTTCCGATTCCGCCATCTGGCGTGGAACTTTCAGGTCACGGTTCAGCCGGTATTCCGCAGGAATCGGAGCAAACAATTCGTCCACCGAGCGCAAGCCAATCGCCTTGAGCATGGCTTCGCGATCAGCAGGAGATTTGGGCAAATAGCGCATAAGAAGTTGATTAGATGAAACCCAAGGTCAGTTGGATTGCGTGAGCAAATATGCCGGTTGAAGTGGCTGCAAAATCCATGTGGAAAGTATTTGGATTTCCAATTGCCAACTTCCAATTGCCAATTTTCAAGTGTCCAGCCAATGTTCCAATCGGCAATTGCAAATCGAAAATTGACAATCCTCCTCCTAGTGACCTGCTTCTTGCGCCACGAACTTCTCATAGTCAGCGGCGGAAAGCAGTGCACCCAACTCGCTGGGGTTCTTCAGCGTGATCTTCATCATCCACGAGCCATGCGGATCTTTGTTCACTTTCTCCGGCGATGTAGCCAAATCTCCGTTGACCTCGGTGACCGTCCCCGAGGCCGGAGCATACAAATCCGACACCGCCTTCACCGACTCCACCGTGCCAAAAGTCTTCCCCGCCGACAGCTCCGCGCCCACTTTGGGCAACTCGACAAACACGATATCGCCTAACGACTCCTGCGCATAGGCGGTGATGCCAATGGCTGCCGTCGTGCCGGTGGCTTGAATCCACTCATGCTCTTTTGTGTACTTACGATCGGTTGGATAGGCCATGATGCGTGCGTCTAGCTCCTAGCTCTTTGCTCGGGCTTCCCGTCGCCCGGTCCATTTACGTCCAAATCGCAATCGAAAATCCTCTGTGCCCCTCGGTGTCATCTGTGGTTAAGCCTTTTTCTTCGGCCGCTTATAAAACGGCGTCGGCACCACCTGCGCCCCCACGTCCTGCCCACGGATTTCTACCTGCAAAGCCGTCCCCACCGCCGCGAACTCCGGCGGAACGTAAGCCAATGCGATATTCTTCTTCAAAAATGGCGCCGGAGATCCACTGGTGACATATCCAATGTCGCGACCTTCCGCATCCTGCACCTTATATCCATCGCGTGCGATTCCGCGCGCGGTCATCTCGAGACCCACCAAAGTGCGCTTCACGCCAGCAGCTTTCGCTTTCTCCAGCGCGGCCCGACCGACGAACTCAGCTTTCTCCATCTTGCAGAAGCGGTCCAGTCCCGCTTCCCATACATTGATCGTATCCGAAATCTCGTGGCCGTAGAGTGGAAGCTTGCCTTCGAGGCGCAGAGTATTGCGCGCACCAAGGCCGCAGGGAACGACTCCGAACTCTTTGCCCGCCTTTAGAATCTCATGCCACACCCGAGTGCTAGTCCCCTCATCCGCCGGAACATAAATCTCGAACCCGTCTTCAGCGGTATAACCAGTGCGCGCAATCAGAATGTTCCTCAGTCCAGATATTGGTCCTCGCGTGACCCAATAAAACCTCACCGCGCTCAAATCCGCGTCTGTCAGTTTCTGCAGCAGGTTGACGCCTTTCGGCCCCTGGATCGCAATCTGCGTGAAGTCGTCTGACAGATTCTCCACCACGCAGTCAAATTGCCGCGTATTGTCCCGCACCCAGTTGAAATCTTTTTCGCGGGTGCCCGCATTGATCACCAGCAGATACTCATCCTCGCCCAGACGGTGAACGATCACATCGTCCACGAAAGTCCCCTGCGGATAGAGTAGCGCCGAATATTGCGCTTGCCCCGCTGCCAGCCGCGAGGCATCATTCATCGAAATGTGCTGCACTGCGGCCAGCGCCTGTGGTCCGGCCAGGCGGATGTCTCCCATGTGGCTAACGTCGAAGATGCCAACGCCAGTTCGCACCGCCATGTGCTCGACAATGATGCCGCCGCCAACCGACGCCGGATACTCCACCGGCATGTCCCAGCCATTGAACTCCACCATCTTCGCCCCCATCTGGCGATGAACGGCGTTCAGTGCAGTTTTTCGTACGGAGGGAATGGTCGAAGGTTCGTGCGTGGTCGCCTCGACAGCGGACAAGAAGACCTCAGCCTGAGAGCAGCGGCTACTCTGCCGGGATGGTGTGACTGTTTACCGTACCATGGGCTTTTTCAGGCGGTCAAACGGGAAGGCTTAGATGTTTTTGTCTGTTACCGCCCGAACTGCACCGTCACCCGCGAGCCCGCCGCCACGTGCGTTCCTGCTGGCGGCGACTGCTGCCGGCCCACGCCGCTGCCCACTGCTTCCAACTGCAGCCCGGCATCCTCGGCGGATTCAACCGCAGCCCGCAAGCTCTTTCCCACAAAGGATGGAACCTCAATACCGCCTTGCTCGACGTCTAAGACCACGGTGCCACTTGCAGGTGGCTTGGTTTGCGCTGGCGCTGCTGCATCCATTGCGCTTGGATCCGTCGGCGGGAGCGTTTGCCCCTTGCTGGCAACTGGGAATTCACGCCCCCGCTCGCCCTCTCGCATTGCCGCTTGCAGGAAGTGTCCATCGGCTGCAGCATTCGCGGTTGAGAGCGTCTTCTGAGCCTGCCGAAGGGGCGCCTGTGCCACACCTGGCCTCACAGACGCTGGTTCTGGGGAATCTCCGTTCACCTCTGCCGTCTCCAGGGGCTCTCCGGGATGGTCAGGCGTCCCCTCTTCCAAATCTTTATCTCGTGCCTTTGCTGAAGCCAGCAGCAACTGATGTTGCGGCGCTAGCGGTAGATCGTGAGGCACGTGCAGGTACTCCAGCACCTGCTGCGCAACTCTACGAAACACTGGCGCTGAAACTTGCCCACCTTGGTGCAGTCCTACTGCCGAATCCAGAATTACCGCCACCACAATCTGCGGATTATTTATCGGCGCGAATCCCGCGAACGATCCGACATATTTTGTTTTCGAATAAGTGCCCGTCGCCGGATCTACTTTCTGCGCTGTCCCGGTCTTCCCCGCGGCCGAATATCCTTCCAGAATTGCCTTGCGCCCCGTGCCTTCGAGCACAACTTTCTGCATCATGGACCGCATCTCAGCCGCCGTGAATGACGAAATCACCCGATGCTGGTTGGCCGGATGAAACGTGACCGTCTGCGGCGCGGTCTTTGGATCGGCATGCGACGGTACCGTTCCTGCCACGATGCGCGGCGCAACCCACACACCATCATTGGCAAAGGTTGAGATCAGGCCCGTGAGTTGCAAAGGCGAAATGCCAATTTCTTGCCCCATAGAGATCGCTGCGATCGACACTTTCGACCAGCGACTCACCGGTTTGGTCAGTCCCCGTGTCTCCCCCGGCAACTCGATCCCGGTCTGTTGCCCAAATCCATAAGCGCGAATGTATCGGTAAAACCTGTCTTCACCCAGCCGTAGCGCAATCTTGATCGCTCCCACATCGCTCGACTCCGCCAGCACCCCCCACACCGGCAGCAAGCCATGCGGTTTGCTGTCGCGAATGCGCATGCCATTGTAGACAATCGATCCCATCTGGCAGTCGAACACTTCGTTTGGATTCGTGACCTTCTCTTCCAGGGCAGCCGAAATCGTGACCAACTTGAACGTCGATCCCGGCTCATACACGTCGCTCACGGCGCGGTTCTTCATGGCCGCAGGCGTAACTTCCTTGCGCAGATTCGGATTGAACGTTGGCCGGTTGGCCAACGCCAGAATTTCCCCGGTGTGCGGATTCTCCACCACTACGGTGCCGGCAATGGCTTGCGTGTCATGCATCGCTTGCTCGAGTTCGCGCTCCGCGATGTACTGGATATTCTCGTCAATGGTGAGGACCAGGTTCTCGCCCGGCTCCGGTCGCTTCTGGATGCTTGAGAACCATTGCTTGTGCGCGTCTACCGAGATCGACATCTTGCCCGTGCGCCCGCGAAGTTCGTCGTCAAACTCGCGTTCAATCCCGCTCAGACCGCCGTCGTCCGTGCCAACCTCTCCAATGACCTGCGCGGCCAGTTCTCGCTTGGGATAGAAGCGTCTCGATTCCTTCTGAAAGTGAATTCCCCTCAGGTTTAGTGACTTGATGCGGTCAATGGTCTCTTCGTCCGCTTTCCGCGCCACCCAACAAAAGGTTCTGTGGTTGCGGCAATCGGACAGCACAACACGCGGATCTTCTTTGGTGATGCGGCTGATCAAAGAGATCGTGCTCGCAAGGTCGGGGATTTCAGTGGGGACGGCAAACGCCGAATCCACCTGGATCGACATCGCCAGCTCGCGCCCCGCGCGGTCGTAAATAAGGCCACGGTTCGCCGAAACATCAAACCCACGCTGTTGCTGATGCTCCGCCTGCTTAACAAAGCTGCCGTAACGGAAAATCTGCAAATAGACCAGGCGGCCGCAAATTGCCAGGCACCAAAATAAGAGCATCGCGCCCAACAGATAAAGTCGCGAATTCTTGCCGAGGTTGGAATTGGTTGCCATGGTTCTTCAGCACTCAGCCCATCGGCGCATCACGCAATTTGCGAAAAGCCGTAGTGGCTAAATGCTGAGTGCCGAGTGCTGAGTGCTAGTCCTCAGACAAACATGGCGGCCCACCATTCAGGCGGACCGCCAAATACATTTATGTGGGGACAGCCGCCCTCGGCTGTCCGGCCGAGCTTGGCTCGGCTTGTATTCGTCTGCGAATCTACTGGCCCGCCATCACCCGCACCGGCGCAGCGCTCGCCACTACAGGCTCGCTCGGATCCGCGGTCGCACTATCGATGCGAATGAACTGGCCCGGTTCCGGAGGAAGCAGTCCGATCCGCCGCGCAATCACATCAATGCGCTCCGGATCGCGCAAGGAGGTCACGCTTCGCCGATTCGATCTGATAACCGTACTCAATAGCCTTGAAATGCTGCCAGGCATAGGTAAAAACCAACAGGAACAAGCACACCAGCGCCGTACAAAATTGCTTCATTTCCCGGTTGCGCCGCGGATCTTCCACCTTCACCAGCCGCGAGTTGTCGATCGCTTTGGTGAAATAGATTTCCGGCGTCCCCGTCCATAGGGTCTTCGGCCGTGCCGCCGGAACCATTCCTCGAATTGCCACTGCGCTGGCTGCCATTATGCCGCTCCCGTAAAAACGGTTTCACCCTGCATCAGCTGCGCATACATCGATGCCAGCGTCCGCAGCTCCACGGTTTCGACGGCTTCCTGCTCTCGAGTGCAGTGCTCGGCGCGCTCGACAGCCGTCATCAGATCGTTGATCACTGTGCCTGTATACATTTCTAGTGCCTCCCGCTAAATTCCTACCCAGAACCCAGCTACTTCCCAGCGGATCTCCGTCCGCATGGAGAACCTGAATGCCCGGCAAGCCTTCTACGGCTATACCGGGAGGCCCGGCAGGTTTTCCGGAGCCTAAACTTTGAACCGGCCCTCTGGCGCCGGCCGTCAGCTTTAAGCCAACCGCAATCAGGCTTTCTTATCTGAAGCCTGGAACCTTGAAGCCGCTTGTTAAACTCTTTCCGCCGCCCTCAGCTTCGCGCTGCGCGCCCGCGGATTACGATCACTCTCTTCCTTGGTTGCCGTTATCGGCTTCTTCGTCAGCCCCCGGAAGTGCTTGTCCCTTATTCCGTCGCGGAAGGCATCCTTTACCATGCGATCCTCCAGCGAGTGGAAACTGATGATCACCACCCGCCCCCCCGGCTTCAGCACCTGCGGCAGCACTTTTAACAGCGTCCGCAGGTCGTCCAACTCACGGTTTACGAAGATTCGAAGAGCCTGGAAAGTTTGCGTCGCGGGATGGATTCGCCTTGGTTCAGAATTCATTGGCCGGGCCGCGGCTGATATGACATCCGCAAGATGTGCGGTAGATCGTATCGGCCGCGACCGGACAATGGCTCTGGCGATTCTCCGCGACCTCCTTTCCTCTCCG